>Ga0315282_10010020_pt1 | contig 14960 bp, 6 predicted proteins | sample YL17G07_20_MG_FD_203693 | JGI IMG/M metagenome (GOLD analysis project Ga0315282, IMG submission 203693) | Sediment microbial communities from Yellowstone Lake, YNP, Wyoming, USA - YL17G07_20 | ecosystem: Environmental > Aquatic > Freshwater > Lake > Sediment | place: USA: Wyoming | collected... | reverse complement strand
ACAGCGTGGGCACGATGAAGGAGATGACGATGAGGATGCCGCCCATGGTCGGCGTGCCCGCCTTCTTGAGGTGGTTCTGCGGCCCGTCCTCGCGAATGAACTGGCCGATCTGGAACTCCCGCAGATGACGGATCAGCCAGGGCCCCAGGATCACGCACAGAAACAGCGCCGTCAGGCTGGCGAAGGCGGTGCGAAACGTCAGGTAGCGAAACACCCGGAACGCCGAGAAGTAAGGGAACAATTCTTGATAGAGAAGCCAGTAAAGCATCAGGACCCAGCTTGTTCTTCACCACAAAGCCACGAAGAACACAAAGGGCACGAAGGTTCTCCCTTTGTGTCCTTCGTGTTCTTTGTGTCTTGGTGGTTCAAGAAAACAGCGTTCATTGATTCTCACCGATCAGTTTCGCGAGGGCGTCCTCCAGTTTGACACCGCGCGAGGCTTTGAACAAGACGACATCGCCGGGCTGGAGCAGGGAGGCCAGGTGATCGGCGGCCTGGGCCGGCGTGTCGAAGAACGCCAGGCGGGCCGCAGCCATGCCCGCCGCCGCTGCGCCTTCCAGAAAATAGCGGGCGTCGCCGCGCACCGCGACCAGGCAATCGGCCGCCGCCGCCGCCCGCCGGCCGGCCTCGCGGTGCAGGTCGGGGGAGGCCGGGCCGAGCTCCAGCATCTCGCCCAGCACCGCGATGCGGCGGCGCCCCTTTCCGGCACGCGCCAGCGTATCCAGCAAAAACTCCAGGGCGCGGGGGTTCGAGTTGTAGCAGTCGTTGATGATCCGGACGCCGTTCCATTCGAGAATTTCGCCGCGCATCTTGGGCGGCCGGAAAGCAGCCAGCGCGGCGGACGCCCGGCAAGGGTGAATCCCGAAGGTCTGGGCGGTGGCCAGCGCCGCCAGGGCGTTGAGCACGTTGTGCCGCCCCACCAGCGCCAGGCGCACTTCGACCGGCTCGCCCTCCCACTGGAGGCGGAAACGCTGGCTCCCATCTCCGTCCTCGCAAATGTCAGAGGCGCGGAAATCGGCCTGGCGGTCAATCCCGAACGACAGCGTGAAGCCCTCGAAGCTCTCTCCGAACCGGGAGACGAACTGGTCATCGGCGTTCAGGATGGCAATTCCGCCGGCGGGCAGCGAATCAATCATCTCGCGCTTGGCGCGGGCGATGCCCTCGATCCCGGAGGGAAAGTATTCGAGATGGACCGGAGCGACGGCCGTGACCACGCCGGTATCGGGCTGCGCAATCCGCGCCAGTGCCGCGATTTCGCCGGCGTGCGACATGGCCAGCTCGAACACCCCGGCCTCGTGCGACTCTTCGAGCTTCAGCAAGGAAAGCGGCAGGCCATACTGGTTGTTCAGGTTGCCTTCGCTCTTGTGAATGCGGAAGCGGATGGCCAGCACGGCGGCGATCATCTCCTTGGTGGTTGTCTTCCCGACGCTGCCGGTGACGGCGACCAGCCGCCGCCCCCAGAGTCGGCGAACGCTGGCAGCCAGCTTCTGCAAGGCCTGGATGGTGTTGGCTACGCGCAGGCCTTCCCCGCGCTCGACCACGGCCGCCACCGCGCCCGCCTGCAAGGCCGCGCCAACGAAATCGTGCCCGTCAAAACGCGGGCCGCGGATGGCAAAAAACAGTTCGCCGGGCTGGACGGTTCTGGAATCAATCGAGTATCCGGTGACCACGGCGTCCGGCGAGGGAGGCGCGACGTTCAGGATGTCAGAAACCTGGGCCAGCCTGAGTTTCATGGTGATGATTACACGCGGATTGCGGATCAGCGCCCCCGAATGCCGTCAAGGGAGAGTTTATATCACGAATCTGCGACATCTGCGTGATCTGCGGACAGGTTCCGTCCCGCTGGGCGGGATGGTCCAGGTTTATCCGTGGTCAATTCCCTGTCCGTGGCTGATCACTTCTTCGCGAAGTCGCCGGCTTTGAAGACGCTGAGTTTCGCCAGGTCGACGTGGCGGCGCATGGCGGCGAGGATCTGCTCGGGCGTCAGGGCCTCCACTTCTTTATCGAGTTCGGCGTCGCGCGCCAGGGTGCGGTTGATGTACAGGTACTCGGACAGCCTGCCGGCCAACTCCGGGTCCTGGGAGCGCGAGACCTGGCGCGACTGCAGCCAGCCGGATTTCGCCGCCTTCACCTCGTCGGTCGTGAAACCATCTTTCAGCGCCCGCTCGATTTCTTCCTTCAACGCCGCCTCCAGCTTGGCCGCATTCTGCGGGGCATAGATGGCGTAAGTCACGAAGGTGCCCGACTTGTCCAACGGGCTGGCATGGAACGAAGAACCGACGCCGTAGCTGAGCCCCTCCTTCTGGCGAATGCGCACGGCCAGGCGCGAGTTCAGGAAGCCTCCGCCCAGCATGTAATTGCCCAGCACCATGGCCGGAAAATCGGGATCGTCGTCGCGCATCATCAGATTTACGCCGGCCAGTAAGATGGCGTTGGCCTTGTCCGGCGTCTCAAACGACTTGCTCAGCACCGGTACGTCCTGGTAGAGAGAGGGCACGCGGGTGAAGGGGCGCGGACTCTTCCAGGAGCCGAACAGCTCCGTGAGCAGCGCGGTCATCTGCTTGTCGTCGAAGTCGCCGACGATCGAAAGCTGCGCGTTGGAAGCGCCGTAGAAATCGGTGTAGAACTTCTTGGAGGCGGCGACGGTGGCCGCCTTGAGCAACTCGATCTTCTCCTCGATCGTGGGCGTATACCGCACATCTTCTTTCGGGTAGGGGCCCAGGTGGCGGCTGAAGGCGTTGTCGGCAATGGCCTCCGGGTCGCTCTTGGCCTGTTCGGTTTCGGCCAGACCTTCCTGTCTGAGTTCCTCGAATTCTTTGTCGGGGAAGGCCGGTTGGCGGAGGACTTCGGCAAGCAGTTTCATCACCTCCGGCAGGTTCTCGCGCGTGGTCTCGATGGAAGCGGAAGCGTTGGTGGCGCCGCCGGAAACGCTGACGCGCGCTTTCAGGCGGTCGAACTCGTCTTTGATCTGCTCGCGGGTGTGCTTCGTGGTGCCGCGCATGAGCATGGCGCCGGCGTACGCCGCAGCGAAGGCGCGGCCGGAAAGGCTCTTCTCGTCGCCGAAGCGGAAGTGCATGGAGGCGACCACGGTGCCGCCGCGCGTCTTTTTCGAGAGCAGCGCCACCTTCATCCCGTTGGGAAGCTGGAAGCGCCGGGTGCGCGATTCAATGTTGGCCGGGGAGGAATCGAAGGCCTCGCCCTGGGCCATGGGCGCATCGCCCTTGTAGTCTTTCGTCAGCGCGGCGACATCGGGAGTCGCGGGAATTTCGGCCCGTTCGGGCTTGGGCGTCGGGATGAAAACCCCCACAGTGCGATTGGAGGGCCTCAGATAGGCGGCGGCAACGCGCTGCACATCCGCCGGCGTGACTTTGCGGAGCCGGTCGCGGTGGATGAACAGCAGGCGCCAGTCGCCCATGGCCGCCCATTCGCTAATCTCCAGCCCGACCTGCGCGGAGGAATTCAAATTCAGCTCGATATTCTTGAGGAGCGCCTGCCGGGCGCGGTCCACTTCCTCCGTGGTTGGCGGGGTGGCCATGACGGCGTCGATGGTTTTGAGCATTTCATCGCGGGCGGCGTCCAGGGAGTCGCCCAGCCGCACCTGCGCGCCGAACAGAGCCACGCCCGGATCCTTGGCCTGGAAGGAACCGCCGAAGACGGCGGCGGCTTTCTTCGTTTCCACCAATGCCTTATAGAGCCGGCCCGAAGGCGAATCGGCCAGCACCTGCCCCAGAACGTCGAGGGCCGGGAAATCGGGATGGGAGCCGGCCGGGATGTGATACATGACCATGGTCGCCTGCACGTCGCCGACCCGTCGCAGGGTGACACTGCGCTCGCCGTCCTGCGTCGGCTCTTGTGTATACGGCTTTCCCAGCTTGCGTGCCGGCTTGGGGACCTTGCTGAAGTACTGCTGAACCAGGGCCAGCGTCTTCGGCTCGTCGAACTTGCCGGCCACCAGCAACACGGCATTATCCGGCTGGTAATACCTCTTGTAGAACGCCTGCAGGCGCTCGATCGGCACGCCCTCGATGTCGGAGCGCGCGCCGATGGTCGAATGGCCGTAGTTGTGCCACAGATAAGCGGTGGAAAAGAGCCGCTCCACAAGCACGCTCTGCGGATCGTTCTCGCCCATCTCGAATTCGTTTCGCACCACGGTCATCTCGCTGTCCAGGTCCTTCTTGGCGATGAAGGAGTTGACCATGCGGTCCGATTCCAGGTCGAGCGCCCATCGAAGGTTGTCGTCGGTGGCCTGAAACGTCTCAAAGTAATTGGTGCGGTCGAACGAGGTGGTGCCGTTGGGCCTGGTGCCGTGCTCCGTCAATTCCTGCGGAACGTTCTTGTGATTGGTGCTCCCCTTGAAGAGCATGTGCTCGAGCAGGTGCGCCATGCCTGTTTCGCCATAGGCCTCGTGTGCGGAGCCGACCAGGTAAGTGACATTGACCGTGATGGTGGGCTTGGTGGGGTCGGGAAACAGCAGCACGCGAAGCCCGTTCGCCAGGCGGTAGTCGGTGATCCCCTCCACCGAGGTGATGCGCTCGACGCCCGGCGGCAGCGCCGGGGCCGGCGCCGGCGCCTGAACCGCCGGAGCGGCGGGTGTTGAGTAAACCGGCGCCGCATTCCAGACGGCGCACGACAACAGCGCAACGGCCGACAGCAGCGTGAACAATCGGCGCAAACGGCCAGCAACCATAAACATCCTCCTCAATGACAGCAAATTTCAGTATCCCCTGCCGTTGCCGCGCACGCAAGCGTGACGGGGCCCTAACCACAAAGGCACGAAGGACGCAAAGAGCACAAAGACTACCGGCCACTCTTTGTGGTCTTTCTGTTCTTTGCGTCCTTGTGGTGAAGAAAAAAGCCTTTTCTCGGATATAATCCGCCGCTACCCAACGTGCGATATTTTCTCGACACGCAGCTTTACAGCTACCTGGCCAACGGCACCATCGCGCCCGCGGAGTGGCGTGCGGCGCTGGCGGGCCGCGAGTTATGGCTGTCGCCGGTGACCGTCTATGAGCTGCTGGAGGGGCTGCTGAAGGCCAGCGTGCATACCTTCCCCATCAGCATCGCAGCCCTGGCGACGGCGGCCGAAATACCGGACGCGCGCATCCTGCCGTACCCCGGAATCGGGCGCGATCATGTGCGCCGCTGGCTGCAGGCCGCCGGCGGAGAGTTGCCGGACGATTTCCACGATTTCCGCCGAAGCATCGCCGCGGGGCGGGCTGACTTCCTGGCCGCCATTCGCCGCTTTCTGGCCCGCGCCCTGCCCCGCTATCACCGCGCCGCCGACCCGCTGTTCTCCGCCGATTGGCAGAAGGCGGCGGGCAGAACGCCCGGCGAGCACCTGGATGCCGCCTTTGTGTTTCACACCGCGGTGCTGGAGCGCGTGGCCCGCATCCGCTACAACGCCGAAAAGCACCCCTCGGATTACCTGGATTACCTGCAACTCCGCTACCTGCATGACGAGGACCTGTCGTTCCTCACCGCCGACCGCAAGCTGGTCATCATGACCCAGCGCTCACTGGAATCCGACCGCATTTACCTGTGGAGCGAGCTGGCCAGAACAGGGCCGTCCCGCCATGCGGGATGAGAAGCTGGGAAAAAGCACAGGCTGAAGGCCGGTGCCACATCAATCCGCCGCGGCGAACAATACGGGACGGCAGAGGCGCCAAGGGGTGAGGACTTTGGGTCAGCAGTGGCAGCGGGACGCCCGAGCAGCCGCAGGGAATGCAGCGGCCACCCGGCCCAAATCCGCAATCCGCAATCCGCAATCCGAAATGGGTTACTGAACGGCGATGGTGACGGTGTTGCTGCTTGTGCCGGCGGCGGTGATCACCAGCGGCAGGGCCATGCCGGGCGTGACGTCGGCCGGCACTTCGGCGTTGATTTGCCACAGCCCGACGAAGCCCGGCGCCATGCCGCTGAACTGCACCTTGGCATTCTTGCCGCCGATGGTCACGGTGGGCTGGACCTTGGTCAGCACCAGTGGATTGCCGCCGGCCGGCGCGGCCTCGCCGGCCGCCAGCGCCGGCGTGGTCTCCCCCGCCCCCGTCGCAAAAATCTGGATCACACTGCCGCGCCGTGCCGGGTTGGTGCCGAAGTTAACGCTGTTGTCCTGGTTTAGCACCGCCGCCTGCCCCTGGCCATTCATCGGCAAGGTGAAGATGCCTGGCGCCGTCGGTGCTAAGGTGGCGGTCGCCAGCGCCGTGCTTCCGTCAGGCCGCAATAGCTGAACTGGGAGCGATGTCCCCGCAGCGCTGCCGGGCGGCACTTGGAAATTGATCTGGTTAGGGCCAACGAAAAGCAGCGCCGCCTCCGTAGCTCCCGTCGGCGAGTAGACCCATCCGGCCGTAGTACTCAAGTCCAGGGTCCCGCCCAGGCGTAGCGTGACGCCGCCCAGAGTCGTGGGTAGCGGCATCGAGCTGGCGTACCAGTTTTGCTTGGCTCCGGTGGGCGTGAAGACGCTGGCAAGCGATCCTGCGGCAGTGGTCAGGGTCGCGAAGCTCGCTCCGTTAGCAATGGAGAAATTGTGCGGCGTCGCCGGCTGTTGCTGTATGAAGGCCACGCTGTTGGAATCGGGGCTGGTAACCAGCATGAGCGACGGCGGGCTGGGCGGCGACGTGTATGGTGCTTCCCAGCAGGCTAGCCCGGTCGCTCCGGGAATCCCGGGCATCAAGGTCACCTTGTCATCGCTAAACCACGCTACGGAGTTCCCCGGGCCGGTGCTGGCAAAGTCGCCCAGCCGGCAACTCACGAAATCCTGAGGGCTGGGAACGTTGGAGAGGGTTCGGGCGACCTGCAAGTCCCATAGCCTAATCGCCACGATGTTGTTGTCCGGCGAGCTGGCGATGGCGACGGCGTCGGGCCCGTCCAGTCCCGACAAGCTAATCCCGCGCAGGGCCGTGGGGCCCCTGACAGGGATGCGCGTGACTACCGCGGACGAGTTTAAATCTACCACGGTGACGACGTTTGCATCCGTTCCCGCTACCCACAGCCTCGAACCGTCGTACCACAGCCCATGCGGCCCCCGGCTGCCGGGCACGTTCGGGATGGTCTTCAGCACCGCGGGCGGCGTGCTCCACTGAATGACCGAGAGGGTGCTGTCGCCGTAGTTGGAGACGACCGACGTGCCGGCACACGTCGCCGCGTACGGTTGCGGGCCAACCTTGATGGTGGCAACTATAGTTCCGCTCGGTGCGTCCAGCAGCGAAACCGAGCCGTCGGACGGTGAGGTGACCAGGAACCTGCCGATCGAGGTCCCGCAGGATACGACGGCGTAAGGGGAAGGCACGCCGCGAATAACCGACAATGGTGCGATGTTCTGGTAGGGAACGCGCTGCGGAATGTCGGGCGTCAGGACCAGAATGGATACGGAATCGTCCCCGGAATTGGCTATGGCCGCCCAGACGCGCAGGTCGGGGGACGTCATCCTGGGGTCCGGAGCGTGCGCCGCATTGGTACTGAAGTCGATGCCGGCCGGTTTGACCCCCCCGGGGATGCTCTGCACCAGAAACGGGGCGGATGACTGCCCCGCCGCCGTCAGCGCCAGGGCTGCTGCGAGAAGGACCCGCGCGGCTGCCGCCGCACGGCGCAGGCGCCTCTGCTGCGCGCTTGCATCGGGATGGCCTGTGGTGTTTTGTGTGTCACTTGGTTTCATAGGTCTCTCCCCATGGCCAGGCGGTGGGAGCCAACTTCTAATTCCCCACCGTCTGGTAGTAGGCCTGAAACGTGTACTCGCTGCCGCGCGGCAGATTGTCCGACGAGGAAACGACCAGCGTGAATCCATATCTGCTGACCGTCTTTCCGGGGGCCTGGAAGGTGTAAGAACCATAGAAGGGGCCCGTCCACACGGGGCTGAGGCTGCCGTCAGACCACTTGATTGCCACGGCCTGTATGTGGTAAGCGCCGGCAACGGTGACGGTTATGCCCGTCGGCTCCTGGGACATTACGGTCTTGAAATTCACCGCTGCTTCCACCGCCCACGCGGAACCGGGCGCGGAATCCACCGCCGCCACGCCGCCGGCGCTGCAGTAGCCGATCTCCTGGTTACCCGCTGCCAGTTTGGGTGGGGCGGCGGAGACGAACCCGTGTGCAACCCCTTTTTCGTCAATCCAGCAGAGATAGTCGCCTGCTTGGGCACCCACGCCGCCTGCCGTGGCCAGCGGCGCCTGCGCCCCGTCTCCTAGGGCGTAACCGAACACAAAGTTCTTGTGGTCGGGGGGCGGTCCCGCCGGAGCCTGAATCAGGAAGCTGCCGCCCGGCCCCGCTGATTGGCCCGCGCTCGGAATGAGTTGGTGAAAGTAATTGCTGGCCGTGTAGTTCGGATACTCGATGAGCACCCCCCAGCCCTGACCGCCGCTGCCCCAGAAGCGCTTCATCCAAACCCGGTAAAAAACGTTGCCGTCACAGACCTGGAGGTGTAAACCGACGTCCCCGTGACTGTTTGGGTAGTCTCCCCAGTACCTGATGTCCAGGCCGAGAAAGATGTTGTGGGACGGGTTCGTGTTGTCCTGCTCCTCGGGGGGCGGCGGCGGGTGGCCCCAGGGGTTAGTCAGCACTACACCTTTGGCGGCGCCCCAGACCGAGCAGTTGTAAAAGGAATTCCAATCGCAGTTGTTCTGCGCAGTCGAAATGAGTCTAATGCCCACGCCCCCGGTGATTGACTCAATCGTGCTCCGGCGCATGTTTCTGACGTGGACGTTCCGAAGCACGCAGTCCATGACGCTGGCCAGCTCGATGCCCACCTCCGCCTGGTAGTGGCTGGGGTCAACGTACGGTCCTGCCGCCCCGTCGACGGCCAGGTCGGAAATGTCAATACCGTGCACATACTGGGCGAGGCCGCCCAGCCGGACCACCGCCTCGTCAGTGACCGAACCCGCAACCCACTGAAGCAACGTGCTTGAAGCGGGGTCAGCATCGCGATTGCCGCCATAGCCGCGCAGCTTCACGCCGTTGTTTTTGATCTCAATGGTGGTGTGGATGTTGTAGGTGCCGGGCGTGAGCATGATGATCCCGCCGCTGGCCGGCAGCTTATTGGCAATCGCCTCGTTGATGGCCGCGCCGTCATCGCCAGCAGGCTCGAGCGGCCTCAGGAAGACGATCTGGTTCAGCGTGTCCACCGTGTAATTTGCGTTGGGAGACTGCAAGGTGCCGCCGGGCGTGCCGGTGCCGCAGTTCGAACCAGTCTGCCACACCGTCACCGCCGCCGTCCCGCAGCCCACCCGAATGTCGATTTCCCCGTTGGTGTTGTCCACCCAACGCTGCTTGACGTAGAGATCGTAATAATCGTGGCCGCTGCCGTCCCCGTTCTCGATCTTGTAAGCACAGAAATACTCGGTGTTCTGCCCCCGCTTGGAATAAACCAGCGTGGAATCCGTGGCGTCGGCCATGGTGTAGGCGCGGAGCCCCAATTCCATCCTCTTCTCGAGGCCCACATGGGACCCGCCGCTGTCCAGCCAGCCGTAAAAATGCACGTTCGAGTAGGGCGCCAGGATTTTAATCCTGGCGATTTTGTAATACGTGAGGACAGTATTGTTGGCCTCGGGAACGTTAAAGAAGACCTTGCGGGGCGAGTGGTCGGTGATGTCGGTGGAGCCGGAATACTCGGCGGCCGTTTCCTTGATGACCGGCGCGGAAACCTCGCCATTGACCTCCAGGCGGGCCCCTGGCGTGGCGGTCCCGATGCCCACATTGCCGGCCGTGTCAATCGCGTAATTTGCGTTGGGAGACTGCAAGGTGCCGCCGGGCGTGCCGGTGCCGCAGCTCGAACCAGTCTGCCACACCCTCACCGCCCCGCTCCCGCAGCCCACCCGAATGTCGATTTCCCCGCTCGTGTTGTCCACCCAACGCTGCGTCACGTAGAGATCGTAATAATCGTGGCCGCTGCCATCCCCGTCCTCGATCTTATAAGCACAGAAATACTCGGTGTTCTGCCCCCGCTTGGAATAAACCAGCGTGGACTGCGTCGCGTCACCCATGGTGAACGCCCGGACTTCCACTTCCATCCTCCTCTCCAGGCCGATGTGGGACCCGCCGGTGTCCAGCCAGCCGTAAAAATGCACATTCGAGTAGGTCCCCAGGATTTTAACCCTGGCGATTTTGTAATACGTGAAAACACTGGTTTCGGACCCCGGAATATCGAAAAAGACCTTGCGCCCCGAGTGGTCGGTGATGTCGGTAGAGCCGGAATACTCGGTGGCCGTTTCTTTGATGACCGGCGCGGAAACCTCGCCATTGACCTCCAGGCGGGCCCCCGGCGCGGGTGTCCCGATCCCTACATTGCCGTCGCCCTGCACGGTGGCCAGCACGTCGCCGGCCGAATTCTTCCAGTTCTGCAGCGGCGCGCTCTGGGAAGCCGCGCCCTTCACGGTGAGCGGGGTGGTGGTGGCCCCGTTGGCCAGGAAAATATACTGGCCCCCGCCGCCGCTGCCGCCGAAGGTCCCGGCGGTGACGTCCCCGGCCGGCGTCGAGGGCGAGCCGCCCCGCACGGAGACGGATCCGAGCGCGCTTTGCACAATCAGCCTGCGGGTTTCCGGATCAGAGAGCATCTGGCAGAGGGCCTCGCGCAACTGCTGCGGTGAAATGGGCCTCACCCCCCCGGGGGGGACGGAGAATCGTTGAAAAGAGCGGAATATCGAGCCCAGAAGGTTCTTCATCCGCTCCTCCTGGAAGGCGTCTCTATTAGTCGGCGGGTGGACCCTTTCGCCTGCCTGCAACCTTGTATACGCCGTCCTGTAAGCAAAGTCAAGGGTGAAGAGAGAGTCGATACAGGGCCAAGAGTCCAGTTATCTCCTGGAAGGCAAGATGCGCTTCCACGTGGAACCATCGGCGCCGGAGGACCCGAAAGAAGTAGCAGGAAACTGATCGCAGGCTGAAGACCTCAGTTTTTGGCAACTGGGCTGGCCGGAAAATGGATGAAGTCCAGCGTGAGCGAGTGTCCGCGTAACCCCGGTAGCGGGGGCGTTTCCTTACCCCGCGCAGCGGAACGGCTCGGTGGCGGCGTCGGATGGCCGAATTTTGCAGGTACCTCACCTGACACCTGTTACTGCACGGCGATGGTGACGGTGTTGCTGCTGGCGCCGGCGGCGGTGATGACCAGCGGCAGGGCCATGCCCGGCGTCACGTCCGCCGGCACTTCGGCATTGATTTGCCACAAGCCCACGAAGCCCGGCGCCATGCCGCTGAATTGCACCTTGGCATTCTTGCCGCCGATGGTGACGGTGGGCTGGACCTTGGTGAGCACCAGCGGACTGCCGCTAGGTGGCGCTGCTTCGCCTGCCGCCAGCGCCGGTGTGGTTTCCCCCGCCCCGGTAGCGAATATCTGGATCACGCTGCCGCGCGCCGCGGGCTTCACACCCAGGAAACGCTGCGGGTCGCCGTTCGGTGAATTGTCCTGGTTCAGCACCGCGCCCTGCCCTTGGCCGTTCATCAGGATGCTGAAGATGCCCGGGGCAGCGGACACGAGCTGCAGTGATGCCAGCAGCGTCTTCCCGTTGGGCAGTTGGAGTTGGGCGGGCACGGAGTCCCCTGGCGCGATTCCCGGCGGCACCTGGAAATTGATCTGGCTCGGGCCGACGTATGTGAGGCCGGCTTCGATCGAGCCCGTCGCCGAGTAGTTCCATCGCGTGTTGGCAGAATCATAGGCCAGGCTTCCGCCCACGCGCAGGCTCAGGCCGCCCAGTGCTTTGGGCAGCGGCAGCGAGTTGGCGAGCAGGTTCTGGAGCACCCCGGTCGTGAGAAACAAGCTGCCCAGCGAGTTGGGCGCCACTGCGGCACGGTCAGCAAAACTGGCGCCGTTGACCACGCTGAACTCGCGTGGTGGAGCCGGAGAAAGCGGCGGCTCCTGAATGAGGAACAGCCGGTTGGAATCGGGACTCGTGACGGCAACGAAGTAGCGAGACACGCCAAGGGACCTAAGGCGGACGTAGACGCTCAGCCCGGCCGCGCCAGGAATGCCCGACAGGGTCTTCGTCCCGCCTCCGCCCTCCAGGTAATAGACAACCGAGCTGGCCGCGCCCGTGCTGGCAAGGCGGAGACTTCCGCTGGACATAGTACTGTATGACACGGAGCCGAAATCCATGGGCGTGGGTATTCCAGAACTGCAAATCTCCGGGGTGAGCGATGCGCCATAGCAGACTATGTTGCCGTCTGAAGCGCTGGCGACGCACCAGCCGTGAACGCTGGTGGGGCCGCGAACCGGCAGGCGGGCCAGCACCTGGTAGGTTGTCAGATCCACCAGTGTGAGCACGTCGGCGGAGCCCCCGGCCACCCAGGCACGCCGCCTGGTCTCGTTATCTATGAATATCCCGTGTGCGCCCTTTGCGCCGGCAACCCCTGAAATCCTGGCCTCGACCGTCAGGGAAGCAACATCGAAGACGACCAGGGTGTCGTCTCCGGCATTGGATACCACCCCTTTGTAAACGCCGTTGCTGTCGAAACAAGCTACGGCATGGGGCTGCGGCCCGACTGCAAGTTTCCCCAGCACCTTGCCGTCGGCGGCGTTGACCACGGTAACCGAGTTATCAGTAGGCGAGGTCACCAGGGCTTTATCGCCTGTGGCGGCGCGGTTGCAGCCGGCGACTGCGTAAGCGGAGGGAATGCCGCGGACGGATGCCACCAACTCGAGCGAGGACTGGTCGTAGCTGTCCCGCGCGAGCTTCACTCGAAAGATCGAAATTGAGTCTTCGCCGGAGTTCGCCACCACGACGCTCAGCACAGCGGGGTCGGAGGAGTTGATCCCGGAATCGTCGACGCCGACGAGAGCCACGCCGAACGGTTTGGCGCCCGTTGGGTAGAAGTCCATGCGGAGGTCCGGGGTGGGCAACTGTAGGCCGGAAGACGTGGGTTGCGTAGGCCAAGTCAGCAGCGCCGCAAGCAGCAAGCCGCGGCATATTGGAACTAGGCGTCGGAGTCGGCTGACTGGCCGCTTGCCCGTCCCACTTCGGTCCCCTGTGACCCATGGCTGGTTCATGTGACATGCTCCTTGACCCCACCCGGGCGCTCGGGGGTCACGTGCCAATGGCGATATACCAAACCCATTCGGTCGACTGGCTATTATTGGAGCCGATGGCTAGCCTGCCCGGGTACTGTTCGTGGTCTAGCTCGTACGCGTTGAAGACCTCGCTCGTACCGTTGAGTGATGTAACAACGGCCGCCTCGATGGAACTCAGTCCGGTGTCCCCGGACCAAGCACCGCCTGACAGGTGAGCCGCCGCCCACGCGATCTTCCTTCGCCCGCTGGCGGCGAAGCGCAGCAGGCCGTCGGGCAAGCGCGCGTCGTTGATGATACCGCTGCCAATCTTGCCGGCGTCCAGCGAGGGGATTCGGTCGCTATTCAGCGTCCCTGAGCCGATCTTCGCGGCATCCAGGCTGGGGATCCGGTCGGCGCTGAACACCCCGCTGGTGATGATGCCGGCGTCCGCGGTGACGTTGTGAAGCACCCGCTGGTCGCTGATTGCCTCCGTGCCGCCGATCCTGAGCGAGGCGAAATCGGCGGTGCCGGAGGCGCTCACAGTGCCCTCCGCCGACAGGTTGCCGGCGAGCGAGAGGTTGCCAGAGTCCGAGACGAGAACCTTCGTGCTGTCCGAGGAGTCGGCGATACGGAGGAGCGGGGGCGACACCGTCATCTGCTTGTTCGTGTGGGTGGAGTTGAAAGCCGAATCGGCCGTCAGCGAATCATCCGCTGTGATCGCTGTTACCCCCCTCGTCTCCCCCTCGATTGTGATCTTGTCGCCCACCTTCACCTCGCTGAAAAAGAAGGTGCCGCCTCCGGTGACGTTACTCGATTGCGCATTGGCGCTGACCGTTCCAGCCGCTGTGAATTGTCTCCCCGTAATCGCCAGTTCCTGCGAGCCGAATATGGCCCCATTTGAGTCGATCCAGGACAGAAACTTCTGGACGTGCGAGTCCGGGGTTGAGACCGGGGCGGGCTGCTTGTTTCCTTGGTCGTACCCAAACACCACGTTCTTGCTGGACGGGGCGTCGTCGGCGTTATCTATCCGGAATCCGCCAGCGCCCGCCTGCAGGTGGTAGAAGTAGTTCCCACTCGCGCAGTCCGGGTCGTCAACGACCACGCCTGGTCCCATCGGCGGCCCCTGGTTGGAGGCCTGAAAAATCCAGCAACGATAAAAGGAGTTGTTGTCGCAGAACTGGAGGTAGATGCCCGCGTCACCCGGCGCGGTCCCATTGTAGTGCACCGCTAACCCGATGAAGGTGTTGTGGCATGAATTCGCCGCCGCATCGGGGTCCAGATTGCCCGTCAGTACCACTCCCTTGGCGACATGGACCGCGGAGCAGTTTTCAAACAGATTCCAGGCGCTGTTCACGCCCGCGTTAGCGTCACTTGCCGTCAGTTCGAAGCCGGTCCCGTTGATATTGCGCACATGCACGCTGCGGAACTTAGAGCTGGAAACCTTGTCCAGAACGACGCCCTTCGTCGCATAGCCGTGGCCGTCCAGCGTCAGGTCTGACAGCTCAAGGTCCCAGATCGCCGCGTCGGCAGCCTCCGACGCCAACTCGACGATGGTCCCTCCACCCTCTTCGGACCACAGAAGGGTCGTGACGGCCTCGTAGCCAGTTTCATCGGGCCAGATTCCTCCGTAGCCGCGCAGCTTTACGCCGTTTCTCTTCACCCGGATGCCGTAGTCCTCGTCTTGTGTCTTGCTGATTCGGAATGGGTTGTTGGCCGGGCCGGTCGCGTGCGGCACGAGGTAGATGATCCCACCTTGGTCGGGGAGCGCGTCGATTGCAGCCTGGATTTGCGGGCGATCATCCTGCCCGTTGCCCACTGGCCGCAGGAACACAATCCGGTTGAGCTTGCCGGTTTCGATCTCCCCGCTGGTCGGGTCGATCAGGATCGGGTGATCGCCGCTGGCCCGGATCTTGCCCGCAACGTCCAGCTTCTCGGCCGGGGGGCTCGCTCCAATTCCAATGTTTCCGGTGAAGTCGCCGTTCGCCCCGAAAACGTC
>Ga0315282_10010019_pt1 | contig 14960 bp, 15 predicted proteins | sample YL17G07_20_MG_FD_203693 | JGI IMG/M metagenome (GOLD analysis project Ga0315282, IMG submission 203693) | Sediment microbial communities from Yellowstone Lake, YNP, Wyoming, USA - YL17G07_20 | ecosystem: Environmental > Aquatic > Freshwater > Lake > Sediment | place: USA: Wyoming | collected... | reverse complement strand
TGTAGGGGTCGCATTCATGCGACCCGATTTGAAAGTCGGGACTAAGGAGTTTCTGGAGAGGTGTCCGAGTGGACGAAGGAGTACGCCTGGAGAGCGTATGAACGGGAAACCGTTCCGTGGGTTCGAATCCCACCCTCTCCGTATTACTTACGTGCGGAGGGATTCGAAGGCGACCCGAGCGCTCCCAGAGGGAGAGGAGCGAAGCGGAAGCGAGGGCGCCAGGCTTCGGAGGAGGAGCGATAGCGACGGGGGAGAAGGAATCCCACCCTCTCCGTGTTGATAGATAGCAGTTGTAGGGGTCGCATTCATGCGACCCGATTTGCCTGCGGGCTTGATGAATCAAGCCCCTACAGTGGAAGGGGAGAGCCGAGGAGGAATCCCGTCCTCTCCGGTTCCGCTTCGCGGAACAGAGATTCGAAATTTGAGAATCGAAATTAGAATTTCGAATCGGTCGAATTTCTATTTTCTAATTTCTTTGAAATAAACGCAGGCTAAAAGCCTGCGGCTACCCATTTATTTTGTAGCCGCAACCTTTAGGTTGCGAATTCATAGAGGAGGGGACAGGAAAATGGGAAAGAAGAAGAGTGTGCTTGATTTCTTTAAAATGAAAAAAGAAGGAGAAAAGATTACATTTCTCACATGTTATGATTATCCTACTGCCACTTTTGCGGAAAAGGCTGGTTTAGATATGCTTCTGGTTGGCGATTCGTTGGGTATGGTTGTTTATGGATATGAAGGTACCATACCGGTAACAATGGAGCAGATGATTTACCATACAGAAGCCGTAAGAAGAGGGGCTCCCAATACTTTTGTTATTGGCGATATGCCATTTATGTCCTACCAGGAGTCTGTAGAAAAGGCAATATATAATGCCGGGAGATTTTATAAAGAAGCAAATGTGGATGCTATCAAACTTGAAGGTGGAAGGAGAGTAATTAATCAAATTAAAGGGATTGTAGATGGAGGAATGGTAGTAATGGGACATATTGGACTAACTCCTCAAAGTTCAGGTCAGTTAGGAGGATTCAAAGCTCAGGGTAGAAATGCTAAGAGTGCTATGGAGTTAGTTCTGGATGCGAAAGCGATTGAAGAAGCAGGTGCTTTTGCTATTTTGCTTGAGGCTATACCTCCAGAAGTGGGAAAGATTATCACAGAAAGAAGTCAGATACCTATTTTAAGTATTGGCGCGGGAATTGATTGTGATGGTCAGCTATTGATTGTTGGTGATATGTTGGGATTGTTTGAAGCGTTCACTCCTAAATTTGTGAAAAAATATGCTTCTTTGAGCGACGATATTACAAAAGCATTCAGGGAATATGTACAGGATATAAAAGAAAAGAAGTTTCCAGAAGAGAAACACGCATATAGGATGGAGCCGGGCGAGAAAGAAAAGCTTGAGAAAATGGTATCAAAAATGGAGTCCTTCCGAAAGGGAGGTTAAATAAATGAAAAAATTCAAGAAAATTATCCTTATCTTTATTCTTCTTTTATTATTTATCTTTGTGGGAGGAACAGTTGCTTTAAGGATTGCATTTCCTCCAGCAAAAGTGAAAGCCCTATTGATAGCAAAAATGTCTGAGGTTCTCCACAGGGAGGTACAAATAGAAAGTATCTCCATTGGTCTCAGAGGACTCAAAGTCAAAAGTTTCAAAGTTTCTGAAAAACCATCATTCGAGAAAGGGACCTTTGTAGAGGCAGGTCAGTTCCTTATAAAGCCAAACCTTCTTGCGCTTTTTAAAAAGCAGATTTCGATAAGTGAAGTTACGCTCATCTCTCCGAAGATAAATATCATAAGAAGAGCTGATGGCTCGTTTAATTTCAGCGACCTTATGGTAAAGAAAGTAACTGAGGCGAAGAAAGAAGAAAAGGTAGAAAAGGGTCGGCTGGCAAAAGTTAAGCCTATACCATTCTCTTTCCTCGTATCAAAACTATCCATATCCGGGGGAAATGTGAGCTTCATAGATCGGACGCCACAGAAACTATCGGCGGATTTGAAGAATATCAACCTGAGTGTTTACGGTATTTCGCTCGTTTCACCTTTCTTTGTTGAGGCTTCTTTTGATGTGGTGAAGGAGAATTTAGAAGTTTCCCTCGCCTTTAAAGGAAGTATTGACATAAAAGAAGAGAGGATCAAGATTAAAGAATCTTTAGTGACTATAGCTGGCGCAGGAATAGGAGCGACCGGAAGTGTAGAGAAGTTTATGGAGCCAGATAAGCTCTCATTTGCAGTTAACATAAAAAGTGAGCGTTTTGCGCTGGAAAAACTCTCCAAGATATTTCCTTTTAGCGGAAATCTTCTAATGGCTGGCGAGCCAGATATAAATGCAGATGTCTCCGGAAATTTGAAGAGAATCGAAATCAGGGGCAATATTGGTTTTAGAAAAGTTGAGGTATTATTCAAGGACTTATTCCATAAGCCTTCTGGCATAGAAGGGAGAATGGGCATCGATATTGTCCTTGAAGACAATAACATTCTGAAGCTCAACTCAATATCAATAGCTCTTGGCGGAATGAAAGCTTCTGCCTCCGGGAAGGTGGCAGGGCTCAAGGGGGAGATAGCCCTCAATCTTAAAGTTGCTCTTGAAAAATCTGATATGAAATCGCTACAGGAATTGGTGCCTCTCGCTAAGGATTACGGGCTTGCGGGGATGGTCGGAGGAGAAACAGAGATTTCAGGGGGGCGGAAATCGATAAATATTTCTGGGAAAATAGGCGTAGAAAATATAACATCAATCCAGAAAGAGATGACCGTGAAGCTGGACAGATCCAATTTCAACTATTCAGGAAATATTCTCGATTTCAAGAAACCGAGAGTCAATTTTGATTTGGATATCGGAACAGTCGAAGTGAAGATGGTGGAGAAACCGAAAGAGCCGAAGGAAGGTAAGCCCACACCAAAGGAAGTGAAACAGGAGTCACTAACTGTAGCGGAGAAGCCATCTCCTAAAGCCGCGATTCCGGCAGATATTGCGCTCTCAGGGAAAATCAAGCTCAACAGACTGACCTTTCAGAACTATCAGGTATCCGATTGTTCGGCAAAACTGGACCTTGCCAAATCAATGCTAAATCTCGAACTTCTCTCTCTATCAGCGTACAACGGGAGTGTAAAAGGCAATCTTTTAGCCGACCTTACAGATTCTTCTTTAGAGAGTCTCAAATTCAATCTCGATGGCGACATCAAAAATATCGATATCCATCAGGTTATGCAATCTATGGGGCTGGAATTGAAGGGACAGTTTTATGCTCTAGCTTCTGGACAGATGAAAGTATCCGGCAGGGGAAAAGATTTTTCTAAATTGAATGGCTCGGGTCTGGCGGAGATAAAGAATGTGAAGATAACGGGCATAAAGATTCTCGACAAGATTGCCTCTGCTGCTAATATTCCAGAACTTAAAGAGACGAGTTTCAAATCGGCAAGTGGGACTCTCACAATTGAAAACGGGAAGGTATATCTTGCAAATGTGAAGACAGATGGTGGAGATAAACTGGATGCTTACTGTTCTGGTAATGTTGACCTGGTTAAGAAGACGCAGGATATAAAGGGTGATATTAAATTTACCAAAGAATACTCTGGTGGGGACCTTGCCAAATATGCTGGTGACGCTGAAGGAAGAGTAACTGTGCCATTTAAGATTGCCGGGACATTTGAGGACCCAAAGGTTAATCTCGACTGGGGAAAATTGGCTTCTAAGGCAGCAGAAAAGGCTGCCGAAGATATTTTGAAAAAGGAGATAGAAAGAGGCCTAAAAAAACTATTTAAGAAATAGGGCAATCGCAAATTGGTAGCCGCAACCTTTAGGTTGCGTTTATATGCGCTCCGATCCATCGGAGCGACTACCAGAGCGGAGCAAAAGCCGACGGTATTATTATAAGATAAGGGTGTGGTCATGGGAGAACCTCCAAGAGAGGGGGATAACAGTTCCGATTGGAAATCGGGACGCAAGGGGGGAGAACGTGGTTCTCCCACTTGGGAGGATTTTGCGGAGCAAAAGCCGACGGGGCAGTAGTTCAGTTGGGAGAACGCTTCCCTCGCACGGAAGAGGTCAGGGGTTCGAATCCCCTCTGCTCCACCAATGGCTGCTGTTTGCCAGATAGGGTCCGAACCTATTTGCGGCATGACTCAATAATAAGGTCTAAATAGCATTAATTTTATCCACTGTCCCGCCTTTGGCGGGACTCCCACATCTTCCGTGTTCCGTTCGTCCTGCCTCGGGGCGGGACTCACTTGGCGTCCCAACGATACACCAGGATTTCCTGTTAATTTTTAACCGACTTCGGCTCTTCTTACGGCCCATTGCGCTCAGCCGGCAGCCGTGGTGTCCGCTTTTCTATTAAAATAAGGAGAATAATATGTGGAAAAAAATATTGTTGGTTTCAACTATGTTTTTGTTTTTAAACACTCTAAATGCTACCTCACGAAAAAACTTCATTCAGATTAAGGGCTCGGATACCATGGTAAACCTTGGCCAGGCCTGGGCTGAGAAATATATGGAACAAAATCCGGAAGAATTTATGGCAGTTACAGGTGGGGGTTCAGGTACAGGGCTTTCCAGCCTTATAAGCGGCACCTGCGATATTGCCATGAGCTCAAGAAACATAAAAGAAAAAGAAGTAGACTTAGCCAGACAAAAAGGAATAAGGCCTTATGAGATAAAAGTGGCTCTGGATGGCTTGGCTGTAGTGGTAAATCCGAAAAACCCGGTAAGTAAATTAACTATAGACCAACTTGCCGCAATTTTTACGGGCAAAATTAGTAACTGGAAAGACTTGAGTGGTAAAAGTGCTTCGATTGTAATTTTATCTCGAGAAGTGAATTCTGGCACGCACGTTTATTTTAAGGAACATGTATTAAGAAAAAATGACCCCAATTCCAAAGAAGAGTTTGCGCCAGGAGCATTATTGCTCTCTTCTTCACAGGCAATTGCTGATGAAGTGGCCCAGAATCCTGATGCCATAGGTTATTACGGTATGGGTTATGTTTCAAACAAGCAAAAACCTATAATGGTGGCTCAGGATGCAAAGTCAGAATATGAGGCGCCTACTATAGAAAATGTAATAAATGGCAAATATCCGATATCACGGCCTTTGTTTCTCTATACCAATGGTCAGCCGCAAGGACTGGTAAAGAAGTTTATTGATTTTGTGCTTTCAAAAGAAGGTCAGGATATTGTTTTAGAAACAGATTTTGTTCCCATAAAGAAATAAACTCGGATGCGTAAATTCAAAGAATTTATTATTGAGAAATTAATTTTAATCTGTGGCCTTGCTTCAATACTTTTTGTAGCATTAATATTTCTGTTTTTGCTCAAAGAGGGGCTGGCGGTTTTTAAAATAGTCGGCCCTTTTGAATTCCTTTTCGGTAAGAGTTGGTATCCCATCTCCGAGCCTGCGCGATTGGGGATTTTGCCTTTAATACTAGGGTCTTTGTTAGTTACTCTGGGTGCGGCAATCATTTCAATTCCTACCGGTGTAGCCTCCGCAGTTTATATTGCTGAGATAGCTCCTCTAAAGGTAAAAGAAATACTTAAGGCTGGCATCGAATTATTGGCAGCTATACCAAGCGTAGTATTGGGTTTTATCGGTATGGTTACACTTGTCCCGTGGATAAAAAATATATTTCATCTGCCTACGGGTTTAACTGCCTTATCGGGTTCGATTATGCTGGCATTTATGGCTATGCCTACAATTGTTTCTATTGCTGAAGATGCGCTTTATTCTGTGCCTAAATCATATAAAGAAGGTGCTCTTGCTTTGGGTGCAACGCATTGGCAGACTATTTATCGGGTAATCCTTCCCGCAGGTTCATCCGGGATACTGGCAGCAATAATGTTGGGTATCGGCAGGGTAATTGGTGAGACTATGGCAGTAATGATGATTACGGGCAATGCAGCAATAATTCCGCATAGTATTTTGCAGCCCGTACGCACTCTTACCGCTACAATTGCTGCTGAGATGGGCGAGGCAGTGGTAGGAAGTGAACATTATTTTGCTTTATTTGCCATAGGCATAGTTCTGTTTGTAATAAGTTTTGCAATCAATGTAACAGCCGATTTGTTCTTACATAAGAGAAGTTCATGAGAAATCCACAGAAAACGCAATCCATTGCTTTCTTCTTCTTATTTCTGGCTACTCTGTTAATCGTAGTTCCGGTAGGCTTGATTGTGATAATTATTATACAAAAGGGCACACCTGCTATAAACTGGCAATTTCTTACGGATATTCCTCGGCAGGGGATGCGCTCGGGTGGTATATTTCCGGCAATTGTAGGAACAGTATACCTGGTTTTAGGTGCAGTTATCTTTGCTCTTCCTATCGGTCTTCTTTCAGCTATATATCTAAGTGAATACTCAAAAGATAATTTTTTGACGCGCATGATTAAGATGGCAATTGTTAATCTGGCAGGAGTTCCCTCGGTAGTCTACGGACTTTTTGGTCTTGCCTTATTCGTGGTGTTCTTTAAGTTTGGAGCTTCCATTCTTTCCGGTTCCCTTACTCTGGGCATTATGATACTACCAATAATCATTACCGCTTCACGGGAAGCACTGGAGAGTGTGCCTTATTCATTCCGCGAAGTAAGCCTTTCGCTGGGTGCAAGTAAATGGGAGACTATCAGGCATATTGTTTTACCGAGTGCGATTTCCGGCATACTAACCGGGACAATTCTGGGATTGGGCAGGGCTGCAGGTGAAACAGCACCTATCCTTTTTACTGTGGCTGCTTTTTATTTGCCGCAGCTACCCCATTCTATTTTTGACCAGGCTATGGCTTTGCCATATCATCTATATGTTATCTCGACACAGGTCCCTAATGTGGATGAAAAAATAAGATATGGCACAGTGTTGGTTCTACTGGCACTGGTTTTATTTATGAATCTGGTGGCAATAATCATACGTTATAGATTTAGGAAAAAGAAGAAATGGTAGAATTTAGCATAAAAGATTTGAATGTCTGGCTCGGGTCTATACATGCACTAAAAGGGGTCTCTATGGAAATTCAGAGCGATGAAATCTTAACCGTTATCGGCCCGGCTAACAGTGGCAAGACCACTTTCTTAAGGACGCTCAACCGACTTAATGAGCTAAATGCAAACTTAAGAATGAGCGGTAAGGTAGAATTTCACGGTCAGGATATCGGGGGGATTGATATCCGGTTAATACGCAAGAAAGTAGGCATGGTCTTTGCTTTACCTTTGCCGCTGCCTTTATCGATATTCGATAACATTGCCTATGGAATAAAAATGCAGGGCATAAAAAATAAGAAACGACAAAAAAAGACTGTAGAAGAAGCCCTGAAACAGGCCTATCTCTGGGAAGAGGTTAAAGATAGACTGGATGCATCTGCGTTTGAATTATCGGGAGGTCAGCAGCAGCGGCTATGTATTGCAAGGACTTTAGCAGTTGAGCCGGAAGTGATCCTATTTGATGAGCCATGCTCAGGGCTTGACCCCATATCCACTGCTAAAGTAGAAGAAGCGATGCTGAAACTAAAAACAAATTATACGATTATTTTAGTAACCAACAATGTAAAACAGGCGGCGCGTGTAGGAGATAGGACTGCGTTTTTTCTATCTGGTGAACTTATTGAAATAGACAGAACGGATAAAATATTTACTGCGCCAAAAGACAAACGGACAGATGATTATATCAGGGGAAAATTTGGATAAAGCCAAAATCGAGGTTAATAATTTAGATTTGTGGTATGACGATTTCCAGGCACTTAAGAACATAAATGTCTGTTTCCGGGACAAAATAATCACGGCTATTATCGGTCCTTCAGGATGCGGTAAGACCACTTTGCTCCGGGTTTTTAACCGTATGAATGATTTAATAGAAGGTGTGCGCATATCAGGGGAAGTCTTGATCGATGATATTAATGTAATAGACCAGGATACAGATTTAGTTACCTTGCGGAAAAAGGTGGGTATGGTATTTCAGAGGCCCAATCCTTTTCCTCTATCAATTTATGAAAATATTGTTTTTGGCCCGAAAATTCACGGGAATATTACAAATAAGAATGAGCTGGATGAAATTGTAGAAGAGAGCCTAAAGTCCGTACTCTTATGGGATGGATTAAAAGACAAGCTTAATAAATCAGCCCTGGGATTATCGTTGGAGCAGAAGCAGAGATTGTGTATTGCCAGGTTAATCGCGGTGAAATCCGACATCTTATTGATGGATGAGCCCTGCTCTACTCTTGACCCGCAAGCAACCTCAAAGATTGAAGAATTAATGCGTGAACTTAAAAACAATTATACTATAATAATAGTAACTCATAATATGCAACAGGCAGCGCGTATCTCTGATGAAACCGGATTTATGCTTTTAGGCGAATTGATAGAGTTCGGCAAGACAGAAGATATTTTTACTAAGCCAAAAGATAAGCGCACAGAGGATTATATTACAGGAAGATACGGATAATTATTATCAAAAGAGAGGTAAGAAAATGGAGAGACATTTTGATGAAGAATTGAAAGATCTACACAAAGATATTCTTAAGATGGCTATTATGGCTCAACAGGCAATACATAAGTCAATTGAGGCGTTAAGAAACCGCAATAAACTCCAGGCCCAGGAAGTAATAGACAGCGATGTTAAAATTGATGAATTGGAATTGGCAATTGATGAAAAATGTATTGACTTGATTGCCCGGCATCAACCGATGGCAGGCGATTTAAGATTTATTGCTACCGGCATGAAAGTAAATACAGAACTTGAGCGAATTGCGGATTTAGCTGTGGATATCTCACAGCGTGTTTTAGAATTGGTAGATAGACCCATACTTAAGCCCTTGATAGACATACCTAAACTATCCACAGTTGCTCAGAATATGGTGCGTGATTCTATTGATGCCTTTGTAAAAAAAGATATTGAACTTGCCAAGAAAGTGGTGCTTTCTGACGAAGAAGCGGACAGATTACGCAATCTTGTTCAAGAAGAATTAATTAATGATTATATGGCAAGAGATGCCAGTACTGCCCCACGCGCTGTGCCGTTATTGTTAATTGCCCGCTATCTTGAACGCATCTGCGACCATACAACCAATATTGCAGAAGATGTTATCTACATGGTTGAAGGTAAAGTGGTAAAGCACCATCCTGAGGAACTATCATAATAGAATAGTCTTGAATAAATCAAGCGGTTGAAGTATAATATTTTTGAACAAAAAGGGGTCAGAGTGATTTATTGGCGAAAAATGTCGTTATGAGAAAAGTATACCGCCGAACAAGCCCTTAGTTTTATAGAGGTTTACGATGTCCTACCTGGTTTTGGCACTGAAATATAGACCACAGACATTTGATGAAGTTGTAGGGCAGGAGCACGTCTCGGAGACTTTGAAGAATGGTATTGCTTCAGGCAAGGTTGCTCATGCTTACCTCTTCTCGGGTCCGAGAGGCATAGGCAAGACAACCACTGCACGCATCTTAGCTAAAGCATTAAATTGTAAGGAAGGTCCCACGCCCCAACCCTGCAACAAGTGTACCTCCTGCGTGGAGATTTCCCGGGGCAGCTCCCTTGATGTTCTGGAAATAGATGGGGCATCCAACAGGGGGATTGATGAGATAAGGGCTTTAAGGGAGAACGTAAAATTTGCGCCAGTCTCCTCCCGATACAAAATCTACATTATTGACGAGGCACATCAGATTACTCACGACGCTTTCAATGCTCTTCTCAAGACTCTGGAGGAACCTCCCCGCCATATCATCTTTATGCTAGCCACCACTCAGCCGGAGAAGATTCCACCAACAATCCTTTCGCGATGCCAGAGGTTCGCCTTTAAATTGATTCCTCAGAAGAAAATTTTCGAGAGACTGGATTACATTGTTGAAGAAGAAAAACTAAAAATAGAAAAGGAAGCTCTAAATATAATTGCTTACAGGGGAGAAGGAAGTCTCAGGGATGCCCAGAGCCTGCTCGACCAGGTTATCTCTTATGCTGGCGGAAAAGAGATAGGTTTGCAGGAGACAAATTTCATTCTGGGTGTTCTTCCATTTGAGCGCCTGGTAGAATTTTCGGACCTCATCGCCGAGCACAAAGCAAAGGAGATTCTCTCCCTCATAGATGAGATAGCCGAATCGGGTTACGACCTCCACCAGTTTATAAAAGACCTGAGGCAGCACTTCAGAAATATGCTACTTCTAAAAGTGGTGGGAAGAGACACGAGAATTCTGGGGCTTCCAGAGAAACAACTGGAAATCCTTCTTGAAAAAGGAGACCAGTTTACAGAAGAAAACATGGTGAGGATTATCGACCTTCTCAGTAAGACCTACGAATCTATGAAGTGGAGCGAACAGCCCCGACTCGTGATAGAGGTCGATATGTTCCGTCTCTCTCAGCCATATGTGCCCATTGGAGAGGTTATTGAGAGAATCGGAAGACTGGAAAAGTCGCTAAAGCTGGAAGAGAAAGAAGGGGAGCCACCTGGAGAAAGAGAAGTTCAGGAAGCCGAGAAGACTCCTTCCGGGATTAGTGAGGAGAAGAAACTTCCAGTGGGAGAGACTTCGGAAATTCAGGAAATTAGAGGGCATTGGGAGGAAGTTCTCGAATCTGTCAAGAAACTGGATATTCCTCTCCACGCCTGCCTTATCGAGGGTTTGCCAGTCCGCATGGAAAACGGTCTCCTCTACATCGCTTTTTCCAAAAATCACAGCTTCCATAAGGACAGGTTAGAGAAAAAATCGAATATTGTCGAGGAAACGCTGAAGGAAGTTCTTGGAAAAGAAGTCAAGATAAAGTGTATAACTGGTGAGATTAATACTGTCTCCCATCCGAAAGACAAGGTAGAGGAAGAGGTGGAATCGACTCCTGAGGAGTTTTCAGGAGAGTCCGAGCCAGAAGAGGAAGTGCCGGCTCCCGGCCAGGAGCCAGTCTTCAATTCTGAAGAAAAGGAAAAAGTTGACCCAATTGTACAAAAGGTCCTGGAAATGTTTGAAGGAAAAATCGTGAAGGAGGAGCCTGAAGAATAATTTTGGTGAATTAAAATGCCCATCTATTCAAAATCTTTAGAAAGACTAATCTCAGCTTTACACCGCCTGCCAGGCATCGGACCGAAGAGTGCCCAGCGACTGGCATTCTATATCTTGAAAAGTCCTAAAGGAGAGGCTAACGAGTTAGCTCAAGCTATTCTTGCGGCAAAGGAGAAAATGATAAGCTGTACTATTTGTGGCAATATCACTGATAGCGACCCTTGCTCCATATGTGAGGATTCTACCAGAGATGGGAGCACCGTCTGCGTTGTAGAACAGCCCCAGGACATCTTCGTTTTTGAAAAGATGGGAGAGTATAAGGGGACGTACCATGTCCTGATGGGTGCACTTTCGCCCCTTGATGGAATTGGTCCTGACGATTTAAAGATGAAACAATTGGTCACAAGGATTGAAAAGGGCAATATCAGGGAAGTGATAATTGCCACAAATCCAAATGCGGAGGGAGAAACAACCGCTGCCTATCTCTCAAAACTTGTTAAGCCCTTCGGAGTCAAAGTGACCCGCCTGGCACAGGGAATACCTATAGGTGGAGAACTGGAGTATGCCGATGAAGTCACCCTGGCTAAAGCCCTGGAAGGCAGGCGAGAGGTCTGAATCTACTATTATTCTTCTCTGAGTAGTGGAGAAGAGATCAAGAAATCGGCTGTAGAGCGGTTACACGCAATTGGCACATCGTGCAGGACAGCCAGCCTTAGAACTGCCTTTATGTCAACATCGTGCGGTTGGATACTTAATGGGTCCCAGAAGAAGACAATAAGGTCTACGCGTTTTTCTGCTATCATAGCTCCAACCTGGGAGTCTCCACCTAAGGCACCGCTCAGAAGAAGTTTAACCCGTAATCCCACATCTTTTATAATTCGTTCTCCTGTCGCCCTGGTAGCGTATATTTCGAATTTCTCCAGAGTCCCTTTGTTGAACTTCGCCCAATCTACCATGCCCTTCTTTTTAGCATCGTGGGCGACAAGTACTATATTTTTCGTTCTCATTGTATTTCCGCTCCTTTCACATTAAAGTTAATATAATATAACATATCCAAACTTAAAAAGCAATACCTCCCAACAGATTTTCACCTATCTCCTCTCCCCTTGTGGGAGAGGGTGAGGGTGAGGGGTCGAGGAGGCAGCGAATGAAAAAGATTCTTGGCATTGTGGGAAGTCCCAGGATTGGAGGTAATACGCACATTCTCGTTTCCCAAATTCTGAAAGGTGCAAGAGAGATGGGTGCCAGGACAGAGTTAATTTCTCTCGGCAACTTGAGGATTAAGGAGTGTGATGGATGCCATACTTGCTGGGAGACCGAGATGTGCAGAATAAACGACGGGATGAGGGGAATCTACAATAAACTTATGAAGAGCGACTGCATTGTTCTGGCCTCTCCTGTCTACTGGTTTGGACCGACTGTTTCAATGAAAGCCTTTATAGACAGGTTGGTCTATTTCTGCTCGTCGAAAAATGAGGATAAGATAAAGGGGAAAGAAGTCATCTTAGCCACAGTTCAGGCTGGTGAAGACCCCAATGAGGCAAATCCTCTTATAAGAATGTTAGAAATGAGCATAAGATACCTCGGAATGAAACTAAAAGGAAAGATAATTGTACCTAATGTAGCGGAAAAAGGCGCCATAAAGAAGAAAAAAAGTAAGTTGAAAGAGGCGTTAAATCTGGGACGATCGATCGGCCGACATAGTTTATAAATGGGAGAAAGCGGGGAGCATAAATTTTTTGACAAAGAGTCCATTTTTTGCTAAAATTGATTAACTTTTTTTGAAAGTTTACAAGGAGAGTAGAAGATGGCAAAACTAATAGAGGTAAGATTTCATGGTCGCGGAGGTCAGGGAGCCAAGACAGCAGCCCAACTTCTGGCAGAGACAGCCTTAAGCAGCGGAATGCACATTCAGGCGTTTCCTGAATACGGTCCGGAAAGGTCAGGCGCGCCTATGATGGCATTCACCCGCATCAGCGATGAGCCAATAAATCTCCACTGTGGAGTTACAAGCCCGGGCATCGTGGTAGTGATAGACCCCACAATTATGGACACAGTGGATGTTACCGAGGGGCTGGGAGATAATGGTATTCTCCTCGTAAATACAGAAGAGAAGCCGAAAAAAATCCGCGAGAAGACAAAATTCAAGAAAGGGAAGGTCTTTACCGTAGATGCCACCCAGATTTCCCTCGACACTCTGGGAAAGCCAATGCCTAACACTCCCATGCTGGGAGCATTGATAAAGGCTACAGGGATAATAAGTTTGAAAGACCTGGAAGAGGACCTAAGAAAGAAGTTCCTTAAGAAGATTGGGGAGAAGGCGGTCAAGGGAAATATAGAAGCCATTGAGAGAGCGCACAAGGAAGTGGAATCTGGCTGATTTTTTGATAGGGAGGATTTATGGAAGAGAAAAGCTGGAAGGATATACCGATTGCTGGATTAATAGTTGAGGCAGGAAATGCCGAGAAATATAAGACAGGTACCTGGAGGACTTTCAAGCCAGTAAGGGATGTGGAGAAGTGCACCAATTGCCTCAACTGCTGGATATATTGTCCCGACTCATCAATCCTCGTATCTGAAGAGAAGATGGTCGGATTCGATTACGACCACTGTAAGGGCTGTGGCATCTGCGCCGCAATATGCCCCGTAAAGTGCATTGAGATGGTTAAAGAATAATACCGTTATTAGTTCGTAGTGTAGGGCTTTATGCCCGTAATGGTTTTGGTCGCGTAGGGGCGACCTTTATGGTCGCCCAAAGTTGTAGCTTCAGAGTGGAGGATAATAATGAAAAATACATTGGCTTTGACAGGAAACGAAGCAGTTGCCCAGGCAATGCGTCAGATAAGTCCTGATGTGGTAGCAGCCTATCCCATTACTCCCCAGACAGATATTGTAATGGCATTTTCCCAGTTCGTGGCTGACGGAGAAGTGGATACAGAGACGATTCCCGTGGAATCGGAACATAGCGCAATGAGCGCCTGTATAGGAGCGGCTGCCTCTGGGGTAAGGGCGATGACAGCTACCTCCTCTCAGGGTCTGGCACTGATGTGGGAAGTAGTCCATATAGCCTCGGCAATGAGACTCCCCATTGTGATGCCTGTGGTCAATCGATCTCTCTCAGCGCCCATAAACATCCATTGCGACCATTCAGATTCTATGGGAGCCAGAGATTCCGGCTGGATACAGATATATTGTGAGAATGGCCGGGAAGCATATGAGTCGGTCATCTTAGCAGTAAGGATTGCCGAAGACGAGGAGATACTTCTCCCGGTTATGGTATGCTTTGATGGATTCATAACCAGCCACGCAGTGGAAGGGATGGAGCTTCTGGAGGATAGGGTAGTGAAAGAGTGGATAGGCGAGAGAAAAGCCAGATACTCTCTTTTAGATATTGAAAATCCTGTAACCTATGGAGCACTCGATTTACAGGACTACTTTTTTGAGCATAAAAGGCAAGAGGCAGAAGCAATGAGAAGCGCATACTCAGCCATACCCAGAGTTGTAGATAAGTTTGAGAGGGTCGTAGGTAAAAGGTACGACTACCTCGAAGAGTATAAGATGGACGGTGCCGACGTGGCAGTTCTCTGTCTGAGCTCCACCTGCGGCACAGCCAAGACAACAGTTGATCGGCTTCGAGCAAAAGGGACAAAGGCAGGTATGGTGAAATTAAGATTTTTCCGTCCCTTCCCGGCAAGAGAAATCGTAAACGCGCTTTCTAAGGCAAAGGCAGTAGCCATACTGGATAGAAGCGACACATTCAGTAATCGAGGCGGACCCGCTTTTAATGAGATAAGGTCAGCCCTCTACGAGGAGAAAGATAAGCCTTTTATCGTAAACTATATTTATGGTCTGGGAGGAAGAGACATCGGCGTTGAAGATATAGAGAAAGTTTACACAGACCTCAAAAATATTCTCAAACAGAAGAAAGTTGAAACTTTAGTAAACTATCTCGGCGTAAGAGAATAAAACGTAGGGGCGATACTCCGTGGTCGCCCAA
>Ga0315282_10010018_pt1 | contig 14961 bp, 10 predicted proteins | sample YL17G07_20_MG_FD_203693 | JGI IMG/M metagenome (GOLD analysis project Ga0315282, IMG submission 203693) | Sediment microbial communities from Yellowstone Lake, YNP, Wyoming, USA - YL17G07_20 | ecosystem: Environmental > Aquatic > Freshwater > Lake > Sediment | place: USA: Wyoming | collected... | reverse complement strand
TCCACGATCTCATCGTCGTTGAAGCCGCGCACCAGAACGATGTTGACCTTGACGGGCTTGAGGCCGGCGGCGAGCGCCGAATCGATGCCCGCCATCACCTTTTCGAACGAGCGTGGCGTGCGAGTGATGCGCGCGAATTTGGCGGGATCGGTCGAGTCCAGGCTCACTGTGACCCGCGGCGAACCCGCTGCCGCAAGGTCCCTGGCCATTTCCGGCAGGAGATAGCCGTTCGTCGTGATCGCGACGTCGTCGATGCCGCCAATCTGGTGCAGCTTATGAATAAATTCAACCACCCCATCCCGCAGCAAAGGCTCGCCGCCCGTCACGCGCACCTTGCGAATCCCCTGCCCGGCCAGAACGTGCGCCACGCGGAGATATTCGTCCCAGGTCAGCAGGTCGCGATGAGGAAAGTAGGTTTTCGGGTCGGCGGACTTGCAGTACACACAACTGAAGTTGCAACGGTCCGTCACCGAAATGCGCAGGTCGTGGATGTCGCGACCAAACTTGTCTTGCAGCATCGTCGTCTCTGCCACCCTCATCGGTCCCGACGCGTCGAGCCATCCTGTCCCTGAAGGAGAGGCTCGGGGTGCAGCAACCTTCTGTGAGCGCCCAAAGCCCCGGCGGTCATAGACCGCCGCTACAGGCAAAAATAAAAAAACCGACCCGTGTTTCGCGTCGGCTCGGTTCTCCTTTCCAAACACGGGAGGTGCGGCGATTTCTCGCCGTACCCTGTCGGCCCGCAGGGCATTGGCTTGTCGGCCGCCTTTAGCGCCCCGGGCTCGGAGAACTGTTCTATGTTAAACCTTTGCGAAGAACGAAGCAAGCGGGGGGCGTGGGAAGTCCAGGCTGTATGCCGACGAGGACCTCCCGCAGAGGAGTGAAATCGTGCGCGACCAGATTACGGCCGCCGAAGCGCGCGGCGCGAGCTCTGCGCTGGGGCGCTTGTCGGGCTTTACTCTTCCTCTTCTTCCTTGCCCACGCCAGCGGCCTTGGCGGTGGCAACGATCTTGTCGGCGATGGGCTGCGGCACAATGTCGTAGTGCGAGTACTCCATCGCGTAGGTCCCGCGGCCCTGGGTCATGGACGTGAGGTCGGAAGCGTAGGTGAGCATTTCTGCGAGGGGCACCTGGGCTTTGACGACCGTCGCGCCGCCCTTCGGCTCCATGCCCTGGATGCGCCCGCGCCGGCCATTGAGATTACCCATGATATCTCCTGAATAATTGTCCGGAACAGTTATCTCCACATTCATAATGGGCTCGAGCAGGCAGGGCTTGGCCTGCTCCATGGACTTCTTGAAAGCTTTTGAACCTGCCAGCTTAAAGGCGATTTCCGAGGAATCGACGTCATGGTAGGAGCCGTCGAAGAGGATCACCTTGAAATCCACGACGGGGTAGCCCGCCAGATAGCCTCGCGCGGCGGCTTCGACGATGCCCTTTTCAACTGCCGGAATGAAATTGCGCGGAATTGCGCCGCCGAAAATATCGTTCACAAACTCGAAGCCCGCGCCGCGCGCGAGCGGCTCCATCTTGATCCAGCAATCGCCGTACTGGCCGTGGCCCCCGGTCTGCTTCTTGTGCTTGCCCTGGGCTTCGGCCTTGGCGCGAATCGTTTCGCGGTAAGGGATTTTGGGCGCTTTCAGCGTAACTTCGATATTGAAGCGGCGCTTGAGCTTGGAGACGGCGACCTCCACGTGCTGCTGGCCCGCGCCCGAGAGCAGAAACTCCTTGGTCTGCGGGTCGCGCGAGAAGCGCAGCATCAGATCTTCTTCCAGGATGCGGTGGACGGCAGTGGAGAGCTTATCCTCGTCACCGCGCGATTTCGCTTCGATGGCGAAGGAGATGGCGGGATCGGCGAGTTTCACCTTGGGGTAGAGAATGGGCGCGGCCTTGTCGCCCAGCGTATCGCCCGTCAGCGTGTCCTTCAGCTTCGCCACCGCACCGATATCGCCGGCGTGCAGTTCGGCGATGGCGGCCTGTGCCTTGCCCTGCACGATGCCGATGTGCGAGAGGCGCTCGGCCGATCCGCGATTGAAGTTGGCCAAGTTGGCCTCGTTCTTGAGCACGCCCGACATCACCTTGAAGTAGCTGACCCGCCCCGCAAAGGGGTCGGCGACGGTCTTGAAAACGTAGGCGGAGACGGGCTGGTCGTCGGCGATCTTGCGCTTGATGGTTTTGCCGTCTTCGCCTTCCAAGCCTTCGATTTCGCCCCGCTCGGCGGGCGCTGGCAAATAATCGGCGATGAAGCTGAGGAGGCTCTCGCTACCGATATTCTGCAATCCCGCGGCGGCGAGCACGGGATAGAGCCGTCGCTCGGCGATGGCCTGGCGAAGTCCGGGGACGAGGTCTTCGACGGGAATGGTGCCCTTCTCGAAGAATTCCTCCATGAGCTTGTCGTTGCCCTCGGCGACCATTTCGATGAGGGCTTCATGCGCCTTGTTCGCGGCTTCGGCGAATTCGCCGGGGATTTCTTCCTCCTTGGCTTTACCGGAACCGCCGGGTTCGTAAGCGAGAGCTTTCATGCGCACCAGGTCGATCACGCCGCGGAAGCTCTTCTCCTCACCCAGGGGGAGCTGGACGGGAATCACCGTGCGTCCAAAAGCCCGCTGCAGCGCCTCCAGAGTCCTTTCAAAGCTGGCTCGGTCGCGGTCCATTTGGTTGATCACCAGCGCGCGCGGCAGGCCGAGCTTTTCGCAGAAGCCCCAGGTCTTCTCCGTCTGCACTTCGACTCCGCCCACGGCGTGAACGAGCAGGAGCGCCGATTCGGCGGCCACCAGGGCGCCTTCGGTTTCGTGCAGGAAGATGTTGTAGCCAGGCGTGTCGATGAAATTGATCTTCGTCTTACCCCATTCGGCATGGGCAAGCGAGGCACTGATGGAGAACTTGCGCTGGATTTCCTCTTCGTCGTAGTCGGTGACGGAAGTTCCGTCGTCCACCTTACCGAAGCGGTTCACCATGCCCGCAGTCGAAAGCAGAGCGGAGACGAGTTGCGTCTTGCCGGTATGGCCGTGCCCCACCAGCGCTACGTTGCGGAGATTTTGGCCGTCGTAGATTTTCACAAATGACTCCTTAACAAGACGGTATGATCCATCGGTCCAGAAAGGATGGGGTAAGACAAACGCCCATGCTAGCACAACCGTTTGAAGCGGTTCAATTGCCTCTTGGCATCAGGAACAGCGCCGGCATGCCGGACCCGGGCACGCCGAAGAGCGTCCCGCCTTCACCCGCCGCTGGGAGGCAGACAACTGTCCCGCTTCGACTTTCTAATTTCAATTTCTAATCCAGGTCGATGTCTCGCGTCGGCGGGGTGAGGGGCTCGTCCTTGGTGTGCTTGAGGGCTTCCGCGAACTTTCGCTCCAGCAGGTCGGATTTCGTCTTCTCATCTTCCGTGCTCTGTTGGAAGAGGGCCTCGCGGCGGGCTTTCTCCTTTTCGAGCAGTTGAGCGGCCTGATCGAGGTCCGGCCCCTTGGCGTGCTTGGGCGGAAGCACATGATGAATCACCTTGCCCAGCCCGGCATCCACGGTCAGCCGCGCACCGCAGCAGGGGCACGTGATTTCCAATGTCGGTTTCCCGTGATCGCTCATGGCCCAGAAGCATGCTACGCGCCGGGACGCCGGGAGTCAATCCGCGCCCCTTCCGGCGTGCACGAAGAATGGTCAGAAACGCTTGCCTTCCCCGCCCTTTTGGGGTATATTGGCGCTTCTTATGGTTACGGCCTACGTCAGCCATTTCGGCTTTAGCAACCGCTACTGGCGCTTTGCGCGGTAGCGGGAGAGTGGCGTTGGCCTGATTCCAAAGCAAAACGAGCGAAATCCAGAGCCAGCCCACTCCAGCGGAGTGGGCTTTTTTGTTAACCGCGAGGAGAGTGGGCCATGATCATTTCGATGAGAAAACACGCCAGCAAGGAAGAGATCGATCACGTTTGCGACCGCATCCGTGAATTCGGCTTCAAAGTGCACTCAATTGTTGGCGACGAGCGCGTCGTGATCGGCGCCGTGGGCGTGGGTGATGTAACGCCCTGCCTCGAGATGCTCGAAGCCGCGCCCGGCGTGGAGAGCGCGGTGCGCATCTCCGCCCCCTACAAGTTTGTGAGCCGCGAATTCAAGGCGGAGCGTACACGCATCCGCGTGAACGGCGCGGAGGTGGGTGGCGACGAATTCATCGTCATGGCCGGTCCCTGCTCGGTGGAGAGCGAGAAGCAGATTATGGAGGTGGCGGAAGTCGTGGCCACCGCCGGCGCCAAGATCCTGCGTGGGGGTGCCTTCAAGCCGCGTACTTCGCCTTACGAATTCCAGGGGCTGGAACTCGAAGGCCTGAAGTTGCTCGCCAAGGCGCGCGAGGCCACCGGCCTCTCCATCGTTACGGAAGTACTGAGCGAGCGTGACGTCGAGATGGTGGCCGAATACGCCAACATCATGCAAGTGGGCGCGCGCAACATGCAGAACTTCGCCCTGCTCAAAGCCCTCGGCAAGTGCCAGCGGCCGATCCTGCTCAAGCGCGGCATGAGCTCAACCCTCAAAGAACTTCTCATGTCTGCCGAATACCTGGTCGCTCACGGCAACCCCAACGTCATGCTCTGCGAGCGCGGCATCCGAACGTTCGAGACTGCCACGCGCAACACCTGCGACATCACCGCCGTCAGTGTGCTCAACGAACTGACCCACCTGCCGGTCATCCTCGACCCCAGCCACGCCACCGGGAAGCGCAGTCTGGTGGCGTCCCTCGCTCGCGCGGCCGTCGCCATCGGTGCCGACGGTGTAATCGTAGAAGTTCACCCCAACCCCGAGAAAGCTTTCAGCGACGGCGCGCAATCTCTTACCCTCGAGATGTTCCGCGCCATGATGCGAGACCTCAAACCATACGTCCAGCTCTGGAAGGAATCTCGCGTCACAGCCGCGACCGTGTAGTCGGGCTCCAAGACCGAACGCTGGGTCACTTGGCCAAGGATGCGTTCTCCGGCGGGAGCGTTCGTCCACGATGGGCGGGCCGCGTCCAAAAGTCCTCCTGAGAGGCTTCGGAAAGTAGTGCAATCTGTTGCACATTCGGAGAAATGGAATGCTATTCCAGCTGTCATCGGAGTTAGAAAATACAGGCATGTCATTTCAAATCAGCAAATTGAGCCGTAGGTGGATTTCGGTGCCATGATTGCTCCAAAATGCAGGGGGTCTCTGCCGGTTCAATGGAGCCGGGCAGGTTGCGACTCGGAGTCAGAGAGGATTCGCATTTCGATTCACTGACAGGCAGGTCAAAGCTCATGCGCAGGATTCTTGTGGCAACTCTTCTCGTGATCGCTTGCTCTTTGGCGGTGTCGAAGCCCGTACGCGCGGACAGCGCGGAGAACATCTGCCCCTCCATCGGGGCAGCAGGAGAGTGCAACGTCTTTCTTGTCGTCAACTCGGATGGGAGCATGACAATCACCTTGACGGATCCGGTCAGTGGGAATTCTGCGGACCCCACACTCTATGACTGTACGATTTACCACTGTGGATCCGATGACTACCTGATTGGCGTGTACAACAATTCCGGCAATCTCCTGCAAAGTCTGCCACTCACGGGGTCGAACATCTTCGAGGCCGACGGGGACGGGATCTGTTCGGGGTATTTCACGGGCACACCCGAAGGATGTCCGGTGTGGCCGGGGCATGACTACAATACAACCCTGCAAGGATACAACGGTCCCAATACTGCTTTTTGGGTTCCGGGTTACGGGAGCGGTGACTACAATCACGGCACTGTCTTCTTTGGCTACTGGGACAACACCTTTACCTTCCACGATTCCGGCGGTTTACAACCAGGTCAGTCGGCCTATTTCAGCTTGGAAGGCGTGCCCGATGCGACTCGCGCTCCCACGCCGGTCCCGGAGCCGGGAACGCTTCTGTTGCTTGGTACTGGTCTGGGCGGTCTCTTCCTCCGTCGCCGGCGCGCCAAGAAATAGGGTGAAGATCGCTGCGCCGCGCCGAACCTCGCCGTGCGGCTCTTCCATGATCTTCACCCCGGCGCTCTGTACTCTTCGGCTCATCGACTGAGATGTAAGGTCAAAAGGGCATTTCCCGCTGCGTGGGAAGCGTGGCAATTCGTGCATTCAGTCCCTTTCCCCGAGGCATGGTGGTCACGCCAGGCAGGAAGGTGACCCTGCGCGCCCACACTCGCCATTCATGAATCGCCTCTTCGCGATACAATCTCCGCCATGAATGACTCAGGTTTACCTTTCCACCTGGAAAAAGACTCCCTGCGGATTCTCGCTGCGGCGCTCGAGAGGCTCGACGCGGGATTTGGCGCGTTGCCGCTGCTCAACGAATTGAAACACGACGCTCCGACTGTGGAAGCTGTCCTGCTTCAGGTTGCCGAGCGGCTGCGCGACAATTACCCTTACTTTCATCCTCTCTACGCTGGGCAGATGCTCAAGCCGCCGCATCCTGTGGCGCGACTGGCCTATGCGCTGGCGATGTGGATCAACCCCAACAATCACGCGCTCGATGGAGGGCGCGCCAGCTCGGCGATGGAGAAGGAAGCGGTGGCTGAACTCGCCGGTTTGTTTGGCTGGCAAACGCACCTCGGCCACCTCACAAGCGGCGGCACCATGGCCAACCTCGAAGCGCTCTGGGTGGCGGGCGAACTGCGTCCCGGCGCGACCGTCCTCGCCTCCGAGCAGGCGCACTACACTCATCAGCGCATCAGCAAAGTGCTGAAGCTGGATTTTGAATCGATCCCTTGCGACCGGGCGGCGCGCATGGATCTTGGAGCACTCGAAGGGCGATTGAAACAGGGCGCTGTTGGAACGGTGGTCGCCACCATTGGCACGACGGCCACCGGCTCCATCGATCCCTTGCCGGAAATCCTCGCCCTGCGCGAGCGCTACTCCTTCCGGCTGCACGCCGACGCGGCTTACGGCGGCTATTTTGGATTGGTCGATAACCTGGCAGAAGGATCGCACCGCGCCTTCGAGCGTCTGGGCGAGGTGGATTCCATCGTCATCGATCCGCACAAGCACGGCCTGCAACCGTATGGCTGCGGCTGCGTGATCTTCCGCGAACCCTCCGTCGGGCGGTTCTACAAGCATGACTCGCCGTACACCTACTTCAGCTCCTCGGAGGTCCACTTGGGCGAGATCAGCCTGGAGTGCTCGCGGCCCGGGGCAGCGGCAGTGGCGCTGTGGGCGACGCAGAAGCTCCTGCCGCTCGCGCGGGGCGGCGAATTCGCTCGCAGGCTCTCCGACTCGCGCGCCGCGGCCCTCGCCCTCTACGAGAAGCTGCGGTCCGATGCGCGGTTCGTCACCACGTGCGCGCCCGAGCTCGATATCGTCGTCTGCGCGCCGCGCGCCGCGTGCGTGAGCGAAGCCTCGGAACTCTCGCGGCGCATCTTCGCTGAAGCGGCGCGCCGCAACCTTCACCTCGCGCTCGCCGAACTACCCGTCAAGCTCTTCGACCTCGCCGCCGGAACGAATCGCGACCGCGAGACCATCACCTGCTTGCGCTCCGTCCTGATGAAGCCCGAACATCGTGCCTGGGTGGACCGCATCTGGGAGATCCTCGACGCCGCGACCCGCGCGGCAGGGGCAAGCGGCGCGGGCGGCCATCGCGCGGACTGACATCTTGACCGCTGGCAAATTTCTTCTTGCGCCAATCTCGCACCGGCCTGTAATCTGAATGGTTATCAAATTTCAATCTTCCAGAGCTGGAGGCATGGCAATGGCTGTAAGGAATACCGAAAGAGTCCGTGAAATTCTGAGTTGGTACGAAAGTGACAATCCCGGGTCGAAGACCAATATCGCCCGGCTGCTGAACACCGGCCGGCTGGCGGGGACGGGCAAGCTCGTGATTCTGCCCGTGGACCAGGGCTTCGAGCACGGCCCGGCGCGCAGCTTCGCCGTGAATCCCCCGGGCTATGACCCCAATTATCACTACGAGCTGGCGATCGAAGCCGGGTGCAACGCCTACGCGGCGCCGCTGGGTTTCATCGCGAGCGCCGCCGCCCGGCACGCGGGCGAGATTCCGCTCATCCTGAAGCTGAACAACCACGACGTCCTGCACGACGAAAAGGACCCACTCTCGGCGGTGACCGCGAGCGTTCACGACGCTCTGCGTCTGGGCTGCGCGGCCATCGGCTTTACGATTTATCCCGGCTCGGCGCGCGCGCGAGAAATGTACGAACAGTTGCGGGGGCTCGCCGAAGAAGCGAAGAGCCATGGGCTGGCGGTGGTGGTCTGGTCCTATCCGCGCGGCTCATCGATAAGCAAGGAAGGCGAGACGGCCATCGACGTCGTCGCCTACGCGGCTCAGATCGCGGCGCAACTGGGCGCGCACATCATCAAAGTGAAATTGCCCAGCGCCCACATCGAACAGGCGGAGGCGAAGAAAGTCTACGAGAAAACCGCCATCCCCATCGCCACCCAGGCCGAGCGCGTCCGGCACGTCGTCCAGAGCGCCTTCAACGGCCGACGGATTCTGATCTTCTCCGGCGGCGCAAAGAAGGAGAACGATGAAGCCATCTTCGAGGACGCTCGCGCCATCCGCGATGGCGGCGGATTCGGCTCGATCATCGGGCGGAATTCCTTCCAGCGGCCCAAGGAACACGCCATCAAGTTCCTCGACACCATCATGAAGATTTACGCCGGGGAGATAAAGTAGCGCCGGAGCCGCGGTTCCTTCCGGCGGGGTTTGGTGATGGGTGTTAGGAAAGGGCGAGGCACAGCCTCGCCCTTTCTGTTTATCTGGCAATGACGGCTGCGTGAAAGGCGGGACGCTCCGTCATTACTTCTTGAACCGTTCGCCACCGCGCGGCGAATGTTTGGTGAGCGCGGCGTCCAGCGCTCCGCCGGCCTGGGGGACACCGGTGTCGGTAAAGAGAATCTCCTTGGCCGTCAGTTTCTTCCCGTACAGATTCTGATTGGCGGTCTCGTCATCCTTGATGACTTGGCCCTCCAACGATAATCCCGCGAAAGCGCCGCGCGAGCGGGAATAGGTGAGGATCTCGGTCTGCATCAGTGCTCCCGTCGAGCCCTCTGCCGTTCTTCCCACGGGACCGCCCGCGACGGAAGCATCTGCGCCCAGCTTGGTCTTGCCCTTCACGAGCGTTTGCGCGCCTTTGGCGTTCAGGACGAGCAGCACAAAATCGGTCGCCTGGCCACCAATCTGGAACCCGATGCTCGGCCCGCCAATGGCGAACATCCACGGCGCGCCCCATGCCCCCGTTCCACCCCGCCGGCAGACCAGGCATCCGCGACCGTAGCTGCCGCCCAAGCCGAGAGCCAGCTTCTTCTGCGACGGGATGACACCGACGCACACCGCCTTGTTCAGCAGATCCGCGGGAATGCCTTTTTCCGGGGTTCCCATAACCTCATTGATGACCTCGGCCGACTTCTGCAGCCGCTCGACTTCCTTGCCTTGCTCGGCGGCCAAGGCCACTGCGCTCACGCCAAATGCCAGAACGAAGGAAAGAAACGCTCTCATACTCCCCCCTCTCTTCGCATCGCCGAATGAGCTTCGGGACGCGCACGCAAGTATCCATCTCTCGACCCTGTCCGCGATTGTCCCACAATCTGGGCCCGTCCGCACGGGACTCTTGCCGGGCCGTTCGCCTTCAGCCAACGCTTGTCATCTCCACTGCTGGTTCGCTAGACTGGGTCCTATCATGCGCGCCCTGGTGCTGGAAAAGCAGGCTCCGGCCGAGGAGAGCCCTCTCCACTTCCGGGATGTGCCTGTACCCGAACCCGGGGCCGGCGAGGTTCGCGTGCGCGTGCGCGCCTGCGGAATATGTCGCACGGACCTCCACACCGTCGAAGGCGACGTGCCGCTGCCGCGCTCGCCGCTGATTCCCGGCCATCAGATTGTTGGTGTCGTCGACGCGCTAGGCCAAGGCGTTAGAAGCCTGCGCGAGGGCGACCGCGTGGGCGTAGCCTGGGTCTATTCCACCTGCGGCGAGTGCGCGTACTGCAAGAAGGGCCTGGAGAATCTCTGCGACCGCGCGCGCTTCACCGGCTACAACGCCGACGGCGGCTACGCCGAGGCGATGGTTGTTCCCGAATCCTTTGCCTACGCTCTCCCCGCCGGATTCTCCGATTTGCAGGCGGCGCCGCTGCTCTGCGCGGGGATTGTCGGTTTCCGTTCTTTCCGTCTGAGCAATGCGCGGCCCGGCGAGCGGGTGGGTCTGTACGGTTTTGGCGCTTCCGCCCACATCATTCTGCAAGTGGCGCGGCATCTCGGCTGCGAGGTTTATGTCTTCACCCGAACCGAGGGGCATCAACAACTGGCGCGTGCAATGGGGGCAGCATGGGTAGGGAGAGCCGAGCAGACTCCGCCCGCGCCGCTCGATGCCGCGGTGATCTTCGCGCCGGTCGGATCGCTGGTGCTGGAAGCGCTGCGCGTGCTGCGCAAAGGCGGAACCGTCTCACTCGCCGACCTCACCATGAGCCCCATCCCGCAAATTGATTACGACCGGCTGCTCTACCACGAGCGCATCATCCGCAGCGTCGCCAACGCCACGCGCGAGGACGCGCGGGAGTTCCTGCGCCTGGCGGCGGAGATCCCGATTCACTCCGAGGTCGAGGCCTTCCGCCTCGAGGACGCGAACCTCGCCCTCCAAGCGCTCAAGCAGAGCCGGATTCGCGGCGCTGGGGTACTAAAACTGTAGCGCGCCTCTATACACGTTGCTCGTGTAGGCGCAATTCATGAATTGCCCCTGCGGAATCTCCCCCAATGGAGTCACCGTGCCCAATGTCTCTCGCCGACGACTTCTGAAACAGGCCGGAGTGATCGCGGCCGCTCCGGTGCTCGCCGGCGCCGCCCCGGAAGCGGCGGGGGCGGACTCTCCCAACCTTGAGACCCTTGTCATCCCGCTCGACGGTGAGTGGCTGTTCACCGTGGCACGTCAAGACTCTGAACAGACTTTCAAGAATTCCCCGGCGGAGCTGGACTCGGGGCGGTGGGAGAAAGTTCATGTCCCGCACACCTGGCAGATCGCCGAGGAGACGGCCGCGCATCAGGGGACCGCCTACTACCGCACCTACTTCCAGGCGTCCGCCGCTTGGGCCGGCATGACGGTGCGCATCGAGTTCGAGGCCGTGACGCACAGCGCCACGGTGTGGGTGAACGAGAAGCAGGTCGGAACGCACGAGCGCAAGGGTTACACGGCGTTCCGTTTCGACATCAGCGACGCCATCAAATTCGGCCCGCTGAACGCCCTGACGGTGAAGGTGGACAATCCTTTTAACACGCGCATGCTTCCTCGCGAGCAGTCTTTCGATTGGGCCGTGGACGGGGGCATCATTCGCCCCGTCAGCCTGCTGGTGACGCCGCAAACATACATTGAACGCCTCGAGGTGGACGCCACACCGCTCCTCGACGATTCGAAAACGGACTTGAAAGCAGGCATCGCGCAGACCGAGCTTCGCCTGCGGGCGGTGGTGAGGAACGCCGCCCAGGAGATCCGAAAAGCCAGAGTGCGATTCACCATCGAGGACGATGAGCTTCGCTATTCGAAGTTCCCCGAAAAGAGCTCATCGATTGCCGCCCTCGCAGCGGGAGCGACGGCGACGCTGGAAGCGCCGCTCACGGCCGAGCGCATGAACCTCTGGCATTTCGACCGGCCCAGGCTCTATCGCGTGAACGCGGAATTGGAATGCGACGGCAAGCTTCTCCACCGCTCGACGGAAACCTTCGGGGTACGCAAATTCGAGGCGAAGGACGGCGGATTTTATCTGAACGGCGAGCGCGTCCGGCTGATGGGTGTCGAGCGCATGGCAGGAAGCCATCCCGACTACGGCATGGCCGAGCCTGCTTCGTGGATCGAGCACGACCACAACGACCTCAAGGAGCTCAACTGCGTTCTCACGCGTGTCCACTGGCAGCAGGACCGGCGCGTGCTCGATTACTGCGACCGGCACGGCATCCTGATGCAGGAGGAAGTTCCCGCCTGGGGGCCGGACACCTTCCAGGGCATGACCGATGAGCCCGCGCCCGCCATCCTTGAAAACGGCCTCGAGCAATTGCACGAGATGATCGTGCGCGACCGCAATCACCCCAGCATCTTTGCGTGGGGATTATGCAATGAGGTCAACGGCCAGAATCCGCCGGCGCAGAAGTTCATCCGGCGCATGGCGGCGGAGGCGCGCCGGCTCGATCCTTCCCGCCTGCTGACCTACGCCTCCAACTCGCTTCAGCAGACTCCCGAACGCGACGCCGCCGGAGAACTCGACTTCGTCTCGTGGAACGAGTACTACGAAAGCTGGTACGGCGGCGACGTCGATTCGGTGCGGCGCAACCTGAAGGCCATCCACCGGGCCTTCCCTGGCAAACCCATTGTGATCTCCGAATACGGCTATTGCGAGTGCGCACCGGACCGCACGGGGGGCGACGCGCGCCGCATCGAAATCCTGAAGACCCACACCAGTGTCTATCGCGAGTTCGATTTTGTGGCAGGGGCGATCTTCTTCGACTACAACGACTACCGGACGCACGTCGGCGACAAGGGGGCTTTCGTGCTCAAGCAGCGCGTGCACGGCGTCGTGGACGTCCTGGGCAATCGCAAGCCCTCGTTCGAGGCGCTGCGCGAGGAAGCGAGCCCGTTTGCCCAACTCGACGTTTCCATCAACGGCCGCTGGATCACTGCCTCCGTGCTGACGCGAATGATGCTACCGTCTTATACCCTGGAAGGCTACGCGCTGCGGTGTATTGTGTACGCCTTCGGCGATCTACCCATGGAGCAGTACACCGTGCCCCTGCCGAGGATGGCGCCTGGCGAAGGCCTCATCCAGGAAGTGCCGTTCGAGACCAAGAATCCGCAGCGAATTCGCGTCGACGTGATGCGCCCCACGGGATTCTCCGCCCGCACAACATGGTGGAAGCCTTAATCACGTGACCACGGCCCCGCAATGGGAGTATGATGCTGCTTTGATCCAACGTCAGTTCCTCGCGAGGTGAACTCTCCATGGTCCGATTTCGTGTCTTATTATTGACTCTCGTCTGCTCCCTGGCGCTCCTGGCCGCGAGCGTCGCGCGCGCCGGTGAGAGCGTAGAAGTGAAACATCACGGCAGCCAGGTGGATGTGCTCATCGGCGGCAAGCCGTTCACGACGTACTACTTCGATGCCAAGATTGCAAAGCCCTTCATGTATCCGCTGCGCAGCGCGGAAGGTATTATCGTCACCCGCGGCTTCCCCATGGTCAAGAACATTCCGGGTGAGAGCAAGGACCATCCCCATCATCGCGGCCTCTACTACACGCACGGCGACATCAACGGCGTCGACTTCTGGAGTGAGGCGGTGTTTGAGGAGAAGGCTCCCGTCCACGTGGCGGGCAAGACCTATCAGGCTTCCGAGCGACTGCCCCTCGGCCGCACCGTCTTTACCAAGCTGGAGAGCGTTCAGGGCGGCGCAGACGCCGGGTCTCTTCGCGCCCGGTTCAATCTGGTCGGCCCAGACGGGAAAGTCTTGGGAGAGGAAACACAGGCCTATACCTTCCGCGGCGATGCGACCACCCGCACGATCGACTGCGAGTTCACCATCTACGCCCTGCAAACGCCCCTCAAGATGGGCGACACCAAAGAAGGCACGTTTGGCATCCGCGTGGTGAAAGCACTGGAAGAGCCGGCCGTAAAGATGCTCAACTCCGAAGGAGCAGTGGGCGAGAAGAACATCTGGGGCAAACGCGCCAACTGGGTCGATTACTCCGCAAAGGTCGAGGGCAAGGAGCTTGGCATCGCCATCTTCGACAATCCTTCCAATCCCAAGCACCCTACCTACTGGCACGCGCGCGGCTACGGCCTGTTCGCGGTGAATCCGTTCGGTGAGCGCGACTTCTACAACGACAAGTCGCGCGATGGCAGCATCACCATCCAACCGGGGGGTTCGCTGACCTTCCGCTACCGCGTCCTGATTCATGACGGCGACGCGGGGGCGGCCAAAGTCGCCGACGCCTACGCGGCCTACGCCGACGGGAAGTAATCCCCTGCTTCGGTTGGCAACTCACGCCAAGAACCGACTGTGTTATCTCCCGGCGAGGGAAAGATGCCGGGAGTGTTTTCGCGCAGCGTGAAATCGCCTCGTCTCTTCAATTCGGGACGTGTCACGGGAATCCAGCACGATCTGACACCAGCCGAGCTGGGAAACTGGCAGCAGGAAATCACAACAGGACTGAACCCCCATCTGTCGTGGGCCTCAGCAGACTCCGCCAACCTGGCAGTACACATTGACCGAGATTCCGCTTAACTGCTAGCGAGCGGTCAATGCCCCTCCTGAGATATCGCAGAACCAATCTTGTCCAACTTGGACGCTTCTTATTGGCCCACTTCTTGCACCTACGCGCGTGGGAGTATGTGTCGCGCCGGGTCGGTCAATGTGTCCAACCTGGTGCGCAGTAAGGGCTAGGTTGTGCGACGGATTGGACCGTCGATTCACTTCTGTTCGCCACAGAAAGAGGGGAGGCGAAGGGATGGCGCGTCCCACCTTTTTTCAAAGGGTTAAGTACGAAAAAGAACTGGAACGTGATCTAGCCGCCGAGGTGGTCGCGACGCCCGGCGGTGAGAAGATCTTCTCGTGTCTCCAATGTGGCACGTGCGGCAGCGCCTGCCCGGTCTCCGTCTACATGGACTACACGCCGCGGCGCCTGATCGGCATGGTCCGCGAGGGTTTCAAAGAAGAAGTCATCACCAGCTTCGCCATCTGGCTGTGCGCCTCCTGCTACGAGTGCACGGTGCGCTGCCCGGCGGGAATTCGCGTTACCGAGGTCATGTACGCGCTCAAGCGCATCGCCATCCGCGAGGGGATTTACCCGCGGCACTTCCCGGTCCCTGTGCTGGCCAAGGAGTTTATGAGAATGCTGAAGGGGTCGGGCCGCACCAACGAGTTTTGGCTGGTGCTGAGGGTGCTGCTCAAGACCGCTCCCATGAAGCTGCTGACCTCGTGGCCCCTGGGGCTGCGGCTCTGGCAGCGCGGGCGGATGTGTCTGGGCTTGGCCCGCATTCCCAGGGC
>Ga0315282_10010017_pt1 | contig 14961 bp, 12 predicted proteins | sample YL17G07_20_MG_FD_203693 | JGI IMG/M metagenome (GOLD analysis project Ga0315282, IMG submission 203693) | Sediment microbial communities from Yellowstone Lake, YNP, Wyoming, USA - YL17G07_20 | ecosystem: Environmental > Aquatic > Freshwater > Lake > Sediment | place: USA: Wyoming | collected... | reverse complement strand
GTTACTTTTCTTGCCCCAACGCTTATCCATTTCGGCAGTGAGGAGCAGAAGAAAAAACATCTCCCCGGAATTGCTCGAGGAGAAGTATATTGGTGCGAATTGCTGAGTGAACCGGATAGCGGGTCAGGCCTGGCTTCATTGAAAACCCAAGCAATTGAGGAGGGGGCTTACTATGTGATTAATGGACAAAAAACCTGGAGTAGTGGGGCACACCTGTCAGATTGGGGATTTGTCTTAGTTAGAACGGATCCTAATCTTACAAGACATAGAGGGTTAAGTTACTTCTTGGTAGATATGAAAACCCCTGGAATTACAGTCAATCCCTTATTAAATATGCTTGGAGAGCATGCAGGCTGGTAAGCTTATGGCGAGCCACATATAGCTATCATCATAAAGAAGACCATGATGACGCTCTACGGCAGAGGCTCAAAGAGCTGGCAGAGGAGAGAAGGCGATTTGGCTGCCCGAGGTTACATATCATCCTGAAACGAGAGAGGTTGGTTATTAACCATAAGCGGACTGAGCGAATTTATCGCGAAGAAGGACTGTCATTGAGGCGAAAGAAACGCAAGAGTAAGATTTCCTTCCAACGGGTAAAGCTTGCCGATGCTGATCGTGTCAACCAGCATTGGTCTATGGACTTTGCCTCCGACAGCACCTATACTGGTCGCAAGTTCCGAGCACTGGCGATAGTTGACGATTATCCTAGGGAGTATCCTGCAATTGAGGTCGACAGCTCTATTCCTGGATCACGGGTAGTTGCTATGCTTGAGCGATTAGCTGAGATGGGAGGCTTACCTGAAGTAATTACTGTGGATAATGGCCCTGAATTTACGGGCAAGATCATGGACGAATGGGTATACAGGAGAGGTATTAAACTGAACTTCATCAGGCCTGGTAAGCCGGTGGAGAATGCATATATCGAGAGTTTCATTGGCAGACTACGCGATAAGTGCTTAAATGAGAACTGGTTTGCCAGCTTGAAAGAAGCTAAGGGTATTATCGAAACGTGGCGAAAGGATTATAATGAGGTTAGACCACACAGCTCGTTGGACTATTTAAGTCCTATGGAGTTTGTAAACAATACTGAGAAAACTCTAGTTTACAGTGGCCTATAAAATGGGGTAAGGTCACTGAGTCCTTTATTCTGCTGGCGAGTTGCACTTTTCGACTCTTTTTAATATAAGCTTCGGTTATCACTCGCCGACTCATGTGAGTGATTACCTTTCAGCGAGATAAGAATATGGCTCCTAGGTAGTTGGCTGTCTTCAGTTGAACGTCAATCGTTTTTGCCACGTATCCGGCGCACTTAAGCTGCACTACGTACTTTCCGGCATCAAGTCCATCAAATTCGAACTCCCCGTAGTTATTGGTCGTTGTGTTCATAGCCTTGCCGCTGGCTCGCTCGGTCAGCGTTACCGTTATCCCCTCCGCACATTCATCCATATCCCCATATACCACGCTGCCAGCAACATATTATATCTTTGAACTACGCGGGGTAGTAAATCCATCAGAAATACAAGGAAAAGCAGAGTCGTACATTGGTTATGAAGACAGGCTTACAATTATGGATACCATGATTCTCTGTCGGTTCTTTAGGGACATGATCGGTTGGCCAGAGTTAATTAAGCTTATCAAAGCTACGACTGGTTTGGAATTCGATGAGTCAGGGCTAGGAGAGCTAGCTAATAATATAACTACCCTGAGGCATTTAATAAACATCCGGGAAGGATGGAACAAAGAAAATGATATGCTGCCAGCACGCTTATTAGATGAGCCTATCAATGGGCATCGGGTTACCAAAGACGAGCTTAACTACATGGTGAATGAATACTATCAACTAAGGGGTTGGGATGAGGATGGTAAACCACTTAAAGAGCTTAGCATTGAGTAAATAATAAAAAAAATTCTTTTCACTCCTCGTGTGTAGCTCCGGGATTATGCGGAATTTGAGATACCACGTAAGGGGCTTCGCCCTGGCAGCCAAGGCATATTTCCCCATCAGCAATCGGGTAAGATTCTTTACAGCGGGGACAAATGTCAAATCCAGCCTCATGCTGCTTTTTCAGGAAACGGGGAGCAATCTTAACTTGCTGGATACTGCAAATATTTGCTCCGGCTTCCTTTATCTGTTCCATCAGGAGTTGAGAGTCCTGTTCCTTCTTGGGCTTCAGGTTGAAAAACCAGCTTTTAATCTCGGGCCATGATTCTAACTTAGCCGAATCCAGAAAAACCCGTATCCCCTCACCCTTGTATTTATCGTAAAGAGTCATGGCATAACGGCCCATATTGATGACTCTAAGCCAACCGTTCCCGACGGTACAGGGCGTGAGAAGCTGTATGGCATCTGGTAGACAGTTGGCAGTTTCACAGATAGCATCAAACAGTCCTTCTTCAGGAAGGTGCTGGTACGCTAGATCTATCATAAATCCGCCAATGACTACGCCCGGGGCGACAGAACCATGAAAGGATTGGATCCGCTCAATATATTCTTCAAGGGTATAAGAACAAATATTCATGAGCGCGCAACTAAATTTTTCATTATCAGGGAAATCTTAAATCACAATCTCCGAAAAGCGGCATCCAAAATAACCCGAACGTCACCTTAATACTACTTGGCTTTTGTATATGTGTTACGCAACACTTCTGCAGATAGCTAGGGAGCGCTAGAGAAAGATTGTCCCGGCATTAAGGCTCTTCTTCAGATCAACCTCGATGGTTTTTGTGTCATAACCCGTGTAAGCTATCTGAAGCGTGTATTTGCCGCTATTCTCTACAAGGTCGTCAAACTTAAAATCGCCGTAGTTATCGGTCACACACTGGCTAACTTTCTTGTTGGCGGCATTGAAAATGGTTACTGTAGCGCCTTCGGCACATTCATCTTTGCCATCTACTCGGACCGCAACGCTGCCACCGATGAAACACCGGGTAAACCGATGCAGATTCTTGTAATAGACACGAGGGCTGGTTTTATGTTCCGGCTGATAGACTTCAAGCTTCTCGGCCTTGATGATTTCCTGCATCTCCACATCTTCGACATGATGCATGCTTAACGCTCCGGTGGGGCAGGACTGCACACAGCGGGTTTTCGTCCAGCCGTCATCAAGCAAATGGGCACAAAAAGTGCATTTTTGAGGTACCCCGAGCTCCTCGTTCCACCAAATAGCACCATAGGGGCATGCGTTGATAACGTTTTTCTGTCCCTTTGCCTTAACCGGATCAATAATAATGATGCCATCAGGTCTCTCGTATATGGCTCCATCCTTAGCTGCTTTGATACACGGTGCATTGGCACAGTGCATGCACGGTACAGGCAGGTAGGCGACATCAATAATAGGATATTGTCCCCTTTCCTTCCGCATGATATTCATCCACCTATGTCCATGCCAGGGTTGGGACACCGAGTATCCCGGAAAATCGTTGTCCACATATTCGTCCTTGCAGGAGAGGAAACAATTATTACAATCGTGGCATTTTGCCACATCGATGATCATGTGCCATTTTTTCACTTTATACTCTCCTCCTCTGTCCACTTTGCTATTTGCACGAGGCAGGAATTCGGCGCCATGCCACAGGCATTCTTGGATATGTAACGACTCGGAGTCAGGATATTAATACATCCGCCACGATCTGCTGAATATCCTGGTTCACCTACTGGATCATAGTTTGCGCAAGATTCGTATGAGTGAACAGTTCCGGGAGGAACACGTTCGGTCACCTGGGCCGCACAAATGACCGTCCCACGGTCATTGAACACCTTGACCAGGTCGTTCTCTCTGATTGCCCTGTCCTCTGCGTCCTTCCGGTTGATCCTAATAATCCAGTAGTAATAACCGTCAATCAGGACCCGATGGTCCTTGACCTCGTTGATCCAGCTCTCCTTGGCATCGCCCATGGTGTGGAAGCTGAACCGGGGATGTGGGGAAACCAACTGTAACGGGTACTTGTTATAAAGTCTCGTGGTGTGATGCCCCTCCCATGAGGGAATGTATTTAGGGATAACTGGCCTCTCTTCATCGGAGAGGTCAAATTTCTTGAGGCTGGAAGACTCAAACTCTATCAAACCGGAAGTGGTCTGAAGCCCCTTACCAAACTCTTCCTGGGACTCAGGAGGAGGCCCCCAGTCCGGTGTGTCCTTTTTCCTATCCTCAGCGAACCATCTCAAGGCTGGCGTTGGTTTGTAATCCGCTGGCAAGGGAACGACAAAATAGCCCCTCTTGAAAAACTCATCCCATGAGATGTACTTGGGTAGATCACTGGCATCAAACATCCTCCTGACCCAATCAAGTTCGGTGAGGCCGCCCTCAGTGTAGACTTCGTAGAGCCCCAATTTTTGGGCCAAAAAAGCGAAGATCTCGTAGTCTGATTTCGATTCGCCTAGGGGCGCGATACACTTCTTTTGCAGGCTGATGAGCCTGTGGTTCACCTGGCAGCTAGAATCAGGGATATATCCACTGCAACCGGCGAATTCACTTATGTCCCAGCGTTCAAAATTGGTGCAGGCTGGTAATACAATGTCGGCAAACTTAGCCTCACCTTCCATCCAGATGGATTGATTTACCACAAAAGGTAATCTTTCAGTCCTATAGGCCCTCACATAGCGGTTTGTCTCACCCATGGTGCCGATAAACGAGCCGCCGTACCTGTAATACATCTGAATCTCTGGATAGCCGTCTGCCGGATACTTGTATTTATGGAACTGGGCCTCAATCGACTGACCGCAAAACCCCTTCCCTCTCCATTCATACCTGCCGTCCAGGATGCATTCCGGGATCCTGAGTCTCGGAATGTGCTGACCCATGGGGGCGTTTATGCTGGAGCGGGTAGGCTGTTTATGCATACGATAGACCCAACGAAAACCGGCCGCCGAATTGTCCACATCGCCGGATATCCCCCCCTCGGCGTAACCGGGAAAAACAAACTCAGAGTTGTACGGCGCTCCCTGCGTCGTTCCCCAGATGTTGATGCCGGGTTTACCCAGGCCCTGCATGGCCTGCAGACTGATCATGAGGCGCGCCCAATCCCCTCCAGTAGCGGACCTGCAAGCGCCTCCCCAACCACCAAGGCCTCCGGCGGCCAGCATGGTCTTCTTGGAGGCCCATTCCCTGGCCAGCGCCTTGATTTCTCTGGCAGGGACGGTGCTTTCCCGTTCCGCCCACTCGGGCGTCTTGGGCATCCCGTCTTCCATGCCCAGAATGTAGTTCTTCCATTTATCAAAACCGACTGTCCGGGTCTCAACATACTCCTTATCGTAAAGGTCTTCGGTTATCCAGACATAGGCAATGGCACAGGCCATAGCATTGCCCGTCCCCTGTCTTGGGGCAAACCATTTGTCGCAATAGAGACCAGCAGTGTGATTATAAAAGGGGTCGATAAAGACCATTTTGACTCCTAGCTCCTTCAGCCACATACGACGACAGGTACTCTCAAACGCAGAGTAGATTCCACTGGTGGCCTCCGGGTCACTCGACCAGAATACTATCATTTCTGTGTGCTTGAGCGCATCCTCCAACAGGTCGTACTGCTCGGGAATGCCAAGCCTGTGGCTGAATCCCCATTGGTGCATGCCTCCCCAGTGCCATCCCTCCCAACTATCCGGATTATGCTCAGCGTAAGTATACCCGATAAGGTTCATAAATCTGTAGTAAGCGCTGAAACGGTAGCCTACATTTCCCCATAGATGGTGAGAACCCGGAGTGCTCAAAATAGCAGCCGGGCCGTATTCCCGTTTGATTCGTTTGATCTCGGAGGTGACAATATCCGCAGCTTCGTCCCAACTGATCCGCTCGTACTCTGATTCCCCTCTCTTGGTGCAGTTTCGTTTTCCGCCAGGATCGAAATCGGCCCGTTTGAGGGGATATAACAATCTTTTAGGCGAATAGACCATTGAGCGCCAGGCAAATGAATACGGAGCGAGGGTTGTCCTCCGCGCAGGAGAAAACTTCCTCCCCCTAGCGTCGATAACCCAAGAGGGGGCGTCGCTGGCATCAAATTCCATAGGTGTTATACGTATTATCTTGCCGTCTCTCACATAGACAAAGACTGGCCCACCTGTTGTACTATTGGTCAACCTTTCTATTTGCCCCATTTTCTATTTCCCCCCGTTCAATCAGGTATTCTATAGTCTCTCGACAACTTCAAATTTAACTAGGTATAGGTGTCAGAGAACATTTTGTCAATAATTTACTCAGTGACACCTATACCTATTACATTTTGCCACATCGATGACCATGTGCCATTTTTTTATTTGTAGGGGATAGGGAATATCAGTTTAGCCGTTGCCGGCAGGAAATCGTGTTGGGAGATGACTACCGGATTTTCCCATACCCACGGCTTGTCCGTCTTCACCCATTGTCCGAAGGAGACCGGGTCACGACTGTAATTGTCTTCGTCGAACACGACGCGATGATAGATGGTCATCAGGTCAGTTTCTCTTAGAGCATCGTTAACTTTAGTACTGTCAAGCGTGCCGGCTCTTTCGATGGCATCGACCAGGACCTGGACTGCCTGATAGCCCATGCCTATATTCTGGTGCATTGGTTGACCGGTGTCGGCAATCCATCTTTCATGGAGTGACATTGGGGTAGTATCACCAAAACCTTTCACCCCTTGAATTGATGGGTTCCAGAACATCTCATTGCAGACAGCATTCGGCAGGTCACCGCCCCAGGCTTGAATGTCGGTGAAGAAGAGCCCGGATCGGGTGGCATAGACCATCTTGGGCTGATAGCCCAGCGTGTGAGCTTGCCGCCAGAACGCACCGAAGAAGGGCGCCGGACTATTGGACCAAAGTGTTTCACAATCATTGGCTTTCCAGGCTGTTATCAGTGAGGTGAAGTCCTTGGTGTCCTCGGGTACCAGGCCAAATTCTTCTCCGACACGGTATACATCCCAGCCCATGTCTTTCAGTACCGGGCTAAATGCCTTATACCAGCCACGGCCATCGGGCTCATCCGAGGCTAAAGCTGCCACTTTCTTGTTGGTCAAAGGGGCTATCTCCTTTAGTGCAGTGGTCCATGAATCCATCATGGTATATCCCGGCTTGCCATAACGAAAATCACCTGGCTTTGCCGGCGTGGCGATGGCAAAGCTGCATGACCAGGTATATTGCCAGGGTTTCTCCACCGAGGTTCGCAGGCCCATCCAGGATTCAAACGGACCGTTACCGGTAACTTGTGGAACCTTATGCCGCTCGAGGACAATAGCTATGGGAGCACGCATATGCGGTACGTCCATACCGTTGACGATAAACTGTACCTTGTCATGGAGAATCAGGTCTTCAGCAAGAGCACCAGCCTTTGTCGGGTCGCTCTCGTTATTGACGATGACCAGCCTGATGGGTAGCTTCTTATCGTATTCCTTTACATAGACGCCCCCAAGCTTGTTGATATCATCGACCGCCGCTTTCACTCCCCATTGGCTGCCCTCGCCGAAGCCAGCGAATGGTCCGGTTAGCTCGACATCCATGCCGACCACAATTTCTTTTGGAGCTGGGGGCGTGGGTTTAGCACAAGCGAGAGGTAGCAATACTATCAGACAACCGATGCTTATCAATATTAATAACATTTTCCTTTTCATCTGAAAAACCTCCTATTTACTCTTCTGCTAAAAATTCTATTCTATATATGTCATATGTCACCCCCTATCACCCCCTTTTTAGAGGCCATAATCCCCACTCTTTACGGTCTGTTTGCCCCTTTTTAGTCTATTCTGGATAGAGAGTTTTGTACTGCTTCAGTCGTTTTCGGACAAATCGATCCTAGAAAAATGATATGATACTACCCCCCCCCTGTCAAGTGGGGGAGGCCTTTTTCCCCAAAAGAATTTCAGCCTATTTAGGGCACAGGCATTTCTGTCTCACGTCACCACCCCCTAATAGATTTCAGTTCACCCTTCGCCGCCAGTAAGCCTTCCAATCTTTGCGGTCGTGCCTTAGTAGCCTGAGCTTCAACAGGTTCTGGACTCCAGCCCGACTCCAGCTCATCCCTCTGCCCTTAAACCGTCGGCAGAGCATAAGGTCTATATTCTTTTCTATGCCACCACTACCTACCACCAGCACCTCTTGGGCACCTACCTTACCCTCCAGATTCCTCGAGCCGTAGATGCCATTCCAGTTCTCTTCAAGATAGCCTAGCAGGTCATCCAACTTCTCGGAAGGACCATCCACCAGTCGCTTTAGCTTCAGTAACCTGCGGTGTTCCTCCCTTCTACCTTCCCGGAGCAAATTCAGCAACTCCTGCTGTAACTTCACCTCGCCGGGTAGGGCAGCCCTTAGCTTCTTCTCGTAGTGCCACCAGTCGAGCTGATAGGTAGCCTTGAGGTAATCAGCCCCCGCAATATCACTAATCCACCTCGCCCCATCGCTGATGAGAAGGAGATTCTTGGCCAGGCTCAAGCTTAGTTTCTCCTCACCCTTGAGATAAAGCCTCTCACCGAAGTCATCAGCCCCTTCTATCCCTCCGTAAATTACCTTCTCCTTCAGCCGGTAGCGTCTGTGTTTAGCTTTCTTGCTCTCCAGCTCCTTACCGGAGTACATTATGCCCAGTTTTGCCTCAAAGTTATCTTCACCCTTCTCTTGAGAGTGGAGCAGGGTACCGTCCACTTCCAGCACTACAATTTCCCTCTCCTTACCATCACCCCCTTACTTTCTCAGCCCGGCCAAAGATTGCTTCTTGCCTTGCTTCTTCCTCTTCCCTTAGTTTCTTCCCTTCCTCTTGAGCCCAGCGGTGGATGGTGCGATAGCTTATCTCATCCCCTATCTCGTGCCTGAGTAGAGACCTTGCCTGACGATAGGGGTATTCAACGGCCAGCTCCAGGGCAAGCCGCCTCACCCACTTGGTCTCACCCTGGTAAGGTTTAAGCCCCAAGACATCATCCAGGAGGAAGCCAAACCTACCTTCGTCCTTATACTTCACCTTGTGCCTTTCAAACCTTATTAGCCCCAGGCGGGTGAACAGGTATCGAGGTACCTTCTCTCGGCGACTTACTCTCCCCTTTGCCTCCTCCAGCTTCTTCTCTTCTATCTCCTGCAATACCTTCCCAAATACCCGCTTCCTAAACCTCTCTATTTCCTTCGCTAAATATCGCTCCAACCTATTAACATCTAGGCCGTCATCGAGCAAATGGGCACAAAAAGTGCATTTTTGAGGTGCCTCAAGCTCCTCGTTCCACCAAATAGCACCATAGGGGCATGCATTGATAACCTTTTTCTGCCCCTTTGCCTTGACTGGGTCAATAATAATGATGCCATCAGGTCTCTTGTATATGGCTCCATCCTTAGCTGCTTTGATACACGGTGCATTGGCACAGTGCATGCACGGTACAGGCAGGTAAGCGACATCGATGAAAGGATACTGTCCTCGTTCCTTTCCGTGGATGTTTATCCATTTTTGTCCACGATTGGGCTGTGGTGCTGAATATCCCGGCCAATCATTGTCCACGTGCTCGTCCTTGCAAGACAAAAAACAGTTATTACAGTTTTCACATTTTTCTACGTCAATGACCAAATACCATTTCTTCATTATAGATTTTCCTACCCCGTCCATTTCTCGATTTGCACAAGGCATGAATTTGCGGCAAAGCTGTGCGATTTTTTGATAATTGGCCGACTTGGGGTCAATATATTCATACATCCGCCACGATCTGGTGAAAGCCCTGGCTCACCTATCGGATCATATATTGCCGCGGATTCATATGAGTGAACAGTCCCGGGGGGAACCCTTTCGGTCACCTGGGCCGCACAGATAACGGCACCCCGGTCATTGAACACCTTGACCAGGTCGCTCTCTTTGATTCCACGCGCCTCAGCATCCTTCGAGTTGATCCGCACAATCCAGTAGTAATAACCATCAATCGGTACCCTGTGGTCCTTGATATCGTTGATCCAGCTATCTTTACCATCACCCATAGTATGAAAGCTGTACCTTGGATGAGGGGTTATCAATTGCAACGGGTACTTTTGAAACAGTTCAGTGGTATGATGACCCTCCCAAGAGGGAATGTATTTGGTCATAACCGGTCTCTCCGGGTCGTCAGGATCAAATCGATTAAGGCTGGAACACACAAATTCCAGCTTGCCCGATTGTGTCTGAAGCCCTCTAAATACTTGTTCGGTGTAGTCAGCCGGTAATGGTGCTATCTCCGGTGTGTCTTTTAGTCTGTCCTCCGCAAACCACCTAAAGGAGACAGGATCTCTTAACTCCTCCTTGGGTGCGGGGACAACATAGTAGCCCTTCTTCAGGAACTTCTTCCACGACATGACCCTAGAAACATCTGTGGCATCAAATAATCGCTTGCACCAGTCAAATTCAGTTACACCCTCGGAAAACATAGCAGCAAATCCCAGCCTCTTCGCCAGCTCAAGAAAAATCTGGAAGTCTGATTTTGATTCGCCCAAAGGTTCGATGCACTTGTGCTGCATGAGGATAACACGATGGTTGCACTGATTGAAGCTATGCTGGACATATCCACTGCAGTTAGCAAATTCGCTGATATCCCATCGCTCAAAGCTGGTGCAAGCAGGTAGTATAATATCGGCAAATTTGGCTTCACCTTCAAACCAGATGGACTGGTTGACTACAAATTCCAAATTGTCGGACCGGTATGCCTTCACATAGCGGTTTGTCTCAGACATGGTGCCGATATGAGAGCCTCCGTATTTATAATACATCTTGATTGGCGGATAGCCAGGTGCCGGATAATCAAACCTAAGGAACTGGCCTTCAATTGTCTTCGAGTCAGTGGGATAGCCGTAGGTGTGGCCATCCAGGATTGCCTCCGGAATATTCAGCCGAGGCACTCGCTGATACACCGTGTTAACAGTGGGGAGCTGTGGGAACCGCGAGAAAAGACTAACGCCAAGCGCAGTAGCATCTAGGTCTCCTGACATGCCTCCCTCGGCATAACCCGGGAAATAAAAGCTGGTGTCGAGCGGTGTTCCTTGCTGCATACCGCCCATGTTTACTCCGGGTTTGCCCAGGCCCTGCATTGCCATAAGGCAAACCATAGAACGAGCCCATTCATTACCAGTGGCACAGCGGCAGGCGCCGCCAAAACCGGATATTCCTCCTGCTGCCAGGTAAGTCCTTTTGGCTCCCCATTCTCTGGCCAGAGCTCTGACATCTTTGGCCGGAATTCCAACCTCATTTTCCTGCCATTCAGGAGTCTTAGGGATTCCGTCTTCTTTGCCCAATATATAGTCTTTCCATTCGTCAAACCCAACCGTATGCCTGGCAACATACTCTTTGTCGTAAAGACCCTCGGTAATCCAGACATAGGCAATTGCCAAGGCCAGAGAATTACCTGTTGCCGGCCTGGGAGCAAACCACTTGCCACCGAATAGAGCCGCTGTATGGTTATAGAATGGATCTATATGCACCATCTTGATACCCAGCTCTTTCAGCCACTGACGGCGGACGGTGCCTTCAAAGGCACCATAGATGCCACTGGTAGCTTCCGGGTCGCTCGACCAGAATATCACCATTTCACATTCCTTAAGGCAATCTTCAACCGTGCCATAGCTCTCTGGGGCACCAAGCCGCATACTGTGCCCCCAGTGATGCATTGCTCCCCAGTACCATCCCTCCCAGCTGTCCGGATTATGGACGACAGGGGTCCAGCCGACGTTATTAAAAAATCTCAGTCTGATGCCTAGCCAGTAGCCCAGGTTCCCCCACAAGTGGTGAGACCCACTGTCATTCAGAATTGCCCCTGGGCCATAATCCCTTTTCACACGCTTTATCTCATTAGCGACAACATCAAGCGCCTCTTGCCAAGTGATGCGCTTGTAACCTGAGATTCCCCGGTTCTGGCAGTTTCTTTCACCATTCGGGTCAAAATCGACGCGTTTCATAGGGTATAAAATTCTGTCCGGTGAATAAATCATAGATTTAAATACCAAGGTATGAGGCGAGATGGTTGTCTTGCGTGGAGGAGTAAAAGCCCTGCCTCTGGCTTTAATAGTCCAGGGTTTAGCATCACTGTTGTCAAACTCAATGGGTGTGATCCGTATAATCCTACCATCTTTCACATAGACAAAGACCGGACCGCCATTGGTATTACTGGTATATCTGATGACGCCTTTACCGACCTTCGTTCCATATTTGGTGCCAGCGTTCAGCATTAGACTCAGTGTCTCCATCCACCAATAACTTAACTCATCGGGACCGTCCAACCACAGTTGAAAGCTTTTCATAGCATTAACCAGGGCCAACTGGTCGCGGGGCGGTATAAGGATATCCAGTGCTATTCGGGCGTTTCCGAAAATCATGGTGACATCAGGGCTGGCATGAATACCGCTCTTGGAAATAACCTTACCATCCCGGAAAGTAAAATACCTGCCACGTGAATTGTCCTTAAGCTTTATTTGCACAGTCAGATTTTTCTCCTTGAGACGCTCCTTGAAGAACGGAAACCTCACTGCCGTCAGCCCAAAAAGCAGCCTTACTCCAAGAAGTACTATCGAAAAGAGCAGGTTTGCCAACAGCAATGACTTTGATAATGTATTCACAATTGACTTCATGATTTGCCCTCTTTGCTGTTTTGGAGACTGCTAGTTCGCGCTCTGGTTACATTTTGCCCGCTGGCAAGGTCTCTGTCAAAAAAGGTATGGGACTGAGCAAGACTGTTTACACGCCAAACTTCGCCTTCTCCACGTGTTGCGTCAAAATAGAGCGTTACCGAATAAGAACTCTTCTATCTCTTAAGCACGGCGATTACATCCATCTCAACCAGGAATTCCGGCCTTGCCAGAGCAGCAGGCTGCATGAAGGTGCTGGCTGGTGGCTGTTCTACCAACAACGGGGCGTGCTTTTGATAATATTCCAATTCCGTCTTCCGCATAACCTTATAGTCTTTCACATCTTTAAGGAGCATGATGGTCTTGATAATATTATTCATAGTACTGCCTACTTCTTCCAGGGTAACTCTCACTTTGTCAAGAACTACTTTCATCTGCCCCTCCATGTCATTCACCAATGTCTTGCCAGTCTCTATATCCTGAGCAGTCATACCAGAAACAAAGACGAAATTGCCGACCACCACGGCTTTAGCATATATGGGCGATCCAGGCGGCACATTAGGATAGACCTGTTTCACTCCAGCATAGTGCATGGGATAATGTTTCACTTCCCAATCCATTTTGTTAACCTCCAAGATTTACTTACTTTGGGACTACCAAAGAAAACACCAGGCTCAAAACAATCAGTGCTACAAAATTTAATGCCTTGGAGCAAGAAATCGATATGGCGACTGCAGCCGCCATATCGATTTCCTTTAGCTTATCTAACGCCACTACTAGCTGTTTTATGGCAGAGGGAATATTGGCTCAGCTTGCGCTGGTAGAAAATCATGCTTGGATAAGACTATCTTCAATTCCCATTTGTCCGGCGTGTTTACCTTGAACCACTGGCCAAGGAATAGCGGTATACGGCTGAAGTGGTCATTATTGAATTTGACTCGAGAGTTTATTGAAGGCATATCTAGTGTCGGAATAGCTGCATTAATCTTAGCTGTATCAAGAGACCCTGCCTGTTTTATCGCCGCAAGCGCAATTTGCATACCTTCGTAGCCATGCCCGATAGCTGGGTTCACTGGTTGATTTTTCTCCTTAGCCCATCTCTCAGCCAGCGACTTTGGAGTAGTATCTCCGATACCAGGACAATTAGTCAATTCAGGGCTCCACCATACTTCGACGCCAACACCGTATGGAAGGTCGCCACCCCAGGATGATGCATCAACATAGAATAGTGGGGCTCTGCCCATCAAACATATCTTGGGTTTGAAGCCCATCCCACTGGCCTGCTTCCACATTGCTCCAAAAACAGGACCAGGGCAATTGCCCCAGAGTATTTCAACATTGTTGTCCTTCCACTCCTTTATTATCGAGGAGAAGTCAGTTGTTTCAAGCGGTACCAAGCCAAGGTTCTTTTCCATGCCTATGACATTGCAACCATATTCTTTAAGCAGGCCTGGGAAGAGTGCATACCAGCCTCGCCCATCAGGCTCATCAGTAGCAAAGACGGCAGCCACTTTGTTGGTCTTAGCAGCGAACAAATCGAGAAATTCAAACCAGGTATCCTTTACGGTATATCCTGGCTTATCCCTGAAATCTCCTTTATCCGGTGGAGTTGCAATGGCAAAACCGGCCAACCAATTATACTCCCATGGAGGTGTAGCCTCTGTCCGCATGCCAGCCCATGGTTCCATTGGACCGCCTGAAATAATACTCGGGACTTTGTATTTTTCACCAGCAATAGCTGCGGGAGCCCACATGGGTGCTGGACAATCAGGCGCCGTATAAAAAATAATCTTTTGGCGAGCCATTAAATCTTCGGCAAGTCCGCCGACCTTCGCTGGGTCACTTTCACTATCAAGTATGGTAAACTTGACTTTCATTTTCTTGCCGCCAATATCAAGCCCGCCCTGTGCGTTGATATCATCGACCGCTGCCTGCATACCAAACCCGTTGCCCTCACCAAAGCCAGTAAACATCCCCGTCATTGGTAATACAGTGCCTATGTTGACTTCTCCTGCCGCTGCTGGCGCAGCACAGGCACTGGCGCTCAATGCCCCAGACACTAAGACAACCATCGCCAAAGCTACTACTAATTTTTTCAAATGATTTCCTCCTTTTCTTAAGTAGTTGTGGTAAGTCTGACGTGTCTCAATTAATGAATCTATCTATCACTATCACCTCCTCTTCTCCATCATTAGGTTTTGCTCCGTTATAGCCACACTAATTCAAACCTGCAAAGTGTAACTATGAGTTGAGGTTCTACAAAAGCAGATTTAATACAACTTCAAGCGTACACCATCACCCCAGTGTTGTCAAGAGGTTGTACTCGTCCAGTACATTAGTGACACATGACCTCCCTTCTTTGTTTTTGCTTCCACTGCTCTAGAAATTGAAATGGTGTTAGGTAACCCAGCGCTTGATGTGGCCTGACTGTATTATATATCCTT
>Ga0315282_10010016_pt1 | contig 14961 bp, 13 predicted proteins | sample YL17G07_20_MG_FD_203693 | JGI IMG/M metagenome (GOLD analysis project Ga0315282, IMG submission 203693) | Sediment microbial communities from Yellowstone Lake, YNP, Wyoming, USA - YL17G07_20 | ecosystem: Environmental > Aquatic > Freshwater > Lake > Sediment | place: USA: Wyoming | collected... | reverse complement strand
GGGTGCTTCACACCCGCAAACACCTAAAATTCGGGAGTTCACCATTCATCGGAGGCATTTTGATGGAAATCCACACTGTGCAAAATAAAGAAAATCTGAAAGCATTCGTTGACCTGCCCTACCGGATTTACCACGACGACCCGGTGTGGGTGCCGCCGCTGCGGGATGAGCAAATGGGCCAGTTCGACCCCAAACGCAACCCGATGCTCGACCATTGTAAGACCACCCTGTTCCTTCTGCAAGACCAGGGAAAGGTGATCGGGCGGATTTCCGCCTTTACTGATCGGCTGGCCTTCGAGCATTGGAAGGAAGCGATTGGCCTGTTTGGTTCGTACGAATGCGTCAACACCCCGCAGGCGGCGCGCCTGCTGCTCGGGGCAGCCCGCGATTGGTTGCGCGGCGAGGGTATGCAGGCCATGCGCGGCCCGTGGAGCTTTGCCTCGCAGGAGTGGGGCAGCGTGGTGGAAGGATATCAACCTTCCCCGGTGATCATGGCCCCATATAATCCCCCTTACTATAACGACCAGCTGGTCGATTTTGGCCTGAGCAAGGTAAAGGACTTGCTGGTTTATTACATGGATGTGCGCGAAGGTTACAAAGTGCCTGAACGTATCTTGAAGCTGACCGATCTGGTACAAAAGCGTTACCAGGTACGTGTGCGCCCGGTCAATATGGATAACCTGGAAGAGGATGTCAAAACGATCGTGAAGCTGGCGAATATTTCGATTGCCGATAATTGGGGATATTACCCGGTCACCGCCGCCGAAGCCGCTGCCATGGCGCACGATATGAAGCAAATTGTTCATCCTAAGGCGCTACTGATCGCCGAAGATGCCCAGGGTGAACCGGTTGGGTTTGCCATGTCTTTGCCGGATGTGAACCTGCTGCTGAAGGGGATGAATGGGAGTTTACTGCCATTTGGCTGGCTCAAGCTGCTGCTCGGAATTCCCCGCTTGACCCAATACCGCATGTGGGCGCTGGGCGTGATCCCACAGTATCAAGGCCGGGCAATCGATACCCTGTTGTATAAAGCCACCTATGATGCGATTTACAGCGACAAAATCCGCCTGGAGGTCAACTACGTGCTCGAGGATAACGATCGCATGAACAACGCCTTGCTGAAGCTGGATGCCAAACCCCTGCGCCGCTACCGGGTGTATCAAATGCCGATCTAAGAATTTTATTCCCCGATTATTTTCACCAGCACTCTTTTACGGCGGCGCCCGTCGAATTCACCGTAGAATATTTGCTCCCACGGGCCAAAATCCAGCTTCCCGCCCGTCACGGCTGCCACCACCTCGCGCCCCATCACCTGTCGTTTCAGGTGGGCATCGGCGTTGTCTTCGCCGGACCGGTTGTGCAGGTACTGCGCCACCGGCTCATGGGGCGCCAGTTCCTCCAACCAACGCTCGAAATCCTGGTGCAGCCCCGATTCATCATCGTTGATAAAAACCGAGGCGGTAATGTGCATGGAATTTATGAGAGCGAGGCCCTCTTGAATCCCGCTCTCTTTCAGGCATGCCTGTACCTGGTTGGTAATGTTGATAAAACCGCGGCGGGTGGGTATATTGAACCACAGTTCTTTGCGATAGCTCTTCATTTAGTGAGTTCCTTTTTCATCCTTTTTGCAGCAGTTCCAGCATCGCGCGGTCGAGCTGGTGCCCCTGGTAGATTTCATAGTTACCATCTGCACGTTCGCTGTCCAGCAGCCCAAAACCACCGCGCAGGTTCCATAATGCCCAGCCGAAACCTGCACGCTGCCAGTTTTCCAGGCAGTCTTTCATCCAGGCCAGCACCACGGTCTGGGGTGTATAAGAATAGGCGCCCCATTCACCAATATGCACGCTCACCCCTGAATCGGCCAGTGCTTTCCACGGGACGACCAGCTCATTCCACAAGGTGTCTTTGCTGGCGCGCACGCTCCGGTTGGGGACAACGAGGTTGCCCTGGGGGTCCAGCATATAGCTTTGCTGAGGCTCACCCCATTCCAGGTCCCCGGCTGCCAGCGCCAGGCTGCTGCCAGGTGCACCGGGATACGGGTTGACGCCGATTTCAGAAATCGTGATCCAGTCTCCCAGGCTTAACTCAAAACGCAGCGCGTGAGCCGGCGTTGAAAGCGTGGTGGTGTAAACTTTGTCATAGGTTGCCTGGTAGATATTCCATTCTGGTTTGAAGGTCGATTCTTTCCATTCGCCTGCGCCGGCGCCCGGTGTAAACAATTTTTCAAATACCAGGCTGCCATCGGCGCGCAGCTGCAGGTTGGCCTGGTGCGAGACCATGTCTACCCGAATACTTACCTGGGCGCCGGCGGGGAAATCCCCATTCAAGACCAGGGGGGAACGTATATCAGGTTTTTCTTCGCCGTACAGGTACGGATTGATGGCAGCCGGGGAAAGCAGCGGCCAGGTCGGCGCCGGCCAGCGGTTGGAACCAGCAATCCAATCGGCCTTGTAGTGCGTCAGCTCCATCGGCAGGTAGCAGTGCATGGCCTGGGCGATCTTGAGCGGCGCCAGCTCTGGCACTGGCTTTTGACCCCAGGCTAGCCCATCCGCCAGCACCAGCCGCTGTGGGTCTTCCAACCGGATGGCATCTACTGCGCTGGAAATGGCGCGCAGGTACTGAGCCGGGGTGATCGAATCGGCTGGTTCGTTTACCAGGTTGAAGGATAACTCATTGGGTGGAATTCCCTTGAAGCGGGCAGCGAACATGCGCCACTGCGCCGCGAACTGCTGGCGCGCCTGGTCTCCACTACTCCCATCCGCCCACAGGTCCAGCGGCTCAACCGGTGGGTTAACGCAGTAGCCGGGGGCGCGGTGCAGGCACAGGTTGACGTGGATGTGGCGGGCGCGACCCCAGCTAACCGCCTGGTCAATCTCCTGCAGGGGTTTCTCGCGAAAAGCGCCGTTCGCATCCGTCCAGATGCGGTAGTCGGTCGGCAGGCGGACGAAGTTGAACCCCCAGCCGGCAATGGCGTCAAAATCCCATTCCAGGTATGGGCTGTTATCGGCCAGGATGAATTTTTCGAGCAGGTTAAAGCCGCGCCAGCGCGGCAGGTGAGAAAAGGTTGCCGGTTCAAGCGCCGGAAGTTTGATGGCCGGCATGGCTGACGGCGTGTTCTGAGCAGGTTTTACTACGGGCATGATGGTTGGCCTTTCGTTACCCTGGCAGGCTGCCAGCAGCAAGGCGGTGCCGCTGCCAGCCAGTATCCCCAGGAATTTCCGGCGCGATAATGGATTGGGGAATATCAAAGGAATTTGCTACCTCTTGGAAGATATTATAATACATCCAATTCATCTCACTACCTCAGGAGATAAGGCTCATTGGGATTTACCATGGAAGGCTCCGGATTTGGGGGCGTCATGAAACCCCCAAATCCGGAAGTTCACCACGGAAATTTCCAAAGAACCGTAAACGAGCCGGAAAAGAGGTCGAAAAATATGGTGATCGCGAAGAAAGTTCGTCTGACTTTTCCCAAAGAACAGCTAGATCAACCCATTATCTACCAGTTGATCCGTAACTTCAACTTGTTTACCAACATCCTGCAAGCCCATCTTACCAGTGAAAGCGGTTGGTTGAAGGTGCTGGTGCAAGGCGACGCTGCCTCGGTGCAAAAAGGGCTGGATTGGATGGTTGAGCAAGGCGTCCAGGTTGAGATCCTGTCAGAAAGAACGGTCGAAGACTAAGCACCTATCCGAAATTCGGATAGATAATTAGTATGGCATGTTGTTGGCAGAGGCAGCTCTAAGATCAATCCCAAAAGGTGGCCGGGTATAATTTTCCCTCATGTATAAAAGCCTTCTTAGCAACCGGAACTTTGTGGCCCTGTGGATCGGGCAGGCCATATCCTCCATCGGCGATTACTTTACCCTGCTGGCGATCCCTATCTTCATCAACCGTTTGACCGGATCGGTGATGATGGTAGGGTTCTCATTCATCGCCACTGCGCTGCCCGCGCTGGTGTTGGGCCCGGTTGCCGGGGTATTTGTCGATCGCCTGGACCGTCGCAAAGTGATGATCGCTTCCGACGTGCTGCGCGGCGTGCTGACCCTGTGCCTGCTGACCATCAACGACGCCAGCCAGGTATGGATCTTGTATATCCTCGGTTTTCTGATCTCGTGCACCAGCCAGTTCTTCTTCCCGGCGCGCGGAGCGGTTCTCCCACTGATCGTAGCTGACCCGCAGGATTGGCTAGCCGCCAATAGCATCATGCGCGTCATCCAGACGATTGGGATGCTGGGCGGTCCGGCGCTGGCGGGTTTTGCCATCGGCCGATGGGGCGAGCGGATTGCTTTCATCACCGACGGCGCCAGCTTTTTTGCCTCAGCGCTGGCCATCTTCTTGATGTCCGTGCCGCGCACCACCCTGGGACCTTCACATAAGACAGCTACGGTCCGGACGGCGTGGACCGATCTGCGCGAGGGTATGGCTTTCCTGTTCGGCAACCGCGTCACACTGGGCGTGTTGATCTGTATGACCTTTGCATCCATTGGCTTTTCCACGGTTAACATGATCTGGATCCCCTATTTGCAGCGCACTTACGGGGTGGGCGCTAGCGGGTTGGGCATTGCCGACGCGGCCCTGGGTTTGGGTATGTTGATCAGTGGCTTGCTGGTGGGTCAATTGGCCAGGCGAGTCAACAAGACGATGATGAGCGCGGGGAGTATCGCCTTCATCGGCGCCATCTACCTGACGATCATTTTTTTACCTGCCTTCCCATGGATCATTGCCTGGCAGTTCCTGGGTGGACTGGCGCTGACGCCGATGCAATCCGCCCTGGATACGATCATGCAAATGGCCGTACCCGATTTAAAACGCGGGCGGGTGGGCAGCTCGATGAACGCGGTCGCCACTGCCGCCGGGCTGCTTTCCATGGCGGTTGCATCCTTGTTTGGCGAGACCATCGGGTTGCGCGGCGTTTTTATCACCGTTGGATTTTTTGTCCTGGTTTCCGGCCTGTTGGGGTTCTGGTTGCTGCGTGAGCCCGAGGAGCCAAAAGGAGAATTTGTTACCGAATCAAATTTCTCATGAAAAACAGGCAGACTAAGCGCCATAATCCTGGGCTACGGGTAGCCTATCCCTACTTGAGCCTGCCGCGGCTGGCTGTCACCGTTTTGAATACCTCTCCATAATCTCGCGGTGCAGCTTGATGTTTTCCAGGTAAGATTTGCGATAGGGGCTTTCCGGTGGGATCAGGGCATGCTTGCGCATCATTTCATTGAAAGCCCACTTGAGGAATTCCTGGGCTTCATCCAGTTGCTGGTTGGCTTCCAGCGCCAGGCTGCGGCGGAAAAGAATTTCCTCGCTGACGCATTCCACTACCTGGGTAAAGCCAAATTTTTCATAGATTTCCAGGGCGGTCTGCGAGCTGTCTAAAGCCAGGCGCAGGTGTTCTTTGCGTTCTTTTGGATCACTGGCTGCTCCCTGGCCGTCAGGAAGAAAGCCGCCCAGGGCCAGGTGAGCGGCGGTCGACTCGCAGGCCGCCACCATGTGGTATTGGCGTGAAACCCTGTTCTCGGCGGCCATCTGGATCACCCGGTTCATGCTGTCGAGGGCGGCTTTCAGATGAGACTCATCCCCTATCTGGATATTAAGAATGGCCATAACCAGTCCCAACCCGGCCTGACCGAGTATATCTACATAGTGTTCGCTGACCGGTCTGGCGATCTCGATGGTAGCCTGAGCCTCATCAAATTGCCCCAGCATGGTCTGGATCTGGGCAATTCGCAGCAGTGGGAACAGCCGGCTGGAGGTTTTCTCCCACAACTGCAGCGCCTGTTGCACCAGTTCCAACCCACTGGCATAGTCACCCAGGTAAAGCGCCTGGATTTGTCCGCAGAACATCAAGGCGTGGCCTTCGGTCAGCCGGTTGCCGACCTCACGCGCCAGCCTCACGCGTTTCTGTTCGTAATCCACTAACTGGCGGTAATAATCGCCGGCGCGCTCGAACTGTGGGCTGAGGGCGCTCAGCAGGCGTAATTCAGTGTTCTTGTCATCCTGCTTCTTGGAGATGGAAAGAGCAGCTTCCAGGTAATGACTGCTCTGCTCGAGGTCGTCCATGCCATAGGCGCTGCCGATGCCGAGCAGCAGGTCCACTTCGGTGCGCAGGTCGCCCAACTGGCGGGCAATCGTCAGAGCCTGGTCGGCCAGCTCGAGCGAATTTGGTTTGCGTTTCATAAAGCGCAGGTTAGCCAGCGCGATCAGGCTGAACATTTCACGTTGCCGGTCGCCAATTTTTCGTGAAAGCGCCAGGGCTTCTTCGGCCATCAGCAGGCCCTTGTCAAGGTCTTCCTGGCTTTCAAATTTCTGCACGTAAGGGTTAGCCAGCAGGGCGTCGATGTGCCAGATTGGTTCATCCGATAGTTTAGCGGCCAGCGGTAGAAGTTTTACCGCATCGGCGTCGCCGGCTTCCAGGTTACCCGCGGGATAGTACGCCTTGGTGCGTCCTTCCAGCGCCTCGAATCGCCTGGAATAGAGATCGTGCAAACGAAGGGGGTCTTTGGTTTCGGCTTCCATTTCGTCTAACAACTCTAAGGCGCGCGTGAAATGGGTGATCGCTTCCACGTTTGCGTAAACGTTCAGCGCCTGCTGTCCAGCCCGCAAGGTGTAATACAGCTCTTTGTCGCGTACGCCTGCCCGCCGGTAATGATAGGCGACCAGGGCTTCATAGGGCTTGCGTTCCTCTGGCCCAATCGCCGCCTCGATCCACTCGGCAATTTTTAGATGGTAGGCAACCTGCTGCGGGCTGAGCAGGCTTTCATAAGCCACCTCACGCAGCAGGGGTGAGATAAACAGGTACTCCATTCCCAGGTTGGGGATACGCCGGCGCTCCTGCACCAACTGCTCGCGCTGTAAACCGATCAGGTCTTCTTTGAGATGGTTGTTATCCTCGTTTAGCAAAGCCTCAAGCAGGTTCTGCCAGAAAACGGTGCCGATCACGGCGGCGATCTGCAGCACGCGGCGCTGTCCGCTGGAGAGGCGGTCGATGCGCGCCAGCAGCAGGCTCTGCAGGCTGCCGGGCAGATCGAGTGAAGAGATGGCGCGCACCGCCTGCCAGCTGCCGGTTTCCTCTTCTTTTACCAGTACCTTCTGATGGATCAGACTCAGCAAGATTTCCTGCAGGTAATATGGGTTTCCCTCAGATTTCTCAATCACCAACGCCCTTGTCTCGGAGGTCAGGGCTTCCACGCCGATAATCTGGTCGATAAGCTCACCGCTTTCGGTCAGGGAGAGAGGCGGCAGGTCAATCGCAGTCAGGCGATGGGGAAATTCCGTCTCAACGTGGTGGCGGAACTCCCAGACTGGCGAAGCCCGGTCCGGGCGGAACACCGCCAGCCACACCAGGGCCTCGTTATCGGTCAGCGGCAGGCAGAAATCGAGCAACTCGAGGCTGCTGGTATCAACCCACTGCATATCCAGAAAAGTCACTACCAGCGGGCTGCGTTTGGCCAGGGTTTCGATCCAACTGCACACGGTCTGGAAGACCTGCTGCTGCAAGTCTTGGGCGTTCATCTGGTTCAGGCGGGCCTGGATGGATGTTTCTAACGGCAGCGAGAGCAACGCGGCCAGGTAGGGATAGTGCTGCTCATAATCGGTTCCCCACAGCAGCTCAGCCTGGTGCTGCAAACGCGCCAGGATTTTATCCCCGGTTTCCTCGGGTTCCATGCCCAACCAGCGCTGCAACATATCCTGCCACATGGAGTAAGGCCATGACTGCTGGTATGAACGGCAGGTGCCGCGCAGCCAGATCACCTTTTTTAGAGCGCCTTCTTCTTCGAATTCCGCCAGGGGTGCAGACTCATCGCATAAAACCTCGTTGATCAACATCCCCTGGCTGACAAAATACTGGCGCACCTGGTTCAGCAGGAACGATTTCCCGATGCCCTTGTCGCCGGTGACCAGCACGATCTGGCCGTGGCCGCGTTGCAGGTCCTGAATGGACTGCTTGAGCACCTCAAATTCCTGGGTACGACCGCTGAGGATGGGTGGCGCCTGGAATATCTGGGTGTCGGTGGTTTCACTGGCATCCTGTTGGGGATCGAGGGGTTGGTAAACGGCAATCGGCTGGCTGACCCCTTTGACCCTGATTTTACCCAGGGCTTGCCATTTAAACACGGTTTCGACCAACCGGTAGGTGTTCTCGCTGACCAGAACGGTGTTCGGTTGGGCCGCGGTCTCCATGCGGGCGGCGATGGCGATGGCTTCACCCATGGCGGTATCTGCGCGATGCTGGTTGCGGTCGCCCACGCTGGTGACAATCACCTCCCCCGTATTGACCCCCACCCGTACCTTCACTTCAAGGTTCTTCTTCCCCAGCAGTTCTTTTGCAAAAGGCTGCATGGCTTTCTGGATCGAGAGCCCGGCCAGGACGGCGCGTTCGGGGTCGTCTTCATGCGCAGTGGCGGCGCCGAAGAATGCTACCAGGCCATCGCCGCGGAACTGGTCTACCTGCCCGCCGAAGCGGTAAATTTCAGTCTCCATCAGCTGCAGGACCTGGTTCATCATTTCTACCCAGACCTCGCTGCCGACCTGTTCCATCAGGTCGGTGGAGTTCTGCACGTCTGCCAGGATGACGGTGGCAATGCGCCGTTGGCCTTCCAGCGGGGTAACTGGCGGTGTAGCGGAGGCCAGCTCCAGCGGTGCAGGAGGCTGAAGCAGGGCAGGGGCTGGGGCCGCGCCCTCCACCAGTGCCGTGCCGCACGTCCCGCAGAAGCGAAATTCGGGGGGGTTTGACGTGCCGCAGACCGGGCAGGTGTGCGCCAGGCGCGTCCCGCACATCCCGCAGAACTTGATGCCAGATGGATTATCGAATCCGCAATTAGTACACTTCATAACTCTTATTATATCGAATATAAGTCCATTATTCTCTAAAAAGCCCGGCTTTTATAAACGATCTGCTATTTTGATCGATAAACAAAATCCGGGCTTTTTTCGCTTTAACAGAACCCGGATATAATTTAAATATAAAAAAATTATCCCGGAGGGATCCTCTTGTCTGAATCCCAATTCTATAAAATCGTGTCTGGCCTTGGCGGCGCCGCCTTGATGGGTGTGCATCTTATCCTGCCCTTCCTGCACGGCTGCCGCGCCCGCTGGGGCGCCACGGATGAAGAGCTGACGCGCCCCTGGCCGGGTGACGAATTCGTCCCTGTACCCCGCGGCGGCTTCACACATGCCATCACCATCCACGCTCCCGCCAGCCAGGTCTGGCCCTGGGTGGCGCAGATCGGGCAGGACAAGGGCGGCTTTTACAGTTACGAATTTCTTGAGAACCTGGCCGGCTGCAATATTCACAACGCCGACCGGTTGGTGCCCGCGTGGCAGCAAGTGAAGGTAGGCGATCTGCTGCGGCTGCACCCTGCCGCCGGTGTGCCCATCGAGCAGGTTGAACCCGGGCAAAGTTTTGTGATGCACGGGCTGATCAACACCAGAACTGGCGCGGGAGCGGCTGGGGGAGCCTCTCTACCGCCGGATTTTGTAAACGTGAGCTGGCTGTTTTATGTGTACGATATTCCGGGCGACCGCCGCTTCATCAGCCGCTGGCGGGTCGATTACGCACCTGGTTTTAAAAACGAGCTCATGTACGGGAGCTATAGTCTCGAACCGGTTGCCGCCGTGATGGATTTTAAGATGCTGTAGGGCGTGAAGCAGCGCGCTGAAGCATAAAAGAAGCCTTTGGACGGATTGATTTCCCTTTTGAAAAATGCATTGGCGGCGCGGGCTGAGTTCTTTGAGCCGAGCCACACCGCCGATGTGCGCCTGTTCAACGGTTTCCTGGAAGGCGAACCTGACCTGGCAGTCGATCTTTACGGGAGCAGCCTGGTGCTGCACATCCATGCCGACCCTCCGGAAAGCGCGGCTGAAAAAGCGCAGGCTGCCTGGCAGTTTTACCTGACGGAGCTGCCCTGGCTGCAGGCGGTGGTGGTCAAGGCGCGCAGCTCCCCCGCGCTGGATGCCCGCCGCGGGGTGCTGGTTTATGGTGATAAGCCCGACCGCAAGGTGTGCGAGAATGGGGTGTGGTATGCTGTCGACCTGCTGCTGAACCAGGATGCCAGTCTGTATCTGGATACGCGCCGGTTACGCGCCTGGGCAAAAACCAACCTGGCCGGCAAGCGCGTGCTCAACACCTTTGCTTATACCGGCAGCCTGGGGGTGGCGGCGCAGGCCGGGGGCGCGGCGCAGGTGGTCCAAACCGACCTCAGCCGGCGCTTCCTCAACCTGGCCAAGGCCTCTTACACCCTGAATGGCTTTCCTATCCATAAAGAGGATTTCATTGCCGGTGATTTCTGGCAGGTGGTCGGCACCTTCAAGCGCCGCGGCGAGTTGTTCGATTGTGTTTTTCTCGACCCGCCCTTCTTTTCAGCTACCGATAAGGGGCGCGTCGACCTGGTCGACCAGTCGCAGCGGGTGATCAATAAGGTGCGCCCGCTGGTCAGTGATGGCGGCTGGCTGGTGGCAATCAACAACGCCCTGTTCCTCAGCGGGCAAGACTACCTCGACTTGCTGGAGGAATTGTGCGCCGGTGGGTATATGCAAATCGAAGATCTGTTAGGCGTGCCCCCTGATTTCACAGGCTACCCGCAAACCATCACCACTGCCTTGCCCGCCGACCCTGCCCCCTTCAACCACGCCACCAAGATCGCAGTCTTACGCGTCAGGCGGAAGAAGAATTAGCCACAGGGGTAACTGCTCAGCCTGGGCGAGAGATACCGTAAAAAAGGTGCGCATGTGGGACATGCGCCCCACATGCGCACCTTTTTTGTTGGATTTTTAATTTTTCTGGTATTTGCGGGCGTAGAGCATTTCGTCGTAGGGAGCGCGGCGGTTGGGGCAGGCCTGGCGCGGGCAGAGCTGGCAGTTGGCGTAGCCCTCCTCGGCCGGGAACAGGATGCCAGACACCGACTTAGTCGGGACCATCAACATGCTGTCGGTCAGGTGAACCCCTACTTGCTGACGGGTGTCTCCCAGCAGGCTGAAAAGCGGCGCCTGTTCGGTCAGCGGCCAATCCGGCAGCGAGCCGGGGTTCATAGAGGCCACAACGCCGGGCTGGTAAAGGACAGCAATGTGGGCTTCGAAGAATTGGATGGCGGCATACAGGGCGTGCTCCATCAGCAGCTCGGTCCAGAAGCTCTCGAGCAGGTCATCGAATGCTTCGGCCCAGGCGGCCATTTCGCTGCCGCAGGTTGCCAGGAACGGGAAGACGCAGTGGACGTTTCCCAGGTTGACGCGAAGCACGCGGCTGGAGAATCGCACCCTGTCCAACTGCACCGTCTGATCTCCTTCGAGTTCCACCAGCGATACCTTATAAAGCACCTTCGGCCTGGCAGCCGCCTGTGCCTGTTTCGCCATCCTGGTGAAATCAGCGACCAACAGGCTGTTTTCTTTGAGGTGGGCCTCTTTTAGCAGTGCCGGCAGGTCGATTTGGAAGGGGATAGGGTTGAGGATAAAATTGGTCATGATAGATTATACATATGTATAGGGATGAGCAGAATAGCATTAGCCAGGCGAATCATCCTGCTTGATTGCTTTGAGCGCAGCCAGCAGCGCTTCAAATTCCTCCTGGCAGTCGTGGCAGTGCGCCAGGTGCTCCTGAACCAGCGGCAGGGCTGCATCAGCCGGTTTGCCCGCCAGGGTCAGCTCGGCAAAACGGTCGATTTGCTGAAAACAGGTATCACAGTCCAGTTCATTCGGGTGAGCGTTAGCAATGCTCTGAATCACTTTTTTTAATACATCCGGTTTCAAGTTCATCTTGCTAATCCCATAGAGCTATGATGACCGTAGGTAGGGTTATCTTACTTTTCATCGAAGATTGCCAGCAGGTCTTGCGGGGAAAGTCCTGCTTCCACCAGGCGTTTTTGCATGCGCAGGCGGGCGTCATACAGCAGCTTGTAGAGCGCATTGCGGTTGGTGCCCATCCTGCGGGCAATTTCTTCCAGCGGCATTTGACCCGCCATCACAGTTTGCAGCGCCATCCGCTGCCGTTCGCTGAGCGTCTCCTCCATCATTTGCTGCACCATGTTCATCATTCCGTTGAGCGAGGCCTGTTTTTCGGGAGATGGGCTTGAATCAGCCAGGAAGGCCGGGGTATATTCCTGTCCTTCGTCTTCCTTCTGCAGCGCTTCGATCGAGACATCCCGCCAGCGCTTGCGGCGCAGCTCGCTGAAGGCCAGGCGGACGGCGATTTTCGTGGCCCAGGTCAAGAATTGGCTTTCGCCGCGGAAGGTGTCCAGGTTGGCGAGCACCTTGACCACGGCATCCTGGGCGATATCTTCTTGCAATGCTTCCAGTTGGGAATCATCCACCCCGCCCGCCAGGGCATAGTGCAGGCCGCGCTCCAGGCTGCGCCTGAGCTCTTCCAACGCCTGTTCATTATCCTGGCTGCGCAGTGCAGCCAACCATTCTTGATTGGATTTCACAATCATGAACCGCTTTCATGAGTCAATTTTTTTACGATCCCCTCTATTATAACCATTTTGAAAGCTGAAGTTCTGGTTTATCTCACTTTGTACAAAGATGGCGCGTTTCAATTTCCGGGAGTTCAACCATTCTTAGAAGAACCAGCGCTGGATGGTGGAAAGCAATAAATAGCTGGCGGCTGCGATTAAGGCAGAAGCAGGAATGGTCAGCAGCCAAGCCCATACGATGCGGCTCGCTACTCCCCAACGCACTGCCCGCAGGCCGCGCACCGAGCCTACCCCTACGATGGCGCCGGTGATGGTGTGGGTGGTCGAAATCGGGATGCCCATAACTGAGGCGGTAAAGATGGTCACTGCACCAGCGGTCTCAGCGGCAAATCCGCCGATGGGTTTGAGCTTGGTGATCCGGGTGCCTACGGTATGGACAATCCGCCAGCCGCCCGATAGCGTCCCCAGGGCAATGGCGGCGTGCGCCATCAGCACGATCCAGTAGGGGATGGTCAGCTTGCCGGATGGGTCGACGACCAGGTGGCGATAAACGGGCATGGTAAACAGCACTCCCGCAATGATGCCCATCGTCTTTTGCGCATCGTTCGTGCCGTGCCCCAGGCTGTACAGCGCCGCCGAAAAGAGCTGGCCGCGCCGGAAGAGGTGGTCCACGCTGGTCGGGCTCTTTTTCCGGAAAAGCCAGAAGATTGCGGTCATGAAGATTGCGCCTAAGATCCAGCCCAGCAGGGGTGCTATGAAAATAAAGGAGATCACCTTGGCCCAGCCGCTGAGAATAAGCACACTGAGCCCGGCTTTGAGGATGGCTGCCCCAGCGTAGCCGCCTACCAGGGCGTGCGAGGAGCTGGTGGGCAGGCCGATCCGCCATGTGATTAAATCCCAGGTAATAGCCCCGATCAACCCGCAGAAGATAACCGGGTGATCGATCTTGGTAACATCGACCAGGCCGTCGCCGATGGTTTTGGCGACGGCGGTGCCGAATGTGAATGCAGCCACAAAGTTAAAGAAAGCCGCCCATGCCACACCTTGCAGCGGCGTCAACACCCGCGTGGATACGACCGTGGCAATCGAGTTGGCCGCGTCGTGAAAGCCGTTCACAAAATCGAAGGCTAGTGCTAAACCGATGATGAGGATAATGGAGACAAGGATAAGATCAGGCATTGGCGATCAGCACCTTTTGGATCACGTCTCCCGCATCTTCAATCCGGTCTGTGGTAGCTTCCAGTAGCTCGTAGATCTCTTTCCAGATAATGAATTCAAAGAGGTCATCGCGGTGCGAAACCAGGTTGCTCAGGCCATCATAATAGACACGGTCGCCGTTATTTTCAAGGGTGTTGATCTGCACGATGCGGGCGTGGATCATCTCGTAGTTTTTCTTGTCGCGCAAGCCTTTGATCGCCGCGTCCAGTTCCTGGGCGCTTTCAACGATCAGGTGGGCCAGCCGGCGGGCTGGCTTTTTGACATCGTTGATCTGGTAGATCAGCAGGCGCTGTGATACCGCATGCACGGCATCCAGGGCGTCGTCGACTGAGGAAACCAGGCGCTGGATATCGTCGGCGTCGATCGGGGTGATCAGGGTGCGCGGCAGCAGGGTGGTTACCTCATGGACGATGAAATCCCCCTGGTGCTCGATCTCGGTGATCTGCGCCACCTGTTCTTCTATATTTTGATAATTATCCAGCAGGTTTTGCAGCAAGCGGGCGCCTTCCAGCAGGTTGGCGCTGGCTTTTTCGAAATAGTCGTAGAATTTTAACTCGGCGGGTAGAAAGGAAAAACGCACTGTTTCCTCCTGAGCGTTAGTGGTTTATGTTGCAAAATAATCACTCTGGCGGCTTTTTTTGGCAACCCCATAATTATAATTCTGATTAACAAATTATTAACAGGGTATTAACTGAGCTTCTGATAGTTTTAATATTTCTATCACCCTCGCAGTTCGAGGGTCACTCCCGGTCATTCTGTCAAAGGCATGCTTGCCCCTGCGGGCCTGGTTACATTTTGTATAGGGGCAAACCCACGTGTCCGCCCGGTTTGGGCCGACACGTCCCTTACAGGGTGCTTCGCAAAGGTCGGCCCTTACAGGCTTTGAATTTAATCACTGGAGTAGGCCAGCAGAACCCCAGTTTTATCCCCTTGCTTTTTATCCATTAGATTCCTATACTGATACAAGGGACGCATGGTATGCCGCCAATCATCACTTATTCCCTCCGCCTCGAAAACAGCAATTCCAATTTCTATTACCGGGAGATTGCCCGCTTTGCAGATGCCTGGTTGGTTGAGGCGCTGCAGCAGGCGGGCGAGCTGATTGGCGGTTTCCGCGACTACCGGCGTTCATTAGATCAGCCAGACCGCTCGGAAGCCGAATGTGCCTTCGAGCTGTTGGTGCTGGGGGTCTTGCTGTGCGAGCACGGCGATGAGGCCGAGCGTTTCCCGGCGGCTGCTAGGGTACTGTTGAACTGGCTGTCGAAGACCCAGGCGCGCCGGCCGCGCTGGGAGAATGTCTTCAAAACCCTGCGCGGCTGGGTGGGCAGGTTTGCCAGGCAGG
>Ga0315282_10010015_pt1 | contig 14964 bp, 12 predicted proteins | sample YL17G07_20_MG_FD_203693 | JGI IMG/M metagenome (GOLD analysis project Ga0315282, IMG submission 203693) | Sediment microbial communities from Yellowstone Lake, YNP, Wyoming, USA - YL17G07_20 | ecosystem: Environmental > Aquatic > Freshwater > Lake > Sediment | place: USA: Wyoming | collected... | reverse complement strand
AAAGCCGAGGCCTTGATGGATTTCTTAAACGAGAACGGCTTCATAAATACCAAGATGATCAAGGCCCCCGACCTGGATGCCCCGGCCGGCTTTCGGCCCAACATTCTCTCTTTGTATAAGGGGAAAAGCTCGGCCCGGACAATCTGGATCATGACCCACATGGACATCGTCCCTCCGGGAGAATACTCCTTGTGGAAGGGAGATCCCTACAAGGCGTGGGTCGAAAAAGGCAAGATCTTCGGGCGAGGGGTGGAGGATAACCAGCAGGATATGGTGGCTTCGCTGTTCGCCGTCAAAGCTTTTCGGGCGGAGAAAATTCTGCCCAATTATGACGTGGGCATTGCTCTGGTGGCCGACGAAGAGACGGGTAGCAAAAAAGGAATTCACTACGTCCTGCAGAACACCAAGGCCTTCCGTGAGAAGGACCTGATCATCGTCCCCGACGCCGGAAACGAGAAAGGGACGATGATCGAAGTGGCCGAGAAAAGCATCCTCTGGCTCAAGTTCATGACTCTTGGAAAACAGGCTCATGCCTCAACGCCGGAGAAGGGGATCAACAGCTTCAAAGCCGCGAGCTTCCTGATCGCGGAACTTGACAAGCTTCACGAAAACTTCTCTGAAAAAGATAAGCTGTTCGACCCGCCCATCTCGACTTTTGAGCCGACCAAAAAAGAGGCCAACGTTCCGAATATCAACACCATCCCCGGGGAAGATGTCTTCTATCTGGACAGCAGGGTTCTCCCCAAGTACAAGATCGGCGACATCCAAAAAGCCGTCAAAATATCGGCGGCCAAGATTGAGGCACAATTCAAAGTCAAAATCCACATCAGCGAGGTCCAGTGCGCTCAGGCCGCCCCGCCGACGTCGGCCAAAGCGGAGGTCGTCCAGGCCCTGAAGAACGCGATTCAAGATGTCTATAAAAAAGAGGCCAGGGCCCTGGGCATCGGCGGCGGCACTGTCGCCGCTTTTTTCCGGCGGGCCGGGTTCAGCGCGGCCTGTTGGTCCAAGGTCGACGAAACGGCTCATCAACCCAACGAATACTGTCACATCGACAACATGCTCGGCGATTCTAAAGTCTTCGCCCACATATTTTTGCAGGAATAAACAGAGTGATCAGTGAGCTGTGAGCAATGATCCCATGGCTGGTTTTCTTTTGGTTTTATCGACGGTGCCGGATGAAAAGAGTGGCGCTGAGATTGCCCGCAGTCTGGTTGAGGAACGTCTGGCCGCCTGCGTGACCATGTCGGGAGCTTGCCTCTCCGCCTTTTGGTGGAAGGGAACGATCGCTCAAGAAAGGGAATTCGTCCTCTTGATCAAGACCAAAGCCAGCCTGTTCAAAGAACTCGAGGCCAGGATCAAAGCTCTCCATCCCCATTCTGTCCCGGAAATTATCGCCCTGCCCATCGGGCCGGGTTCTCAAGACTATCTCAACTGGCTGGACGGGGAGACAAAGGACTAGAGATGTTTCCTCCAGGCTCTCACCGCCGCTTTGATCGTGTTGAGATGGATGGTCACCGTGTCTCCCACCTCCCGCGCGTACCCGCCGGCCAGGACGACCGCCACGGGAATGCGGAGCCTTCCCGCTTCCTCGAGGATGATCCTGTCGCGCTCTTTAAGACCGGCGATTGTCAACTTCAGGCTGCCGAGCTGGTCTTTTTCGTAAGGATCGGCGCCCGCCAGATAAAAGATCAGGTCGGGCTTGAAGTCCGAGTAGAGTCTCGGAAAATGAGCCCTGACCTGAGCAAGATACTGTGCGTCACTGTCACCGGACCAGAGACCCAGATCCAAAGATCCTGAAGGTTTTTGAGAAGGATAGATGTCCATCTGATGGATCGAGAAAGTGAAGGCATAATCTTTGCCCTGGAAGATGAAGGCCGTTCCGTTCCCCTGGTGAAGATCGCAATCCACGACCATGGCTCGTCCGATTCTTTCTTCTTTTTTCATTTTTTCCAGGGCCACGGCTACGTCGTTCAGGGCGCAGAAACCCTCGCCGTGGTCAGAAAAGGCATGATGAAACCCTCCGCCGATGTGGATGGCCAACCCGTCTTTGAGGGCCCTGTCGGCGGTCAGAATGGTTCCTCCCACGTTCATCAGGGCGAAGCGCGATAGCTCCGGCGAATAGGGAAGCTCGAGGGCAGAGATCTCCGCCGCGGAGAAACCTCCGAATTTCAGTTTTTTTAGGTACTTCGGGCTATGGACAAGGAGAACGTCTTCATCGGCGGCCATTTGGGGGGTCAGGAAGTTTTCCTTATTGGCCCCCAGGGCGAGTAGCCCTTCATAGATCAGCCGGTATTTTATGATCGGGAAGACATGCCGGCCGATGTCCAGCATCCAGTAATCATTGCTGTAAATGAACTTGAAAGGGAATCGCCTCCCCAGCAGGATTCTGACAAGATGACCGGTGTAGCTCATAAAAAGCCATACATATCATAACTCGTCTCTCTCGTCTATCTCGCCGCGTCGTCTCGTCATCGTACCCCGTACCACGTGCGCCGTTCCCCGGCAAAGAAAAAGGAGACAGGCTGCTTGGTTACAAGAATATGTAAAAAAGTAGCCTGTCCCTCTTCAGTCGCCGTCTGTTTTTTTGCCTTGCTTCTCTTGGATGACAATCTGCGCCGCAGCCAACCTGGCGATCGGGATCTGGTAGGCGGAGCAGCTCACATAATTCAGTCCGAGCTGATGGCAGAAGACGACGGAGCGTGGCTCCCCGCCGTGGACGCCGCAGATCCCGACCTTGAGGTTAGGACGCGTCTTTCGCCCCTTCTCGACCGCCATCCTCATCAGCTCGCCCACACCGGGAATATCTATTGTCGAAAATGGATCATCCTTCCAGATCCCCTTGAGCAGGTAATAGTTGATGAATTTCACTCCGTCATCCCGAGAGATACCGTAGGTTGTCTGGGTCAGGTCGTTCGTTCCGAAGGAGAAGAACTCGGCTTCTCCGGCGATCTCATCAGCCGTGATAGCCGCCCGCGGGATCTCGATCATCGTTCCGATCGTATAGGCGAACTTGACCTTGTGCTTGGCCAGGACCTCTTCGGCGACACGCTTGATGATCGCTTTCTGGTTTGCCAGTTCTGCCGCCGAACCCACCAGCGGAACCATGATCTCGGGCAACACTTTGTTCCCTTCCTTGGCAACCTGACAGGCCGCCTCGAAAATCGCCTCCGTCTGCATTTCAATGATCTCAGGATAGGAGATGCCAAGACGGCAACCCCGGTGCCCGAGCATGGGGTTGAATTCCGAAAGAGCCTTGACCCGCTCGAGGAGTTTCTCCAGATCTTCGATCCTCTTCTTGTCTGTGCTCTTCTTGGCTCTGAGCTCGGTCAACTCGACCATGAGGTCTTCTCGCTTGGGTAGGAATTCGTGAAGCGGAGGGTCGATCGTCCGGATGGTCACCGGATGGCCATGCATCTCTTTGAAAAATTCATAAAAGTCCTGCCTCTGGAAGGGAAGCAGCCGGGAGAGAATCCGGCGCCGGTCCTCCTCTTTTTCGGACAGGATCATCTCCTTGATGATCGGCAGCCTGTCCTCTCCGAAGAACATGTGTTCGGTCCGGGCAAGCCCGATCCCTTCCGCGCCGAAGGCATAGGCTGCCCTAGCATCGGGGGGAGTGTCGGAATTCGCCCGAACCCTGAGCCTCCTCACCTGGTCGGCCCAGGAGAGGAATTTGGTGAAATATTGGTACATCTTGGAGTTCACGGCTTTCTTCTCGCCGTTGATCACCTGGAGGATCTCCGAAGGCTGCGTTTTGATGCGGTCGGCCAGGACTTCGCCGGTGGCGCCGTCGATCGAAATCCAATCCCCTTCCTTAAGCGTCCGCCCGCCTACCGTCATGGTTTTCTTCTCTTCGCTGAGAAGGATGTCGCAGCAGCCGACGATGGCCGGCTTGCCCATCTGGCGGCTGACGACCGCCGCGTGCGAGGTCATCCCTCCGGTGCCCGTCAGAATGCCCTGAGCCGCGCTCATGCCGTGGATGTCGTCGGGGGAAGTCTCATCCCTGACCAGAATGACGTCTTTCCCTCCTTTTTTCCAGTCTACGGCGTCATTGGCCGTAAAGACCATCTGACCCGAGGCCGCGCCCGGGGAGGCGGCCAACCCCTTCGCCAGCAGGGTGTGTTTTTTCTTCTCATCCCGGTCGAATATGGGATGAAGGAGCTGGTCCAGGGCCAGGGGCTCGACTTTGAGCAGAGCCTCCTCTTTTTTGATCAGCCCTTCCTCGACCAGGTCGACCGCGATCTTGATCGCCGCCGGGCCAGTCCTCTTTCCGTTCCTGGTCTGAAGCATGTAGAGCTTGCCTTCCTGGATGGTGAACTCGAAATCCTGGACGTCCCCGTAGTGTTTTTCCAGCTGGGTGGTCGTCTCCTTGAGCTGTTTGAAGACGCCGGGCATCTCCGCCTCGAGTTTTTTGAGGGGAGAAGGCGTTCTGATCCCGGCGACGACGTCTTCCCCCTGGGCATTGAACAGATACTCGCCATAGATCTCTTTTTTCCCGGTGGCCGGGTCGCGGGTGAAACCGACGCCGGTGGCCGATTTTTCGCCGACATTCCCGAAGACCATCATCTGGACGTTGACCGCTGTCCCCAGATCATCAGAAATATGGTATTCACGGCGGTAGGTGACGGCGCGGGGGTTGTTCCAGGATTCGAAGACAGCGGAGATGGCCCGGCGCAACTGGAACATGACATCCGGGGGGAAATCCTGTCCGGTTTCCTTTTTGATCAGCTTCTTATAGTCCGCGATGATCTTCTCCATGACGAGCTCGGGGATCTCATGGTCGAATTGAAAGCCCATCTTTTCCTTCCAGCTCTTCAGGATCTCCTCGAATTTCTTTTTCGGGACACCCATGACCACATCGCCGAACATGTAGATCAAACGTCGGTAGCAATCGAGGGCAAATCGCCGGTTTCCGCTCTTGCGGGCCAGGCCCTCGAGCGTCTTGTCATTGAGACCGAGGTTGAGGATAGTATCCATCATTCCCGGCATGGAGAATTTGGCTCCTGACCTCACCGAGACCAGAAGCGGGTTTGTCTCGTCTCCAAATTTTTGACCGGAAGCCCTCTCCAGCTTCCGGAGGTTGGTCATGATCTCTTTCTCGACTGCGGGAGGAATTTTGCCTCCGGATTTCGCGAACAGGGTGCAGACCTCCGTCGAAATTGTGAATCCGGGAGGGACGGGCAGGCCGATCCCGGCCATCTCGGCAAGGTTGGCTCCCTTCCCGCCGAGAAGGTCCTTCATTTCTTTATTGCCCTCGGCAGTCCCGGCTCCAAAAAAGTAAACATATTTTTTAGCCATGGTTTGACTCCTCAAAAATTAATTCCCTAATATACGCGCAACCTCATGAAAATACAAGCAAGAATCGGGCCAATTTAGGGACTCTGCAGGATGAAATTCGGCACAAAATCGGCGTGGTACGGCGCTGCGTCCCCTTAATTCTATCTAGGACATCTTTTGGGGGAGCTAAGCTGCTATCCTTTCCTTATATTCATAAAGGGAGGCGAATATGAAATGGAAAGCTTTTATTATGCTCGCGCTGGCTCTTCATTTCGCGAGTTGTGCAACTCTGTTCAAAGGCACCACTCAGGAAGTCAACTTCAATAGTAGTCCTCAAAAAGCACGTGTCTTAGTCAACGGCAGCGATATGGGGGAAACGCCAGTATCGTTGAAGCTCGAATCAAATAAGAACTATACCATTGAATTTCGAGCTGAGGGTTATAAGCCAAGAGCTTACAGCATAACTAATCACGTCGGCGCCGGATGGATCATCTTCGATGTGTTCGCCGGGCTAGTCGGGGTTATAATTGATGCGGCAACAGGAGCTTGGTATAGCCTCGACCAGAAGAACGTCGACGCGATTCTGGAAAAACAGCAGCCGATGTAATCCGAAACGGGGCTATTCTCCATTTCCGAAGCGCTAATGATCAATTGAACACATGCTTCCAATTCTGGTGGCCCGTGAATTGAAAAGTCTTGACAGGCAACTTAGTCAGGGATATATACTGAGTGCAACCCTCAGTGCCAGGGGAGATTGATCAGCATAAGACTCGCTTAGAAGCTGAATCCATTTTTGTATTGAGATGGGCAAGAAGCTAACCTATGAAAGATACTACTGGTTTCATGGCCAGGTGAAGGCGGGTCGGTTCCCCAATTCGAGAACCCTCGCCGAGAAATTTGAAGTCTCCGCAAAACAGGCCCAGCGAGACATAGAATTCATGCGAGATAGGTTGTCAGCCCCACTCATCTATGATCCCAAAAATAAAGGTTATGAACTGGAGGACAAGAACTACGAACTCCCACCGATCTGGTTCAACGAGGATGAACTCCTTGCTTTATGTTTGGCTTTGAGGCTGGCGTCTACCCTCCCCGATCTCAAGCTTAAGAATTCCCTTTACGAGCTTCTCGAAAAATTCCTTGCCTTTCGGTTCCTTGATTCTGCGCCCAGCCTCGAGCAATTAAAAGAAAAAGTATCTATTAAGAATGTAGAGTATTACAGGGTCAATGAAATCATCTTTCATAGAGTGATGGACGCGCTTTTTAGTGGGTCACCTCTCAAGATCTCCTATTATACTCCTCATAAGCACGAGACCACCGAGAGAGTGATTCAGCCGCTTCACCTTTTCTGCTATATGGGGAGTTGGCATCTTATCGCCTTCTGCTCCTTGAAGAATGGCCTTCGCGACTTCGCCCTTTCCCGAATCAGAAACTTCGAATTTGTCACTCAAAGGATCGAACTTCCAAAAGCCCTGCCGTCCATAAAGGCTTACATCAGGAAGAATTTCGGTTTGATGAGCGGCGAAGAATCTATTGAGGTTTGCCTGAAGTTCACGCCTGAAGTTTCAAGTTGGATATCGGAGCAAGTGTGGTTCAGCGGACAAGAAGCGAGCCCGAATAAAGACGGGAGCCTCTGCATAAAATTCCCCGTAGCCGATTTTGGGGAGATCCGGAGAGAAATCCTGAAATATGGCGCAAGCGTCGAGGTTTTGGCGCCCGGGGAGCTGAGGGAGGAAATCAAGAGCGAGATTAAGAGGATGACTAATGTTTATAGATAAGCACCGGTTTGACGCAATAGGCGGGCTATTCGTTCTAATAAGGTTGATCCGTTAGATTGTGGACTTGACCAAGCAAAAAGGAAGATCGGCTTTCGAACAGATGCTGATGGCTGATCTTCGCTGGCCGAAGGCTGAATTGCGGAAACCGATTTAAGGAAAGCGAACTATTGAAAGACCAAACGTTCTTCGCCCATAGCATATCCGGCAACCCACCAGATTCTTGGCAAAGGCTCGAGGACCATCTGATAAACGTGGCTAAACTTGCAGAGCAGTTTGCTAAAGAATTCGGCGCCGGCGAGTGGGGATATCTTGCCGGGCTATGGCATGACGTTGGGAAATATTCTGATGCTTTTCAGAGAATGCTTCAAGCTTCACATGGAGAAGATGCACATATTGAGAGCCACCCGGGTCGAGTAGATCATTCAACCGCTGGAGCAATCCTTGCAGAGAAGAGCTACCGGGAACAATTCCAGCCGTTTGAAAGGGTCCTGGCTTATGCTATAGCCGGACACCATGCCGGGCTTTCTGATTGGATAGCGGGTCTGGATGAACGACTCCAAAAAGAAGATCGCCTCTTGCAGGTTATCAAGGAGATACCCGTAGATATCAGAAATCAACCTTTTCCGCAAGAAAGGCCCAGGGCCGGCACGCCGTCCAATCCGTTGGCGCTATCGCTATGGATCCGAATGATCTTTTCCTGTGTCCTGGATGCCGATTTCTTAGACACAGAAGAATTCGTAGATTCTGAAAAGCGGGCAGCAAGGAAAGGATATCCGAGCCTTATCGCTCTGCTGCCACAATTCAATGACTACATCGACCGTTTAACAATGGCTGTGCCCAAAACCCAGGTCAATCAGGTTCGAGAATCAGTTCGACAGCAGTGTATAGCAAAATCACAGCACTCGCCTGGCATATTTACCTTGACTGTGCCAACGGGAGGCGGCAAGACTCTTTCATCAATGGCCTTTGCCCTACACCATGCCTTGAAGTTCAGCAAACGTCGCATCATCTATGTCATTCCCTATACCAGTATTATCGAACAGACGGTCGACATCTTCAGAAAGATCTTCGGCAAAGCTGTCGTCGAGCATCACAGTAACGTCGACGAAACCGAATCCGGTGCAGAGACACTTCGGAACCGGCTGGCTTGTGAAAACTGGGATGCGCCAATCATCGTAACCACGGCAGTCCAATTCTTTGAATCTCTGTTTGCCAGCAAGACTTCCAGGTGCAGAAAACTCCACAACATCGTGAATTCTGTAGTGATCTTGGATGAAGCTCAACTTTTGCCCCCCGATTTATTGATTCCGATCATCGAAGTGATTAAGGAGGTGCAGGCAAATTATGCCGTAACTGTCATCCTAAGCACAGCTACCCAGCCGGCCTTTGCGCCCAGGAGTGGTGCCGATTTCGTTTTCCCCGGTCTTCCGAACACGATTGAGATTATGGATGATCCTGTCGTCTTGCACGAGTCTCTAAGACGTGTTCAGTTTATCATTCCTACGAATACCGAAATTCCCATGACCTGGGAGGAAATTGCCTCCAAACTTCAAAATCATGATACGGTGTTATGCATTGTCAATAGCCGGAAGGACTGCCGCACTCTTTATAAGCTGATGCCTCACCAGACTGTTCATCTCTCCGCTCTTATGTGCGGAGCACACCGTTCTAAAGTTATCCGCGATGTCAAAAAACGATTGGAGGATGGGGTCCCCACCCGGGTCATCAGCACTCAACTTGTAGAAGCTGGCGTCGATTTTGATTTCCCGGTGGTTTATCGAGCGTTGGCCGGATTGGACGAAATCGCGCAAGCCGCAGGCCGATGCAACAGAGAGGGGGCCAAGCCCCGAGGAACAGTTGTCGTGTTCATCCCTCCGTCTGCACCCCCTCCGGGATACCTCCGCCAAGCAGCCGAGATCGGCCGAAGACTTCTTAGCACTCTGACCGACGACCGAATCCCCCTCATTGCTTTCCGCGACTACTTCCGCGAACTATATTGGATTAAGGGGAAGGACCTAGACCGTAATCAAGTGATCTCGTTTCTCAAAAACGATCCGAACATGAGGTACTCGTTTCGGACGGCAGCCGAGACTTTCCGGATCATTGACCAAAGGGGTTATCCCTGCCTGGTCAGATATGAAAATGGCGCGAAACTCATCGACCGGCTTTGCACCCTGGGGAAGGAACGATTTCTCATGCGAAGATTGCAGAGGTTTACTGTCCAAATATCGGAATGGCATTTAAGAAGACTGCTGGCAACCGGAGATATCGCCGAACCCGAGATTTCTCCGGGTTTGTATATGCAAGCTAGCACAGTTCTGTACCAAGATGACATCGGATTGTGCTTTCCTGAGGAAACTGATGCTTTTGCGCCGGAGGATCTGATCATATGAATAATCCTGGAGGTGAAGCTATGGACTCGCCGATAAAAAGTGGGCTATTTCGTTTAAGAATTTGGGGTGAAAATGCTTGCTTCACCCGCCCCGAGATGAAGGTGGAGCGCGTTTCCTATGACGTTATGACTCCATCCGCGGCTCGGGCTGTTCTCGAGGCTATCCTTTGGAAACCCGCCATTCGCTGGGTGATTGATCAAATCGACGTCCTGAAGCCGATTCGCTGGGAATCGATTCGTCGTAACGAGTTGGGCACAGTGATGTCGCCGCGCACTCAGGGCATTTTCATCGAGGATCACCGCCAGCAGCGAGCGAGCCTCGTCCTGCGAGATATCGCTTATACGGTTCATGCCCATTTTGAGATGACGGAAAAAGCCGGACCGAATGATTCGGTCGTGAAGTTTCAGGAGATGTTCCTGAGGCGGGCAGAAAAAGGACAGTGTTTCAATACCCCTTATCTCGGTTGCCGCGAGTTCAGCGCGGCTTTCGAAATAATACCCATGGGCCGAGAATTACCCAAGCCTATCGAGGAAGATCGTGACCTGGGATGGATGCTGCAGGACCTCGACTTTTCCTTTGATCCGCCTCAACCCAAGTTCTTCCGAGCTCGGATGAAAGAGGGACGTATTTCGGTCCCATCGTTAGCGGAGGGGAAACCATGATCCTCCAAAGACTGGCGCAATATTATGATCGACTTGCCCAGAGCGACTCAGCGGAAATGCCGCTGAGAGGCTTCCAAAAAAAAGAAATCCCCTTTGTTATTGTCCTTGATAGAGAAGGTCGTTTTAAAGGAATTGATGATACTCGAACGGGGGAAGGAAAGAGACGCCGAGGACGCATTTTCGAAGTTCCCCATGAAGTGAAGAGAAGCGGAAAAAACGCCTGGAAAGAATCCAACCTGCTCTGGGACCATGTGGGATATGTGTTGGGGTACTCGGCCGATGATCAGGAAAAAGCAAAGAGAAAGCTCGAGGTTTTCATCAAGACCATCAAAGACAGCTTCCCAGGTCCGTCCGTCGACATCGGCATTGATGCAATTCTGCGCTATCTCCATAGAGGGGAATTCTCTGAAATACATAACCATCCAATCTGGAAGGATGTAGAAAAAAGTGGGGTAAACATTTCATTCCGTCTTGAAGGAGAGCAGCAGCTCATTTGCCAAAGGAACGCACTCAGGAAACAAATTATGAGCCTAGCCGGATCAGCTAGCGGAGCAGAACAAGTGTGTCTTATCACTGGCAATCAGGATGCACCTGTCCGTCTTCACACGGCGATAAAGGGAGTTCGTGGAGCTCAGTCCAGCGGCGCCAATATTGTCTCTTTCAATTTGCCCGCCTTCAACTCTTATGGAAAGGACCAGGGATTGAATGCTCCCGTCGGAGAAAGTGCCGAATTCGCATATACAACTGCTTTGAATTTTCTTTTGGCCCGCGATTCCAGACAAAAAATGCAGGTTGGAGATGCCACCACTGTGTTTTGGACCCAGAAGGAACATCCGATCGAAGGCTGGTTTGTGGGCTTTTTTTCTGAAGATTGGCAGGGTTCTGCCCAAGAAAACGAGACGCTTAAAGCGCTTTATGAATCGCCCTTAACCGGAAAAATGCCTGTCTTGGACGACCTCACTTCTTTCTATATCCTGGGATTGTCGCCGAACGCTTCCCGACTCGCAGTCCGTTTTTGGTACGAAGGAACTGTTGGAGATACCATCCGTCACATCCTTCAGCACTTTGAGGACATTCGAATAGCGCACTCCTCAAAGCAACCCGAGCGGCTTTCCATATTCCGGTTGTTGCTGTCCATTGCCCCGCAACGGAAATCGGAAAATATTCAGCCCAACTTAGCCGGGGACATGATGTTTTCCATCCTCACCGGCCGGCCATATCCGCGCACATTGCTCACGTCAGCCATCCGGCGCTGCCGGGCTGAGCAGGTCGTGACTTATGAGCGAGCGTCACTGATCAAGGCCGTCCTGGCTCGAGTGGCGCGCACTTATGAAAAGAAAATTAAGGAGGTTACGATGGCACTAGAAAAAGAGAACCCGAGTGTAGGCTACCGGTTGGGACGCTTATTCGCCGTGCTCGAAAAGATCCAGGAGGAAGCGAGCCCCGGAATCAACGCTACCATCCGTGACCGCTACTACGGCGCCGCGTCAAGCATGCCGGTGTCTGTCTTCAGCACTCTACTCAAGCTCAAGAATCATCACCTAGCTAAGCTTGAAAACAGAGGGCGAGCGGTCAACCTGGAAAAGATCATAGGCGAGATTATGGAGGGAATTGCCACCTTCCCGCCTCACTTGGCATTGGATGAGCAGGGCCGTTTTGCCATCGGTTACTATCACCAACGAACGGACTTCTTTTCCTTAAAAGATAAGATTGTAAAAACGGAGTAGGAGGCTTAAACATGTCTGAAATCATTAAGAATCGGTACGATTTTGTGTATCTATTTGATGTCAAGGACGGGAATCCTAACGGAGACCCTGACGCGGGGAACCTGCCGCGGGTCGATCCTGAGACAGGACACGGGCTTGTCACTGACGTATGTCTCAAAAGGAAAGTGCGGAATTTCATTATTGCGAATCCACCAGAAGGGAAGGGCTTTGACATATTCATCAAAGAAAAAACGATCTTAAACAGACTGATTGACGAAGCTCATGAACAAGAGGAAGTCAAAGCCAAAGAAAAAGCAGATAAGACCGAAGAAGCTCGCAAGTTCATGTGCCGGAAGTATTATGATATCAGAACTTTCGGTGCTGTGTTGTCCATCGGAAAGAACGCGGGCCAAGTCCGAGGACCTGTTCAGTTGACCTTCTCCCGAAGCGTTGATCCCATTGTAACCCTGGAACATTCGATCACCCGGATGGCGGTTGCCACCGAGGCAGAAGCGGAAAAGCAAAGCGGAGAGACACGTACCATGGGGAGGAAGTTCACCGTTCCTTATGCTATTTACCGCTGTCACGGCTTCGTTTCGGCCGCGCTGGCTGAGCAGACGGGATTCTCGGAGTTCGACCTCGGCCTGTTCTGGGATGCCCTGAAGAAAATGTTTGAACATGATCGGTCAGCGGCCAGAGGCCAAATGGAAACACGCAAACTGGTTGTTTTCAAGCACGATGGGAAATTGGGCAATTCGCCCTCCCATCAGCTCTTCGAGCGCGTGAAAGTCGCGAGAAAACAAGGCCAAACGCCTCCCCGCGATTTTTCTGATTACTCGGTGGTCGTTGATGCCTCGAGCCTGCCCGTGGGCGTAGAGTTGATTGAGATGATTTGAGGCTCCTATTGTTCTCCGAAGACGACCTACTCCCACTCTCCGCGATCCAGCACATTCTTTTCTGCGAGCGGCAATGCGCGCTGATCCACCTTGAGCAGCTTTGGGAAGAAAACCCATTCACGACTGAGGGGAAGTTGCTTCACGAGCGGGTGGAAGAGGAGAAGCGGGAGCGCCGCGGGGATATCCGCATCGTCCGGGGCATGGACATCCGCAGCCTTAGGCTAGGCTTGTCTGGGAAGGCAGATGTTGTCGAGTTCCATCAAGTCAATGAAGACCAAGCATCTCCCGAATTCAGCGTCAGATTGCCAGGACTGCCGGGGTGGTGGAGGCCTTTTCCGATCGAATATAAACGTGGAAAGCCCAAGCCGGGGAGATGCGATGAAGCACAACTTTGTGCGCAGGCAATTTGCCTCGAGGAGATGTTAAGCATTCGCCTATCCGAGGGCGCACTTTACTATCATTCTATAAGGCGGCGGAAGGACATAACATTCGACGATTATCTTCGCTCCATCTGCGAAGAGGCGGCTGCGAAGGTGCGCCGGTTATTGGACAGCCGCGTTACTCCGCCAGCAATCTATGATAGTCGGTGTGACCATTGCTCCTTAATTGACCTCTGTTCACCTCGTGCCGCCTCAGGGCGAAAGTCCGTTCGTTCTTATATCGAAAGACTGACCAAACCGGACGTAGAAACCAGCTCATGAGACATCTTCTTAACACACTATTCGTGACTACAGACGGAGCCTACTTGAAAAAAGAGGGCGAATCGATTGTAGTTACAGTGAAAAAGGAGGTGAAATTGAGGCTTCCCATCTATAATCTGGGAGGCATTGTGTGCTTCGGAAGAGTAATGTGCAGCCCTCTTCTCCTTGGATTGTGCGCGAAGCGCGGAGTTGCCGTTAGTTTTCTGTCTCCGAACGGGCGGTTCTTGGCAAAAGTGCAGGGGCCTACGAGTGGGAATGTCCTCTTGCGGCGGGAGCAATATCGAAGAGCCGATGAGATTGCCGGATGCGGGCCCATCGCCAGGTCCATTGTCATGGCTAAGGTGGCGAACTGCCGGACTTCTCTTCAGCGAGCGGTCCGAGACCATGGAGAAAGAGGCGATCCCTCCCGAATTGAGCAGGCTATAAAAAGCCTGGCGCAGTGCATCAACGATCTAAAGGCTGAAAATGATTTGGAGCGGCTCCGCGGCTTTGAGGGATTTGCATCTCGGTCCTATTTCGACGTCTTTAACGATTTGATTACCGCTCAAAAAGAATCCTTTGTACTCGAAGGCAGAACACGTCGGCCGCCACTTGACAACGTTAATGCGCTGCTTTCTTTTATTTATACTCTGCTGCTTCACGATGTCACCTCTGCGTTGGAGACGGTTGGGCTTGATCCTCAAGTGGGATTCTTCCATCGCCTCCGACCGGGCCGTGCAAGTTTAGCTTTGGATCTTATAGAAGAATTCAGGCCTTTTCTAGCCGATCGTCTCGCGCTTTCCCTCGTCAACTTGAAACAGGTTGATGCCAGGGGATTTGTCAAGGAGGAGACAGGAGGAGTGAAAATGGACGACGAAACACGGAAGGTTATTTTGATGGCATATCAAAAACGTAAACAGGAAGAAATCCAGCATCCTTTCTTGGAGGAACGAATTCCCTTAGGAACGGTTTTTTTTGCCCAAGCGTTGCTCTTGGCGCGCCATTTGCGCGGAGACCTGGACGGATATCCGGCGTTTTTTTGGAAATAAGGGCCAGGAGAAAATTGGAAGATGATGGTCGTTGTCAGTTACGACGTCAACACTCTCACCAAAGAAGGTCGGCGGCGGCTGCATCGCGTCGCCAAGATCTGTGAGAGTTATGGCCAGAGAGTTCAATTGTCGGTTTTCGAATGCCTTGTCGATCCTGGGCGGTTCATTGTTCTCAAGGACCGTTTGTTAAAAGAGTTCAATCCCCATGAGGATAGCTTGCGATTCTATTTTCTCGGCAAGAATTGGAAAAACCGGGTTGAGCATCAAGGCACCAAAGTCCCAACGGACATTGAAGGACCTTTGATAGTTTAGGATTGCGCGAATACGCAGTGATCAGCCCTTTAAGATACGGTGCGCGATGATTGAAAACATTAGGCTTACGCTTCAGTTGCCTTCGATTAAATCGCGTAGTTATGCCCTGTTCTTGCCGGGTCGCGGAAGTGCCCTCTTTTATGCTGGCGTTTCAACGAATTAGGAACGGGCAGTCGCCCCCCGCGCGGGGGCGTGGATTGAAACAGGATATTGAGCT
>Ga0315282_10010014_pt1 | contig 14966 bp, 16 predicted proteins | sample YL17G07_20_MG_FD_203693 | JGI IMG/M metagenome (GOLD analysis project Ga0315282, IMG submission 203693) | Sediment microbial communities from Yellowstone Lake, YNP, Wyoming, USA - YL17G07_20 | ecosystem: Environmental > Aquatic > Freshwater > Lake > Sediment | place: USA: Wyoming | collected... | reverse complement strand
AACCACAGAACATGAAGAGGGACGAGAGCAGCGTGTCGCCACCTTTAAAGTCACACAAGTGATCTGGCTGCTGCTGGTTCTTCTCGAAGTCGCGATTGCACTGCGGGTTATGTTTAAGTTGATCGGGGTCAATGCGGCCAATCCGTTCGCAACGCTCCTTTACAACCTGACCTACCTTTTCGTGTTTCCATTTGCAAGTTTGGTGAAACCCCTGGCATTTGACAGATTTGTGTTTGAAACTTCTTCCATCATTGCCATGATCGTGTACCTGCTGATCGCTTGGGCTCTTGAACGGATTGTGTATGTGCTTTTCTACCGCCCGCGCGGCCCCGTGAGCGTCAGGCAGACGTCTGTTGCCGAGCACACTCCACAACCAGCACCTTTGGGTGTTAGCCAAACGACGACGACTGATCGCACAACGACTCAAGCACCCACAAGTGCCAGTGAAACGACGGTCACCGAACACACGAATACCCAAACACCGGGTTCCCTTTGAGCGTAGGATAGGCACACAACCCGGTTTCGGCATGCAACCGAAACCGGGTTGTGTGAAACACTCTGAAAGGAGAAAATAAATGTTAAACATTTCTACCCCAATATTTGGGGATATGAAAAGGAGTTGGCGTCAATGACCTGCGCCTTTGAGATGGAACTACATCTGGCTGAAACAGCAAACGCAGGAGGGGTTAGACCTTCTTGTTATTAGCAGTTCTTACGAACATGCGAAAGGTTTAGTAGATCCCTTCGTATGAACAGAAAGATGCACATTATGTAAAGGAAATGGAGCTTAGAATGGGAATACTTGCATGGATCATCGTTGGTTTGATCGCCGGCTGGTTAGCTGGATTGGTAATGAGGGGGGGCGGCTACGGGGTGGTTGGTGACATCGTCGTCGGCGTGATCGGTGGATTGTTGGGAGGTTGGATCGCCACCTCTCTCCTGCATATTGGCGCCGGGGTGAATGGGATTAACCTGGAGTCAATCCTGGTGGCGTTTTGTGGGGCGGTGGTACTGCTCGTCCTGCTGCGCCTGTTGAGTGGTGGAAGGCGATGAATTTAACGCTAAGGTAAGCTATGCCCTCCGTGGATCGCGGCTGTGAGATGACATAGGCAGCAGTTCCACGGAGGACTATAATTGAATCCACGAGACTTACACAGAATATCGTGTTCTTCGTGGATTTTTCTTTTCCTTGGACATGAAACATCCAATGCTTTAGCAATATGATAACAATATGAGGTCCGGAGTAGTTGAATGAAAAATCTCCCCGATATTTCTACCAGCACACCATCCAAAGCGGGGCAACAGGTCGCCCAGGCAACTCCGGCGGCTTATTGGAGCCTCACGCCCGAGCAGCTCCTCTCCGCATTGCACGCTTCCAGGAACGGTCTCCAACCTTCAGACGCTGAGAAGCGTCTGAAGCAGTATGGGTTGAATACAATTAGAACACAGCAGCAAGCAACCGCTTTGGGCCTGTTGCTGAGACAATTTAGAAGCCCACTCGTTCTCATCCTCATCTTTGCCGCAATTGTCTCCGGCGTCGTGGGGGAGTGGGTAGATGCCAGCATTGTGCTTGCTATAGTGCTGGGCAGCACGATCCTTGGCTTCGTGCAGGAATACACCGCCAGCAATGCCGTTGAGAAATTACGTTCCCAGGTCACGATCAAATCCAGCTTGCTGCGTGGCGGCCAGCCACAGACGCTGCCCTCCGAACAGGTAGTGCCTGGCGATGTGGTGGTGCTCTCCGCCGGCAGTCTAATCCCGGCTGATGGTATCGTGCTGGAAGCAAATGACTTCTTTGTCAACCAGGCCGTGCTTACCGGCGAAACCTTCCCGGTAGAGAAGAAGCCGGCGACTGTCCCGGCCAATGCCAGCCTGCCGGAGCGTACCAACTGCGTCTTCATGGGTACCAGCGCCGGAAGCGGAACCGCGCAGGTGCTGATTGTGCAGACGGGAAAGGCCACGGTGTTCGGCCAGGTGGCGGAACGGCTGAGATTACGCCCGCCGGAGACCGAGTTTGAACGCGGCATCCGTCACTTCGGTAACCTGCTCACGCAGGTCATGCTGGTGATGGTGGTCATCGTTTTGGCGGTCAACGTCTACCTCGCCAAGCCGCTGTTAGACTCGCTTCTCTTTTCGCTGGCGCTGGCGGTTGGCCTGACGCCCGAGCTCTTGCCCGCCATTATCAGTATCACACTTTCCCATGGCGCACAGCAGATGGCCAAGCGCGGCGTGATCGTGCGCCGCCTGACCTCCATCGAGAACTTCGGCAGCATGGATGTGCTGTGCACTGACAAGACCGGCACACTTACTGAAGGTGTCGTTCGTCTCGATGGCGCGTTCGATACGCAAGGGCAACCATCCGAGGCCGTTCTACGCTACGCCTATCTCAACGCGCACTACCAGACCGGGCTAAATAACTCGTTGGATGAAGCGATTCAAGCTGCCGCGCAGAAGGCCGGGCTGGACATCAGTACCGAGAAAAAGGTGGACGAAATCCCCTACGACTTCGTGCGTAAGCGCCTGAGTGTGGTCGCTGCCGATGCCCAGGGCGAGCAAACCCTCATCACCAAGGGCGCACTGGATAATGTTATGAGCATCTGTACCAGCCTTCAATCTGGGGATGGAACCCATCCGCTAGATGCTACAAGGCGGGCAGAGATTGAACAGCGGTACAGCGAATGGAGCGAAAAAGGCTTCCGCGTACTCGGCCTGGCGACGAAGAAGGCAGATGGGAAGCCTGAAACCTATTCATCCACCGATGAAAAAGCACTTACCTTCGCCGGCTTCCTGCTCTTCTTCGATCCGCCGAAGGCCGATGTGCAGCAAGTCATTGTCGATCTGGCTAAGCGCGGGGTACAGCTCAAGATCATCACCGGCGACAACCAGAAAGTGGCTCGCCATGTTGCAGAGGCGGTGAACCTGCCAATCCAAGGTGTGCTGACCGGAAGGCAGCTGAACGACCTGCGTGACGAGGCGCTCTGGCACCTTGTCGAACGTACCACCCTTTTCGCGGAAGTGGATCCCAACCAGAAGGAGCGCATCATCCTCGCGCTGCAAAAGAACAGACACGTGGTTGGCTATATGGGTGATGGCATCAACGACGCGCCAGCCTTGCACGCCGCCGACGTGGGCCTCTCTGTGGATACGGCAGTGGATGTGGCCAAAGATGCGGCTGACATTGTGCTGCTTAAGCAGGATTTGGGCATCTTGCGGCAGGGCATTGATGAAGGCCGCATGACGTTCGCCAACACGCTCAAATACATCATCACGACTATCAGCGCCAACTTTGGTAATATGTTCAGCATGGCCGGGGCTTCGATGTTGCTTTCCTTCCTGCCCCTGCTCGCTCCGCAAATCTTGCTCAATAATTTCCTTTCCGACATTCCCGCCATGACCATCGCCAGCGACAATGTGGACTCAGAAATGGTGGAGAAGCCGCGCCGCTGGAACACCAAGTTCATCCGCAACTACATGGTGCTCTTCGGTCTGGTCAGTTCGATCTTCGACTTCCTGGCCTTTGGGACGTTGTTGTTTCTGTTCCGCGCTTCGCCGGAGGAGTTCCGCACCGGCTGGTTCATCGAGTCCCTGCTAACAGAGTTGGTCATCGCCCTGGTAGTGCGAACGCGCCATCTCTTCTTCCGCAGCCGCCCAGGAACACTATTGCTGGCGAGTACATTGATCTTCATTGCAATAACCCTCGTACTGCCGTACCTGCCGTTCATCTCGGTGTTTGGTTTTATCCCCTTGCCTGCATCGCTCATGATTTCAATGCTCGGGCTGACGACGCTCTACGTCCTGGCCGTTGAGTTGACCAAGAAGTTTTTCTACTCTCGGTTGGAGAATGCAAATGCTTAGATGAGGTCTAATTAGGGGTGGTCAAGGTGGCGGCCAGCTCTAACTTCGGCAACACGTTCAGTGTGGCTGGAGCCAGCGCATTCCTGCCTTTCTTGTCCATGTTGCCGGTCCACAGGCGCTGGAGAATGATCATTTACATCAAAGATTGAGAAGGCACCTTTTTAAGGTATTTTATAGGTTGTATTAGGGACATAGATAGCCTCTCTCGCCTATTATGGTAGAAGGCCCATTAGCCAGCTTGGAAGAAGAGCCGGTAATGGATTACCGAAGGAGAGAACCTGTTACTCTGTAACTGGAGTGCAGTTTAAAAGGTTAATTGATGAACCTAATCAGGCGGCGGATTGCATCGTTGTTGGTGTTAACCTTCATGGCTCAGATATTATGGGGGTGTGGTGCCCCTATGTCTACAACCAGACCTGAATTTTCAACCCCACTCATCAGCCGTTATGTTTTGACTGAAACCGAGCGAGGTGAGGCCTGGTTATTTGTGGTCATGGATGACAGTGTTTTTGAATTCATCGATTCCTACTCTTCGACCAGTGTTTTATCCAATCTTTCCGCGGCGTTACACGGGCATCTTGTGCTGTTCAGCAACTCCTATGGCCTGCGCTATGCCGTCCGTCTCAGCCCATCAGAAAATCCGTTTGAGACACCCCAGGCTTTCCAATCCTCCAATCTCGGCTGACGTTATAGTTGAGCCATTTTTAGATTGTCGTAGGTATCAGGAAGGTTTTTTTTCAAAAAGAATAAGCAAGGGTAATTATATGACTGTAGAGCCTCCTGGTAAGAATAATCGTCCCATGCGAGCCAAGCTGATTTTCAATCCCAGTGCAGGGGCAGCCAGACCATCGCCCATAGAGATAGTGGATGTGATCCATGAGATGCAGACCTGGAAGCTCGTACCGGAAGCCTACCTGGTTGAACCAGGCTGTGACTTGCCGGGGGTGGTGCAGGATTCCCTCGCGCGGGGCATGCGTATGTTCGTAGTATGTGGCGGGGACGGCACCATTTCTGCTGTGGCCAGAACCCTGGCCGGTACCCATGCCACCCTGGGGATCATCCCCATCGGCACGCAGAATAACACAGCCCTCAGCCTGGGTATCCCTGCGGATATCCCGGCTGCCATCGCCATCCTGCGAACGGGTCGGCGTATCAAAGTGGACATTGGTATGGCCACCTGCGGCAAAATTAAAACCCCTTTCCTGGAAGTTTGCTCGGTGGGACTGATTTCGACTCTTTTCCCGTCTGCCGACGATATCCAGCATGGTAACCTGGCACAGGTTGGCAATTTCCTGGCAACACTGGCCGCTTCCCCACCAGCCGAGATACATCTGTTGCTTGATGACAAACAGGAGATCCACAATCTGGGTCACGTGGTGCTGGTTTCCAACATGCCCTATATCGGCTTTCATTATCAGGTTGGCTCCGTAGCCTCGTTTAAAGACGGCTTGCTGGATGTGTTGTTCTTTGCCGACCTGTCCAAGCTGGAACTGCTGGGCTATGTTCTTCAAGGGGTAGGTGAAGGCAAACCGGAAGACCCACGCATCCAGCACTACCATGTGCGCAGGGTGGATATTAACACACACCCTGCCATGCCGGTCATGGCGGATGGGACGGCGTTAGGAGAAGGGCTGGTGCGGATTGAAGTGCGGCGGCACGCCCTGGCAGTGATGGCTAGCCAGATGGCGCCTGTAGCGGACCCCGAACCGGAAGTGATCCTTGCATAACAAGCGGGTGCGTCCGCACAGGCCTGAAGTAATCATCCCCGGTACCCTGGAACTTCCAGTCCAGTTAGTGAAACGTAATCGTCCGGTTACCTGGCTGGCGGGTGTCTCGATCGTTCTGGTTGTGTTTCTTATATTTCTGCCACCTGATATCCGCACGGTTTTTTGGCATAGGTTGCAGGCCCAGGCCATCCTGGTAAGCATGTTGTTGATTTTTAGTCTGTTGGCGATTTCGTTGGTATGGTCTGCCGGCCAGAGATTGGACGCCTGGGTATTCCTGTCTTTTAATATGCGCGGGTCGCGTCCGCTCTGGTTGGATCGGATCATGCTGGGTTTCACCCAGATCGGCAACGGCTTTATTACCCTGGCGATTGCCATAATTTTGTTTTTTACCAGCGAACGCTTCCTGGCCTATATGATTATTCTGGGGACTTTGACATTATGGCTGGTGGTTGTGCTGGTAAAATTTCTAATCCACCGATCGCGGCCTTTTGTCCGGCTGGCCCAGGCGCGCGTCGTTGGGTACCGGCCCCTCGGGCGATCATTCCCCAGCGGGCATACCTGCCAGGTCTTTTTTATGGCGACGCTGATAGCCCAGCACTTTCACGCCAGCGTTTGGGTAGTGTTCCTGCTCTACGCCGTCGCTTTGCTGGTCGGCATCACGCGCATGTACGTCGGGGCGCATTACCCGCGAGACGTGCTGGCGGGGGCCATCCTGGGCACTGCCTGGGGGCTGCTGGGGGTGGTTGTCGACGCATATGTACTGTGAACGCGATCGGGTAAAACAGATGGGGAGGCGAGCTTTTCGCAACCGTGCCGGGGATGGGGTACGGCTTGCACTCGCAGAAAATTAACCAGCCCATTTCTTGAAATTTTAGATATTTTATAGGCTGTATTAGGGACGTAGATAGCTCCTTTCGAATAAGATGGTATTGTCGTAAAACACCATCTACTGAAAGGAAGCTACGCTCCTAAATTAAAAATGAGCCAGTTCACGGTGAAAGCCAGAGAAGGATGGTAAAAGATGATTGATCAACAATTAGAAACCAAAGTTCGCAAGGATGCTGCCAGAGTAAAACAAGATTTAAGCACCCTGGAGGGAGATAGCTCCGTTCGGTTTAGCAGATTTGAAGACATGGTCAGCCAGGCCGCTGGCCAGGCCAAAGAAGATCTGACCAAATGGATGGTAGATGGCGTCTCCGATTTGAGCGAAGGGTTTGAAAAACTGGCGGACGACGCAAGGGAGAGCGTGGTTAGCGCCGCGGCGATGGTGAAGAAGGATGTTGGACATGGATTGAGCCAATACAACGCCAAATTACAGAAAGCTGCAGACACAGTTCCAGGCGGCTTCGGTAAGGAGGCAGCCAAATACCCCTGGGTGGCGATTTCGATTGCCCTGGTTGTTGGTTTCGTGCTGGGTAGTTTGCTCAAACCCGCCCGGCAGCCTTTTGGATAGCACTTGATTTGAATGAAATCTATTTTGTAGAAAAAAAACGATGACAACCGATATTTTTAAAGGCAAAAGGAAGCAAATTCGCGGCCAGGTAAAAGAAAGGATAAAATAAAAGGAAATGATAGTTCATTATGTGGCTCACGGTTGGAGCTGTTATTGGCTGGTTTGCCAGCCGGGTGGTTAAGGTAGAGCACAGGTGGACCCACAAACCAAATCCTGGCAAGGATCGCAGTTCTGAGAAGCGCTAAACCCTGCTGGTCCAAGTAGACGTAAGGCGCAATTTCTACGCATGACCTATATAACCTGATAGAACAGATAAAACAATTGGAGGATTATTATGGGAATACTTGCATGGATCGTCGTTGGTTTGATCGCCGGATTTTTGGCAGGACAGGTAATGAGAGGCGGTGGCTACGGGTTGGTTGGGGATATTGTCGTCGGCGTGATCGGTGGATTGTTGGGAGGTTGGATCGCCACTTCTCTCCTGCATATTGGCGCCGGTGTGAATGGGATTAACCTGGAGTCAATCCTGGTGGCGTTTTGTGGGGCAGTGGTACTGCTCGTCCTGCTGCGCCTGTTGGGTGGTAGAAGGCGATGAATTTAACGCTAAGGTAAGCTATGGCCTCCGTGAATCTCGGCTGTGAGATGACATAGGCAGCAGATCCATGGAGGACAATATTGGCTGCTGCTGGCAATCATGCTGGTGTGATTTGTGATTCTGACGCAGGAAGTAAACACCTGGTCTAGTTTGTACCCAAATATTCTGAAAGGGTAAGGAAAGAATGGCAGCCTATCCACCTTCACAACCGTATCAATGGACATTTCGGGGCGTCGTGTGGGCGACGCTCGTCCTGGTTTTTGTCGCTCTTAGCTTCTGGCTTCTCTATCGGTTTAACCAGGTCGTTTTCATCCTGTTTATCGCCATCGTGTTGGGCACGGTGATCAGGCCAGTCGTTACCTGGTTACATCGCCGAGGGTTACCCCGTTTAGCAGGGGTTGTTCTTGTCTACCTCCTGATATTGGCCTTCCTCATTGGCTTTGTGCTTATATTGTTCCCATTGATTGCCAAGCAAGCTACAACGATTGCTGCTGCAGTGCCGGGTTACTATCAAAGCCTGCGTGAGGGGATGGTTAATTATCCCAATCAATTGATTGTGCGCTTAGGCCAGTTCCTCCCAGCGGCAATACCAAACCTGGTGCCGGTCCAGCAAACGGGACCGCAGATGCTGGCTACTGCAGGGCAAGCGATGGTTTACGTGGCATCGGCGGCTAAGGTTATTTTTTTGGCCATAGCTATTCTGCTATTGGCCATACATTGGACGCTCGATGGGCCGCGAACCATCCAATCATTGTTGCTGTTGATCCCAAAGGGGCAGCGCGAGAGTAGTCGCGAGCTAATTACGTTGATGGAAACGAAGGTTGGTTTCTACATCGCAGGACAAGGCGTCCTATGCCTGGCCATCGGCGCCATGGCGCTGGTTGCCTATCTGATCATCGGCTTGCCCAATGTCCTGGTGCTGGCGCTTCTGGCGGGCGTGATGGAGGCCGTACCGCTGATTGGACCTCTGGTTGGCGCTGTTCCTGCGGCGCTGGTTGCCCTGTCCATATCACCTGCCAAGCTGGTATGGGTCATTGTCTTCACGCTTGTCATTCATCAAACGGAAAACTATTTGCTGGCGCCGCGCATCATGCGTAAGGCAGTGGGTGTTAATCCCTTCGTTTCCCTGCTGGCGTTTTTTGCCTTTGGCTCTTTGCTCGGTTTAGGCGGTATGCTGATGGCGATTCCCATGGCGGCCATTATTCAACTCGTACTCGATCGCTTCGTCTTTCATCCGGGAACAATGGAGTCGGAGGTCTCGGCCGGGCGCGACTATGCCAGCCGGCTGCGTTATGAAGCGCAAGGTCTGGTCCAGGACCTGCGCAAGCAGGCGCGGCTCAAGAAAGGGGGCTCGGATCAGTGGGTCAAGCAAACCGATCAGATGATGGATGAGATTGAGGCTATTACAACCGACCTTGATTCTCTGCTGGCCCAGGTCAAGACTTCAGGTGCACCATGACGAAGCAACTGGTAACGGTTGGTATGGCGGTTATGACCACATTACTGGCGCTGGTGGTGCTGTGGCAGTTCCGGATTGTCGTTGTTTACGTGCTGATCTCACTAATGCTCGCGGCAATGGTACGTCCATTGGTTAACCACTTGCCCAGACGGCGCTTTGTGGTACGCCTGGCCTGGATTTTTATGTATCTGGTTGCCCTGGGTAGCTTCGGTCTTTTACTCTTCCTGGCCGTTGAGTCTGCGATCTCTGAGATTCAACATTTAGCCCAAAGTGTATCGGTAGAGGATGTGTGGAAGCTGCCGGTATGGCTGGAGGGCAGCTTATTCCAGCAGGTGCTGGTTGCGCAGCTGCCACCGCCGAGTAAGCTCTTCGAAGCGGTTACCGGCAGCCAGGGGCAGCTCGTGCTGCCGGCCATATTCGGCTTCACGCAAGGTATTGCCGGCGTTGTGAGCGGCGCACTCGTCATTCTATTCTTGACCCTCTATTGGATCATCAATCAAATTCATTTTGAACGACTATGGCTCTCACTGCTTCCATCTGGACTGCGCAAACAAGCGCGTGATATTTGGCGCACAATCGAGCCTGACCTCGGCGCCTACATACGCAGCCAGGTAATCCATAGTCTTCTGGCTGGGCTGCTATTAGGCCTGGGTTACTGGGCAATCGGGTCCCCATACCCGGCGCTCCTGGCGTTGGCTGGCGCTCTGGCATGCCTGATACCCCTGGTTGGGGCAGCCCTGGCGGTCATTCCAGTGCTTTTAGTGGGACTGCTGACGGGTGTGCAGCTTAGCCTGTTTACGGTTCTCTATACGCTCGTCGTCTTGATTGCCCTGGGGGTATGGGTCAAGCCGCGCCTTTTCAACCGCAGATGGGATAACCCCATTCTGACCTTAGTTATACTTATTGCAATGGCAAACGCTTTTGGCCTGCTCGGCATCATCCTGGCGCCGCCCCTCTCAGCCGTATGCCAAATCCTATGGAGCCTCCTGGTCAGCCACCGCCTTGCTTCAGGAGCTGCGACTCAGGTTTCAGACCTTAAAGAGCGGCAAGAACGCGTATGGGCCACCATAAGGGCAATGGATGAACCGCCTCTGCCCTTGGTGACCAGCAGCTTGGAGCGGCTTACTCGTTTGATGGTGAAAGCTGAACCCATTCTACAAGCGGCTTTGCCGGTTGAACCTTCCGAGCAATTAATAGGCATTACGCCCCAGCCCGAGCAGGAAGCGTACAATGGCCACAACCAAAATAGCTAAAGATATGGCGCAGCTCTGGCAGCAGGGTATCCGCAGCGCGCACAGGCTTAATGAGCGTACTCATGGCTGGTTAGGGATGATGGCGGGCGCAGCCAGGGAAGCCTTAAAGCCCGACTCGGCGATTACGGCCGCGGCGATTGCCTACTTTGCCCTCTTCTCTCTATTTCCCCTCACCCTCCTGAGCATTTCCATTGCCAGCTTCAGCCTTGACCCGTTGATGGACCAGCAGCTCATCGTACAAAAGTTAGAGTTTATTGCACCAGCCCTGAGCCAGTTGTTGGGCCAAAATATTACCGAAATCATCCGGGCGCGCGGACCAATTACCATTGTCGCTTTAGTCAGTCTGATCTGGTCTGCCTCTACCATTTTTTACATGCTTACCCAAACCCTGAATGAAATTTGGGGCAATAAACGAAGGCGTTCTATTTTTAAACGGCGTGGTCTGGCAATCCTATTTGTCCTGGCCTTCGTTGGTCCGGCTCTCTTCCTGGCTTCGTTTGCCGGTAGCATGATTGCCAATCTCCGCACCTGGTTGCCCAGCCAAATCATTCCGATCGCGGGCGGTATCAGCTTTGTAGTGGCTGTCTTGCTCGATTTTGCCTTATTCATGGTGCTCTATATCACGCTCCCACATGGAACTTCTACCTGGCGCGAGATTCTACCGGGAGCGATTGGGGCCGGCCTGCTCTGGGAGCTTGCCAAGAAAACCTTTTTGCTCATTGTTTCCACCTACATCTCCGTTTCGAACCTGGTCTATGGTTCAGTGGCAGCCATTATTGCTTTCCTGGTCTGGGCCAATCTAAGCGGCCTTATCTTTCTCTTTGGCGCTTACTTGAGTGTCTCCTATTTCAAGCAGAGACAGCAGCCAAAAGAAGCGGCGAGCCAAACATAAATGCCACGCCGATGAGAAGGTAAATGGGGAAAATCGTTTAATTCTTCATTTTTAGGAATTTTATAGGTTGTATTAGGGACGTAGATAGCTCCTTTCGATTAGGATGGTATTGTAGCAAAAACGATCTAATGAAAGGAAACTATATGGGGCGCAATCGCAACGAACCATTCAATATGAAGCTGCAGGTTGATATCCGGCCGACTATAGGGCTGGATAACCATACCCATCAGGCAGTTGTAAAAATCCTTAACATCACCTTAGCTGATGAGGCTGTGCTGAGCATGAAAACCCGCGCCGCCCATTGGAATATGAGCGGAGCAGGTCTTTACGATCGGCACACCCTTTTCGACGTCCAATTCAAACAATTGAATGACATTTCCGACGAGATAGCAGAGCGAGTGCGGGTTCTGGGTGGCCTGCCCATTGGTTGTTTCGAGGAATTTCTCAAAAATACTCGGCTGGATGAACAGTCCGGGGAAGTCCACGGTATTATGGACCTTTTAACCGACCATGAAGCCGCTATCCGTTTCTTGCGCGAAGATGCGAAAAAGTGTTCACAGGAATTTGAAGACGAAGTCACGCGCGACTTTCTGGTGAACATCCTAAGCCTGCACGAAAAGATGGCCTGGATGCTGCGCGCTTATATCGAGCCCGAGCTTACTGGCTACGAAAGCCAAAGAAGCAAGATTTGACCAATCCAACGCTAAGTTCTACCATAGCGTGTGGAAAGTATCAGTTGTTATTGGAGACAAACCATGGCACATGAAATTGTCAAGGGTCAGAGTAAACAGACCCGAGGTAAGGTCCATGAGTTGTTGAGCAAACATAGTATTGAGGTTCCAGACATTACCAACGCTAAACGCGAACGGTTCCTGGCCCTACTTAAAAGCCGGTATGGTTACACCAACGAGAAGGCTGTAGACGAATTGGAGAGACTCCTGAAGCAATTCTATAGAATGAATAGGAGCTTTGGCATCCATCGCACATGGCTGAATTTTAAGCATCCACCCGCTTGATAGCCTGACAACAGGCTGTACAAAATTCCAAGATGCAGGTTCGTGCCAGTCGTAAAGGAGAAAGCAATGAAAAGAGAAGTGGGTTTGTGGATTGACCATCGCAAGACGGTAATCGTGACAATCGAAAATGAGGTCGAAGTGACCCGGGAAATAAAATCGAACATGGAGAAGCATATCCGATTTTCAAGCGGTACGCGTTCGAAAGCTACCCATAATTCACAAGGGTCGACCGCGGAGGATATGCGAGACCGGCAGTTTGAAAACCATCTTGGTGGATATTATGAAGGGATTATCTCCTTGATTCGTGATGCTGATTCAATTTGGATATTTGGCCCTGGCGAGGCAAAGGTTGAACTCGAGAATCGCCTTAAGCATGAAGACCTCGGAGGACGTATCGTGGGTATTGAAACCGTTGATAAGATGACGGATCACCAGATTGCAGCCAAAGTCCGAGACCACTTTCTAAGATAAGGATTACTTCTATGAATAGGTTTAAAAAGAACATCGGTATGCTTTTGCTGGCCATCTGGCTCATTGCCTGGGGTCTGGTTGAGCTTATCCCGGTTTTAGGTGGGCTTAGCCTGGTCCTGGCGATCCTCGCCATTGCCGCCGGAATTTTCATCCTACTGGGCCGTTAGGCCCGACCGTTAGGTCAACTGCCACTCGGCCAACCGACCAGGTGGCTTCCAATAGATCATTCAATAGATTAAAAAAGGAGAAATCTCATGTTGTGGACTATCATCGTAATTCTAGTCATACTGTGGCTGCTCGGCTTTTTCGGTCGGAACATAAGTCCAAGGCTCCCGCGCACCGGCAGTTGGATTCACACTCTGATCGTTATCGCCGTCATACTCATCATATTGCACCTCCTTGGGGTGGTGTAAACCTCTCGCGCTTCGACGATTAGACCGGGTTTGTCGAAGCTGATGTAGTCTTCACCTTGCTGAACCGCAAAGCTATCTGCCACCCGGTCGATTAACCGGGTGGCAGATCACTAGAATTATTCAATTCATAACGGATTATAATCCTTGCATGAATTAGTGATTTTTGAAATGGAGTAAGGATTACTTCCTTATGAATGCAAATGATAAACAGCACCGTGCTATTTTACAGAGCATCGCCCACCAGGCGATGCTTGAGAGAGGCTTACTTCCTGACTTTTCTGCCGCAGCACTCGCCGAACTTGAAAAGATTCAGGCGCCTGCAGCGTTGAACGGTGAGCCCCCCCGCGACCTCAGGGGGCTTCTATGGGCTTCCATTGACAATGATGATTCTCTTGACCTGGATCAGGTTACCGTGGCTGAGGCAATGCCTGGAGACAAGGTCAAGATTCTGGTTGCCGTGGCGGATGTAGATTCGCTCGTTAAAAATGGGTCAGCCATTAACGAACACGCGCGCCATAATACGACCTCCATATACACCGCTGCGATGATATTCCCGATGCTTCCCGAAAAGCTTTCTACCAACCTCACCTCATTGAACTTCAATGAGGATCGTCTATCCGTTGTGGTTGAAATGGTAATCGGGGCGGACGGATCCCTTCAGGATTCGGATGTCTACCAGGCGCGTGTCCGCAATCATGCGAAGCTCGCCTATAACAGTGTTGCAACCTGGTTGGAAGGGAGTGGAGCTGCTCCTGAGGCTGTAGCTGCCGTCAATGGACTGGATGAGAATCTGCGCTTGCAAAACAGGATAGCCCAACGGATGAAGAATTTACGGCATATTAACGGGGCGCTCAGCCTGGAAACCATCGAGGCCAAACCGGTATTTGACGGTGATCAAATCCGCGCTCTCGAAATAGAAGAAAAGAACCGCGCTAAAGAGATCATTGAGGATTTCATGATTGCGGCTAATGGGGTGACCGCACGATATCTTTCGGCCAAGAAATCCCCTTCGATCCGTCGCGTGGTAATCACGCCAAAACGATGGGAGCGGATTGTCGAAATTGCTGCGGATCACAAGTTCAGACTTCCAGAACTCCCGAATTCAAAAGCGTTGGAGGAGTTCCTAGTCAAGCAAAAAGACGCGGATCCGCTACGCTTCCCAGACTTATCTTTGGCTGTGATCAAGCTTTTAGGCGCTGGCGAATACATTGCAGAGCTTCCTGATGGGAATGTCTCGGGTCACTTTGGTCTGGCAGTCAAGGACTATGCTCACTCGACAGCTCCGAATCGTCGCTATCCCGACCTGCTTACCCAACGCTTATTAAAAGCGGCCCTGGAAGGTAAACCTGTGCCCTATAGTAAAGATGAGCTGGATGTTCTGGCGGCTCATTGCACCGAAGCAGAAGATGCAGCGAACAAAGTCGAACGGCAAGTCGGTAAATCCGCGGCTGCGCTTCTGCTTGAATCGAGAATCGGAGAGCAGTTTGATTCGATTGTCACGGGCGCTTCCGAGAAAGGCACATGGGTTCGGCTGCTCATCGTCCCTGTTGAAGGAAAACTAATCAGCGGATTCGATGGTATTGATGTCGGCGACCGGATTCGTGTGCAGCTAATATCTGTAGACGTAGAGAAGGGATATATCGATTTCAGAAAAGTTGGTTTATCAAGACATTGATATGGAGAAAACTATGAAAAGAGAAGTGGGTTTGTGGATTGACCATCGCAAGACCGTGATCGTGACAATCGAAAATGAGGTCGAAGTGACCCGGGAAATAAAATCGAACATGGAGAAGCATATCCGATTTTCAAGCGGTACGCGTTCGAAAGCTACC
>Ga0315282_10010013_pt1 | contig 14967 bp, 14 predicted proteins | sample YL17G07_20_MG_FD_203693 | JGI IMG/M metagenome (GOLD analysis project Ga0315282, IMG submission 203693) | Sediment microbial communities from Yellowstone Lake, YNP, Wyoming, USA - YL17G07_20 | ecosystem: Environmental > Aquatic > Freshwater > Lake > Sediment | place: USA: Wyoming | collected... | reverse complement strand
GCTTCCCGGATATTGAAAGCCCAGGACCACAGCGCCCAGCAAAATCACGAGAAGGAAAAGGAGTTTTTTCACTGCCAGCCCTTGCAAAGGTAGCCCAAGGTAACACTGGTCAGACTGGTCGCCCGGAAAGTGACGCCCGTCGTCGAGATCGCCCCAATGCCGATCGCCAGCGGCGTTGCGTTCGTTTCGTCCGCCGCCACACAACTGGGAGTGTTGGCAAATGGCACGGCAAAAACGATGGCACATGTCGTCAAAGTTCCCGTGCCCGCTACAATTCGCCCGGCATCGTCGGAACCGGAAATGCTCGGGGTGCCGCCCCCGCAACTTCCCAGGGCCGGGGTCGTCCCCCCAGTAATATGATGTCCCGCCGTCCGCATCTGCCCCGTGGTATTGGTCGTCGGTGCCGTGTTGCTGTCGCCCGCAGCGCCGTGGTCGGCGTAAGGGCCGCATTCACCAGTGGCATTCGTGCCGTAGACCGAGCCGGGGACGGTGGCAATCAAGCCGGTAGTGGCGGGGGTGCCTCCCGAAGTGGTGCGCCAGATTTGCACTTGATACGCCTGATGCGCAGGACAGCCCCAGGTGATGCGGTTATAATCGTTGGCGCCAAGGACGGTGGCGCCGTGGATGGTTGTGCCTTGGCTGGATGCGTCGGTATGCCCGCCCAGCCTATCGAGGTAAACCAGCTTATAGCCCCAAGTCTTGCTATTGTCCACACCCACCGCCGTCACCGTGGGTTGACCTGGCGTGCCAAGTGCGCTCAGTTTGGCCGATCCATCCACGTCCAGACTGGCTGCCGTGCCGCGTGCGTTCAGAGTGAAGTAATTCTGCAGGGTGTCGGGGTCTTCCAGGCGGAAGGTGTCCGGGAAGTGGTAAGTCGGATCGTCATAGGGCCGGATGACTAGAGTTTCGCGGTTGTTGCTGTCCGGTTCGATCTGAAGGAGGGGAGGATGGTAAATGTAGGCATTCCACTTGCCCAAGAAGAGGTTGGCGAATTGGTTTTGCCGGCCATCAATTTGAGAGAAGCCATCGTTCGGTCCAGGGATGACGTAGACTCCCGCGCAGGCCCCGGAAATGTTCAAGCCCCCCACGCTGTTGCTTCCCGTCGCATTGATTTGGTGAGGAGAAGCGCTATCACATGACGTGTGGACATTGATGTTGCGGGGGAGCGCTCCCCCCGTGAATTTCATCAGGGCGGCGGGCGCGGCGTTATCGGCCATGTTGACGTGGTTGAATGAGATTCCCTCCAGATACATGGTTTTGGTGCCACTGGCCACAAAAAACTCATCGCTCAGGTTTTCACTCGTCACATTGTTGATCACGATCTGGGTTATCTCGCCGCTGCCGGCAGCTTGGTCATCGGAGTAGGCATGGATGCCCCCATAGGCAAGAATCGTCCCATCCAGAAAAATCTCGTTCGGGAGCCAGTTATCCGTCCCTCTCCCGTAGAGGCCGATGGCTCCGTAGGTCGGGCCATTGCCGAACAAGGCTCCATCCTTAATCCAGACCCATATCCCGCCGCGCAACACGACCGACTCTCGCGCCACCGCAGAACTTGTGACGATGTTGGTTAGGTGAACACCGTCAATATCACCCAGGTCGAGGTAATTCTTGACGGTTCCGCTGAAGGTCAGGTTCTCGAAATTGACCGCGTACACACTGGCCTTCGTGTTCTCGATGCAATTCGTCGCAGCGTCGAGCGCGCACTCGATCTCGGCGTTGCTTGAACTTCCGCCCCAAGGATGGGCACCCCCGGCGCGCCCCTCGAACGTCACCTGGCTGTCCAGCCAATCAACCTTGCTGGTGATCTTGAGTCCGCCGTCGAAGATAAACCGGATGGCCCCGACTTCCCCATTCCGCCGACCCGCGCCGTTGACGGGCAAGCTCAGATCCGCATCCCAAACACACTTAGTGGCGCTGGGAGGAACGTAAATCACCCCGCCCTTCGCCCCCGCCGCATCGAGCGCCGCCTGAAAAGCCACGACATCGGAATCTGCGCTATTGCAGGTGGCCCCATAATCGTAAACGTTATACTCGGCGGCAGCGCCGCCACCGCCACCTCCGCCCCCGGCCGTGAGCAACGAGCGGTTGTCGGTTGTGGTGGTAATGGCCCCGCCAGCCGCCACCACCGTGGCCACCGGAATGCCGGTCGACGGAAAGGCGGTGGTATTTTTGGCCGGCACGCAAGAACTGGTCGAATCGAGGAAGACGTAATTGGTGGCCGCATTGGTCATGGTCAGCGTCCCCCCGGCGTAAGTCACCAAGGTCCCGCTGCACCAGACGGTCCCCGTCGCCACATGGACATTCAGGCCTGTCTCTTTCGTGACCTGGTAGTCGGCCCACGTGCGCCCTTGCAGATACTGGGAGTTTACCTGGTAGATGGGCGCGTCGCTGGTCGGCTGTTGCGCCAAGGCCTGGAAGCAAGAGGCCCCAGCCAGAATCAATGCGGGCAGCAACACGCCGAGACTTAACTTGCGGCGGCTCTTTACCCAGCCGAAACTTAGCACGGAGATTCTCGATGCGCTTCTCATGACCTTCTTTACTCCTTTGCGCCTGGACGTCCTACCAGATTTCGACCTGCGCGGTGAGCCCGGCCGCCGAGGCGACCAGGAAGAGGCTGGTGGCGTCGAACATGGTCGGCGACTGAAACCAGAGGGCCCCTCCGGAGGTGAGATAAATCAAGGCGCCGCGCGGAGTCCTTCCCAGGCCGTGGGTGATGCTGAAGTTGCCCGCCCCCGGAGCGGTGACCGCGAGGCGTCCGAAAAGCCGGGCAGCGTTGGTGACCGCCGTCACCCGGCTCGAGTCGGTGGTGACGGTACCGAGCAAGGCGTCACCCTCAACCGCGGGACTGCCAGTGAGATTATAGTAGAAGCCGCTCGCGGCGTTGTACCAGAGGTAGCTGGTGGCGCTGGCCGGCGCCGGCCCGGGGGCAGGGGCATCGGGCGCGTACCGCAGGCTCTGGGCATAGAGGACTCCGACGGCGAGCCCCGGCGTGAGGTTGTCCGAGGTGCTCAGCGCAAATCCGGAGATCACCCCGCTTAAGCCTCGATCCTGCAGCCAGGCTGCCACCGTGGGGACCTCCGCAATGGCGGCCTCCACGTCGGCGGCGTCCTGCAACAGGGAATCAATAATCTGCCAGTTCGTATCCAGGTCCGCCTCGTAGTTGTCGCCGTGGCGGGGCTGGATTATTCCTTTGCGGGGGAGAACAGTTCTGACGACTGCCATAGGAGAACCTCGCGGTTCGAAATTCGGGCCCGGACCTTCGGGGAAGAATCACCCCGAATCCCGGTGGTTAGCCGGACAGACGCGTGGCGAGCGTGCGTACCTTGACGAAGCCGCCGGTGGTCTGGACCTCGGTGCCGTTGTTCCAGTAGTGGACTTCCGTGTGCACCAGGCCGGGATTGGCCTCGTTCTTCTCTTCGACCCAGAAATCCATCAGGAAAAGGACTCCCGGGCCATCGTTCAAGTTGGCGCGCGCCGGCTTGGCGGTGGCGCCGTTGGTGGGGCCGGAAGGGGAACGCGAGCACCAGGCGGCCACTTCGTACTCCAACTCCCCGCGCGCGTACTGGTAACCGTCCACGGGACTGGTGGGCAAGAGCACGGTCTCGCCGTTGCGGTACCAGCCGTAGAAGGTCTCAGGCCGGACGGCCGCAAACTTGGCATTGTTGGAAATCTTCACCAAGTCGTAATCGGTAAGCGGTTGATCGGCAGCGAGGTTCGCATCGGGAAGATCGACCGCGCCCGGAACAGTTGCCCAAGTCAATTGCGCCATGGTTCTTCACCTCGTCGCACGGCCATCCTGGCCCCGCAGTGGCGGGGGCGTGACGCCCGTGCTACCAAATCGTCTTGCCGGCCGTGCCGTCGCCGTGCTTCTTGGTCGAGTCCAAACAAATGAACATATAGCGGTCGCGCTGGGCCTGCGTGGCGTCAGGCCAGGCGGGCGTGCCGGTGGGCGCCACGCGCGAGAGTTTCTTGGAACGAATCCAGTTGGTGTCCAGCAGACGATAGGTCATCGTCCCCTGGGCATAATTTGGTTGCTTTTCAAAGACCTCGAAGATGCGGTTGGAGACGCCGCGCCGGCCGCTTTCGAAATCCGGCAAGAGCGGGTGCGAGAGATAAACGTAGTCGCCCACTTCCACGGTGAGGGTCATGAAGTGGGTGGTGACGGTCAGCATCGCCGCGCCCCCGTTGGGCGCGCCGCTGACAGCATCGAGCCCGCCATAGCGGCGAAAGATCCGGGTGGCGCCGAGTGCGGCCAGAGAAATGCCCCCGCGCGCCGCCTTCAGGCCCTTCGACTCGATCAGGTGATGACCGGCCAGTCCGAATTGCTGCAAGGACGGCGCGCAGACGAAGAGCAGCTCCGTGCCGAACCGGCTGCCGTCGTAATCCATCCGATAGGTGACCTGGTTGATGAGCGGATGCCGCGCGGCCGCCGACACCGCGGTGATGTTCCGCTCGTTGAAGGTAAAGAGATTCCGCAGGGTATAGGGAGGAACAAAAAAGCGCGGCGAAAGCCGGCCGTCGGATAGCACCACTAGGTAGCCGCCGAGCGCGCGGAAGATCTTGGTTTCCAGGAACTGCTTGGCCTCGAGCGGTTGGTCAACGCAGAACTCGAAGATGTACCCGGCGAATATGTCGTTGCGAAAGGCCAGGAAGCCGTCCACATCCACGTACGGGTTGGGATAGATCAAAGTGGGATTGGTCCCGTTCTGCGGGTCCCACTGGGCCGGGTCGTAGATCCGCCAGGCGGACTTCGGCTGGTCGGGTACCTGGCCGAGCCCGAGTTCGTTTTGCAGCACCATCAACACGGCATCGATGGGATTAGCCACCAGCGTGCGGGGATGATCGCGCGAGATGGGACTGCCGTCGTCGCCCTGCGTGAAGATGCGCGTCTTGGCGCTGCGCTGCAGGTCGCGGCACTCGAATACGTAGCCGGTGAGGTCCGGCGTCGGCTGGACAGACTCGATTTGCTGGGTTACCAACGTGACGAAGTCCGACGAACCCATGCCCGGGTAGCCGACCTTGAGGGTGACCTTGCGCCCCTCGAGCTTGCCGCCGCTGGCCAGGGCCGTGACGAAACCCGCGCCGTCAATGGCTTCGAGTTCGAGGGCGCCGATGGAACTCTGGCCCTCCAACTGCTGGATGCTTTGTTGCACTCCCTGGGGAGTCTTTAGGTAGGGCCGGCCGAGCAGCGCGGTCGAAGTGGTGCAGAAAAGGATGTCGTTGCGGGTGGCCGTAATCCAGAACCAGGCGGCAGAGGCCAGCGTCTTGCGCACGGAAAATTCCCAGGGAAGCGCACGCGCCGCCAGGGAGAACGAGAGCACACCGCCGTCGGGCGTGGTCGAATGAACTATTTTGAGACTCTGTACCAGCCGCGCCAGAAAACCGTCCAGGCCGCCCTGGTAGTGCGCGGAAAAATAGGTCTGGAGGTCAAAGTTGTCACGCAGGCGTAGCAAGGCGGCGAGCGCTCCCCACGAGCCTTCCATCCATACCGAGTCCGGCGAGCCCGAATAGCCGCCGGGAGAGTCCGCGTACGGTTTGAAGCCGTCGAAGCGGGTCAACTGCTCGTAAGCCTGGTTGTAGGAATCAGGCTGCGAACTCTTCAGAAGCTGTTGGCTTGTGAGGAAGAAGGTTTCATAAATGAACTTCAGACATTCGACTGCTTTGGCTTCTTCTTCGATTTCTCGGCAGAAGAGGGCGGCCCAGGAGCCCGCAGCGTCGAGAGCTAGAGCGGTGTCGAGACCACTCTCCGAGGCGCCTTGGGCGAAGTGGCCCGGTACGCCATCAGATGGGGGAATCCATAGCTGGTCCAAAATAGCCGCGCGGATCTCTCCGGCCTTGGTCGAGGCCGTGGTGGCGGTGGTGATGAGGGAGGCGTATTGGGTGGGAGTAAGGCGGCTGCGATTGAGCAGATTGAGGGCGGCGGTGGGCAAGACCCGCGCGGCTTTATCAAAGGCGAAGTAGCAGTCGAGGTTGTGTTCGGTGGAAATCCAATCGAGTTGTCCCGGCACGTATTGGTAACCGGGATCCTGGTAGCGGCCCCAGCCGGCCTGGATGAGGTTGTGCCGGGGACCGGAGCCGGTAAACTGGAGTGAGAACAGGAACTCGAGCATGCCTTGCAGCCCGAGCGTCGCCCGCCCGAAGTCTCCGGTGCGCTCCATGTAAATGGCATAGGCGTAGCAGACCCAGGCCATGGCGCCGGAGCGGATGTAAGCTTGATCAACCTGGCCGTTGTAAACATCATAGGAGAAGCTGAGCGAGCCGGCGGGTTGGGGCGCGCCGACGGTGAGATTGTCGAGCCGCAGGTTGCCGGCGGTCGGCAGCCCCGCGTAGAAACCGTCGATCGAAGACAAGGTCTCATTAGGCAGATACTGGGCGATCAGCGAGTTCAGGTGCTGATTGGTGACCCGCCAGGTGTCCGGGGCTGACCCCGTGACGACGGTGATCGCTTTGGAGACAGGATCGTAACCTGCCGTGCCGGTCGCCACCCAGTTGATGCGCTCGACCGCGCCGGTCGAGGTAGTGATGGCGAGGCGAAACTCGGGCTCGACGTCGGCCTTGTGGCGCCACTCGACGATGGAGTCGGTAATGTCGGGCAAGCCGGACCCGCTGTACCGCCAAAAGGTGGGGCCGCTCGTGGCTGTGAAGGAAATAGCGCGCGAGCCGCCGGACTGCGGGGGCGGCTCGGTAGAGTCGAAAACGTTTTCGACCGTGCCGGCGCCGGAGTCGAGAGACCAGCGGGCGGCCGAGCCGTCTTCAGCGTTTTCCAAAATGAGTGAGGGCAAGTAGCCGGGATTGTCACGCAGCGCATTCAGCCGCGTCACGATGCGCGCCGCGGCGTCCCACAAACCGGCGACCGCCAGGGCAATGATGGCGAGCGCGGCGTCATAGATCCAACAACGGTTCTGAATATAGGCGAGGTTGGAACCGGTGACGGTGCCGGGGTCCGCGTAGTCGGGGTCGCCCGGCGGCACTTCAATCGAGCGAGGCAAATCGGAGTAGGCTGCCTGGTTTTGCAAGGTCGAATAGAGATCCACTGGTCCCAGCTCCGGATCGTTATAGATCACGTGCGCCACCAGCGATCCCGGCGCCGGGACCTTGCTGCTGCCAAAGCGCGCATGCGTGGAGTCCTGGACGATGATGGGGACGTTGTCTTCCTGCAAGTACTCGAGGTCAGTGCGGGAGTAGATGCGGACCCAGTGGTCCTTAAGCTTATTGCCGACGCCCAGGTTCGAATGCGCGGTCCAACCCGTCACGTTGGGTGTTGAATATCCCGGCGCGGGTTGCGGCGCAGTCGCGGGCATGAGGAAGGCGACGACGGTGCCCGCATGCACGTCCGGCACGCACCACGTGCCGTCCGCGGCGATGGCGGAGGAACCCTGGTAGTAGAACACGTCGGTGCGCGAATAGACATCCACGCGGTACGCGCTCGCGGGCTCGACCAAATTCAAGGCGCGGCCGGTTACGGCCAGGGTGGTGGTAAGGGGCAGGGCGTTCACGAGCAGGTTCCCGGATAGCAATGGCACGGGTGAATAATTGATGGGGAAGCCGCCGGGGCCGGGTTGATCGTCCAGGCTCACGCCAAAAATGGGGTCGAAAACAATGTTGGGCCAGCGTTGCTGGGCCGCATCGGCGAAGCGTCCGGTGGTAATGATCAGACCACCTTCCGCCAGGGCGGGCGCGGTGAGCGTCGAGACCACTTTGCCGGCGAACGGCGAAGTGTTGGCGTTGAGCCGCGACAACATCCAGGTGAGGGTGCGGTTCAGGTCAACGGGCAAATCGCCGGAATAAAACTCGCTGACTTCAGCCATTACATTGCTCCGCGTGGGGCGCAAGGCTGTCTGGCGCGGACTTGCCGGGGCGGCGGGTCCTCGCCCGTCCGCCATTCATAAAGGCGCAAACGGAGGCACACGCGTGCGCCGGGACATCAATACCCATAGCCCATGACTCCATAGCCGCCGATCCCGTACCCGTAGTGAATGACCGCCACGTCCTCTAGGCGGAAGGTGGTGAGCGCCTCGAGCACCCCGTCAATGGCGAGCAGGTAAAGCGGGTGCTTCGTCAGCTCGAGGTTTTTGGCGTTGAAGTTCGAGTTGGTGGGGATGGGCATAGTTTACAAATTAAGAATTCTGAATTATGAATTATTAATCAAGTTACCAACTTCCTCAGTTTCAGAGTGAGAGTGTACGTTCCCGGGGCTTTCCATTCGAGTCGGGTTTCCGTGTCTTCGAGGAGGTAATTGTCGAATGCCGGCTGGCTGGCGTCGGGGTAATAAGTAAAGGCGGCGCCGGTGAGGGCGTGGTCGAGGAACGCCTGCCAGGCGGCGAGGTCGGCGCCGGCCCGAATCCACAGCAGCGTGAGTTCGAGGAATTCATCCGTGCGCTCGAGGACGGACTCGCGGATGCCGGCGGTGGAGACATTGTCGTGCCGCACGGCGCTCTTCGCGTAACCCGGATGCTGCTGGGGCGGGGAGGCAAACGTCAAGGTCTGTTCGCTTCCGCCGGCGGGGGTGTAGAGAATCTTGGGGTAGGCCATGGTTAGTCCTCAGTTTTCAGTCGTCAGTTTTCAGTTGGTTTTCCGCCCCTCCGCGCAACGGGCAACTGACAACCGACAACGGACAAATGACAAGTGACCTCTTCCTTCACCCGGACTTCGCCACCTGATTCACCACGGTGTAGGCCACCAGGTTGACGTCCCGCTCCGTGACCGCCTGGGAGATGTGGCGGACCAGCTCATCGATCCCAGCCTGGCCGCCATAGACGGGCCCTTGAAAGATGACCTGGATGGTCTTCTGTTCAGTGGCGGCTTCGGTGGTGGTCTTCCCGGAAGCGATGTAAGCCGGGGCCACTTCGCCGGGGCGGGTGACGCTGCCGCCGCGCTGGGCCTGCTCGACGTCCGCTCCGGCCAGCGCGCGTCCGGCGAGCGCCGCTGCGCCACCGACCGCCCCATACATGGCGGCGGACTTGAACGCGAGCCCGGCGCCGCGGTAGTCCTGGATGGCGAGCAGGTAGAATCCCAGGGCCGTCGAGTAGATGGCGCGCACGATGGCTTCCTGGGCGATGGCGCCTACGGCTTGCAACGCTGCCTTGCGAAAAGCTTCACCGATGGACTTTTGCCAGATGACGGCGTTGGCGATGTTCATGCCCAAAGCCGAGTCGAAGAGCATGAAGCTGCGGCCCAGGCTTGACTCGAGCGCCGTTGACGCGTCGAGGACTTCGGCGAAATTGGCGACCAGCGCCGTCTTCCAGGACTGGAGAACGAGGCGGTTGCGGTCGACCAGAGCATTGACGAGGCCCGTGTCGACGTTGAAGTGGCTGGCCAAGCTCTGCGCGGCTTGTTGCATCTGGCCGAAGCCGGTTTTTCCCTGAGCTGCCCAGCGGTTGAGGTCAACGGTCATCCCGGACAGGTCGCGTGCCAGACTGGTTCGAAAGCGGGCGATGTTGGCCTCCGCCTGCGAGGGGTCGGCGCCAATGCGGATCAGGAGTTCGGCGGTGCTAGAGCTGGGCATGATTCACTCCACTCGGGATTCCTCGCTTGAGTTCTGCATAATAGGGTGGCACCCGTCCCGCTGCTGCGGGGCACCCTCTTCCGCCGCGGCGGGCGAGGGCGTACACACAAGTCGTTTCGCCGGGCCTACCATGCGATCTCCTTGGCCGGCCGCGCAGCCTCGAGTGATTCGCCGGCGCCGGCGGCATCTGCCCCGATGGCAGCGCGCGCGACTTCGAGCAGACGCGCGGCCGCGGCCAGATCGAAATCAAGGGCGAGCACCGGATCGGGCAGATGGACCAGGCTGCTCGGACGGCAACCGAACTTTTCAGCGGCGATGGCCAGAAGCGTGAAGTTCTCACTTTTGACGAAACCTCTCCAGCGACGCGCTGGAGAGTTCCTCCTCCGGCAAGTTGTTGTACCGGGCGGTAGCAGCCTGAGGATCATGGGCGGCCCCGGATGGACTATCCTGCGTACCCGCTCCCGCCTGACCCAGCGCCCGGCAGGCCCATTGGAAGATGTAGGCGCGATCCTTGGTGGGGATTTCCTCGAGGTGAATCTCGTCGGGGCCCTCGCCCACGGGAGGATCCACGACGCTGGCTTTGACCAGCTGGGTGGCGAACCTCGCTAGCTCGAGAATGTCTTCCCGGCTGATTGTCTCGGGCGCCACAGTGGCAGTCGCAGGCTCGGGACCCAGCACAACGCCCAGCAGCCGTTGCGGCAGGCGGCCGGAGATGATCCATTCGAGCGGCTCCGGCTTGACGGCCAGAATCACGGCGCCGCTCGGCAAGCAGAGACGTTCGGCGCGGGCGAGGCGGTCGGCCTGGGAGGCGGCGCGCCAGTCGGTGGGCGTGGAGAGATGGTTCTCGCGTTTCTGCATGATGGTCCTCAAGTCTCGGGGTACGGGCTGGAGCGGCGCTCTATGAGCGCTGTTTGTCGAACATGACGGCGGTCACAGACCGCCGCTACAGGGCCCGAATCCCGAACTACGTCTGCCGATAGATCTTTCCCACCTGATCGCCGACCGCACGCGCGGGGTCGGCCAGCCCTGCAAACTTCACCTTGTAGGTGGTCTCTTTTCCGCGCTGGAAGGGAAGCTGAATGGCTTCGGCCTGGTAAGCCGAATAGAGCTGGCTGACCACGAACTTGCCGGCCGCGTCGCGCCGCGGCGAAATCACCGCGATCGAGGTCTTGGGAATCGACATGATTCCACCGAAGGTGATCTCCTCATAGTCTTGCGCGCCCTCGGGCAGACCCGTGTCCGTCCCGGTGGCGAAGGAGCCGTGCACAATGAAGTACTTCAACTTGGCCAGGTCGGATTCCTTCAGGGTCACTTCAATGGACTCCGCCTCGCCGGTCATCACCACGTCAATGGGCGCGGCCACCTGATCGGCATTGATTTCCTCCAACTTCGGAGATAACGCCACGGTGGTGGCCCCCTCGGTGGCTCCCGCAAAGATGGGGTCGCCCGCCGTGGGCTCGCCGGCTGAGTTGATGATGAGCCGGTTGCCATTGGTGGGCACCGTGACCGCCAGCCAGAGCTTTCCGGGCCCCTGGTGGATTTTGGTTGCGTCAACGTTGGGCATGATTTCCTCCAAATTCGCGCCGGTGATTGCCGCGCCCGGCGTCAGCGTTCCTCGAGCTCGATCAAGAATTCGATCTGCGGCCCGCGCGCCAGAGCGCCACCGCGCCGCGTGACCAGCGCCCCCAAGTCGTGCCGGGTAATGCGCAGATCGAGGATTTTGGTAACGGCCGGGTCAAGCCCCACCGTCTGGCCGCCGGGGATAGTGCGGTGGCTCGCGTCCAGCGGGAGATAGAAATCTGACAGCGGCGCCGAGGTCAGCACCAGATCCACCGCGCGCAGGTAGTCCATGGCGTCGTCGGCCAGCCACTCGGGGTCGGCGCCGGTGATCGCCAGGGCGCAGATGAAGCGCACGGTTTGGGTGCGCAGGTCGGGATCAGAATTCAGGTCAAAGGTGGTCTCGGGCGCGATCACCACCAGGGCCGGCCAATTCTGAATGGGCGCCGCCTCCTTGTAGAAGGCCTTGAAGGGGTGCAAGGCTCGCCCCGAAGGGCGGCCCGCATTGACGATGTCGAGGGCGGCCTGCTGGTCGCGTTCGAGAATGGCTAGCAACTGATTGACGAGCGGCTTGGCGAAACCCGACTGGTAACGTGCGTTCATGGTAAACCTTTTATTTGTAGCGGCGGTCTATGACCGCCGTGGTCTCTGCTAGGGGAAGGCTTCGCCCTCCCGAATGCCGGAGCCCGGAGGGCTCCCCTACCCAGACCTGCGGGCGGCAGGAGGCCGCCCCTACCCAAGAAAGACGGCGGTCATAGACCGCCGCTACAGCGATCCTCCGAGTTGCTTGGGGCCGAGCAGCAGCGTCTTCTTCTCCAATGCCTGCTGCACGAGTTCCGTCCAGCGTTCCACGCGGTCCGGAGTCAGCACGATGAGCGGCCGCATGGGCATGCCGCGTTGTCCCTTCACGCGTACTGGCATGTACGTTTGTCCAAAGCCCACGCCCGTGCCGGTCTGGTGATACATGGCGTAGGGGAGGCGGCTGCCGAGCGTGAGGGTCTGGCCGTCGGCCTCTTCGACATGCCCGGCCGCGCCCACATCGCGCAACGAGCTGAGCAAGGCGCCAGTGACGTTGAGCAGCGTGCCGGACCGGCGCCGCCGGACCGTGGAAGGAGCGAGCGCGGCCCAGGGCGTGCCGCCGGCGCGGCCCTCGGAGGCAAACTGCTCCGCAATCATGGCGCGGAAGTCATCCGCGATTTCCGTCAGCGTGGGCGACTGGTCTGCCAGAGAGTCCTGGAAGGTGCGCAGGGCTTGTTCAACCGGTTCCGAATTCAGGTCAGCAGTGAGCGTCATAAGTCAGGCGGTGGTCATAGACCGCAGCTACAGCGGCATTCACGGGCGAGACGCCCGTGCTACAACGGGTTCCGGATTCAAGGCAGCGGTGAACTGCATCACAGTTGTTCTCGCATCGTCTTCTGAAGGCGGCGAGGGGTCGCCAGCGCGGCTCCTGCACGGCTCTCATTGGCAGGTCGCTCCAACCCCTCGCCGGGGCGACGGCGCGACATCGCACGCGGCCCAGTCACCCTGCCTTCAGAAATTGGCGTTCTTCCGAAAGGCGACGTTGGTGTCATCGTCCGTATCGTCGAGGCCCGGCTCCTGGCCGGCGGCGCCGCCGAATTGGCCGAAAGCGTCGCCGGTGCGCGCGGTCGGCAGAAAGAGCTTGTCGTAGGTGCCGCGCTTGAGCTCCTCCACCATGTTTTCTGCGGAGCGGCGCAGGCTGTTGGGACTGGCCCAGCCTTGCGGCGAAGCGTCCGGGCCAATCAGGGAAAAGAGGGCGTCGCCGAGGTCCGCCGCCGCGCTCAGCTCGTTCATCAAAGAAAGGAGCGCGTAAGCTTGGGGATTGGCTTGCTCGAGACCCTCCAGCGTGTAGCCGCGCGCCAGCGCCAGGCCGGTGAGCCGGGCGCTCTGGCTGTCGATCCACAACTGGATCTGGTCGTCGGAGGGATTCTGGCCGGTCACGCCGCGTTCGAAGCCGGGGAAGTGAGCGGCCACCGCATCGATGGTCGTAAAGCTCATGGAAGAGTCTCCCTGCGTCGGTAGGGGAGGGCCTTTAGGGCCCTCCCGAGTAGTAGTCGGGAGGGGCACAAGGCCCCTCCCCTACCAACTAATGTCGGCCGTTAGGCCGGTGGGACAACCCCGCTCAGCGGGATGGCCCCGGCGACGGGCGGCCGCAGCGGTCCGCCCCGACGGTTAGGCAACCGCGCTGAGCCACAGGTAAGCGGCGTTGGCCGCCACGACCTTGGCATCGTAGTAGAGCTGCACTTCGACGATGTCCGAGGTGCGCGACTCGTCGCGGTAGCGCTTCACCAGGAAGCCACCCGTGTTGGCGCCGAACAGCCAGGTGAATTGGTAACCGAGCGAGACGGTGCGGCGGCCGGGCGTGGGCGGCTTGAAGAACAACAGGGCGTTCTTGCCCCAAACGTAGTCGAGGCTGTCGGCGGCGCCCTCTTTGGCCGTGTTCTTCACGGCGGAGCCAATGAAGAAGTTGTCCACATTGAACACGGCTTTCAGATGATCCGGTTGGATGACCCCCACCTGGGTGTACTTGAAGCGGTCGAGGACCTTGGGGTGATTGCGCAGGGCCTGGAAAACCGGGTAGCCCACCAGGAGCGAGTTCGGCAGTTGGCCGATCTGCTTCTGGATGGTGGCCTTCTGCGCTTCGATGGCAGCGATCGGATCCGAGTTGGTGAAGTCCGACCACTGGTTGTTGCCGGAGAGGGTGGTGTACTGGGTAACAACGGTGGGGTCGGTAGCTTTGGACGCCACCAGGATTTCGCGCTGCAGGTAGATCAGGTCGGTCAGCGTTTCCGTGGTGTCCACGTCCACATCGATGGCCTGGTCCGCGTTGGCGCGCAGCTCGTCGGGGAGGGCTTGAGCGAGGGCGTGGCCTTCGCAGAAGTAGGTGTCCGTGGACAGCGTCCAGTCGATTTCGTTGGCGCGGGCGCCGGGCCGGCGCGCGTCGTCCAGCATCCGGAAGTTTTCCTTGGAGTAGATGAAGTACTTGTTGGACTGCTTGGTCACCGGGATGCGGGGGAAGATTTCGTCAGCGACGAATTGGGCATTGCGATAAGCGAGGGAGACTTCCGTCAACGCTTGATCGACATGCACCATGGAGATGTCGGGCATGGCATGGCTCCTGGCCCGTCGGCAGTTGGCGCTCCGCGCGCGGGGTTATTAGCCTTCAGGCGTCAGCTTTCAGCCATCAGCCAGACTTTGCTTGCTGAGAGCTGAGTGCTGACCGCTGACGGCTATAGACGCGGAGACCCATCAGCGGGTCGCTTCTCTACCGAACGGGGCGAAGTATCCCGAGGGCTGATCCGCGGGACCTGTCCCGCAAAAGAAATCGGGAATCGGGAGTCGGGAATCGGGTTTCGGCCTTGCTTTTTGCCCTAGACCCCAGCCCCTAGTCCCTAGTCCCGGAACTACGTCACGGGCACGACCACCGGGTTGGGCGACAGGAAGACGAAGAAGACTTCGCCGTCGCCGGCCGAGGTCTCGGCGATGCCCAGGATGTGATGGACGGTCGCCGATCCGGGGGCGGTGGTCAGGTCGGCCTTGCGCAGCGTGCCGTCGGTGTGGCCGACTTCGACGTAATCGCCCTTGGTGACGGTGCCCTTGGCGAGGGCACGCGAGATGCCGTACTTGCGCACGGTCACGTTCTCGTTCACTTTGGCTTGCGCCTCCTGGGTGATCCCGCAGGAAAGCAGGTTGACGGCGGTGGGCAGCTTGCACTCACCGTCGTTGGTGCCGGGGATGACGGCGCGATACTTGCTGACGCCGGTCGCCTCCGTAACCTTGTAGGTCTTGTCCAAAACGTAGGTAGCTCCTGCCATTTTTCCTCCTGTAGCGGCGCTCTATGAGCGCCGACTTTTTCCGGCGGTCGGAGACCGCCGCGACAAACCGCC
>Ga0315282_10010012_pt1 | contig 14968 bp, 14 predicted proteins | sample YL17G07_20_MG_FD_203693 | JGI IMG/M metagenome (GOLD analysis project Ga0315282, IMG submission 203693) | Sediment microbial communities from Yellowstone Lake, YNP, Wyoming, USA - YL17G07_20 | ecosystem: Environmental > Aquatic > Freshwater > Lake > Sediment | place: USA: Wyoming | collected... | reverse complement strand
GCCCCCTTCGGCCCCCAGTTGGAGACCTCGGGCAGGTAGGTGAGCACCACCTTGAAGGGCTTGCCGTTCGCCTCGGCGCCAGCCGCGGGGCCCAGCAGCAGGCACAACCCCAGGGCGATTGCGACCAATGTACGCATGCGTGTGTCCTCCTGATCGTCGATCAACGCGCTCGACCGGGCTCCGCGACTCGCCCGGGCTCCGCCCAGTGGGGTCCCAGGCTGGCGCGCAGCCGTCCAATCGCCACCGCGTGCAGTTGGCTCACGCGCGACTCGGAGACCCGCAGCACCTTGCCGATCTCTTTGAGCGTCAGCTCTTCATGGTAGTAGAGCGACAGGACGAGCCTCTCTCTCTCGGGCAGGCGCTCGATCGCCTGCGCGAGAGCGCTCAACAGCTCCTGCTTCTCGATCCCGGCAGTTGGATCTTCGGCATCGCTGCCCAGAACCTCCAGCAGAGTGAGGCTGTCTTCGTCTCCGCTGGCCTTCGTCTCCAGCGAGACGAGGCTGACGTTGGCGGCGACGAGCCGGCTGTGGACGGCGCTCTCGTCGATGCCCAGGTGCTCGGCCACCTCCGCCGTCGTCGGCGACCGGCCGAGGTCGCGCTCGAGGTCGGCAAACGCCCGGTCGAGGGCGCGCACCTGCTGGGTCGTGCTGCGCGGCAGCAGGCTCAGGCTGCGCAGGGCGTCGACCATGGCGCCCCAGATGCGGCGAATGGCGTAGGTCTCGAACTTGGCGCCGTGACTGGGGTCGTAGCGGTCGATAGCCTCGATGAGGCCGACGGTGCCGTGGCCGAGCAGATCCTCGGTCGTGAGCACAGCCGGGAGGTACACCGCCAGACGTCCCGCGACGTACTTGACCAGCGGGGCATAGCGCAGGATGAGCTGCTCCCGCAGCGCGGTGTCGGCGCGCCTGCTGCTGTAGGCCTGCCAGAGGTCCGCGGCGTTGCCTTCCGCTGCTGCGACCCGCCGGTAAGGGTTGGTGGGCCAGGAGCGAGTCTCTGCGCTCATTTGCTCTCTCCGACCGTCTCATCCGGCGCTGCCGACACGGCGACGTCGAGTCGCCGAGGGGCCTCCGCGCGGGGCTCTGGTTTCCCTGCCTTCTCGGGCACGTCGACGAGGGCAAGGAGGATCCTGCCGATGACGCCCAGGCAGACCATCGCCGCCGCCGCCTTGATCAGCGCCAGCTCGACGGCGGCGCCCCCGGAGAGCGCGGTGAGGAAGACGGCGACGTAGGCCACTCCGGCGAGGGCAATCGTCAGGCGGCGTATGGCCTGCGCCCAGTCTTCGTTCATTGCCTGATCCTCCTATCTCCCATCGCTTCCACTTCGCCCGTACCGTCGTCGACCATCCCGCAGGGTCGGACCTCCAGCGCCACCGGCACCTCCGAGTAGGAGAGGATCGCCAGGTTCGGCAGAGACCGCTCGGTCAGCCGGCGAAGCGGCAAGCGCAATCGCCCGGGGCACAGGAGCACGGGCGGATGGCCCGCGCTCGCCATTTTCTCCATTTCCTGCGAGATCTGCCGGATCAGCCGCTGCGCTCGCGCCGGTTCCAGGTTGAGCTGCAGCCCCTGCCGCGCCGGCTCGAGAGCGTCGAGCAGAGACTGCTGGAGGACGGGGGCGATGGTGGCCGCGTGGAGCCGACCCTCGGCGTCGACGTAGCGGCTGACGATGGCCTGGCCCAGCGCCTCCCGGGCGTGCTCGCTGAGGACGTCGGCCTCCTTGACCAGGCGCGCCCACTCCGAGAGGGCCTCGAGGATGGTGACCAGGTCGCGGATGCAGACCCCCTCTCGCAGGAGGTTCTGCAGCACCCGGTGGATGTCGCCCACGTTGAGGGGATCGGGAACCAGCTCGGAGACCAGCGTCGGATGCTCGGCCTTGACGTTGTCGACGAGCGACTGCACGTCCTGCCGGCTCAGGATGCTGGCGGCGTGGCGCTTGATCATCTCGATCAGGTGCGTGGTGATGACCGACGACGGGTCGACCACGGTGTAGCCCGCGATCTCTGCCCGGGTCTTCGCGCTGGAGTCGATCCAGAGCGCCGGCAGCCCGAAGGCTGGCTCGGTCGTGGGGATGCCTTCGATTGCCCCCTCCGCCGTGCCGGGGTTGAGTGCCAGATAGTGGCCGACGTGGGCCTCGCCCCGGCTCACCACCGTGCCGCGGAGCTTGATGACGTACTCGTTCGCCCCGAGCTGCATGTTGTCGTGGATGCGGATGGTGGGGAGGATGAACCCGAGCTCGAGCGCGATCTGCCGACGGACCAGCCCGACGCGGCTCAGCAGATTGCCCGCCTGGTCGGGGTCCGCGAGCGGGATCAGCCCGTAGCCCAGCTCCAGCTCGATGTCGTCGACGCGGAGCAGCCGGGTGAGCCCGTCGGCGTCCACCGGGGTCGCCTGAGCCGGCGTGGCCGGCTCGGCTTCGGGCGCCCGCATCTGGTTGCGCCGGACCACATAGGCGACGCCGAGGATCGCGGCCAGCGCCAGGAACGGCACCTTGGGGAGGCCCGGCACCAGAGCGAGCGTCAGCAGCAGGCCGGCGACGATGCCCAGGGCGCGAGGGTTGGCGAGCACCTGAGCCATGACGTCGCGCCCCAGGTTCGACTCGGAGGCCGCCCGCGTGACGATGATGCCGGTCGCGGTCGACAGGAGCAGCGCCGGAATCTGCGAGACCAGGCCGTCGCCGATGGTCAGGAGCGTGTACGTCTGGAGGGCCTTCAGCGCCGGCATCTTGAGCTGCAGGATGCCGATCACGAGCCCGCCGAGGATGTTGACGAAGATGATGAGGATGCCGGCGATGGCGTCGCCCTTGACGAACTTCGTCGCGCCGTCCATCGCGCCGTAGAAGTCGGCCTCTCGCTCGATGGCCTGGCGCCGCTGCCGGGCCTGCTGCTCGGTTATCAGGCCGGCGTTCATGTCGGCGTCGATGCTCATCTGCTTGCCGGGCATCGCGTCGAGGGTGAAGCGGGCGGCGACCTCGGCAACGCGCCCGGCGCCATTGGTGATGACGACGAACTGGACGACCACCAGGATGAGGAAGACGACGATGCCGACGACGTAGTTGCCGCCGACGACGAAGGAGCCAAAGGAGTCGATGACGGCCCCGGCGTGCGCGTGGAGCAGGATCAGCCGGGTGGCCGAGATGTTCAGCGCCAGCCGGAAGAGCGTGGCGATGAGCAGGAGCGACGGGAAGACGGAGAACTCCAGCGGCTCGAGCGTGTACATCGACACCAGCAGGACGACGAGTGCCCCGGCGATGTTCACGGTTATGAGGATGTCGAGGAGACCCTCGGGCAGCGGGATGATCATCATCCCGACGATGCCGGCGACCCCCATCGCGACGACGGCGTCGCTGTACTCGAGGAGGCGGCGCAGGCCTGCCGACGGTGCGCTCGCGCTAACCCTCTCGGCCACGCTTGCCTCCTCTCAGCGAGTAGACGAACGCCAGAAGCTCGGCGACGGCCTGGTACAGGTCGACCGGCACCTCCTGGCCCAGCTCGACGGTTCGGTAGAGAGTCTGGGCCAGCGGCGGATTCTCGACGATCGGCACCCCGGCCAGCCTGGCAATACGCCGGATCTGCTGGGCGATCAGCCCCCTCCCCTTGGACACCACTCGCGGCGCCCGCATCTCGGCGGGCCTGTACTGGAGAGCGACGGCGTAGTGAGTGGGGTTGACCACCACCACGTCGGCCTGGCGAACCTTCGGCAGCGATCGTCCCTGCGCCAGCGCGCGCTGGAGCCGCCGGACCCGCGCCCGGACCTCCGGGCTGCCCTCGGAGTGCCTCATCTCCTCCCGTAGTTCCTCGCGGGTCATCCGGATGCCCTGCAGGTACTCGCGGCGCCGGTAGAGGTAGTCCAGCACGCCCAGGACGAGCAGGACGAGGCTGACGCGCGTCCCGAGCGACACCGCGGCCCCGCCCAGGGCGGCGACGGCCTGGCGGAGGTCGGTTCGGGAGAGGAGCACCATCTGCGGGAACTGGTCGACGACGCTGCGGTAGGCGACGAGGCCGATGACCGCGGCCTTGCCCAGCGTCTTCGCCAACTCGACCAGCGACCGCGTCGAGCAGAGCCGCTGGAAGCCGGCGAGCGGGTTGATCCGGTTCAGGTCCGGCCGCAGCGGGTAGAGGGTCAGCAGGAAGCGGGTCTGCGCCACGTTCAGCACGATTCCCCCGGCGATCAGCACCGCGAAGAGCGGCGCGAGAATCTGGAGGATCAGCAGCTCGGTCTGGATGCTGGCGGTGTAGACCATCCGGGGCGTCAGATCGTCCGTGCCGAGCGACCGGAAGCTAGCGCGCATGACCTCGGCCAGGCGGTAGAAGGCGTCGCCGGTGGTGCTCTGGAGCACCCCGAACGCCGCCAGCAGGAGCACGGCCGAGCCAAGCTCCGGGCTAAGAGCCGTCTGGCCGCGCGACCGGGCTTCCTCGTACCGTCGCGGGGTTGGGTCTTCGGTCTTCTCCTGTGATGCCATTGCGAACCTATCCCCGAGTAGTCGTCAGCGGAACAGCAGCCGCATGTCGAACGGCAGCCGGCGAAACAGGTCGACGAGCTGGACGGCGAGCGGCGGCAGCGCGAGGCTGAGGCTGAAGAAGCCGAGCGTCAGCTTCAGCGGGAAGCCGACGGCGAACAGGTTGAGCTGGGGCACTGTGCGGGCGGCGAGGGCCAGGCCCACGTCCGCGAGCAGGAGCGCGCCCAGCATCGGCACGGCCATCCGGACGGCGGCGACGAACGTGGCTCCGACCATCTGGATCAGGCTCTCGGCGCCGAGGCCGGGCAGCATCGGCCCACCCACGGGCATCGCCACGAACAGCCCCTGGAGGCCGAGCAGGAAGAGGTGCAGCCCGTCGACCTGCAGGAAGACCAGCGTCGCCAGCGCCATCAGGAAGCGCTCGAGCACGGTATCGTGCTCGGCGGACAGCGGGTCGATCATCCCGGCCAGGCTCAGGCCCATCTGAAGGCCGACCAGCCCGCCGGCGAACTGCACGGTGAGGAAGATGACCTGGACGCCGAACCCGGCCAGCAGGCCCAGCAGCGCCTCGCGGCCGATGGCGACGACGTACCCGGCCATCGTCGTCGGCACCTCGGAAACCGGTATGACCGGGCCGAGCACCACCGCGAGGAGCAGCGCCAGACCGATCCGGACGGGCACCGGAAGCAGCCGGGAGCCGAGCACCGGCGCGGCCATCAGCGCCGCCGTCAGCCGAACGGCCACCAGAAAGTAGGTCTGGACGTCGCTTGGCATGAAGTCTACCGGCAAACGTCTATCTCCTGCTCCCGCCTCACCTTGCCAACTGGGGCAGGTAGGCGAGGACTGCGTTGGTGTACGCGAGCATCGTGTTGAGCATCCAGGGCCCGAACAGGATCAGCGAGACGAACACCGCCAGGATCTTCGGGACGAAGCTGAGCGTCATCTCGTTGATCTGCGTGACCGCCTGGAAGACGCTGATCGCCAGGCCGACGGCCAGGGCGAAGCCCAGCGGCGGCCCGGACAGCAGGATCGTCGTCGTCAGGGCGTCTCGCACGAACTGGATGGCCAACTGATCGGTCAACTGCTCTCCCTTCTCTGTCTACCGACTTCGTTCATCCCGCCGACTCTGCGGGCTTGGCTGATACCGATTGGCTTTGGCGGGGCCGCCCGGCCCCGCCCCCACCCCAAGGGGGTTGGGGGTTGGTGGGGGGGGGGGGGGGCCCGCCCCCCCGCCCCCCCCCCCCGCCGGCCCAGCGGTCCAGCCGCCGCGCCAGGAACGGCCGCCGCGTCATGGAACGCGGCAGGCCACAGACCCACCGTCGAGGCGATTCCGCCACCAGCGGCCCGAGGACGACCGTCACCTGGTGCATGCGCGGCGACGGCCCCTCGTACACGGGCAGCGCCGCCAGATAGCGGCGGACGAGAGCATCGCGGCCGGCGCCCGGCCGTAGCCGCGACAGACCGACCGGCGGTTCCCAGCCGAGCAACGACGCCGAGGCGGCGACGCCGTAGTAGAGGAGCGACCCGACACCGGCCGCCGCCGCCCGATCGACAGCCACGAGCCATTCGGCCGTCGTCAATCGGCGGGCCACGAAGGCCATATCGACGAGTTCGCGCAGGGGGAAGGAGTGGACGAACGCATGTGCCGCCGCGGCCAGCGGCTGCCAGGCAGGCGACAGGGCCGGCAACGTGTGGCTCTCGCAGGCGACCTCGTCCGGTTCGGCCACTATGGCGACCACCGGCAAGCGACCCAGTTCGCGCGGCAGCAGGTCCCAGTGCAGCTCCACGGGTACGCCGGCGTCACCGCGGAAGGTCAGGTGGAAGTGCCACCCTCTCTGAAACCACGCCGGGTAGTCCTCGACGGGCGCAAACCCGGCCGCCGCCAGCGCCTCCCGGGCGCGCGGCACGGCGTCGGGGGCGACGAGCACGTCGACGTCCCTCGACGCGCGTAGCGAGATGTCGCCCCAGTAGCGCGCCGCCAGGGCGGGTCCCTTCAGCGTCACGCACGCCACGCCGGCGGAGTGCAGCAGCTCGCAGACGCGGGCCGAGGCCTGGACGACTGCGGTGGTGCGGGCGAAGGCCTCGACGGCGGCGCGGCGCAGGCGCTCGTCGCGGCTGCCGCGGTGCGACACCAGCGCCTCCAGACGGGCGCTGCACACCGCCTCGAGCAGCTCGTCGTCGAGCGGCTCGAGCGGCGCCTCGTCATCGCGCACGACTGCCGCCAGCCAGTCGACGAGACGCGCCTGCGCCGGGCTCAGGGGTGGTCTGATGATGGGCGAGAGCTCCACCGCGCCCCGTCAGGCGACCGGGTTGGCCAGGCGCCCGACGCCCTCGATCTCGACGACGACCGTCTGGCCGCCGGCCAGCGGGCCGACGCCCGGCGGCGTGCCGGTCATCACCACATCGCCGGACTCGAGCGTCATGACGTCGCTCACGAAAGCCAGCAGTTCGTGAGGCGAGACGATCATGTCGCCGACGCGCCCCGTCTGGACGAGCTCGCCGTCGACCGCCACGCTCACGCTCGCCGTCGCCGGTGGGGCGTCGGGAACGATCCAGGGCCCCAGCGGGCAGAAGGTGTCGAAGCTCTTGGCCCGCGTCCACTGCCCGTCGAGCTTCTGCAGGTCGCGCGCCGTGACGTCGTTGCCGCACGTGTAGCCGGCGACGCAGGCGGCGGCGCTGTCGGGCCGCACGGCCCGACAGCGCCGCCCCACGACCAGCGCCAGCTCGGCCTCGTAGTCGGCCTGCGCCGCGCGCACCGGCCGGACGATCGTCTCGCCGGGACCGATCACGGCGCTGGGCGGCTTCAGGAACAGGATCGGCTCGGCCTGCACGTCCATGGCCAGCTCGGCGGCATGGGCGCGGTAGTTGAGGCCCACGGCGACGACCTTGGTCGGCTCGACCGGCGCCAGCACGCGCACGTCGTCCAGCGCCACAACCGTGCCCGTCTCCCGCGCCGCGGGATCCCACCCCGGCCGGTCGAGCAGGCGCACGTCGTCGCCGTCGACGAGCCGCGCGTGGCTGACGGTACCGGCCACGAGCACGCGCCCGAAGGGCGCCCCGCTCGTCGCCTCAGGACGACTCACGGCCGCCCCTGCGCATGCCGTACTCGATCGAGTCGACGAGAGCTTCCCAGCTGGCCTCGATGATGTTCTCGGACACGCCGATGCTGCCCCATGTCTCTTCGCCGTCGCTGGCGTCGAGCAGCACGCGGGTGACCGCACCGGTGCCCTTGGTCTCGTCGAGGATGCGCACCTTGTAGTTGACCAGACCGATGTCGGCGAGACGCGGGTACTTCTGCGCGATCGCCTCTCGCAGCGCGTTGTCGAGCGCATTCACGGGACCGTTGCCCTCGGCGGTGGCGATGATGCGTTCGTCGTCGACACGGACTTTGACCGTCGCCTCGGTGACGACCCGCCCGTCCTCGCGCATCTCGACCAGCACGCGGAAGCTCTCGAGCCGGAACAGCGGCTGCCGCTCACCCAGCTCGTCGTGGAGGAACAGGTCGAACGACGCGTCGGCGGCCTCGTAGTGGTAGCCGCGGTGCTCCATCTCCTTCAGCCGCTTGAGGATGCGCGTCACCTGCTCACCGTCGCCGGCCAGCTCGATGCCCAGCTCGCGCGCCTTGTGCAGGACGGCACCTTTGCCGGAGAGCTCCGAGATGAGCACCCGCTGGCGGTTGCCGACCGCCGCCGGGTCGACGTGCTCGAAGGTCTCCGGGGCGCTGTCGACGGCGGCGACGTGCAGCCCGCCTTTGTGGGCGAAGGCGGCACGGCCGACATACGGCTGGTGGGCCCAGGGCGAGACGTTGACGACCTCGGCCACGAAGTGCGCCGTCTCGGTCAGTCGCGCGAGCTGCTCGTCGGTCACCACCGGCAGGCCCATCTTCAGCTTGAGGGCGGGGATGATCGACGTGAGGCTGGCGTTGCCGCAGCGCTCGCCGTAGCCGTTGATGGTGCCCTGCACGTGGACGGCGCCGGCTTCGACGGCGATGAGCGAGTTGGCCACCGCGCAGTCGGCGTCGTTGTGGCAATGGATACCGAGCGGAGTCGAGACGGCCTTGCCGGCGGCGGTCACCGCCGGCCACAGCTGGTTGGGCAGCATGGCGCCGTTGGTGTCGCACAAGCAGACGAGCGCGGCACCGCCGTCGACTGCGGCGCGCAGCGTCGCGAGCGCGTACTCGGGATCGTCGCGATATCCGTCGAAGAAGTGCTCGGCGTCGTAGATGACTGTCTTGCCCTGTTCGCGCAGGAAGGCGACGGATTCGGCGATCATGCGCAGGTTCTCGTCGCGGCTGACCCTGAGCACCTTGCTGACGTGCAGGCCCCAGGTCTTGCCGACGATCGTGACCGTCGACGGGTGGGCCTCGGCCAGCACGCGCAGCGTGGCATCGCCGTCGGCGGCCACACCCTTGCGACGCGTGGAGCCGAACGCCACCAACTCGGCGTTGGCCAGCTTCTCGGTCGCCATGCGCTCGAAGAAGGCGATGTCCTTGGGGTTGGAGGCCGGAAAGCCGCCCTCGATGAAATGGATGCCGAGCTCGTCGAGCTTGAGCGCGATGCGCACCTTCTCGTCGACCGAGACCGACAGCCCCTCCTGCTGCATGCCGTCGCGCAGGGTCGTGTCGTACAGCTTGACGTCGCCGGGCGTCATGGCCCGCCGCCTCCTCCCTTCGCGAACACCGTCAGTCGTTCACGTACTCCAAGTAGTGGTCGTACTGCTCGCTCGTGCCGGTGATGATCTCGTGGAACACGCCCTGGATCTGGCGTGTGACCGGGCCGGGCTCGCCGATGAGGCGGTCGTCGACCTCGCGGATCGGTACCACCTCGGCCGCCGTGCCGGTGTAGAACGCCTCGTCGGCGTGGATCAGCTCGGCGCGCGTGAAGTCCTTCTCGACGACCGCGTTGCCCATCTTCTCGGCGATCTCCATGACCGTCTCGCGGGTGATACCGTCGAGGATGCCGGCCGAGATCGGCGGCGTGAAGATGCCGCCCCTGCGGACCATGAAGATGTTCTCGCCGGTGCCCTGGGTGACGTGGCCGTGGTCGTTGATCATGATGGCCTCTTCGTAGCCCGACTTCACGACCTCGATCTTGGCCAGGATGCTGTTGAGGTACTGACCGCAGGCCTTGGCCAGCGGCGAGATCGAGTGGTGGTCGAGGCTCTGAATCGACGACACCTTGGCGCGCACGCCGTGCTTGATGCCCTCGTCGCCCAGATAGGTGCCCCAGGGCCACACGGCGATCGCCACGTCGATCGGCGCCGCCAGGGGATAGAGCCCCATCTCGCCGTAGCCGCGGAACACGATCGGCCGGATGTAGCAGTGCTCGAGCTCGTTGGCCTTGATGAGATCCTTGGTGGCGCGCGCCATCTCGGGCGTGGTGTAGGGGATCTCCATGTAGTAGAGCTTGGCCGAGCGGTGCAACCGCTCGAGATGGTCCGTGAGGCGGAACACCGCCGGGCCCCGCGGTGTGGCGTAGGCGCGGATGCCCTCGAAGACGCCCGACCCGTAGTGCAGCGCGTGCGTGAGCAGATGGACCTTGGCGTCGGCCCAGTCCACCAGCTGGCCGTTCATCCAGATCTTCTTCACTTCCGGGATGGACATCGTTCCTCCTCGTGCCTTCCGTCGAGGACCGCGCCGCGGGCGGTCGTCGAATCGTGTCGTGTCTCAGCCGCTCGCCCCCGCCAGGGCGGCGACGACGCGCTCGGTCATCTGGTCGGTGGTCAGGACCGTCTCGCCCGCGACGGCAATGTCGCGGGTGCGCGCGCCGCTTGAGAGCGCCGCCTCGACGGCGCTCTCCACGGCGCGCGCCGCCTCTTTCTGCCCGAAGCTCAGGTCGAGCATCATCGCAGCAGACAGGATGGTCGCACAAGGGTTCGCGACCCCCTTGCCAGCGATGTCGGGCGCCGACCCGTGGATCGGCTCGTACAGCGAGACACCTCCGGCGCCCACGCTGGCCGAGGGCAGCATGCCGATGCTGCCGGTCAGCATGGCGGCCTCGTCGGAGAGTATGTCGCCGAACAGGTTCTCGGTGGCGATGACGTCGAACTGCCGCGGCTCGCGGATGAGCTGCATAGCGCAGTTGTCGACCAGCATGTGGCGCAGCTCGACGTCCGCGTGGCCTGCGGCCACGCGGACGGCCACGCTGCGCCACAGCCGCGAGCTCTCGAGCACGTTGGCCTTGTCGACCGAGTGCACCAGTCGACGCCGCCCGCGGGCGAGCCCGAAGGCGTAGTCCATGAGGCGCTCGACCTCGGCCTCGCTGTAGATCATCGTGTCGTAGGCGATGTCGCCCACCCGTTCGCGCTTGCCGAAGTACACACCGCCGGTGAGCTCGCGCACCACCATGACGTCGACCCCGTCAAGTACATCGGGCTTGATCGTGCTGTTGTGCGCCAGGGCGGCGAAGCTCCTCACCGGCCGCAGGTTGGCGAACAGCTCGAGCCCCTGGCGCATGCCGAGCAGGCCCTGCTCGGGGCGCGGCTTTGCGGGGTCGGTCGTGTCCCACTTCGGGCCGCCGACGGCACCCAGCAGCACGGCGTCGCACGGGCGGCAGCGCTCGATCAGCCCGTCCTCCAGAGGCGCGCCCAGCGCGTCGATGGCGCAGCCGCCGAGCAGGCCCTCCTCGTAGTCCAGCCCAAAGCCGAACCGCTCACCCACGACGGCCAGTACCCGCTGTGCCGCGGCCACGATCTCGGGCCCGACGCCGTCGCCGGGCAGGACCATCACGCGGTACGTGGTCTGTCCTTCTGTGTCGCCCACGTCCACTAGCCTCCCGCGATGCTCACGACCCACCCGCCGCCCCAAGACGGCTCTTCACGTAGGGCAGCAGGCCACCGCGCTCGATCAACTCCTGCATGAACGGCGGGAAGGCGTCAGCCTTGTGACTCGTGCCCTGGCTGATGTTCTGGACCACGCCGTCGGCCACGTCGACGCGCACCGTGTCGCCGGCGCGAGCCGCCGCCGCGGCCTCGGGGCAGACCACGATGGGCAGCCCCGTGTTGATCGCGTTGCGATAGAAGATGCGTGCGAACGACGCCGCCACCACGCACGAGACACCGGCGGCGCCGATGGCCACCGGCGCGTGCTCGCGCGAGCTGCCGCAGCCGAAGTTCTCGTCGGCCACGATGATGTCGCCGGGCTGCACCCGCGTCACGAACCCGGGATCGATGTCTTCCATGCAGTGGCGACCCAGCTCGGCCGGGTCACTGGTGTTGAGGTAGCGGGCCGGGATGATGACGTCGGTGTCGACATCGCGCCCGTACTTGTGCACTGTCCCTTCGAACTGCATCATCGCCGTCTCACTCCCCCGCCCCGACCATCTCGGGCGTGGCCACGTGGCCGGCGATCGCCGAGGCGGCGGCCACGTACGGATTGGCCAGGTAGACCTCGCTCTTCGTGTGCCCCATGCGACCGACGAAGTTGCGGTTGGTGGTCGCCACCGCCCGCTCGCCCTCGGCCAGCACGCCCATGTGCCCGCCCAGACAGGAGCCGCAGGTCGGCGTGCTGAACGCGGCGCCGGCCTCGATGAACGCCTGCATGGTGCCGTCGGCGATGGCGTCGAGGCACACCTGCTGGCTGCCCGGGAGCACCACGAGCCGCACCCGCGGATGGACCTTCTTGCCGCGCAGCACCGCGATCGCCTGGTGGAGGTCTTCCAGGCGCCCGTTGGTGCAGGAGCCGATCACGACCTGGTCGATCGTCACGTCGGCCAGGTCGGACGCGGGCGCCGTGTTCGACGGCAGATGGGGCTTTGAGACCGTCGGCGGCACGGCGCCCGCGTCGATCTCCACCACCTGCGCGTACTCCGCGTCGGCGTCGCTTTCGACCACCGCACCGCCGCCTGCGGCATGCGAGCCGGCGGGACGTGCGGCCAGATAGCCGGCGGTGGTCTGGTCGTAGCCGACCACGCCGCACTTGCCGCCGGCCTCGACGGCCATGTTGCACATGGTGAAGCGGCCGGCCATGTCCATCGTCTCGATGGCCTCGCCGCTGAACTCCATCGCCTTGTAGAGGGCGCCGTCGACGCCGATCAGGCCGATCGTGTGCAGGATCAGGTCCTTACCGCCGACGTAGCGACCCGGCGTGCCCGAGTACACGAACCTGACCGACTCGGGCACCTGCAGCCAGACGCGGCCCCAGGCCATGGCGGCAGCGAAGTCGGTCGAGCCGACGCCGGTCGAGAAGGCCGCCAGGGCACCGTAGGTACAGGTGTGCGAATCAGCGCCGATCACGACGTCGCCGGGCGCCACCCAGCCGAACTCGGGCAGGATCACGTGCTCGATGCCCATGCGCCCGACCTCGACGTACTTCTCGAGCTGGTGCCGGACCGCGAACTCACGCAGCAGCTTGCTCTGCTGCGCCGCCTTGATGTCCTTGTTGGGCGTGAAGTGATCGGGCACCAGCGCGACCTTGCCGGCGTCGAACACCTTCTCGAAGCCGGCCTCCTCGAACTCGCGGATGGCGATCGGGGCCGTGATGTCGTTGGCCAGCGCCAGGTCGACGCGCGCCTCGACGATGTCGCCGGGCCGCACCGACTCGCGCTCGCCGGCGCGGGCCAGGATCTTCTCGATGATCGAGTGTCCCATGGCCGTTCAGTCTCCCTTCGCGGCGGCGGCGTTGTTCATGGCCCTCACGTAGGCCTTGGCCGAGGCCTCCATCACGTCGAAGCTCACCGCCTGGCCGTGGAACGATCGCCCCTCGACCTCGACGGCGATGCGCACCTCAGCCAACGCGTCCTTGCCGGCGGTGATCGCCCGCACCTGGTAGTCGCTCAGGCTGCCCTTCATGCCGACCGCCTTGTCGATGGCCTTGAAGACCGACTCGACGGTGCCGTTGCTGAAGCTCTTGCCGCGCCGCACGCGGCCCTTCACCTCGATCTCGACCTGGCTCGTCGGGATGATCCCCGAGCCGGCCTGGGTCACGTATGAGCGCAAGGTGAAGACATCCTGCCGTTCGCGGATCTCCTCGTTGACCAGTGCTTCGAGGTCGAGAGCGGTGACCTCCTTCTTCTTGTCGGCGAGGTCCTTGAAGCGCTGGAAGGCGTCGTTCAGCTCGCCGTCGGTCAGCTCGTAGCCCATCTCGGACAGCCGCGCGCGCAGGGCGTGGCGACCCGAGTGTTTGCCCAGAACCAGGTCGGAATCGGACAGGCCGACATCGGCCGGCTTCATGATCTCGAAGGTCGAGACCTCCTTCAGCAGGCCGTCCTGATGGATGCCCGACTCGTGGGCAAAGGCGTTGCGCCCGACGATCGCCTTGTTGCGCTGGATCACGTAGCCGGTGAGGTTGCTGACCATGCGGCTCGAGCGGGCGATCTCCTCGGTCCTGATGGCGGTGGTCACGCCGAAGTAGGCGCCGCGCGTGCGCAGAGCCATCACCACCTCTTCGAGCGAGGCGTTGCCGGCCCGCTCGCCGATGCCGTTGACGGCGCACTCGACCTGGGTGGCGCCGGCGCGCACCGCGGCCAGCGAGTTGGCGGTCGCCAGGCCGAGGTCGTTGTGGCAGTGCACACTCACCGTCACGTCGTTGAGCGACGGGCAGAGCCGGTACTGCTCGCGGATGAAGTCGCCCCACTCGAGCGGCAGGGCGTAGCCGACCGTGTCGGGGACGTTGATGGTCGTGGCGCCGCACTCGACGGCAATGGCGAACACCTGGGCCAGGAACTCGGGCTCCGAGCGACTGGCGTCCATGGCGCTGAACTCGACGTCGGCCTCGGGACGGGTGCTGGCCAGGTCGCGCGCCAGCGAGACGCTGGCGCGCGTGTCGGCCAGCACCTCCTCGGGCGTCTTCTTGATCTGGTACTTCATGTGGATGGGGCTCGTCGAGATGAACGTGTGGATGCGCGGCGCCTGGGCGCCCTTGACGGCGTCCCAGCACACGCGGATGTCCTTCTCGATCGCGCGCGCCAGACCGCAGACGCGCGAACCCTTCACCTCGCGCGCGATCAGCGCCACCGACTCGAAGTCGCCCTTGGAGGCAATCGGGAAACCGGCCTCGATGACGTCGACGCCCAGGCGCGCCAGCTGGTGGGCGATCTCCAGCTTCTCGGCCTGGTTCAGGCTGGCGCCGGGCGCCTGCTCGCCGTCGCGCAGGGTGGTGTCGAAGATCCTGACGTGGCGCTGGTGGCCGGCGGCTTCCTCAGGCGCCGGTGCAGCACGCTTCTTGTCCTTGGTCGTCTTGGGGCTCATGGTCGCTCACTCCCCGCAGGCAGGGTAGGCCCGCGTTCCGAGAGGCAGAGGATCTCTGTCGGAAGAGAAGGTGGCCGTACGGCCGGGCAGGTGTCTACACATCCCCCCGAAGGGGGAGCAGCAGGGCGAGGACGAGCGAGCGGGTCCCGACATGGATGGGACCCTCCGATTGACGCTCGCTTGTCGTGCCGCGACGCATGGTCTGCGTAGTCTACGCGCTCACGCGCGCGAGGCGCAAGGTGCGACACGGCGCCGGACGTCAGGGGGCGGTCGCCGGCCCGTCAAGCTGCTCGCTGCGCGCCAGGACGGTGTCGATCATCTTCGTCAGGTT
>Ga0315282_10010011_pt1 | contig 14969 bp, 16 predicted proteins | sample YL17G07_20_MG_FD_203693 | JGI IMG/M metagenome (GOLD analysis project Ga0315282, IMG submission 203693) | Sediment microbial communities from Yellowstone Lake, YNP, Wyoming, USA - YL17G07_20 | ecosystem: Environmental > Aquatic > Freshwater > Lake > Sediment | place: USA: Wyoming | collected... | reverse complement strand
GTGATGCTCGGCGTTATACCAGGTAAAGAAAGCCTGGCAAAAGGCTCGGGCGTCCTCTATACTGCCGAATCGCTCCGGAAAATCCGGGCGGTATTTGAGGGTTTTAAATTGAGCTTCCGAATAGGGATTGTCATCACTCGTATGGGGCCGACTGTGCGTCTTGGTCACCCCCAGATCCGATAGGAGAAGCGCCACCGGTTTGGACTTCATGGAAGGCCCCCGATCGGCATGGATCGTCAGCTGCCCCGACTGGATGCTTTGCTTCTCGATGGCTTCGTGAATTACCCTCTGGGCCAAAACCGCCGTTTCCCGGCCAGCGATCATCCAGCCCACCACGTAACGGCTGAAGATGTCCAAAACCACGTAGAGGTAAAAGTAGGTCCACTTCGCTGGACCCAACAACTTGGTGATATCCCAGGACCAAACCTGATTCGGTGCCGTGGCCAAGAGTTCAGGTTTCTGGTAGGCAGGATGTCGAAATTGACTACACCTTTTATCGCCTGCATCTGGAGAAAGATGGCAAGCCCACTCAGAATTTTCATATCCTCAAAAACTATCGGCAGCACATGAAGGATGGGGATCTGGTCCTTCTCAAGCGTCCCGCAGACCGTCATCGCCAGAAAACTACGGAGGGGTTCAGGTTTTGTTGAGAATGAAAACTGCCTGAACCCAGAGATTTTCATGGAATATGGCCGGGATCCAATTATTCAACAGCTTGCTGAAGAATTGGAGATGAAGAAGGGTGCGGCAGTTCTGGAACAGGCGGTTCTAGACTTGCGTAGCAAGACACGATCGTCCGCCAGTTTGGCCGGAGGAGTGGGATTTCTTCAACAGCTTGTTGAAGAAATCCCCTGGGGCCATCACTTGCTGCTGCTGGACAAGGTAAAAGGCCCCGCCGCCCGCCTCTACTACCTCCGCGCCACGGCCCAACTCGGCTGGAGCCGGAATGTGCTGCTCAACCAGATCAAAGCCGGGGCGTATGAACGGGCGGTGACGGAGAAGAAGACGCGCAATTTCCCGGCGGTTCTGCCGGAATATCTTGCGGAACAGGCGGAGGAGGCCGCATGAGAGAAAACACTCGCACCGATTCTGAAATCATTCTCTACCAGACCGAGGACGGCAAGAGCCGCCTGCAAGTGCATTTCTCGGGTGAGACGGCGTGGCTGACGCAAAACCAGATGGCTGAGTTGTTCCAGACAACCAAGCAAAACGTCAGCCTGCACATCAAGAACATCTTTGCGGAGAAGGAGTTAAGCGAGGAAACAGTAGTCAAGGAATTCTTGACAACTGCTAGTGACGGTAAGAACTATCAAACCCCTTTCTCTAATCTCGATGTCATCATCTCCGTCGGCTACCGGGTCAAGTCGCACCGGGGCACGCAGTTCCGCATCTGGGCGACCCAGAGGCTGCGGGAATACATCATTGTTTGTGCCGGGCATGCCACAGATCTTATGGGATGGATGTCCCCACGCCAGGTGTTCGTGAAGGCGAAGGCAAGGAGAATTGCAAACGCGTCGTCGCGAGGCGGGGTCTGAAGGAAGCCCGATCGAAAAGCGCAGGGTGACGAATTGGAACCTGGTAGTAGGTAAAATCTTTAAATACGGCAGGGAGGCCAAAAATCCAGGCAAAAAAAGGGCTTCTTCCTGTACTCTTGTTCTTAGAGTCTTCGCCGAGAATGCCACATTTCCAGCGCAAATCCTCAATTTGGATTTGGAAACGAGACCATTTCCAAAGGCAATTTCCCCTAAAGTTTTCGTGTCCCGCCAAAATGATAATGTCCTCTTTTACCAATTTAGAAATGTCCTCTTTTAGGGATGCTAAGATGCCCATTATGAGGGGAGGGCATCGTGGCAGGAGAGGACATGATTATGGCGAGTCAGGAAGAGTTAAAGCGGTTGCACGTGATTCGGAAAGTGCAGGAGAAGGTGATCAAGCAAGTAGAGGCGGGAGAGATTCTTTGTCTCAGTTCGCGGCAGATCCGGAGGATCGTGAAGCGTGTGGAGGTGGAGGGGGACCGAGGGATCATCCATCGATCCAGGGGGAGGCTTTCCAACAGAGCATTTCCCGATCCGGTCAAAGATCGGGCCATAGAGCTGTACCGGGAGAAGTACAGAGGGTTTGGTCCGACCCTGGCGGTGGAGAAGCTCTTGGAGAGGGATGGAATGGAGTTAAGTGAGGAAACCTTGCGAGGGTGGCTTCTGGGGTCAGGGGGTTGGAAGAAAAGCCGTAGGCGGCGGGGGCACCGTCAGTGGAGGGAGCGGAAGGAGCATTGTGGGGAGATGGTTCAGATGGATGGTTCTCATCACGGTTGGTTGGAAGGGAGGGGGCCGGAGTGTGTTTTGATGGGTTACATCGATGATGCTACGGGTCGAGGATTTGGGAGGTTCTACGAGTATGAGGGGACCCTGCCGGCGATGGACAGTTTCGGGCGCTATATCCGGAGATACGGGATTCCTCTGAAGGTCTATCTGGATAAGCATACGACTTATAAATCCAATGGCAAGCCGACGCTGGAAGAGGAGTTAGCAGGGATCGAGCCCTTGAGCGAGTTTGAGCGAGCTTTAAAGGAGCTGGGGGTAGAGGTCATTCATGCCCATTCGCCGCAGGCGAAGGGTCGGATTGAACGGTTTTTCGGGACGTTGCAGGACCGGTTGGTCAAGGAGATGCGCTTAAGGGGTATTAAGACGATCGAAGAAGCCAATTTGTTTTTAGAGGAGTATTGGCCGATCTACAACCGGAGATTTGCCGTAAGGGCTAAAGGGCAGGGGGATTTCCATCGGGAAGTTCCCAAAAGGTTGAATCTGGATAATATCCTTTGTGTCAAGGCCCCGAGAGCTTTGCGGAACGATTTTACCGTCGCTTATAACCGTAAGCTCTACCAGATCGAAGATCCGATACGAGTGGCGAAGGTCATGGTCCATCAAAGGGTGAGTGGTTCCCTCGCGATCGTTTCCAAAGGTCGGTTCTTAAAGTTTCGAGAGATCGTCACCCGGCCGGTAAGAGAAAAGAAGCAACCGTTGAAGCGGGTCCCTAAAAAGACCTACACCCCTCCCAAGGATCACTCGTGGAGGAAATTTAAGTTTGGTAAAGGCAGATACGACCCAGGAATCTCTGCGGGAGTGAAACCATGAAAACCGGACATTTCTATTTTGGCAAAAAGAGGACATTTCTAAATTGGCTTGACACCCTAAAGTTTTCGATTGACATGATTTCCTGGATGATGTAGATTCCAACCGATATTCAATCATTATTCGGAGAGAGTTTCCTGATCGAAACTTTTCGACCGCAGGCTGGACATATGCCGGTAAACATCAACGGCCATTTCTGCATCCAGCGGCGGACAGCTTCCAAGGTCCACCCAGAAGTTTTTTTATGGGAGAATCTCTCTAAGACCAAAAAAGGGTAGGCCTTGGCCATCAGGGTCACATGGTGATGCGAGCCTCGCCAGCAACGGCCTTCGAAATGATTCACCCGAAGCGTCTTACCTTGCAGCAGCCCATTGACGAGCCAAATGATGATCCCGGCGAACCGAGACCGCTTCGTGGCGTTCGATATGGGTTTATGGATGGGGATCAAGGGCTTTATCCAAAATACATTATGCAAAGGAGGCACTACAATGAAAATAATGGTAATTGCACCTGGATCGTTTTCTCCGGAAGAAATAAAGATGAGACAGGATTACGCAGAGTCTCTTTGTTCTTCAGAAATAAAAGTGGTCGGTGTAGAGGGTCCAGCCTCTCTGACCGATGACGCGACGTTGGGTTTGCTGGTACCCGGCATAATAAAAAGGGCTGAGCAAGCGGACAAGGAAGGATATGATGCTGCGGTGATTCACTGTTTCGCCGACATAGGAATTGATGGTGCTAAAACTGTTGCTCATATTCCAGTGGTTGGTGCAGCCGAGAGTGTTTACGGCGTGGCTTCTCTGTTAGCTGATAAATATGGCTTAATAACTGCCAGAGATGAATATATCCCTTCTTTTTACAGAAGGGCCAGAACACTTGGCATTGCGGAGCGAATCGTATCAGCAAAATCAATAAATATTCCCATTCTAGAACTCCGTCAGAGAAAAGGCGAAGTCGAGGCAAGATTTACTGAGCGAATTAGAGAGGCGATAAGTGATGGAGCCGAAGTCATCATCGTTGGTTGTTTGGCGATATTACCGACATTAGGTAAGGGATCTGCCAAGAGGTTGAGTGAGAAGCTGGGCATCCAGGTGATTGATGGTACAGCAACAGTTCTGAGGGTTGCCGAAATGCTAGTAACGTTGAATTTAAAGCAGAGCAGATTAGCCTTTCCAAGAGCTGCTGAAATGCTACACACGTAAGATGCTTGGGAGAAGGATCACAATAAAAGAATGTTTTGTTACAAACCAAATGGGACAGAAGTGGTGTTGAAAATAAGAAGAGGTATTCTTATAGATGAAGAAGGATACCACGGTGGGAGAGAACAGCGTCAGGAGGCACCTGCCGCGAGAGAAAGAGTTTGAGTTTGTCAAAGAAGCAGTCATTGGTAAGGCGCCGGTTTCAGAGGTATGTGAGAAATATGGGATTAGAACCCGCTTATATCATCGTTGGCTGTGGAACAAAAAGGACAATCAAAAGACTTATTCGGTTGTGCAAACAAGCTGCTCAGGAAGGGACCTACCGGGTGGCGCTGGAAAGGAGAATGGCCAGAAACAGGGAGTTTACCCGGGCTCTAACGCTACAGACCAGCCCTTATTTCGAACATCCATACATCGATAAAATGATTGCAGGAGTTTGATTCATTGAGGGATTGAAAATTCAATTCAAAGGAGGAGAATATGCCACAATGGCGACGGGAAGATCGGATGAATTTTGAACGGATGAGGAAGGAGCGTGTTGAGAGATTACGGGAAGAAATGAAGAAAAACGGGATTGGTACCTTCTTATGTTTCGATCCACCCAATATAAAATACCTAACAGACGTTCATCAAGCTAAGTTATTGGAAAAAGTAGCCCTTTCGGAAAATGTCATTTTTCCCAGGACAGGGGACCCCATATTGTATACTTGGGGCTCTCGCTGGCGAAGGTTCCGGGATGAATTGGCTCCTTGGCTTAAGGGTAATGTGAAACCGGGATTCCGGTTGGGATTTTACTTGACGAGAAATATCTATCCGGAAGACTTCATTGCGGACCTAAAGAAAACGATGGCTGAACATGGATTGAGCAATGAACCGGTGGCGATCGACATGCCGGTCATAACCATAGACCTTAAACAGATTTTTGAGAAAGCGGGTATCAAGGTTGTGGATGGGGGGCCGTCCATCCGGAAAGCAAGAATGGTCAAGACTTGGGATGAGATCGAGTGTCAGCGAATGGCCTCCACGATTTGTGACGAGACGTATGCGGCTTTACAAGGGGCCATCAAGCCGGGGATCCGGGAATATGAATTGGAATCCATTGGCATTGATACCGCATTGAAGCGGGGTGCGGATGAAGCTATGGCGATTCTCGTCTGTTCAGGAGAAAATACAACTCCCAATATGGGGGGCGCCGGGGACCGGGCATTAAGAAGAGGGGATCTGATCTTTTTCGATCTGGCGGATATTTCTTGGAAGGGCTATCGCGTGTGTTATTACAGGACTTTCTGTTGCGGGAAAGCAACGTCAAGACAAAAGGAAAATTACCAAGAATGTATGGAACTCACTTATAAAGCGATTGAGAAAGTGAAAGCAGGGGTGAGTACCGCAGAGATTGTTAAAGCATGGCCTTCGCCCGAACATTGGGGTGCGAAAACATGGTGGGAAATTTCGGAATGCGCGATTGGCCACGGGATCGGGCTTTGGGTGCAAGAAGCCCCCGGAATAAGCCCCCTGTTTTCAGCGCAGTATCCGGTAACCCTTGAGGAGAACATGGTTATTGCTCTGGAGACCTGGTATGGAACCCAAGAGCATCCTACAGATGGGTGTCGCTTTGAAGAGACTTTAGTCGTTAAAAAGGATGGGTATGAAATTTTGACCCAATGGGCCAAAGATGAAATTACCGAGGTATACTAAACTTACGGCGATCCCGTTGGTCTTTTGCATAAAGGAGGACAGTCCCCACAAAACGATGCAGGATTTCATCCAGGCCGCCAAGACAAAAAAATAAAGTATACCAAACATGGAGCATTTAGAGGCAGCTCTGATCCCTTCAACAAAAGATTGGAGGGGATGAACTATTCTAAATAAAAGGAGGTAAGAAATGAGAAGCAAAGAGTCATTTGCTCTGATGGTTGGTTTCTTCCTGATATCATTATGGGCTATGCTATCCTTTAGCGCAGCCTTCGCCCAACAGGCACCCAAACCAGATAAAGTATGGGAAATTACTATAGCTCACCATGTTCCGATTAAACATCACCTCCACCCGAATTGCTACGTACCTCTAAAGGAAGAGTTGGAAAAAAAATCCAACGGTCGGTTAAAAGTGACGATCTACCCGGCAGCCGCTCTCGGAAAGCCAGAGGCCGAATATGATCTGTGTGTAAAAGGAATGGTAGATATCGCCATGTTCCTTCCCGAGTACACTCCTGGAATCTTCCCTCTTGCGGACATCCCGGGGCTTCCTTTTGCCATGCCCAATGCGGAAGTTGGACGAAAAGTTACCATGAAGCTTATGGAAAAAAGACTCCTGGATAAAATGCTCTCCGAAAAAATTGTTTCTTGGTTAGGGACCACAAGCGCCTATCAGGTATTTACGAGTAAGAAGAAAGTTGCCAAGGTTGAAGATTTAAAAGGATTAAGGCTCCGGGTTCCGGGGGGAATCCTGAAGGAGACCATGATCGCTCTAGGGGCAACCCCGGCAACTCTCCCCGGTGCAGAGTTCCAAACCGGGGTGGAAAGGGGGGTTGTTGAAGGAGGGATTGTGGCTCTTTCGACCGCCACTGGTTATAAGCTCCAGGATGTCTGCAAGTATGTTTGTATTGCCAACCTGGGCGTGAGTGTGCTTGGAATAGCCATGAATAAAGCAAAATATAATAGCATTCCCGCAGACTTGCGAAAGATTTTAGATAAATCCGCAGATGACTTCTTGGTCAACCAGGCAAAATCCTTTGATGGGGAGGATTCCAAAGCTGTTGAGGTGTTTAAAAATGCAGGGGCGCAGATTCTCGCTCTTGATCCTGCTGAAAAAGAGCGTTGGGTTAAGACTTGTGCGCCCATTTATGGGAAATGGGTCAAGGATATTGAAGCTAAGGGCCTTCCGGGGAAGAAGCTCTATGCGGAATTCAGATCTATCGTGAAGGAGGAAGGGATCGAACTTCCTCAGCTTTAAAAGATGGAGATTGTTCCAGCGTGGTTTTTTAAAAGGACGGGGTTCTTCTGCTCAAAATCTTTCATGAAAATAAGGTACAATCTTGAGGGAAAAAGCGAGACACATTTAATTCGAATGAACTGGTAAAAATTCGCCTCTTTCGCCGTGGCCAGGCAGGAGCATCCGGGGTTTATCTCGTTGACGGTTAAGAAATGGGGGAACCAAAAGGTTCCTGCCAAAGGGATCTTTTCTCTGCCCTTATAACCAATACCTTCGCGACCTCCAACAGTGTTTAACACTCTTTTACATAAAGGAGGTTAATAGCAGATGACCAAGAGCGAAGCAGGTTTTACCCTTTCTGCCTTGGAACGAGCCATTCGGATTGTTTCCAAGGCAAGCTTTTACGCAGGGTCGGCCTTGCTAATGATCATTATGTTCTTAGTAACAATTGATGTTGGGGGAAGATATTTTTTTAATAGACCATTATTGGGCGTTCTGGAAATTTCTGAATTTCTGCTTGCCGGGGCAGTCCTTCTGGGTATGGGATATACCCAATTTTTGCACGGGCATGTCATGGCGGAGGTCGTCTATGACCACCTATCGCCAAAAACACAGGTGCGGCTGAGGGTTTTTCACTTTATGGTCGGAATATGTATTTTCAGCCTTGTTGCCTGGCAAAGTGGGATTATGGCTGTGGAGGCCTGGCAAAATAAATTAACCTCAGATGTCCTGCGAATTCCGGCTTGGCCCTTCCGATTTTTCGTTCCCCTGGGGACCTCCTTATTAGTCTTGGAGCTTTTTATTCAGTTGATGAAGGATTTGGCGGGATCGAAAGAAAGGGGGCAAAATTAATGGAGCCGACTACCGTTGGGTATATAGGCCTAGTGGTTCTTCTCTTGCTGATGGCTTCGGGTGTGCCCATCGCCTTATGCTTTGCCACTGTGGGCTTTGTGGGTGTTCTTTTAATGAAAGGGATGGGGGCGGCATTCGGCAATTTAGGCGTGACCCCCTATATGTGGGCATCTCATTATGTTCTTATGGCCATTCCCCTTTTTATCATCATGGGATATTTCGCGTTCCACGCTGGGATCAGTAATGACCTCTATGAATGTGCCTATAAATGGATTGGGCATATCCCGGGCGGTCTGGCCGTTGCCACGGTCATCACCTGCGCAGGACTCGGTGCAACCTCAGGTTCGAGTCTGGCTTGCTCAGCAGCCATGGGAGCTGTGGCCATCCCCGAGATGGAGAAACATGGATATGCTAAGACGCTTTCAACCGGCTGTGTTGCCGCCGGGGGGACTCTGGGTATTCTCATACCTCCCAGTATCGCCATGGTCATTTATGGCAGTATCTGTGAAGAATCCATCAGTAAATTATTCATAGCTGGAATCCTTCCGGGATTGGTTCTGACCGGTGCGTATTGCGTTGCTATACTTATACAAGTTGGATTTAACCCTAAACTAGCCTCTCCTGGTCCCAGATTCCCATTGTCAGAAAGGATACGATCCCTCAAAGGGACTTGGATGATGCTGGCTCTTTTCCTTCTGCTCATGGGTGGGATTTTTGCCGGCATTTTTACCCCCACGGAAGCTGCTGCCGTGGGTGCCTTTGGAGCCTTTATCTTCTCTGTCTTTAGGAAGCGCTTGAACCGGAAAGTAATGGTGAATGCTTTGGAGGAGGCGGGAAGGACTACCTGCATGATCTTTCTTCTATATATAGGGGCAATGATGTTCATGAGCTTTTTGGCTCTGACCCGACTGCCTTATGAACTTTCCCAGTGGGTCGTAAGCCTTCCTTTCCCACCAATCGGCATCGTGGCTGCGATTATGATCATTTATATTCCTCTGGGAATGTTTATGGATGCCTTGAGCATGCTGATCCTGACGTTGCCTATCTTTTATCCCATTGTGGTTGCCCTTGGTTTTGATCCGATTTGGTTTGGAATCCTGGTGGTCGTTGTTACAGAATTGGGTCTGATTACTCCCCCCGTAGGATTAAATGTCTATATCCTGAAAGGGGCTACGGATCTTCCCCTTTATGGAATTTTCAGAGGCATTATTCCCTTCGCGATTGCTGATTTAGTGGTTCTGGGAATCTTAATGGTCTTTCCCAAGATTAGCCTTTTACTCCCGTCTCTGATGACCGGAAAATAAATTGGTCCCATAAGACCAGAATTTTGATGAATTGATTTGTTCTTATTCACTCTTCTCGGGTTTCCAGAGGGATGAGGGGTCCAAGGTCTGATTACCAAATTCGAAAAGGAGGTTCAAAATTGGATCGAGATGATGCACAAAAGCGGGTTAACGAAATGCCGGAGGTTATTCCCGCTTTTGGTGATACGGCCTTCCCTTTCATTCAAGGTTATCATTAAAGGAAAGCGGAGAATTAAATGGGAATTTTAATTACGGCATACGGCACTTCCCAATCTTCTGTAGGGGGAATTTACAAGCAAGAATCTTAAATCCGCGGCTATTTTTGAATCGTCGAAGAGTGAATAAGCAAAATGCGGGCGCGACGCAGAGAACGGCGCGTTTTCCGGATGAGGGCAGCAGAAAAAATTTTAAGAGATCAGGAGGAACAGTGAGTATGAAAGCACCTTATGTTATGCCAATCAATGTCGGGGACATGGTATGGGATCACAGCGAAGCTGTTCTTCGTCGGGGTATGGGGATCAAACAGAAGGGAAATTTCATCTGTTGGTTCATTGGTGGAACGGACGTGCCCATTTTAGTGGATTCCGGACTTCCCGATGAGGAACGGGCCAAGAAATGGCATAGTTATACAAATCCCACGATCTCTCCAGAACAACGGGTGGAGAACGCCTTGAAACGTAAAGGGATTGACCCCGAAAGTATAAAGATCGTTATCCAAACCCATCTTCACTGGGATCATACGGGTAATCTGAAACTTTTTCCCAATGCCCAGGTTATGGTGACAGAAGAAGAATTAAAGTACGCGATCAATCCACTCCCCATCCACTATGCGGCCTATGAAGCCTTTGGATCCGGTTTAGAGCCTATGTGGGTCGGGGCAATGGGCCAGTTCAAGATTATCAAAATGAAGGAACTGGAAGTGGCGACCGGGGTTCGAATCATTCCGACACCGGGACATACTCCCGGGGGGATATCGATCTTTTTAGAGACCGCCGATGGCCCCTGGGTCATGGCAGCGGATAACGTAATGGTATCTGAAGCGCTCAATCCTGAGCCGGATAAAAAATTACCCTTCAATATCTCGGGGGTGTATACGGATTTGATTGCGGTTTGGGAAAGCATTGAAAAATCTCTAAATTTGGTGGGTGGAGACAGAAAGAGAATCTTGCCCGGACATGATCGCCTGGTTTTTCAACAAGAGCGGTACCCGAAATAAGAAATTCGTAGAAAAATTAATAAATATAAACTCAATTATTTATTGACCCATTCGGGGAATGGAAAAAAAGTCTTCGCCTTCAGGCGAGGACTTTGGCATGCTTGCGGTATGGAGAATTACAGGAAATCTCGCCATACCGTTTGCGATTTGAAATACCACATCGGGATTAAGAGGCTCCTTTTAGAGAAGTTGGGGACTTACTTCTTGAGCCAGAATTTGAGTACGATGTTAGAAAACTCCGTGAAGTCTGCTTACCAGGAGATGAAAGATGATCGTAAACAGCCATGCCCATATTTATCCGGATAAAGTTGCTAAACCGGTTGAGGATGTGATTTCCAAAAGGTTTGGCCCCCTCTACAGTTCTTTTAAAGTGTCCAGTTTACTGGAGGACATGGAGAAATTTGGCATCGAAACCACGGTCGGTTTTTGCATGGCCGATCGGCCTAAGGTCGTGGAAGCATCCAATGATTTTGTCATCAGTTTGCTGAATAATGAGAAAATCGTCCCCTTTGGAACCATTCTGCCTGATTTTGAAGACTACAAGCAAGAAACTCAAAGGCTTAAGCGCAATGGAGTCAAAGGGATTAAAATCAGCTCGATTTTCCAGAACCTATATCCGGATGAGGAGAGAATGCTGGGAATCTACCAGGAGTTGGGGGAAGATATCATCGTCTATTTTCATGCCGGAGAAGATTTGGGTCGGCCGCCTGAAGAGGCGCATACAACTCCTCAAAGGTTAGCCCGGGTCCTGAAACTATTTCCAAAGCTGAAAGTGGTGGCGGCCCATTTTGGGGGCTTACACATGCTGGAGGAAGTCAAAAAGCATCTTTTAGGTAAAGAGCTGTACTTCGACACCGTCTGGACTCCGGGCTTCGCCGGTCTGGACAAGAAAGAAATGGCCCTCTTCATCCAGAAACATGGCAGCCAAAAGGTTTTATTCGGCACGGATTTCCCAATCTATAACACCCAAGAACAACTGGAATGGTTTTCCAGTCTGCCCCTCAGCCCAGAAGACCAGGAATTGATTTTTTGCAAGAATGCCAAACGGTTGCTGGGTCTTTGAATCAATCTTGGCAGGGGAAGAAGGGCCATGTTCTGGGAATGTCCGGGGAAGAGTTTGGCTCCTATTTAGAAGCGGGGGCCTGTGCCCCATTTTCCAAAGAAAAGGGAGGTCAGGATGATCATTGAATTTTCCGCTGAAGAAGAAATGCTGAGGCAGCAAGTGAGAAGGTTCGCCCAAGAGAAAATTCTCCCCCTCACTGCCAAAGTGGAAGAGACGGAGAACGTCGGCCCACAACTGGTGAAAATGATGGGGGAACAGGGACTCTATACCATCTTCGTTCCTGAAGAATATGGGGGGGTAGGACTAAAGGTGGTGAGCATCTGTATTGTAAGGGAGGAGCTATGCAAGGTTTCCGGCCAAGCAGACCTAGCTTTCACCTATGGGGGATTGGGGACCTATGGCATCACCTATGCGGGAAATGAACAGCAGAAGAAAAAATACCTGCCGAGGATTGTGAAAGGGGAGATGGTGGGGGCCTTCGCGCTTACGGAGCCCAATGCCGGCTCCGATGTGGCGGCCATGCGGATGACCGCCAGACTAGAAGGGGATTCCTACGTTTTAAATGGAGAAAAAATATTCATTACTTTTTCCGATGTCGCAAAGTTCTGGCTTACTTTTGCCAAAACCGATCCCGCCAAGGGGCGAAAAGGGATTTCCCTATTTATTGTAGATGTTCCTATACCCGGCGCAGAGATGAAAAGATTCCCCATCCTGGCGGGTCTTCCTGAAATAAACTTGATATTTAGGGATTGCAGAATTCCCAAAGAAAACTTGGTGGGCAAAGAAGGAGATGGTTGGGATATCGCTTTAGGGGCCACTCTGAATACCTTCCGGATCACGGTTGGGGCCGCTGCTTTAGGGATGGCGGAGGCGGCCCTTGAGGAGGCTTACCGCTACGCCCAAAAAAGGGAGGCCTTTGGCCAGCCGATAGGCTATTATCAGGCGATCCAAATTAAATTAGCGGATATGGCCACTGAAATCGAAGCGGCCCGGTGGCTGGTGTATCGAGCCGCTTACCTCCGAGACAAGGGAGTTGCTCGAAACCTCAAGATGGCCTCCATGGCCAAACTTTTTGCTACGGAGGTCGCCGGACGGGTAACCGATGAAGCTCTCCAGATCCATGGAGGTTACGGTTTATGCAAAGAATTCAAAGTGGAGCGTCTCTTTCGCGAAGCCCGGATGCCGCGCATATACGAAGGGACTTCGGAAATTCAAAGACTCACGATCGCCCGGGAACTCATGAAAAGGGGAATTGAAGACTAGAAAGATGACCCCCCCTCCGCAGGCAGATTGGGGGGCCCATTCTATCTAAGGTATCTTTCATGGCAGCATCGTCAACCCCGCACCCGGGGAATCCCCCGTTTGGCTCCCTTTTATGGATGGGGGCTTCGGAGGATTTGGAATATTTTTTTCCGTAAGGCAACAAATCCGGGAGCAACAAAAAGGCCACGGGGACTGACATGAAGCTGAAAAACAATATTGCAATCGTAACTGGAGCGAGCCGAGAAATTGGCAAGGCGATCGTCATTGCTTTTGCCAAGGAGGGCGCTATCGTTTTAGTCATCGATATAAGCAAGAATTTTTTCAACTGGGGGCGGTGATCCAATGAAAGCAAGCATTAAGAAACATTTAGAAGATGTCCGGGTGATTGATTTGACCGCTTGGCTGGCGGGTCCTTTTCTCAGTATGCAATTGGCAGCCTTGGGAGCTGAGGTTATAAAAATTGAGCGACCAGGGATCGGTGACCCTGCCAGAATATTCGTTCCCTTTGCCGGGCCCAAAGGAGTGCGGTTTGAAGGAAAGACCCCCGAAGACATCTCGCTTGTCAATTTAAAGCGAAACCGGGGCAAGAAAAGCATCACCCTGGATATGAAAACTAAGCGGGGAATGGAGATCTTTCGAATGTTGGTCGCCAAAGGGGATGTGGTCCTTGAAAATTTCGCTCCCGGTACCATGGAAAGTTTCGGAATTGATTATCCTGTGTTAAAGGCAATCAACCCGAAAATCATTTTCTGTTCTATCGCTGGCTATGGACAGAGTGGCCCTTACCGGGATCGCACAGCTTTTGACCTCACCATTCAGGCGACGAGTGGAATTATGGCGGTTACGGGTTCTCCGGACGGCCCTCCGACTCGCTGCGGAGCATGGATTGGCGATTTGATCCCGGCCCTGTACGGGCTAAGTGGAATTTTGGCTGCCCTGGCATCACGGGAAAAAACGGGCCAAGGGGAACGGATTGACATATCTATGCAAGATTGTTGCTTCTCTATGATTATGGATGAGGCATTAGATCTTCTCCTCTCCAGGGGCGTTCCCACGAGGCAAGGAAATAGGAATCCCCGAGCGGTCCCATGGAGTATATTCCCGACGGAAGATGGAAATATCGCCATCTGCGTGGGTATGGATGACCAATGGAAGGTATTTCTGGAGGCCATTCAAAGAGAAGATTGTTTAGAGGATCCTCGATTCAAGAGTCTTGGAGATCGGCTGAAAAACGCGAATGAAGTGGAGGCGGTTGTAACGGGATGGAGCAAAAATTTGAGCACGGAAGAGGCCTTAAAGGTCTTAAGGGCGAAAAAAGTCCCGTGTGATCCGGTTCTGGAAGTCAAAGAGGTGCTGGCGGACCCGCAGCTGGAGGTCCGGGGAATGATTCAAGAACTGATGCATCCATTGAGTGGCAAGACCGGCTTGAAGGTGGCCGGATTCCCCATCCGCTTTTCTGAGCTCCCCGCAGAATATCCTGGGCCAGCCCCTATTCTTGGGCAGCATAACAATGAAATTTACATGGGACTATTAAACTTTTCCAAGGAGGAAATGGAGCAATTAAAGAAAGAAAGAATTATTTAATGGAACAACCGAGACGTTGTTGCGTATGTTGCCTTGGATATCCCAATTACTTCAAACTTGTAAAATCCCTTTATGGCTAAACCTCCTGAAGGCGGGTTAATGGGCTTCTTATTTCGAGTGCTTCCTGGAAACATTTTGATCGGAATGGCCAGTGAGCGGTAGGCCGCAAGATTTCTTAGAGTAAGGAGAAATTGTCCATCACCGCGCTCTGAAAATGAGACGAGAGGTCCGAACCAATTATATGGATAATGCAGAAAAAGACAATAATTTTTTTGCCATCGGCCCTGAATCGTAACTGACAAGGAGCCGGCTAGCCCGACTTCGCGGATTCAACTCGCTGGATAAGCTTTTTAATTTTTTTTAGTCAATGATTTTCAAGGGCAGAAGAGTCTATAGGAGAGTAAACAGGCTGTAGTGAAGACCTACCCTCTTTT
>Ga0315282_10010010_pt1 | contig 14971 bp, 13 predicted proteins | sample YL17G07_20_MG_FD_203693 | JGI IMG/M metagenome (GOLD analysis project Ga0315282, IMG submission 203693) | Sediment microbial communities from Yellowstone Lake, YNP, Wyoming, USA - YL17G07_20 | ecosystem: Environmental > Aquatic > Freshwater > Lake > Sediment | place: USA: Wyoming | collected... | reverse complement strand
GCCCGGAGCGTTTCATCGGCCTGCACTTTTTCAACCCTGTGCCCGCGATGAAGCTGGTCGAAGTAGTTCCCGGCCTGGCAACATCCCCGGAGACGGTCGAAGCCGCCGAGCGCCTCGCCACTTCCACCGGCAAGACGCCGGTCCGCGTGAACGATTATCCGGGGTTTGTCTCCAATCGCCTGCTGATGCCGATGATCAACGAAGCTGTTTACTGCCTGATGGAGAGCGTTGCGGAGGCGAAGGGAATTGATGATGTGATGAAGCTGGGAATGAACCACCCCATGGGGCCGCTCGAGCTCGCCGACCTGATCGGGTTGGACGTCTGCCTGGACATCATGAAGGTCCTCTACGAAAGTTTCCGCGACTCCAAATATCGCCCCTGCCCATTGCTCGAAAAGATGGTGAACGCCGGGCGGCTGGGCCGCAAGACAGGACAAGGGTTCTATCTGTATCCTTAGGGGAAAGTGTGATGTATGATGTGGCTGGCCCGGGTTTTCTGTTAAGGAGCGGGAGTGAGTACTTTGAGCGTTAGCGTGCAGGAACCGAGAGCGCAACGCGTGACCGTGACGGAGGATAGCGAGGCTGTCGACCTCCGGGAGGGGCGGGCTGTGTCAGCGCCCCTCGGGTGGTATCCGGGGCTTTTCCACCGCATGCCCGAGGCGAGGGAGAACTGGCGGCTGATTGGCAGTGGCGAAGGCATTCATTGGCCTGACCTTGATGAAGACTTGAGCGTCGAAAGCCTGATCTCCGCAAGACCGTCGGGCGAAAGCCAAGCGTCACTTAAGCGATGGCTCGAAACGCGCAAGGCGCGGAAAAGGCCAGCCCGAAGCTCGCGAGGAGAACAGGGATAGTCAGAAAAACCCTCCCAGAAAGAAGGATACCGATATGCCGGAAGACCGAACGGAAAAGAACAAAGCGATTGAGTTGGCGCTGGCCCAGATTGAGAAGCAATTCGGCAGAGGTTCGATCATGCGCCTGGGGACCAAAGACGCCTTGGTTCCCGTGGAAGTGATCCCCACCGGGTCAGTCGCCTTCGATACGGCGCTGGGAGTGGGAGGGATGCCGCGGGGAAGGGTGGTCGAGATCTTCGGGCCGGAGTCGAGCGGCAAGACGACTATCGCGCTGCACGTGGTGGCGCAGGCACAACAACGCGGCGGGATGGCGGCGTTTGTGGACGCCGAGCATGCCCTGGACGCGCCCTATGCCAAGAGGTTGGGCGTGGACGTGGACAACCTGCTGGTCTCGCAGCCGGACTACGGCGAGCAGGCCCTGGAGATTGCCGAAGCGCTGGTGCGCTCCAATGCAATCGACGTTTTGGTGATTGATTCCGTGGCCGCGCTGGTTCCCAAGGCCGAGCTGGATGGCGACATGGGCGACTCCCTGCCCGGCCTTCAGGCGCGCTTGATGTCGCAAGCCCTCAGAAAGCTTGCCGGCGTCATATCCAGATCCAAGACCTGCATGATTTTTATTAACCAGATCCGGGAGAAAATCGGGGTCATGTTCGGGAACCCGGAAACAACCACGGGTGGCCGGGCGCTGAAGTTCTATGCTTCCGTACGCGTGGACATCCGCCGTATTGCCTCCATCAAGGATGGCGACCGCGTGGTCGGAAACAGGACCAAGGTAAAAATCGTAAAAAACAAAATTGCCGCTCCATTTCGGGAGGCAGAATTTGATATTCTATATGGTGAGGGGATATCCAAGGAAGGCGACCTGATCGATGTGGCCGCTGAGCGCAATATCCTGGAAAAGAGCGGAGCTTGGTTTTCATACGCGGGTGAGCGCATCGGGCAGGGCCGCGAGAACGCCAAGCAATTCTTGCGAGAGAACCCGGATGTGCGCAAGAAACTCGAGGTGGAAGTGCGCAAGGCCCTCAACCTGCCGGCCGCGCACGATTCGACGGCGGGGGCAGAAAGCGCCGCCGCAAAGGCGAAGAAGTGAGCGCGGCGCGTAGGCAAGACGGGGGCGAAAGTGGGTTGAACTGTCCCAATGATTTCGGTCGGGATGGTTTTTGCCAGAAACCCCCGCAGGATCGGCTATCGGAAAGCTCGAAGTCTCTCCCCGTGGGCAGTCGCCAGCTCGGACGCGGGAGGGGAAGCCACCACGACACGAACCAAGGAGGTTTTGATTACAACCTTGTCTAACAAACTAGCCATTCTGGCCATGGTCTTTTTTTGCCTACTTGGAGTAGAGACCTACTCGGGGAAGGCGCAGGACTCCAGGACGCAAGCATGGACGGCGCCGACAACTGCGGCTTCCTTCCCTAGAAAATCTTCAACCTCGAAGCGGCATACCGCGAAAAAGCCAAGCGCACCACAAATAGCCTCTGCCACCCGGAGGCATAGCCCGCGACGGCTGCGCGGCAAGGCGCCTTACCGATTCAGCTCGTTCGGCGACCCTGCGGCAGAGGATAACCCCGCCGGTGACGATCCCGCCGTCCGCCAAGCCGCCTTGGCGGCTCTGGGTAACTGGAACGGCAGCGTAGTGGCGGTGGACCCGAATAATGGGCGGGTTCTCTCCGTCGTGAATCAAAAGCTGGCGCTCTCCAGCGGCTTCACACCTTGCTCGACCTTCAAGCCCGTGGTGGCGCTGGCTGCCCTGCGGGAAGGGATCATCACGCCAAAGACGAAGCTCCACGTCGGGGGCCGCCAGCGCATGGACCTTACCGAGGCGCTGGCCCGGTCCAACAACGTCTTTTTCCACCACCTGGGCGAAATGTTGGGATTCCAGCGGCTGGCTCAGTACGCGCATGAGTTCGGGCTGGGCGAGAAGACCAGCGATGACATCCCCGGCGAATCACCGGGACGATTTCCCACCGCCCCGCCCAAAGAAGGCGGCGTGGGTTATCTGGCTTATTACGGGCGGGACATGGAAGTCACCCCGCTTCAGTGGGCCGCCGTGATTTCCGCCATCGCCAACGGGGGAACCCTTTACGAATTGCAGTATCCGCGCACCGCCGAAGAAATTTCCCAATTCGTGCCTAAAGTCCGGCGCCAGTTGGATGATCTGGTCCCGTACTTGCCCCAGATTAAGGCAGGCCTCGAGGCCGCCGTCCTTTACGGAACTGCCCGCTCGGCTTACGACCCCGAAATGCCGATTTATGGGAAAACCGGAACCTGTAGCGAAGACGGAGCGCGCCTGGGCTGGTTCGTTTCCTACGCCGGGGAGCAGCAACCAAAGTATGTGGCCGTCGTCCTCCTGCGCGGTGGACGCATGATGTTCGGTCCCCACGCGGCGGAAATCGCCGGGCGCTTCTACCGCGAAGTGCTCCACAAGGAACGCATCGCAACACAAGCCAGCCAACGAGTTTCAACGGGCGGGCAGGCTCGGCCCTGAGCGAGCTGTCAGCCCTCAGCTATCAGCCGTCAGCGAGTGAGTGGCGCGAACCTCAAAAGCCAAGGTCCTCGCTACAAACTGTATTGTGCCTACTGCCCTCTGCCTACAGCCTTCTGCTTTCTGCCCTGCCATCGCTTCACACCTTCTCCAGGGCGATCTCCAAATCGCGAATGATGTCGTGCCAGTCCTCAAGACCAAGGGAAACTCGGATGCCCTCGGGATGCATGCCGAAAGCGCGCTTTTGCTCGTCGGGCAGCGCTGAATGCGTCATCGAGAAGGGATGTTCGATCAGAGTCTTGATTTGGCCGAGGCTGACGGCCAGGGTGATGGAATATGCATGCTCGGCAAGGTAATCCACCAGCTTCTCAGCCCGGCTTGGCTTGGAGTCACTTCCCTTGAGAACGAAATAGAGCATGCTGCCAGGAGCAAAGTTTCCATCCGGGCTGATCATTTGCCGATGCGCCAACTCCTTCTGCGCAAAGCACTCTGCACCGGGATACCTGACGCATGCCACCTTGGGATGCTTCGAGAGGAACTCCGCCACGCGCTGCGCCGTCTTTTGCATATTGGACATGCGAGCGGCCAGGGTGGGCAGGCCGTAAACGAGGATGCCCCAGGCGGCGCGGGGAGAAAGCACTCCCCCGAAATCCTTGCGGAAGAGCATGAGGTTGTTGTACCACTCCGCCGGGGCGGTCACGGCTCCGCCCATGTCCGTTCCAAACCCTCCCAGCCCCTTGGTCAGGCTTTCCACCACGATGTCGGCCCCGAGTTTCAAAGGCCGCTGGCATTGCGGCGTGGCGAAGGTGTTGTCCACGATCACCAGGACTCGCTGGCGCTCCTCGCGGCCTGCGTTCGCCTGGTCAGCGAGGCGCCGTATCACGCCAATGTCAATCAATTCCATGGTGGGATTGGTTGGGGTCTCAAAATAAAGGACGCGGGTGGCGGGAGTTATCTGCTCCGCAAGGGATTCGGTCTTCAGAAAATCGGTGAACCGGGTCTGCATGCCGAACCGGGGCAGCCAGTTGGTCATCAGACTGTAAGTGCAGCCGTAAAGCGTGTGATGAGCCAGAACTTCCTGTCCGAGGCGAAGCGCCGAACCTAAAGCCGCGCTGATCGCCGCCATGCCGCTGGCAAAAGTCACACAGATGTCGCCACCCTCGGCATAGGCCAGGTTCTCCTCCAGCATCGCCCGCGTGGGTTCATCCAGCCGATCGTAGATGTAGATCGGCATGTGGCCGCTCAACGCTTCGTCGGCGGAGGCAAATTGCACGAAGCCCTTGGCGCCCCGCTCGAGAGAAGTCAGGCGGAAAGCCGTGGAATGGGAGACCGGCGGGACGACGTGGTGGTTGTAGTCCCACTTCTTGCTGTCAAAGCTCCCGTGGATCATGTGGGTACGCAGCCGGTAGTCCTCTTTCTTGCGATGATGTTTCCGAACCTCCATAGCACACCCCCGAATGTGTCCTTTCACATCGCGAAAATGGTAGCATGCTAGCAGGCAGGAAGGAATGACTAATGGGGCATCGAAGGAGTTGTAGCGGCGAGTTCACCTCGCCAAATGGCGGCGTAGCGGCGAGTTCACCTCGCCAAATGGCGGCCTCGAGCCGCCTCTAGATCAAACTGACCCACCGATCACAATGACATCACGGCCGGGCTTCAAACACCAGGTTGAACGGCGTTTGGGTGGCGCGGCGGAAGTGGGTGAATCCGGCGCTCGTCACCACGTCGCGTATGCGGGCTTCCCCGGCCTGCGCTCCCAGTGCCAGCCCGACTTCCTGGGCGCGCGATGCCGGCGTGCAGATCATTGTCGAAGCGCAGTAAAACACCCGGCCGACGGGATTCAGATTTTCTTCCAGGTGATCATTGGCGTAGGGCTCCACGATCATCCAGGTCCCGCCTGGAGCCAGAGTTTCACGGACGTGCGCCGCAGCGCCGGCGGGGTCTCCCATGTCGTGCAAGCAATCGAAAAATGCCACCAGGTCGTAACCCTTGCCGGGGAAGCCTTTCGCCCAAGCAACCTGAAAGCCAACCCGATCTTGCACGCCGGCCCGGGCCGCATTTTTCCAGGCATGTTCGATGGAGGGCGCATGATAATCGAAGCCGACAAACTGCGACTTTGGGCAGGCTTGTGCCATAAGCACAGTGGACGCGCCATGCCCACAGCCCACGTCGGCAACCTTGGCGCCGGCTTTGAGCTTTTCCTCGACCCTCTCCAGCGCGGGGATCCAGGAACTGATGAGGTTGGCCGCGTAGTTCGGCCGGAAAAAGCGCTCCGTGCCTTCGAACAGGTCGGGATCGTGCTCGTGCCATCCCACACCCGCTCCCGTTCGGAACGCTTCAGCGATTCGCGGTTGATCCTTGAACACCGCCGAGATGATTTGGAAAGCCCCCGGTAGATACGCCGGGCCATCCTCCACGGCCAATGCAAATGCCTGTTCATCTGGCAGAGTGTATCGCCCTGCGGCCGCGTCGTAGGCGACGTATCCGCCCGCCGCCTGCGCGGCCAGCCACTCGCGCACATAGCGCTCGGCCGTTCCGGTTTTCTGCGCAAGTTCTGTTGAGGTCATCGCTCCCGCGCCTGCCATCGCTTTGTATAATCCCAACCGCTCCCCCAGAATCACCAGCGCGGCATTCATCGCTGCGCCCATTTCCCCCACCGCCTGTCCCATGAATTTCTCGAGTTTCGTCTGATCGATTTCCATTGTATTCTCCTCCACGCTGAGAGTAATTCGCCTCCAGACAGGGCAATTCCCTCCCTGGAGCCGCGAATGGGTTGTGTGACGAATATGGGCCCTGAAAGCAGACTTCACTATAGCAGAGGCATTCCGCGAAGCCAAGCGTGTCCTGACCTTTTTCACTTACAGGTCTTCTAGAATTCTCTCCAGTTGCGGGAGCGAGGAGATTTTCGGGCAGGCGGCGTCAGGGTAAGCTCCTACGCTGTCCATAAGGACGCCCGTCAACCCCGCGAGTTGGGCGCCGCCCACGTCGGTCGCATAGGTGTCACCCACAAATACGGCTTCCGCACCTTCTATAGCCGCTCGCTCGAGCGCTAGCTTGAAAATCCCAGGGTGTGGTTTCTGAATGCCCACGATAGCTGAATCCAAGATGGTCTGGAAATAGCGTGCCAGGCCTAATCGGACGAGTTGACCTTCCAGAGTTCCGGTGGAATTTGAAATCACTCCCAGCAAATAGCCTTGAGCCAGCAGCCGCTCGAGAAAGGCAGGCGTATCGGGCATCACGCGAGACCAGAGCTGGATGTTCTGGAAGTTTTCGATTAAGCGTTGGATGAGTTCGCCGCGCTTGCTCCCTGTGGCGCCCAGCCGGCGCGTGAACTCGTCCAAATACTCCGACCAGTAGTAATGGTCAATCTGCATGGGGACTTCACCGGCTCGGATCTGGGGCCACAGCCATTCATCCAGTTTTTGTTTGCCCACACGCTCAGCGACACAAAAGTCCTCCGCCGTGGCCGAATAGCCACGCCCCTTCAAATCCGCGATGATGACCTCGATTCGCGGGAACATCAGCGTGTTGCCTGCATCCAGGAAAACGGCGCGTATACGTCTGGGTCTCATTTCAGCTCCTTTAGAAATCATTATAACAGCGCGGCTCGCGCTTGAGTTCCTGGCGCTCATTTGCCTTGACCTGCTCTCCGCTTCTGTTTAGATTTACGAAGATGGGGAAAAAACACATTATTCTAGGTGCGGTTGTTAGTGGTCAGTTGTTGTTGGGTTCTATTTCCGTGCGGGGCGTGCCTGCGCCTCAAGCTCCGGGAACCCAGCCCGCCACGCCGCCGCAGGCTGAGACGAAGCCCGCGCTCGAGATGCAAGAAGGGCAGGCGCTCCAGGAAGCAGTCCAATCCGCCGAGGGCAATCCCCAGGCGCTGATCAAAAACTTGGAGGGTTTTCTCGAGCGCTTTCCCGCGAGTCCGCGAAGCCAGCAGGTTCTCGAGGTCATTTACAACTCCGCCCTGCGCGCCAACGATCCTCAAACCGCTATCGAGTATGGCGAAAAACTACTGGGACTGAGGGCGGACGATCCTGCGCTTCTGGCTTCGCTGGTGGACCTGCTCGACCGGCAGGACGACGCTTCCAGCCGCGCCAAAGCACTTCAATATGCCACCCGGCTGGTCGAGCGCGCGGAAAAGCAAGTGAAGGAATCAGCCCCGCCTACGGCGGACCAGGACAAGGGTCCCGACTCGCTTCCCGTGATGTTGGCCAGAGCTTACATGTTGCGGGGGAATCTTTACGCCAACTCCGGTGAAACGGACAAGGCCGCCGCAGACTACGAAAAGAGCTATGCCGCCTACGCCTCGCACCAGATTGCGGAGCGGCTGGGTGACTTGGCGGCAAAGAAGAACGACTTTAAACGAGCCGTTGATGAGTATGCCACGGCCTTCGCGTTCCCCGGCCCCGGCCTCGACCCCGCGCAGCGAGAGGAGGTCCGCCGCAAACTAGGCAGTTGTTATTTGGCGCTGCACCGATCCGAGAAAGGCCTGGGTGACTTGGTCCTCGCCCGCTACGACGAGCTGGTACGCACGCTCGCGCCACGATTCCAGGACTTGGGCCAGCCCAACGCCAATCTTCGCGACCCCTTCGCTTATGTGCTCAAGCGCATGGACGGCTCGCCCCTCCCCCTTGCCGAATATCGCGGCAAAGTCCTGGTGCTGGAGTTCTGGGCCACCTGGTGCGGCCCCTGCCGCGCCGAGGGGAAACTGCTCGAGCGCGTGACCCAGAACTTCCGGGGCGAGCCTTCCGTTGTGTTCCTGGCCGTGAACGTGGACGAAAACCGGACGCGCGTGCCGGCATTCCTCCGGGAAGAGCAGTGGACTACTCCTGTCGTCTACCCACAGGGACTGGAACGGCTCCTGGGCGTGATGTCGCTCCCCACCCTGGTGATCTTCGATCGCAACGGCCATGTGGTCTTTCGCCAGGAAGGTTTGCCGGTCTCCAACTTCGTCGAAACCGTGGAAAGGAAGGTGCGCGATGCTCTAGGACAATCTGTCATAAGCGGCTCGCGCTAGGCCGCCTGAATGCTTGGTAAGTCATTTGGTTTCAGTAACATTCCCGCCTTAAGACTGTATGTCATTTGTTTTCAGCAGCATTCCGGCTTCGTTCGCCAGGTTTCCAAAGCGGCCCTTTGTTTTCATAGACATTCCCGCTTCGTTGCTGCAATTTCGAAAGTTACTACCGGCTCTTCCCATTCTGTGGAGAAGACATCATGTCGCAGCCCTTCCTGCGCGCTACGTACCCCGACAACTTCATCTTCATTCAAACCGTGCAGGTGGCGCCCACGAGTGGAAGCGTGATCCACACTCATAACTCTGAATTCAGGAATGCCCCCCTCCCGGCCCGCTGCCATTCTGTCTCCTGCCTCCTGCCTCCTGATTCATGCACCGCGCCGTGCACAATCGTAGCCTACCAGCGCGTACGTGTCAAGAGACATAGAGTCCGTTGGCCTTTCTCCTTACGCTTTCCCCGTGGCGCTGCACCTGGGGCATTGGACCTCGCCTTTGCCGTAACATTTCGGGCAGTTTTGAGTAGCTACCACCAGGATGATCTCCACGCCCTTACCCTTGCACCTCGGACACGTAACCGTGCCATTGCCGTTACACCTTGGGCATTTAGCCATTTTACTCACGCTCCTTTCCGCCGGTGGCGCCTGCCAGAACAGAAAACGCAAGAATAGCACGCTCCGGGAGAGGCCGGCTTGCGCAGACCTCCGTCGCAGAGTTCTGCGGTTCTTGCTTACATCCGCGCTTTCGAATCCAAGGGCGAACTTAACAATCGTCAACCCGGAGCGGCGCATGGGGAGGCGTTGTTGAGCCCCAAAGGGGCGATCCATCCCAGCCCAGGCCATCGGCCCGGGTGAATGGCCCAAGCGATTTCAACGCCGGAGCCCTGAAGGGGCGACCCTTTGCATCCATCGCCCCGCGTGGTCGGCGCCGGTTTTGGCAGGCCCTTTCAGGGCTGGAGGATAGAAACGGTGTGGCGGTCCTGACCCAGGCCGGTGGCCTGGGCTGGGATGGATCGCCCCTTTGGGGCTTTGACCCATTCCTTTCTCCACCAACTCGCTGATGAGGCGTCTTACCTCTTCCTAAGGGCGCGATAAAAGGAAGCCCATCAATCCCAGCATTTCGGGTCCCGGATATACTTCGGGATGTGCCCGTGCGGCGAGGAGGAGCAGGGCCTGGGTGTGGTGGGTGACGGAATAGGAGTACCAAACCACCAGAGCGTAGAGTGAGGCGCAGGCTTCCAGAACACCTGACACAAAGGTCGCGCGCCGCCAGCGAATCGACTCCGCATAAGGGAGATTGGCGCGCCAGCTTTCCGGCAAGAGCGAGAGAAACGGGCCAAGGAGATAAATCCACACGTCTAGTGTGTCGGGACGAGGGTAAGGCGCTTGGGTCCGGCCTCAAGGATGTGCTCCGGGCACTCCGCCATCATCAACTTGAAGTTCTCGATGAAGCGCGCGGCGAGGGCGTCGTACTTCTTGAAATACTCGTCGCGGCTGGGCCAGGTGCTGGCCGGATCGAGGATATCAGAGGGCACGCCTTCGCAGGTGGTGGGGACCTCGAAGCCGAAGACCGGATCTTTCTTGTACTCGACGCGGATGAGTTTCCCGTTCAGGGCGGCGTTGAGCAAGGCGCGGGTGTGATGAATGCTGATGCGTTTGCCGACCCCGAAAGGCCCGCCTGTCCAGCCGGTGTTCACCAGCCAGACGTTGGCCCCGTGCTTGAGGACTTTCCTCTTCAGTAGCTCCGCATAAGCATAGGGGTGATGCACCATGAACGGCCCGCCAAAGCAGGTGCTGAAGGTGATTTCCGGCTCGATGCCCAGGCCGATTTCCGTGCCCGCAATCTTGCTGGTGTACCCGGAAATGAAGTGGTAAATGGCCTGGTCGGGGCTGAGGCGGGCGATGGGGGGCATCACGCCGGAGGCGTCGCAGGTGAGGAAGATAACGTTTTTGGGATGGCCGGCTCGCTTCTGGGGCAGATAATTCTCGATATATTCGAGAGGGTAGGCGGCGCGGGTGTTCTCGGTCACGCGGTAATCGTCCAAGTCGAGGTGTCGCGAGACGGGGTCGAAGGTGACATTTTCGAGAATGGTGCCAAAGCGGCGCGTGCAGGCGTAGATCTGCGGCTCGGCTTCGGGTGAGAGGCGGATGACCTTGGCGTAGCAGCCGTCTTCGAAGTTGAATACGCCGTTATCGCTCCAGCCGTGTTCGTCGTCGCCGATCAGGTGGCGCTTGGGGTCGGCGGAAAGGGTGGTCTTGCCGGTGCCCGACAAGCCGAAGAAGATGGCCACGTCGCCCTCCGGGCCGACGTTGGCCGAGCAGTGCATAGAGAGCACGCCGTCCAGCGGCAAGAGGAAATTAAGCACGGTGAAGATGGTCTTCTTGATTTCACCGGCGTAGCTCGTGCCTCCGATGACGGCGAGCCGCTCACGGAAATTGAGCACGATGAACGTCTCGGTGCGCGTGCCGTCAATCATCGGGGAGGCAAGAAAGCCGGGCACGGCGATAACGGTGAACTCCGGGACGTGCTTCTTCAGCGCATCCTGGTTGCGAATCTTCAGGAACATGCAGCGCGCGAAGAGGCTGTGCCAGGCTTTCTGCGTGACGATACGGATGGGCAGGCTGTACTCCGGGTCAGCGCCGGCGTGGCAATCCTGCACGAATACATCCCGGCCTTGCAAATAGCCCTGCAAGCGAGACAGCAGGGCGCTGAAGTTCTCGCCGGTGAAGGGGCGATTGTACTGCCCCCACCAGACCCGGTCCTCGGTGGTCTGCTCGCGGACTACGAACTTGTCCGGAGCGGCTCGCGCCGTGTGCTTGCCGGTGCTCACCGCCAGCGGACCGAGGTGGGTGAGCCGGCCTTCCGACCGGAACACACTCTCTTCGTAGAGCGCCGGGGTAGGCAAGTTCCAATAGACGCGGCGCAGGTTCGTGAGGCCGTGATTCTCGAGGCCGTAATCGCTGGCGAGCTTGCCAGCTTCCTGCACTGCGGGAGATTGAACGTCGAGGTAGATATTCATAGCCAGTCCCTCACTAGCTTGCGGTCGCCAAGGTAGAGTTCATTGGCGGAGGTCGGGTCAAGCGCCCACTGGATGCGCTCCAGCCCTTCCCTGATTTCGCGGATGGCCCCGCAGTAGCTCAGCCGCAGATGGCCTTCGAAGCCGAATTCCTTGCCGGGAACGGTAACCACGCGGACCTTTTCGAGGAGGAAATTCGCCAGCTTCTGCGAATCCTTCATGTAGGCGCTGAAGTCGGGGAAGCAATAGAAAGTGCCGTCCGGATTGGTCACCTGGACGCCGTCAATGGCGCGCAGACGCTCGACCATCACGTTGCGGTTGTTTTCCAGAGTCATGCGCAAGTTTTCGACGGAAGACTGCACGCCATTCAAGGCTCCCACCGCCGCCCATTGCGAGGGGGCCGAGGGGCCGGAGGTTTGCTGCGATTGCACGGTCGCCATGGCTTCCACCAATTCCTTGTTGGCCACCGCCCAGCCGATGCGGAAACCGGTCATGGCGTACATCTTCGACACGCCGTTGATGACCACGAGCTTGGACTGCTCGAAGGGCACCTGCGCGTAGTCGTAGCAGACCGGTGCGCTCTTGCCCTCAAAGACCAGCCGGTTGTAAATATCATCCATAATCAAGTAGAGGCTCTTCTTTTCGCAGAACTCGACTATTTCAGCGATAAAATCTTTTGAAAACATTACACCCGAAGGATTATTCGGGCTATTAATGATGATCGCCTTGGTATAAGAACCTACGGCATCGGCAATCTCTCGGACCGTGGGATGGAAGCTGCCATCCTCGGGGGTGACGACCACCGGGACGCCGCCCGCCAACTTCACCATCTCCGGATAGCTCACCCAATAGGGGGCCGGGAAAATGACTTCATCTTTAGGGTCGAGGATGACGTGGAGCAGGACCATGATCGCCTGCTTGGCTCCACCCGAGGCGATCACGTTATCCGCCGTGACGATTTTCTTATAGCGCTCCTCGGTGTATCGAATGATGGCCTTCTTGAGCGCCGGTATGCCGTCCGGCGGCGTATAACGGATTTCACCGGTATGCAGGACGGAGGTGCAGTTGATGACGGCGTCGATGGGGGCCTTGCTTTTGGGCTCGCCGCCCCCCAGGTGAATCACCGGCTCACCCTTCTCCCGGAGCAGCGCCGCGGTCTCATTCAGTTTCAAAGTCACAGATTCTTTGATGGTTCGCGCAAGTTGACTCAGGCTCATAGGATTAAATTCCTTCTTTCAGGATACACAGGAAAAACAACTATACACGGTCGTCCTCATGCCCGCTAATGATTGATTTTATGCGAGTTATAACCACGACCCGCGAGGACACAATGTCCTAGACTTTTACCCCACGGGTGCCCCTTCCGGCCCGCCTGCGGGCGTCATTTGCTTTGGGCTTTGCTTTGAAAGCCCCAGTCGTTCCCGCCAAAGCGCGAATCCACTCCGAGACCTTTCGCAATTGTGCTGGAGGCTGAGTGGATTCCCGCTTTCGCGGGAATGACTGGGGCCTGTAACGTCCACAACCCGCAAATGAAATCAGTGCCCTGGCCCGAAGATTGCTGCAATCAAGACCCAGGCATGGTATCTTGCTCTTCTTGGCGACGACCCTCTTATGATAAACCGACTTCCGGTGGGAAAAGCAATGACTTTTTATGTGGTCGGGCACGGAGAAGCTTTATGCGGTTGAAGCTGATCACTTGTGAAATCTTTTACCGGGAATTCTGCTCGGTGGTGGCGCATTCGCCGAACACGGTGGACGTGGAATTCCTTCCCAAGGGCCTGCACGACATCGGCAGCGGGCTCATGCGCGAGCGCCTTCAGGCCGCGCTCGAGCGCGTGGATGACTCACGCTACGAGGCCGTGCTGCTCGGGTACGCCCTCTGCAACAACGGCATCGTGGGGTTGACTGCCGGCAAATACCCGCTGGTTATCCCGCGCGCCCACGATTGCATCACGCTCTTCCTGGGCAGCGCAGAGCGTTACCTGGATTACTTCAACAGCCACCCCGGGGTCTACTTCGAGACCACCGGATGGATGGAGCGCGGCAAAGCAGACGGCGAACTCAGCCAGCTTTCGGTGGGGAACGTACTGGGCGTTGGGCAAAACTACGAGGACCTTGTGGCGCGCTACGGCGAAGACAATGCCAAGTATCTCTGGAGCGAGTTGGGCGACTTAAAAAAGAATTACAGCCAGTTCACTTACATCGCTATGGGGATGGGGCCGGACGCAAGCTTCGAGCGCCGGGCGCGCGAAGAAGCTGCGCAGCGCGGCTGGAGGTTCGAGAAACTCGCCGGGGACCTGGGCATGTTCCAGCGGCTGGTGGATGGAGTCTGGGACGAGAAGGAATTCCTGGTGGTCCCGCCGGGAAAGCAGGTTGCGGCCGATTACGGGGACGGGCTTATCTCGATTAAAGAGGTTGAGCGATGAATTCGCTGGAGCGCGTGAAGGCTGTCTTGGCGGGTCAGATACCGGACCGAGTGCCAGTGTGCCTGCACAACTTCATGCTGGCGGCGCGCGAGGCGGGGATTGCCATGGAAAAGTATCGTACTGATCCGGAAGCGATCGCGCGCGCCCATTTGGATGCGGTTGACAAGTACGGCTACGACTGCATTCTTATTGACACGGACACCACCATGTTGGCCGAAGCCATGGGAGCAACTTCCGAGTGCGCCCCGAATGAGCCCGGTCGCATCGTGGCCCCTGCCATCCGCAGCTTGCGCGAGGTCGACCGCCTGAAGGTGGTCGATCCGGAAAGTGAGGGGCGGATTCCCGCGCTGCTTGAAGCGGTGAGGTTAATCGCGAAGCAGGTGGGCAAGGAGGTGGCCATCCGCGGCAACGCCGACCAGGCGGCTTTTGATCTGGCCTGCATGGTGCGTGGAATCGAAGATTTCCTGATGGAGCTGGCGAGCGATTCTGAAAATCCTGCCATCGGGCGCTTGCTGGAGATTTGTTATCAAAGTCATTTGGCGGTGCACCGGGCGCTGGCGCGAGCGGGCGCCCACTTCACGTCCCTGGGCGACAGCCTGGCGGGGCCGGATGTAGTCTCGCCGGGGATGTTCGCGCAGTGGGCGCGGCCGTATGAGGCGAGGTTGGTCAAGGAGCTGGCGGGGGAGGGGATTTTCACGGTGATTCACATCTGCGGCGACACGTCGCGGATTCTGGGCTACCTATCGGCATACGACTTCTGCGGTTTCGAATTGGATTACAAGACGGACGCGGCGCGTGCCAAGTCCAGCGTGGGGGCGGGGCACGTGCTTTTCGGGAACATCGACCCGAGCGGAGTGATCGCCCGCGGGACTCCGGCGATGGTGAGGGAAAAGACCCGCCAGTTGTTCGCCTTGTGGAAGCCTGGAGGGCTTTTTGTGCTCAACGCGGGATGCGCCATTCCCGCGAATACGCCGGAAGAGAATATTCGTGCCTTGATCGCCACGGCGCACGAGGAGGGAGCGTATGAATAGTCGCGAACGCGTCTTCGCGATGTTGGAAGGCCGTCCGGTGGATTCTCTTCCCGCCATGCCCATCACCATGATGTTTGCTGCCGACCAGATTGGGGCGAAATACTTCAACTACGCCACGGACTTTCGCGTCCTGGCGGAAGCTCAGGTCTCG
>Ga0315282_10010008_pt1 | contig 14975 bp, 13 predicted proteins | sample YL17G07_20_MG_FD_203693 | JGI IMG/M metagenome (GOLD analysis project Ga0315282, IMG submission 203693) | Sediment microbial communities from Yellowstone Lake, YNP, Wyoming, USA - YL17G07_20 | ecosystem: Environmental > Aquatic > Freshwater > Lake > Sediment | place: USA: Wyoming | collected... | reverse complement strand
TGAAGGAATCCGTCATTCGGTCATTGCCGGGTCGTGGTACCCCGGGACGCCCAAGCAACTGCAGGGCATGATCCAGGGCTTTCTGGACCAGGTCGCGCCCCGGACCTTGGAGGACAAGGTGGTCGGACTGATCTCGCCGCACGCTGGCTATGCGTATTCGGGCCTGGTCGCCGCCCATGCCTACGCGCAATTGCGCCCACAGGCCTTTACTCGCGTGGCTGTCATCTCACCCGTGCACCGCATGTACCCGGGGCGCTTTGCCACCACCAGCATGAGCGCCTACGAGACCCCGCTGGGCCTGGTGCCGGTGGATGCCGAGTTGGTGCAGGCGATCGAGGGCCTGATCGAGTTGAACCGCGTGGCCGTGGACGAAGAGCACTCGCTCGAGATTCAACTGCCCTTCTTGCAGCACGTCCTGGGCGAGTTTCGTTTGACGCCGATCATGATGGGCGAACAGGACTGGGCCTCGGACGTCGAGTTGGGCCATGCGCTGGCCAAGGCCATTGGCAAGCAACGCGTGCTCCTGGTGGCCAGCACCGACCTCTCGCACTTTCATCGCTACGAGCAGGCCGTGCACCTAGACCAGGTCGTGCTGGACCGCATCAGCGCGTTCGACCCCGAGGGTTTGGTGCGCGTGCTGGCGGCGCGCAAGGCCGAGGCCTGCGGCGGCGGCCCTGTAGCCGCAGTCATGGTAGCTGCCAGGGCGCTGGGCGCCAACCGCGCGGTAGTGCTCAAGTACATGAACTCGGGCGACGTGACGGGCGACCAGAGCAGCGTGGTCGGCTACGGCGCGGCTGCGCTGTTGCGCGTCTGACCCAGCCAGAAGGCATTAGATTGAATTCTGCCGCGCTCTTTGCAGAAGTCGTTGTGCACTCTCCCCTGGGCCATGGCAGCACTTCGTCTGCACCCGGCGCGAGGCATGAGCCAGAGCCATCCAGCCTCGGGCAGACGTTCCACTACTCTATTCCTGCCCATTGGCAGGCCAGCATCGTCCCAGGTCTGCTTGTCTGGGTGCCCTTCGGGCCACGCCAGTTGCCCGGAGTGGTCGTGGCCACGTCGGCGACCGCACCCGTATCGGTCACGCGCGACATCCTGGGCATCGTTGACCCCCAGCCCGTGCTCACCCCTTATCAGCTCGATCTGATGCGCTGGATCCAGCAGTACTATCGTGCGCCGCTACACGCGGTCGCCTGGAGCATGTTCCCCTCGGGCATCAGTTGGCAGGCCGAGACAATGCTGCACTTGGAAGAGGCTGCCGCAACCGCAACTGCCCCCAACAAAGATGAGTACAGGATCCTCGCCATGTTGCGCGAACGCGGCCCCCTTTCCCTGCGTCAGGCCGAACATCAGCTCAAAATGCCGGGCTTTGGACGGGCCCTGGGTCACATGGTGCGCAAGGGCTGGGTGCGCCGCGAGATCGAGGTGCGCGCTCCTCAGGTCAAGCCAAGGCTGGAGGCCGTCGTGCGTCTGTCGGCCATGCCTAGCGACGAGGCTGTGGCGGGCCTCAACCGGGCGCACAAGCAGCGCACCATCCTGGACTACCTGCGGCAGCAGGCAGAACAGGCCGGCGGACCGTCCGGCGTGGAGATCTGCCTGTCCGAACTTTGCCGGCGGTTCGCCACGACACGCGTCGTCGTTGACAGCCTAGCCAAACGCGGTTTGCTCCAGATCGTTCAGCGCGAGGTGCGCCGCGATCCACTGGCAGGCCGCCAGTTCGTGACCACGGAACCTCCCAAGCTTACCTCGGATCAGGAGGCCGCCTGGCAGCCCATCGCCCATGCACTCGAATCGACCCGGGGCCAAGCCGTGTCGCCCCGCGCCAGTGGGGTCTTCCTCCTGCACGGCGTGACGGGCAGTGGCAAGACCGAGATCTACTTGCGCGCTCTGGCCGATGTCTTGCGGCGTGGTGGGCAGGGCATCGTGCTGGTGCCCGAGATCGCTCTCACTCCGCAGACCATTCGGCGCTTTGCCGCACGCTTCCCAGGCCGTCTGGCCGTGCTGCACAGCCGGCTCACCGAAGGCGAACGTTACGACGAGTGGCGACGCATCCGCGCGGGCCAGGCCGACGTGGTGATCGGCCCCCGCTCGGCCGTCTTTGCGCCGCTGCCACGTCTTGCGTTGATCGTGCTGGACGAAGAGCACGAGTGGACCTACAAGCAGCAGGACATCCCGCCGCTCTACCACGCGCGCGATGTGGCAGTCAAGCTGTCCGAGTTGACGGGCGCGCTGGTGATCCTGGGCAGCGCCACGCCGGACGTCGGCACATACCACCGTGCCCAACGCGGCGAATACACGCTTTTGCGGCTACCACAGCGCATCATGGGCCACCAGCGCAGCATCGAGCGGCAGGCCCAGGAGTTCGGCATCGATGAGAGCCGGGAACAGGTAAAGGCGCTGGGGCCGGGCTACGAGGACGCGCGCTACATGGACCTGCCCCCGGTGGAGGTGGTTGATCTGCGCGCCGAGCTGCGTACTGGCAACCGCAGCATGTTCAGCCGTGCGTTACAGAACGGCATGCGAGCCGTCTTGTCCGCCCACGAACAAGTGATCCTTTTCCTCAACCGGCGTGGAACGGCCTCGTTCGTCATGTGTCGGGACTGCGGCCACGTGGTCAAGTGTCCACGCTGCGAGGTGCCGCTCACTTTTCACGCCGAGGGGCAGGCCCTGGTGTGCCATCACTGCAACCGGCGCGCGCCAGTACCTGGTGTCTGCCCACAATGCGGCAGCAAGCGCATCAAGTTCTTCGGCGTGGGCACCGAGGCGGTGGTGCAGGCCGTGCACGAGCTGCTGCCCCAGGCGCGCGTGCTGCGTTGGGACCGCGACGCGACGGGAGGCAAGGACGCACACGAAGTTATCCTGGATCAGTTCATGCGCCACCAGGCGGACGTGCTGGTGGGCACGCAGATGATCGCCAAGGGGTTGGACCTGCCGTTGGTCACGCTGGTGGGCGTGGTCACGGCGGACACGGCGCTGCAACTGCCGGACCCGCGCGCCGCCGAGCGCACCTTCCAGCTCCTGACGCAGGTCGCCGGGCGCGCGGGTCGCAGCATCCTGGGCGGCCGGGTGATCATCCAGACCTACTTCCCACAGCACTATTGCATCCAGGCCGCCAGCAGGCATGACTACGAAAGCTTCTACGAGCAGGAGATCGAGTTTCGCCGCCAACAGCGTTACCCGCCCTTCAGCCGTCTGGTCAAGCTGCTCTTCACCAACCCCAACCCCCGCAAGTGCGAGGAGGAAGCGCATCGGCTGCACAGGCAGCTCCAAGCCGAGATCGCTCGCTGGGGTCTGCCCGGCCTGGACCTGATCGGCCCCGCCCCTTGCTTTGTAGCGCGCATCCGTGGCCAGTACCGCTGGCAGATCGTCCTGCGCAGCCCCGACCCCATGTCCCTGCTGGCCGATCTGCCTCTGCCCCAGGGCTGGCATGTGGACGTAGATCCAAGCAGCCTGCTCTAGAAGCGAAAGACCCCATGAACATCCGCAAGCATGGCATCGACTTGGTTGATGCCCAGGTGGTATTCGAAACGGCTCTGTTCGTGACAGGGGCTGCGAAGCGTCCCCGGAGCATGGCGCAGGGGGATGAGCGTGAGGCCTATTCCAGCGGCGAATCAAAGCGGCGTTGCGCATCTACTCTCGATATGCAAACGCTGCGCCAGGTTGGGCAGCTTTTCCAGCCGCAGCACTTCGCGCTCGCCAATCATCTGGCTGATCTTGGCCGGATCGCTATCTAGCAAGGCGATGATCCACACACGGTAGTGGGCAAAGCCCGGATAGACGGCCAACGCCCGCCCCAGATTGCCCACGCCGACCAGGACCGCCTCTTTGTCATTGATCCGCCCAAGGAACTCCTCCAGTTGTGACGCCAGGGCCCTGGCTTCGTAACCCACCCCCAGACAGCCACATTCGAGCAGGTAACTCAAGCCCTTGCGCACCTGGGCGCCTGGCACTCCTGCGCCGCGCCCCAGGTCCTCAGACGAGATGAATGAGCTGCCCTGTTCAACGGCCTGCACCAGACGGCGATAGTAGATCAGCAAGCGCCGCAGGCTAGGAACGGGGATTCCGGCCTTGGCTTTCACGCCACCTCCAGGTCTAGCAAACACACCCAGTGCGTGTTTTCTGCGCGAAAGGGCAACCGGTTTGTCGGAAAAGTCAAACTCAGTCCATTTGCAGCGTGCGGGTTTCTCGCCCACAATATAGGCGCACGCTGCGCGGCACGAAAGGAGCGCTGCCATGTTTCCGCTGCCCTACGGTCCCTCGCTGAACGGGCTTCTGTACGTCCTCTTTGGGCTGGAGATTGCCTTCCTGGCCTCGGGGCTGGCCCTGGGAACGCTCAACGAGGAGAAGAGCTGCCGTCTGCCGCGACCCTTGCGCATGACCTTGTCTGCCGTTCTGGTCCTCTCCGCCTTGGTGGAATGGCGAGCCGGCAGCACGGGCACGGCGGTGCAAGACTTTGCGACCCGCATCTTTCTGGGAATGGCGGCGGGATTCGTTGGCGACCTGATTATGGCGCGCGTGATCCCCACTCCCAGCCGTCTGGTCTTTGGCATGGCTGCCTTTGGAGTCGGCCACTGCTTCTACCTGGCCGCGCTGCTGGGCCTCTACTACCAGTCCCACTTCTCCACCGGGTGGCCGCAGCTTGCGCCGTGGACCGGCATTTTGGGACTATGCGCGTGGGCCTGGTATGCCAAGGTGCGCCGGCCCAGCGGCAGCAAGGGCCTCAACGCCGCCAGTCTGGTCTACGGATTGCTGATCGGAGCCGTGGCCGGGTTCGCATTGGCCCTGGCATCACACGACAGGCACTACCTGGGCCTGGCCGGGGGCGCGTTGCTCTTCCTGACCTCCGATTTCGTGCTGGGCAACTGGGTCATCCGCGGCCACCTGTGGACTTCGGTCAACGACGTGATCTGGGCGACCTACGTGAGCGGCCAACTGCTCATCGTGTATTCGGTAGCCGCCGCGCTGAACGCGTGGCGCTGACCAGGGCCCACAAGGCAGTTTGAACCTGGCGGACCGTCCGGATGTTTGCGCAGCAGAACATCAGAGGGGTCCGTGTGGCAAGCGGCGACAAGCGGTGCGAGGACTGCATAAGCAAAGGAGGCACGATGTGCCAGGCAATCCGGGGCAAGCGTCGCGTACGCAGAGCGCTCCTGACCCTGGCGCTCGCCATGCTGGCAATGGCCTTGGCGGGCTGTGGAGCCGCCAGCGCCCGCAGCGAGTTTGCCGGGCCGGACTGGAGCCGCGGGGAGCACATCGGCCAGGCCGGAATCAACAACTGCCCCGCTATCGTCTGGCAGCCGGAGAGCAAAAGCACGCTTGTGGCCTGGTTGGCACAAGTCGAGGGTCAGTGGCGCCTGCAAGACGTGCGCATCGGCCCGCGGGGAGAAAGCGGTAGTGTCCAGACACTGAGTCTGGCCCTACGTCAACCCTCCTACCCCAGGCTCGTGCGGGACCAGCGGGGCGGTTACCACCTCTTCTGGCTGGACTCGGAAGCTGGGGGCAGCCTCGGCCTGTACCACACCCTGCTGTCGCCGACGGGAGAGCCGCAGTCGACACCCCAACGCGTCTCGCCAGCGCTGAGCGACGTCAGCGGCTACAGCATTTCGGAAACGCAACCCGGCATGCTGGACGTCTTCTGGTCCAGCGGACCCAGGCCCACCCTCTTTCATGCACGCCTGCAGGCCTTGGGTGAACTGCTGCTCGCTCCCCACCCTCTGCTGGCCGAAGGGGCGCACCCCGCAGGGGTCGTCGACCGTCAGGGCATCGTACATCTCACCTGGCACAGAACCTTGGCACTGGGCGGCGAGCAGATCCTCTACGCCACGTTCGATCCACAGACGCTTACGCTCAGCACGCCCAACCTGATAGCGACCGTGCCCACAGGCGTGGGCCTGGTGCTCTTTCCGCCCGAGATAGGTCTAGACCTACAGCGCGTCTACATCTTCTGGTCGCAGGAACGTCGCGGGGGCGGGCGCACCCCGGGCAGCGCCCAGGCCGACTTTCAGACTTTTCCCATCGGCCACCCAGAGGCGCACCAGGGCGCCAGGCTGGAGATTCCGTCGGAACTCAGGCCCCAGTACCAGGTTACGACCGGAGCGTTCAACTACACGTCACTGGCATACCTGGAGGAGCCGGCCCAGATGAGTGGCATCGAGAAAGAGGTGGAACGCGCCCGCAACCCTCCGCATCAGTTCGAACCGCTCACGGTGCGGGTGGGCGTCGAGGACACTTATATGCCCTACGTGCTGCCGGGTCAGCGCGACGAACTCGGAGTCGTGGTGAGCTGTTTGATGGCCACACCGAAACGCCCGGGCGAGGGCACCGTTCAGATTGTGTTCTTTGTGATGAAGGACGGGCTGTGGAGGGGCATGGAAGTGGCCGGCATCACGCGCTCCGCATCCCTGCGTCCCGTTGCCGTGGTGGATGACCAGGGGGCCGTGCACCTGGCCTGGCTGGACACGGGCGGATTCGGGCTGTACGACGTGTACTATGCCAGCACCGCTGCCTCAGTGCGAGAGGCGGTGAACCGCATCACCGCTGCGGACGTCCTGGCGTCCCTGGCGGGCGGTACCTGGAGCGCCGCGGCCGCGCTCTCCTTCTTCCCCATTCTGGTGTTGTGGCTGTTCGCGCCGGCCCTATGGCTGTTTGTCTTCTCTGTGGCCCGTCCCGACAGCGACTTGCGTACACGGACGGGCTGGGTTGGTCTGGTGGTGGCCGTGCTGCTCTACGTAGTGTCCAAGGTCCTCCTGGTTCCATCGTTTCTGGGCAACGCGCCATTTCTTGACATCGTCGCGCCCAGGCTCTCGGACTGGATCCTGTACGGTCTACCCGTGCTACTCGCGGCCATCGGACTGGCGACCATGGAGGTATACGCGCAGCGTTCGGACCGCAAGCTGGTACTGGTCGCGTTTGCCCTGTTCGCAGGGACGGACTCCATTCTGTCGCTGATGCTGTACGTGCCAAATGTGATCGGAGGCTAGGACTCGCTCATTCAGTTTTCCACCCCTCCACCGGCCCCACCGCCTCGCGCACCGCGCGCAGGTTGCCCAGCGGCGCGGTGATGGGCGTGACGCAACCGGTGCCGATGATCAAGCGTCGCCCGCCAGTCTGTGCGCGCGCAGCCTCGACCTCGGCACGCACCTGCTCGGGCGTGCCGCGCAGCATGGTCTCCCACTGGCGCAGGCCGCCCACCAGCGCACCCGGGAAGCACGACAGCGCCTCCTGGAGCGAGGGCGGCGTCTCCTGGTCGTGCCAGTTGAGGGCCTGCACCGGATAGTCGGCCACCACGTCAAACATGACATTCCTGCCGTGCAGGTGCAGCAGGTTGAACCAGCATCCTCGCACCGCTTCGAGGATGCGCAAGTCGTAGGGACGACCGAATTCGCGGTATTCGGCCTCGCTGAGCAGATCATAGGAGGCGTGCTGCAGCGCCAGAAAGATGCCCGCGATGCCCGTCTCTTGCGCGGCTGCGAGGAAGCGCAGCGTGGTCTCAGTGATGGCCTCCAGCCCAGCCTTGAGCGCGTCGGGGTGCTGGCGCAGGTCGGGAGCCAGTCGCTCCCCGGCCAGGTTCTTGGCCTGGGCCAGTGGATTGAAGATAGTGTGAATAAAGGGCACCTCATCCTTGACCCCTTGAGCGATTAGCCTCAGACAGCGCAGCGTCTCGCCCAGCATGCCCTGGCGCGGGTCCAGCACGCGCAGGCGCGCCCAGTCCTCGGGCTGCTGGATCAGGCGCGGCCCCCATTCGCGCGTGCCCTCCTCGTTGCCCACCCAGCGCGATGGCACGCCCCAGTCGGCCAGGCAGTAGTTGCTGGCGGGCATGACCTTGAGGAAATCCCAGTCGTAGGCGTTCTGCCACGTCAGCAAGTCGCGTGCCAGGTCCTCGGCACGCTGGTCGTCCCCCGGCCAGTGCCGCCACAAGGATACCGCCAGCCGGTCGACGGGTGCGCCGGCGATGGTGGCTTCGAGACGGTCGCGTCTGGTCATTGGGGTCATGCCGAGCATCCGCGGAATGAGCTTGTATTCGTCGTGCCCGACAATCGGGCACAGACTGGTGATCGTCAAGGCTCCAACCTGCCTCGGCGCTGGAATTCCTCCACCTGCTCACAATGCTTCTTCTCGTCCCTCGCCTCAGCCGTCATCAGCGCCGCGATGGTGACCTTGAAGCCTTTGAAGCGCAGGCCTCGATCTTTGACAAAATCTTCGGGGGGGATGGTTTTCAAAAACTCGACCAGCTTGCGATGGGATTCCTCCACCAGCGCAAACAACTCGGCCCAGTCGTCCCGTGTCCATTGCAGCACCAGGCGCGCGTTGTAGGTCTGCCAGTCGTGATCATAGCAGGCATAAAAGCTGGGCAGCTTGCCGGCCAGGATTTCGGTCGCGGCCTGCAGGTTGCTGTAATCCCATCCGATCAGATGCGCCAGAAAGTCTCTCGCCGACCAGGTGCCGAGAAAGATCTGGTCCTGTTTCTGCATGGGCAGCGCGGAGGCCGCGCTGAGAATGCTGTCGCGCGCTGCAACCAGCTCCGCCATGCTCTTGTCCTTCTTTGTCTGGGCTGTGGCGTTTGGGCTCATGCTTCCCCTATGCTCTCGTGGCTCAAGCGCTCGACCAGGGACAGTGCATTGACCGTGGCGGCTCCCTGGGCCGTGTTGTTGAAGATGCACCACACAGGCATGGACTGCGCTTTGTCCACCAACAAGCGCGCCAGAGCGTCGAGGCGCTCATCCGGGTAAGAGGAGTAGTACATGCGCGGTGACCCGTGCAGGCGAAAGTAAATCAGGCCATTCCATCCTCCGGGCCAGCGGCCGGCCGGCAGCGGCGCTGGATCCGCCGCGACGCGCGCTATCTGGAATTCGGCCAGCAGTTGCTCCGCCTCGGGCGTGAACCAGCTCGCGTGGCGTGGCTCGCAGGCCATGCTGCCGGCGAAGCGTTCGCGCAGCGTTCCGAAAGCGACCCGCAGCGCGTCGGTGCGAAATGCCAGGCTGGGTGGCAGTTGCACCAGCAGAGGCCCCAGTTTGTCGCCCAGTACAGTAACCTCCCTGATGAAGCCATTGAACACGGCCACGTCAGCCAGGCGGCTGATGTGCGTGAACAGCCGGGGCACCTTGACCGCAAACTGAAAGCCCGCGGGTACGGACGCGGCCCAGCGCGCATAGGTGGCCGGTTTGTGACTGCGGTAGAAGGATGAATTGATCTCTACGGTGGAGAAACGCGCTGCGTAGCGTTCGAGGTGGCTTCCAGCGGCAGGGAAGTTCTCCGCATGGATCTTGGGTAGCGACCAACCTGCGCAACCAACGCGAACTTCAGATGCCATGCGGATTCCTGCCTAAATGACCTGTTTCTCCCGGTACTCCCGGCCTTCGCGCAGACGGGTGATGCCCAGGGAGGAGATGTCCACGTCCGAGCGTCCCTGTAGGATGAGTTGAGCCATGGCGCGGCCGGTGGCGGGGCTCAGCATGAAACCGTGGCCGCTGAAACCGCCTGCGCAGAAGAAGCCCTCCACCTCGGGGAGCGGCCCCAGGATCGGGTTGTCGTCCGGCGTGACCTCGTACAGCCCGCCCCAGCCGTCCATGAAGCCCGCCTGCTCCAGCACAGGTGCACGCTGGATGGCCCTTTCCACCACCTGCGTCAGAAAATCCCACGATGCGTGCGTATTGAAGCTGGGGGGCTCGGCATCGTCGGTCATGCCCATCAGAATGCCGGGGCCCTCTTTGCGAAAGTAAAAGCTGGGAGTGAAGTCGATCACCATCGGGAGCGGGTCGGGGATGGCGGGGAAGGGATTCGTGACGAAGATCTGGCGGCGGTAGGGCTGCACGGGCAGGTCAATGCCAACCATGCGCCCCACGCTGGCCAGCCAGGGGCCCGCGCAGGCCACCACGACGCGCGTCGCAATCCTGCCCTTGTTTGTGACCACAGCAGACACGCGTCCCTGGGACAGCTCGATGCTCCTGGCAACAGTGTCCAGGAAAATCTCGACGCCCAGGCGGCGCGCGCCTTTGGCCAATCCCTGCAGCACGCCGTGCGGATCAGCGTAGCCATCGCTGGGGCAGTAGGTGGCCAGCAGCACGTCGTCCACGTTCAGCGCGGGCACCAGGTCCTTGACCTGCTGGGCCATCAGGATATCCACTTGTAGCCCGAGGCCGCGCTGCAGGGCTACGTTCTGTCGAAAGGAGGCCGCGTCGGCTGCCGTGGTGGCCAGGAACAGGTAGCCGCGTTGACGGAACTCGGGATCGGCGTCCAGTTCGGCCTGGAAGTTCTCAAAGAAGCGTACGCTCTCCATGGCAAGGCGGATGTTGACCTCGCTGGAGAACTGCTGGCGGATGCCCCCGGCGCACTTGCCAGTGGAACCCAGACCCAGCATTGGTTCGCGCTCCAGGACCACGATGTCTTTGCCGCCCAGCTTGGCCAGAAAGTAGGCGGTGCTGGTGCCCATCACCCCACCGCCGATGATCACAACATCTGCTGTGCTGCGCATCCTTACCCCCTTGTAAGATGTCCAACAAAGTTTCTCATGAGCCTTGTGGCTCGCCACCGCACGTGAGAATGAGTCGCATTTCCAGAGCAAACACAGAGACAGAAGAGGAACTGCCCTGTGCCTTGTGTCTTTGTGCCTTGGCGTCTTCGTGTCGACCCATACATGCTCCGCGCTACAGCTCGACCTGCATGCCGAGGCCCTGGGCAGTGGCAAACTGTAGCGCTAGGCGGGCCACGGCGGCGTCCTGAACCGCGTTGCCCACCGACTTGAAGAAGGTGACCTGGCGCTCGTTCTGGCGGCCCGCCTTGCGGCCCAGCACGATCTCGCCCAGCTCCGCGTGGATGCTCTGTTCGGTGATGAGGCCCTTGCGCAGTGGGATGATCAGGTCGCCCGCCTCGGCCAGGCACGCCGGGCGCGAGTCAACCACGATCCGGGCGCGCGCCACGGTCGCCTCGTCCACCTCCTGCATCTGAGGTGTGTACGCGCCGATGCCGTTGATGTGCACCCCGAGTTTCAGGTCCGCGTCGCGCAAGACAGGGGTGGTGGAGGTGGTAGCCGTGCAAACGATGTCGGCGTCGGCCACGGCCTCGGTGGACGAAGCGGATGCCGCCACGTCGGCCGGGACGCGCCCGCCCTGCGCCTTCATCTCGGCTACGTACTCCTCAGCCCGTGCGCGCAGCGCGTCGTAGACGCGCACGCGCGTAATCTCCCGCACTTCGCACATGGCCAGCAGCTGCGTGCGCCCCTGTGTGCCCGCGCCCAGGATGGCCACGCGGCGTGCGTCACGCCGAGCCAGCAGGTCGGTAGCGGCACCCGCAGCCGCGCCCGTGCGCAGCGCCGTCAGGTACGTGCCATCCATGATGGCCACGGGCGCGCCCGTGGACGCGTCCACGACCAGCACCAGGGCGTGAATGGTGGGCAGGCCCCGGCCCGGGTTGCCGGCAAAGACAGACACGACCTTGACCGCCAGCGAATCCGTCTCCTCCAGGTAGGCGGGCATGAACAGGGTCACACCCTCGTGTTTGGGCACCAGCAATTGGATGCGCAGCGGCACGTTGGCGCGACCCGCCGAAAGCTGGGCGAAGGCGCTCTTGACCGCTTCGATGGCCTGTGCCATGGAGACGGCCTGTTGCACGTCCGCTCGCGTGAGCACTGTCAGTTTCATTTGCGGCTCCACTTCAAGTCGATGCCCCAGCTCCTTAGCCACTACATCAACACAAAGCCACCCAGGCGCTAAGGCACAAATCCTAGTTTCTTTCTTCGTGTTATCGTGTCTTTGTGCCTTGGCGTCGGGCTTCTATGCCTCGCCCAGGTACGCCTTGCGCACGCGCTCGCTGCGCAGCAGCTCGCTGGCAGCACCTGAGAGGGTGATCTGCCCCGTCTCCAGCACATAGGCACGGTGCGCCAGGCGCAGCGCCGCGCGCGCGTTCTGCTCCACCAGCAGGATGGTGACGCCCTGCCGGTTGATTTCGCGGATGGTATCAAAGATGGCTCGCACGAGCAGTGGCGCCAGCCCCAGCGACGGCTCATCGAGCATCAGCAGCTTAGGATGGCTCATCAGCGCGCGGCCGATGGCCAGCATTTGCTGTTCGCCGCCCGAGAGGGTGCCCGCGATCTGCTTGTGGCGCTCCTGTAGGCGTGGGAAGAGGCGGAAGACACGCTCGCGGCTCTCCTCGATGCCCTGCTTGTCGTTGCGGCTATAGGCGCCCATGTTGAGGTTCTCCTGCACGGTCAACGTGGAGAAGACCTTGCGCCCCTCGGGCGCGTGCGAGACGCCCAGGTTCACGATCTGGTGCGCGGGCAGGGTATGCAGCGGGGTTTCCAGGAAGCGGATTTCGCCCTGGCGTGGCCGCAGCAGGCCCGAAATGGTGCGCAGGGCCGTGCTCTTGCCCGCGCCGTTGGCGCCTAGCAGGGTCACGATCTCGCCGGGTTCCACGTCCAGGCTGATACCTTTGAGGGCGTGCACATTCCCATAGTAGACGTGCAGATCGCATACCGTCAGGATGGCCATGCTCAGTCCTCTTCCCTGCCCAGGTAGGCCTCGATGACGCGCGGGTTGGCCTGCACCTTGCCAGGGGTGTCTTCCGCGATCTTCTGCCCGTTGTCGAGCACGAGGATGCGATCGGAGATGCCCATTACCACCTTCATGTCGTGCTCGATCAGCAAAATGGTGATGCCCAGATCGCGGATCTGGCGGATGGACTGCATCAACTCGGCGCTCTCTTGTTCGTTGAGGCCGGCAGCGGGCTCGTCCAGGATCAGCAGGCGCGGGTGCGTGGCCAGGGCTCGTGCGATTTCCAGGCGGCGTTGGCTGCCGTAGGGCAAGCTGCGCGCCAATTCGTCGCGGCTGTCGTACAGGCCTATGAAGCGCAACTGGTCTTCTGTCTCGTGCTGGATGTGCGTTTCTTCCTCGCGCTGCCTGGCAGTGTGGGCCAGCGCGCCCCACACCCCGGCGTGCGTGCGACAGTGCAGGCCCGCCATCACATTCTCAGATACCGCCAGGTTGGGGAACAGTCGAATGGTCTGAAAGGTGCGGGCAATGCCCAGCTCGGTGATGCGGTGCGGCCGCATACCCACCAGGCTTTGCCCGTTGAAGCGAATGCTGCCCGCCGTGGGCGAGTAGATACCCGTGATCACGTTAAAGACGGTGGTCTTGCCCGCGCCGTTGGGCCCGATCATGCCCAGGATCTCGCCCTCGGCCAGGTCCAGGTCAAGCCCGACGACCGCCGACAGGCCGCCAAAGTCCTTGGTGAGACTGCGCACTTCCAAGAGGGCCATTCCTCAGTCCTCCACCTCTTCACCCCGAATCTCAAGCTTTGCCCGGCGGCTGGGCCACAAGCCTTCGGGGCGAACGATCATCATCAGGATCATGAGCACGCCCAGCCAGGCATCGCGCCAGTTCTTGGCCGCGCGCACCAGCTCGGGCAGCACCACCATGCCGGCTGTGCCCACCAGCACGCCGGGCACCGAGCCGACACCTCCCAGCACGACGATGCAGAACATGATCACAGACTCGATAAAGGTAAAGTTTTCGGGCGCAATGACCCGATAGCGGCTGGCATAGAGCACGCCAGCCAGGCCCGCCCAGGCCGAACCGAGCACAAAGGCAATGAGCTTGACGCGGGTGGTATCCACGCCCATGGACTCGGCGGCCAGTTCGTCCTCGCGCACGTAGGTCCAGGCCCGCCCCAGCCTCGAGTGTTCCAGTCGCCGGGCCGCGAACACGGTGAGAACCACAAAGGCCAGCACCAGATAGTAGTAGTGCAGCGGTCGGGAGAACACAAAGCCAAAGAACGCCGGCCGGGAAATGCCCGACAGGCCGTTGGGTCCGCCCGTCAGACCCAAGATGTCGTTCTTGAGCGCGATACGAAAGATCTCCCCAAAAGCGATGGTGACGATGCACAAATAGTCGCCACGCAGGTGCAGGATCGGGCGGCTGATCAGGAAGGCAAACAGCCCGGCCGTCAGCGCCCCCACAGGCAAGAGCAAGACAATGGGCACGTGGAAGTGCAAGTTGAGGATGGCAGCGGTGTAGGCCCCTACGCCATAGAAGGCGGCGTGACCGAGCTGAAAGAGGCCCGCCATGCCCACGATGATGTTCAGGCTGAGGCCCAGCATGACGTAGATGCCCGCCAACACCGCCACCGAGGTCTGGTAGTCGTCTAACACCAGTGGCAGGATCAGAAGCAACGCCCCGAGCCCAACATACCAGACCAACGGATTGGCCACTCGTAGACGCTCGCGCAGTTGGTTCATGCCTCGTAGCTCCTCAGCCGGTACATCAACACCAAGTCACTAACACAGAAAGCCACAATCGTCTGTTTTTTCTCTGTGTCTTGGTGTCTTTGTGCGCTGGAATTCTGCCTCGTTTCCCCTACAGCTTTTCTGCAAAGCGCTCGCCCAGCAGGCCGCGCGGGCGCACGATCAAGATCACGATCAACAGCACGTAGGCGATGACGTCCTTCCACTGCGCAGAGCCATAGCCTGCGCCCAGCGACTCGACCACGCCCAGCATCATCCCGCCCAGCATGGCGCCGGGGATGTTGCCGATGCCGCCCAGGATGGCAGCCACAAAGGCCTTGAGGCCAAAGACCCAGCCCAGGGTAAAGTCGAAGGAGCCGTAGTGCAGGCCCACCATCACGCCGCCGGCGGCGCCCAAAGCCGGACCTATAAAGAAAACCGTGGCGATGATGCGGTTCACATTGATCCCCATCAGGCGCGACGTGTCGTGATCGAGCGAGACGGCGCGCATAGCCGTGCCCACCTTGCTGTACTGCACAAACAGGTACAGCCCGGCCATCAAGAGCAGCGACACGACCATGACCACCACCTGCTCCACACCGATGCTGACGCCGCCCAGGATTCTCCATTCGATGTCTGGCACAATGCCCGAGGGGTAGACCTTGTAGCTGGCGCCCCACACATTGCGCGCGACGCTCTCCAGCACAAAGGCAGCGCCTAGAGCAGAGATGATGGGGGCCAGACGCGAGGCGCGACGCAGGGGACG
>Ga0315282_10010006_pt1 | contig 14975 bp, 13 predicted proteins | sample YL17G07_20_MG_FD_203693 | JGI IMG/M metagenome (GOLD analysis project Ga0315282, IMG submission 203693) | Sediment microbial communities from Yellowstone Lake, YNP, Wyoming, USA - YL17G07_20 | ecosystem: Environmental > Aquatic > Freshwater > Lake > Sediment | place: USA: Wyoming | collected... | reverse complement strand
ATCAATATCTGCGGCTAAAATCCTGTCGAGGTACTCCCCAACAGCCTGTTGCGACGCCGCCTCCACGATAACTGTTGGTCGAAGCCCAAGCATTTCATCAAGGTCCGAAACGACCGTTGCAGGAAACCGCAGGGACTTTTTGAGTGCCTCGGCCTTTTCTCCGTTACGATCATACAGAATTAACTCGTCGCACTTTACGATTCTCCGTTCAACCGCTTCTGCGATGAGGGTACCGATGGCGCCGCAGCCTATTATGCCGACCTTTCTAATTTTTTTGGGTCTCTTCAATGGTTCACCTTCAGTATTCGGTGACGAAACGCACGTTAGCGAATTGGGCGATTTCTCTGCCGATGCCCTTTTCCGCGAGAACTTCGAGACGGACAACTTTGCAGGTTCCAGTAATATCCTCGCCGCCTTCTGTGATTATTTCTGCCGTTTCTCTGTCTCCAGCGTAAACCGTCAACTTCTTGACCTGCGAGTTCAAGGGCATGCGCTTTTCCGCTTTTTCCCGTCTAATCTCAGTGATCAGAGCCATGATCAGGTCTCCGCGCTTTTCTGCCTGCTCATCTGCAAGCGCCTGTTCGAACTTGGGCCAAGACGACAACTGCAAGCTTCTGCAACCCTTATGCTCGGCGTACATGGTTTGGTAAATTTCCTCTGTCAAATGCGGTGTAACCGGCGCTAGAAGCTGCAAAATTCTGTACAATACTTCGTAAAGCGCGTGTTGTGCAGCAGCCTTTTTGGCTTCGCTGTGCATTTCTGGCCTGTAAAGCCTGTCCTTGACTGCTTCCACGTAGCAATCGCAGAAAGTGTGCCACGTGAAATTGCGAATCTCCTCCACGGCGATGTTGAATTGGCATTTCTCCATGGCTTCAGTCACCGTTTTCGTCAATCTTGCCGCCTTGCTTAAAATCCACTTGTCTAAGGGTTGAAGTGCGCCCTCAGCTTTTTTGTCGGGCGTGTAGTCCTTCAAGAGTTTACTCGCGAAGCTCGAAACGTTCCAAAGCTTAACCAGAAAACGCCTGCCGTACTCCACGTCTGGCCATCGGAAAGGAATGTCTGAGCCTGTTGCTCCGCCTCCAGCAGCCCACTGGCGCGCGGCGTCCGAGCCGTACTTGTTCAAAACTTCAGGCGCCGCAACATAGTTCTTAAGCGACTTGCTCATTTTCCGGCCGTCTGAACCCAGAACCATGCCGTTGATCAGGCAACTCTTGTAAGGCTTCTCATCAAACAGGGCTAAGTGCCTAACCATCAGGTAATAAGCCCAAGTCCTGATGATGTCGACGCCTGACGGGTGCACGTCAGCGGGAAAGAGCCTTCTCCAGTCTGGACGGTCTGGCCAACCAGCATGCACCGCGCAGGTGATCGAAGAGTCCATCCAAGTGTCAAACACATCGCGTTCGGCAATAAACTCGCGGCTACCGCAGTTTGGACACTGGTTCATGCGGGGATCTTCCAGTTTCGGGTCTATGGGAACCCACTCTTCCTTAGCAATGATTACCTCACCGCAGTTTTTGCAGTACCACACGGGGATGGGCGTTGCAAAGACGCGCTGGCGACTTATAACCCAGTCCCAGTCGAGGGACCGCACCCAATCAATCAAGCGCGTTTTCATATAATCAGGATACCAGACCACCTCGTTAGCGGCTTTTTCCACACTATCGGTTAGAATGCGTGTTTTCATGAACCACTGCTTACGCTCAAGAATCTCGACATGCGCCTTGCATCGATCGCACACGCCTACCTCCTGCGTAAGCCTCTCGGTCTTCTCAAGCAACCCCGCAGTAGCCAAGTCTTGGACTATGGCTTTTCGGGCTTCTGTTATCGTCAAGCCCGCGTACTTGCCGCCGTTCTCGTTAATCCTTCCATTCTCGGTTAAAAGCATTATAACTGGAAGCTTATGCTTGATCACTGTTTTTACGTCTTCCTTGTCGCCGTAAGTGCAAATCATAACCACTCCAGTGCCGAACGACGGGTCAACACCTTCGTCTGGAATAATCTTCACAGGACGGTTGACGGTGGGCACAACGATTCTTTTGTCGATGTATCTGTTGAACCGTGTGTCCGCTGGGTTTATTGCAACTGCAACGCATGCGGGAATAAACTCAGGCCGCGTCGTAGCAATCAGCAAATATTCGCGACTGTTCTCCAACCGAAAACGAATATAGTGAAGTGCGCCCTCGCGCTTTTCGTAGTCCACTTCCGCGTCTGCGATGGCTGTTTCGCATCTGGGGCACCAATTTACAGGGTGCGTGCCCTGATACATGAAGCCTTTCTTGTGCAAGAGTATGAAACTCAACTGGGTGCGTCTCCAATAGTCAGGATCCATCGTGCGATATTCGGTAGTCCAGTCCACGCTGCAGCCCAGTCTTACGACGCCTTCCTTCATCAGCGCAATATATTTCTCCACTAGTTGCGTGCACCACTTGCGAAATTGATCTGGAGGCGCTTCTCGCTTTCGGATGTTGTGCTCTTTTTCCACTTGCACTTCGATGCTCAGCCCGTGGCAGTCCCATCCTTGAGGGAAAAGAACGTTATAGCCTCGCATGCGCTTGTAGCGGGCTACCATGTCAAAATATGTCCAGTTTAAAACATTACCCATGTGGAACTCGCCGGAAGGATAGGGCGGCGGAGTGTCAATGCTGAAAGTGGGCCGCGCCTTGTCGTTCCAGTCGAAACGGTAGATGCCCATCTCTTCCCATTTCCGCTGCCATTTCCGCTCGATTTCACCGAAGTTGTATTCCTTAGGCAGAGTCTGCATGCCTCGATATTCTCCGTTACACTATAGACTTTAGGAAAATTAAAATACAACTAAATAACATTATCCCCTTCAAGGTTTCGGGGAGCTGGGAACATGACCCGGCTGAGAGGACGGCTGAATCGCTGTCGACCCTTAGAACCTGAACCAGATAATACTGGCGGAGGGAAAAGTATGGAGAAAAACGTAGCACAGACGAAGATACTGGCTGAAATGATTGTTTTCATTGCTCTCGCAAATGTTCTTTATTTGATAAGCAAATTTTATCTTCCTTTCCTACACTTGCCCCAAGGAGGCAGCATAACTGTAGCAAGCATGGTTCCGCTATTATGGTTTGCATTAAGACGAGGACCCCGGTGGGGAGTGGAAGCAGGCATAATCTACGGCTTGGTTCACATGGTAATCTCTGGCGACATCTACTACCCAACACAAATAATACTTGATTATCCACTTGCCTTTGGGGCATTAGGTCTAGCAGGTGCCTTCCAAAAACACCCGATGACTGGCGTCGGAGTAGGAATCTTTGGCAGATTCGTTTGCCATTTCATTTCCGGAGTCGTTTTCTTTGGGCAATACGCTTGGGAAGGATGGAATGTTTACGCGTATTCAGCAGCGTACAACGCAACTTATCTCGTTCCAGAGTTCATAATCGATGCAGCCATAATCTTCTCATTGCTAAAAACAAATTTGCTCAAAATTTACATGTAATCTCTTCAGCAATTCCCATTTTTTTCTGTTTCAACCAAGATTATTTGCAGAGAACAGAATAAATCAAACGATTATTCTTTCAGATGCGTTATAGACGTTCATGCGTTTTCCCCGCACAAACCCAGCCAAAGTCAGATTCGCAAGCTCAGCCATGGCGATGCCAGAATCCAAAGCCGTTGCCAAAGAGGCAACAATAGGCAAGCCAACCTTCGCCGCTTTAAAGACCACGTCTCCTGATAGCCGTCCGCTCGAAGCCAGAAAACACTCGCCAAAGTTAGTTTGGTTTAGGGCTGCCATTCCGATTACTTTGTCCACGGCGTTGTGGCGACCAACGTCTTCAGCTAAGGCAACGAGCGAACCGTCAGCCTTGTAGATTGCGGCGGCGTGCACTCCGCCCGTTTGCCTAAAAAGTTCAGCTTTGAAGTTCAGCTGGTTGACAGAGTTGAAAATGATTTCGGCTTTAACGGTCAAATTCGACTTTACTTTCGCGGGTTTCGGCGAATACTGGTAAGGCGAGGCGCTGCCGCAGGCTGAGCTTATTACGCGCGCGTGAAGCCGCGAGATCTTCAACCGATTTTCAACATTGACTTCGGCTTTCAGCTTAACGTAGCAGCAGCTTTCCCGTTCTTTCAGGTTTACTTCTTCTATTTCAGCTGTTGATTTCAGGAGCCCTTCCGAAAGCAAATGCCCAACCGCTAACTCCCTTAGATTTGAAGGCGAACACAAAATCGTCGCCCAATAGGTAGTATTCACAAACAGGTGAAGGGGCTTTTCTTCCGCAACATAATCCATCACTTTCTTAGAAGTTTTCTTTGAAACATCAAGCTTTACGATTTCTACTTGGTGCATGACATATTCATCCTTCATGTTATTTTTTTAATTCGGACAAGACAAAACTTACAATCTTATTGGCAATGTTGACTTTTGTGACCAGCTGCAGTCCTTTCCACCCAGGCTGACTGTTCACGTCAACAATCATTGGACCATTGGGGCCTTCGAGAATGTCCACGCCCGCGATTTTGCAGCCAACCGCCTTAGCGGATTTGACGGCTAATTCCTCAAGGGCTGGGTCAAGCGTTATGGGCGCTGGTCGAGCACCTTGACTGTAGTTTGTCTTCCAGCTTTCTGCAACACGCCGCATCGCCGCTACCACATGACCGCCAATAACAAACGCGCGAATGTCAGAATGACCATGAGGCACGAATTCTTGAAGGTAAATTACGCCATGATGAAAGGTTATAGCCTTGAAAACTGTTGACGCGATCTCTGAGTCCACAACTCTTGTTGCGCCCATACCTCTGGAACCGAAAATCGGTTTAACCACTACGTCTCCGCCTAATTCGGCGAAAGCCTTCAACGCTTCGCTTAGGCTCTCTGTCGCTGCTGTGCGAGGCACAGGCACGCCGTTATCTTCCAGAATTGCCAGAATGTCGTATTTGTCCACACAGTGCTCGATTGCTTCTGGCGGGTTTATGACGTAAAAGCCTAAGCGTTCAAGCTTGTAGAGGATGTCCATTCTGAAAACAAGTTCTTCCAGTGAACCACGTCCGATTGGGCGAATTACGAGAGCGTCTAATTCTTCCAGCAGGTTTACGTTGGCGGCTTTAAAGTATGGTTTGTATCCGATTTGCGCTATCAGTCTTGGAAAAGTGAAGCACACGTATGGAATGTTGCGTTTAGTCAGCTCGTCCCTTAGCTGGGTGGAACTCCAAGCTTCCATGTTTCGAGTTACAATTCCGATTTTCAAAAGCCAACCTTCTGTGTCCGTTTAATCTGCAAAAAATGCTACGGGATTAAACTCTTAAAGTTTCTGTGGAAAACCACGCTAAAACTTGTGAATCCACGGCAACAGTTGCTCTGCACTCTCAAATCTTTCAGAAAGCGGCAAATCCAAGTAAGCACCATGCTCGTTAAAGTATGGAGAGCCCTTTCTAGAAAACAAAGTCAAAACCTTGCCGTCATGTTCAATCTTGAAGCCTTCTTCGCACGGCTCATGTCCCCTAATCAAGAGTTTCGCATTCACTTTCTTCAGCGCATTTTCCGTGACTTTTATGCCAAAAAGTTTTCCAGCACCCCTCGGTGACCACATAACACCCTGAACAGTGTCGCTTGGGTCGCTCCACAACAGGTCTTCCAAAAATTCTTCTTCTTGGCACGCTAAGTCTTGGATACTGCTGATGTTCGATGGTAAGCCTCCGTGAACCATTAAGTAACGTTCTTCCACCAGCACTGCGTTGTTGAGATGATCCCATAGCTCGCGGGTTTTGGCGTACGCTTCCTTCCACTTTTCTTTGAATCTGTGCTGGAACTGCATTGGCAAATCGTGTGGAGCGACAAGAAGGTCTTCGGGTCCTTCGTGGTTTCCACGCATAAGAATAACCTGCTCTGGAAAAGAGAACTTAAGCCTCAAAACAGTGTAGTAAACTTCTGCTGAGTACGCGCCTCTATCGCCGTAGTCGCCTAGAAAAATCAGAGTTGCATCTTTGCTCCTCGCCAGTTTCTGCGTGAAGTCGCTGCTTCTTAGGATGCTGATGAGACTTTCTAAATCTCCGTGTAAATCGCCAACCACCAAAGCCTCGCCTACAGGTTCAAGCTTGACTAATCGTCCTAAAATGGTCAGGTTGCCAATTCTTCCGCTTTCCTCACGAAACAAATCGATGGCACTTTCTACAATTTTGATGAAGTCGCCACTCTGAACAGCTAAGGATTCCTTGATGACCAAGGAAAGATTCATAGGCAATGGTACACCGCAAACACTAGAGAATTTGAACCTTTTCGCCTAGAGAACTGTCTATGTTCTTTTCTATTGCTTTTTTGTGATTGCGGATTTTTTCCAGTATGTCGTTGTAGGCGTGCTCTTTGACAGCCTCATGTGCTTCGACGCTTGCTTTTCTCGCTTTGAACTGCTCAATTCGTTCCTGAAACACGGAGAGATTGCGTTTTATTTCTTCCATCTTCGGCGAATTCAAAAGCTGCCTTTCTCGTGTGGCTACGTCAACGCATCGCGTATGGATTTTCGCCAAAGAATCCCGCTTAAGTATTTCATTCAACGTTTGTTCGGCTTTCCGAGCTTTGTCCGACTTTAATTTCAGCTTACCTTCATCCATCAAACGAGCCAATTTCTGCAAAATCTGCTTTAACAATGGGTACCCAGCCTCTTCAGTTGCAAAGGCCTTGAAAGGCTTTTCCAGATATTGGCCAAGCTTGTTGAGTTCATCTGGTGTTAAGCCTGCACCTCCTCCCTGCAGCGCTAAGGCTTGCATTTTTTTGAAGGGTTTTTGCAGATGTCGCAACGCGTGTTTTAGTTCAATGTTTAATGTTTCTGCTTCAGTTTCTACGAGAAAAAGCTGGTCGATTGGACCTCCACCCTTTAACTCAGCGGTTTTCTGTTCCAGTTCAGCTATTTCTTTCTCGAGGGGGAGGCGTTCATTTTTCATGTCTGTTTTTTGGGCTTCCACTTCTAATAATTGCTTCTCAAGAGCGTGCAGTTCGTTTATAAGCTGGAACGTTTCCTCTAAAGTTTTGGTCTTAACGTACTCTTTACTTAGAAAATCGTTTAGACTTGCCAGCGTCATCTTTGCTCTTTCGTGAATTGCCAAGAATTTTCTTCTGTCCATGATGAAGAAGGGAGAAATCCGCGGAAACCAGTTTTTAATGTCTATGTCTATCACAATGAACACTTTTTGGGTTTCTTGGGCAAACTTGCTTAGGCTATCATAAGAGACTTGGTCGGGAACATTGACTTTTTTGAGTCTGTCCAGAAACAGACGAGCGAGCTTGTTTAAGGCTCTGGCACGGTTGTACACTCTCATGTTTCTCCTTTCGATTTCTTTCGCGCTGTTATCAAGAAGCATTTTGCTGACATCTGTGACGCTCTGAAGTGCAGTGCGCATTTCGTCACGAAGTTTCTGGGCTTGCGCATGCACTGGAGTGAGGATTGAGCTGGTTTCGTTTTCGAGCCAGCCTTTTATTTCGTTTGAGGAGAACTTGATTTCAGACAACGCGCTTCACTATAGAAAGATTATAGTGAAACCCGTATTTATCTTTCGAGTTTAGCAAGACGCTCTTTTTTGAGTAGCTACTCTTAAATAATAACAATGCGTCTCTACAGCGACAAAACGGGACGATAAACATGGATGCAAAAAGAATTTCATTTGCCTTAATGATGGGTGCCCTCGGAACCGCGCTCTTTGCAGTTTCTTTCTACGCGGGACCAATCGCGCCAGGAGTAGCATTCGACTTCTCCTTAATCGCCGCGTTCATCGCGGGTTTCTACGGAGGACCAACCGTAGGCTTTATCTCAGGACTCTTTGTCGGGATATTGCCCGGAATAATGTTCGGCCCTTTAGGAATGGGCGGAGTGCTAGGATTAGTCGGCTTACCGTTTGGAAAGGCTCTGTCAGGCTTGACGGCTGGACTCATAGCGAAAGGCTTGAAGTTTGGACAAAAGCCGCGCTCATCACTGCTAGGAATACCATCAACATTACTTGCTTACGTTCCTGAAAGCATATTCACCTACGCGTACTTCGTCTTTCTCCTCGGAATCGAAGCGGGAGCAGCCACATTCTTTACCTTCATACTGCCAAAAGCCTTAGTTGAAGTATCAATAATGAGCGTCATAATGGCTGCTTTACTAGGAAACAAAGGCTTCAGTGACTTCGTTAGAGCACACTTCACAAAAATAGATAACAAAGAAAATAGCTCTGACGGAAAACAAGAACTCTTATAAAGCACCCGCACTGAAGTTGAAGGACTCTTTTAAGGCGTCAATGTTTATTTGTCCAGCCTTGAACGTTCGGCCAGTTTTCATGTTGTTTATTATCAAAACAGCTGGTGCAAAGAGGTTATGATCTATTTTGTAAAAGTCACGGTCAGCCTCTTTGAAAATCTGCAGAAATGGCTTACCATAACTCTTAGACGCTTTAGACGGAGCTTGCTCAACGATTTTCTTCAGCACCTCTTCATCGTCATGCTCAACCGTGTAGTACACTATTCCGCCATACAGTATGGCGTCGTTTGTCCTCGCCATCGCCACTTCAAACTCCCTGCAAAGGGGCGGAATGGGAGCGTACCCACACGCGTAATGAACTGCGTGAGGACTCAACCCGAGTGTTCTGAGTTTGTGGATTCCGGTTTCAACTATCCTACCTGTAACTTGCGTTAAACCGGCAATGCTTGCCGTCGGTGCCGCAATCATCGCCAAGTTTTCAGGCGAAACTTGACAAGCATTCACGACACGCTCAATAAACTCATTTGATGGGAGTCTATCGGTTTCCAGAACCAGCACGGCCTTGTCGGAAGAGTCTTTGTACCCTAATTCTTGATAAATCTCTTTAGGCTTCAACGCCAAGGCTCTTGCGGGTCCCGACCCGATAATCACGGAGTCGCCGTCTTTTATGCGCCAGCCCGCAAACTGGGAACCCAACGTGGCAATGGCAGGGTGATCGGTACAAACAGTTATGGAGGGAAGCTCCAAGTTGCCGTACGTTTTGAAACCTATTTCTGCCTTTCCACAACCTCCCATACAGATTTCAGTCATAATTTGACCTGCTTGAAAACCTCCAGACGCGTTTATTCCAGCGTCCACAACTAAAGCGCCCGAACTCGTCTTAGAAGCCTTCACGCCATAAAAATCCTGATTATCAAGCAGGGTTTCTACGAGTTTCCAAGCCAGACGGTTCACGCTTAAAGTTTTATCCATGGCTTGCACCCTAAAGGAACTTTTCGTATTGGCTCAGATGAGGATTGTTTCCTTTTGAAACGAAGAGTTTACCTTTTCCGTTGTCAGCAAGGTCTCCGAGAAAGACATAGAAAGGCCCGCTTACCGTTTCGGTCTCTTCAACTTTGACCTTCGGCTTCACACTGTCAATTGTGAAGGTTGGAAGAACTTCTTCCAAAAAGCCTGCAACAACGATTTTGCCTCCGGCCATGCAGGCGCCAACTCGGGTTCCCGCGTCTTTTTCAACGTAAATTGTGCCATCGCGCATACGAAAACCTAAAAACTGTCCAGCGTCGCCGTAGATTTTTATCGTGCCGCCGTGCATTGAAACCGCCGCGTCGCTTCCAATGTTTCCGTGAACAATTATTTTGCCACCATGCATGCCAACGCTGCTTCCGCGGTATGATGAAGCTAAATAGTCGCCTACATTTCCGTGAATTTCGATCACGCCGCCTTTCATTTCTGCGCCTGCCCATCCGCCGACGTCACCGTGCACGGTTATCTTGCCGCCAGTCATTTTCGCGCCCAAATGCATCCCCGCGTTGCCGTGAATGACGATTTCTCCGTCTTTCATGCCCATGCCTATTCTGCGAACTTCGCCTGCATCGCCGTTGATTGTTATGTTTGGGCTTTCAGCCTTGTCTTCTTCGACCTTAAAGAGGTCTCCGAGCTTCTTTTGCTTGTTTCCTTCCCACAGCGCCAAAGCCGCTATTTCATCGGTAGATTTGCCTTGAAAAACGCTGGGATTGATGCATTCAGCCATCACTGGAAAATGGAATTTCCTTAAAGGAGTTAGCACTATCATTTTTTAGACGCTCGCCTTAACAGTTATTGGATTCGAAACCTTCAGGTAATGATCTGCCACTGGATAGTTTTCATATTCAACTGTCCAGTACTCTTTAAACTTTCTTTTGATCTCATCGTCCACCTTCACCTGCTCAGCAGTCTTCACGTCAAGCCATATGGTGCGACCGTCAGCGTACTGCACTATTTCGCCGTTCTTAACCACGACCTTGCCGTCTTTAATGGTGTAAGCAGCATTAGTGAAAGCTCTCCGCACAGTCTTATACTTCCGAGACGGATCTATCTTTTCGGGATTCACGTTGTATACGGCTACATCCGCGTCGGCACCTACGCCCAAGTGTCCTTTATCTTTAAGTCCCAAAGCTTTCGCCTGTCCTGCTCGGGTGACTATGGCGATTTCGTAAAGGCTTAATTCACGCTTTATCGAGGGAAGAAGACTTCTTTTTATGGCCTTTGGATGCGTCCTTTTCAACGTCGCCATCCGTGCCTTCTTGCTGATGAGCCACGCGATAATTTTCGGGTAAGCCGTGAATGGCCCAGCGTTCGGATGATCCGTGGTCATAAACATTTTCCAAGGATCATAGATTAAAAGGGCAAGTTCCAAGCCTATGGACCATTGTGTGGCGTTAACGTAGTTCTTGCGGCGGTAATGGTAGGGCACGATGCCAGTGCTCGTTTCAGTCTCCACATCATGATTTACCCATTTGTGCCCGCTCAATTCGTAAAGGGTGTACTGGAAGGGGCCGTCAGCCGTCATAGTAGTAGTGTCCGTGAATATCACTTGACCCATGTCCAAGGTTAGGTGACTGTGATTGTTGACGTATTTGGCGATTTCTTCCGCAGCAGAACCCATGGTCGTCCAACCATCGCCCTTGAAACTGCTGAATTGAAGATGAGTTATGTGCATCACGGGCTTATTATCAGTAGCTAAATCTTCAACACACTTCATAGTCTCCAAGGTGGTTACGTAGTTTCCTGGTACTCCAAGGTTATTTGTGTGAAGATGGATTGTGTGAGGCAAATTCAACATCTTGTTTACCTTGCACAGGCCGCGGATTATCTCGCGGGGAGTGATGCAGAAACCTGGAACTTGGTCGTCTATGCTGTGGACGTTTCGTCCGAAACCCCAAGCCTCTAACCCGCCAGGGTTAACGATTTTTATGGCGTATCCTTTCGTCGTGTCCATCATCCACGCCACGTATCTTGCACATTCCTTCAAATCTCCTTTCTGAAGGTATTCAAGCACGAACCACCAGTCCCCGAGAAGCGGGTAACTAGCCTTATCCAACATTGGCGTGTCATTCAATTCCTCATGCGTGTGCTTGGCTTCCAAAGGCGGCATAGAAGGATTCATCAGCGTAGTATAGCCCATCCGCGAATAACGGTAGCCAGTTGTAAAAGTTGACGGAATAGAATAGCCAACGCCAGACCGTGTGATAGTTGTTTTACGTTCAAAATCTTTAGCGTGATCTTCAGGTCTCAACAGTCTGCCACTGTTCACTTCCGAACCAGCAATGTGGCAGTGGATGTCCACGCCGCCGGGCATTACAGTCATGCCTGAAGCGTCTATTTTCTTTGCTCTACGTCCGCGGACGCTTTTAACGATTTTTCCATTCTTGATGGCGATGTCCATTTTTTCGCCGTCAACGCCATTGATTGGGTCGTAAACGAAACCGTTCTTAATCAGCAGCTCCATTTTAGGCAACCTTCATCTTCTGAAATTTTATTATTCTGGTCTCTTCGAGAATTCTCTTCAGAATCTCCTCATCGGTAAGGATTCCTTCTGGGGGTTCAACGACCTTTTTAAGCGGAAGAGGCACATAGTCCATGCGGTAAGCAGTTCCGCCCACTTCTATTCCGACGAAAGCTGAAGGGAAAACCACATCACCCATTAACGCAGTGGCGTTCATGTGAGGGTCAATCACTATTAGCGGATTCTTAACGAGGTGTTCAACGGCTTTTCTTGGGAAAGTAGCAACAGGGTCCGAGGCTATCACCAGAGTAGCGTCTGACTCCTGACGCAGGAGAACATCCATAACCGTTGTCTCTCCAGGATTATATCTGGGATAGCCCAGTGAAAAATCGACGGCGTAAGGATACCCGCTCTGCCAAGTGGAAACAACATTTGCGCCCGTGACGTTGAAGTGCCCTCTCATGGGCATGATCGCGAATTTAGTTCGCGTGTTCAAATCGCGTACAAGCGAAATGGCTACGTCGACGTTCCTGAGTTTGCCTGCACTCATTGTTAAGCCAAGGCCAAAGAAGAGAACGCCAAATTCGCAGCGTATCATGGCGTCAGCCATTTCTTCCAGATACTCCACAGGAACGCCGGCAACCGTGTCGACGTCAAGCTCTTGATCTCGAATCAACGCCCTTAAGGCCTGCATAACTTCGTAGTCCTTGTTGGGTTCGACCTGAATGAAATAGTCAGCAATCTCAGCAGACATCGTTTTCCTAGCATCAACCACTATTAGTTTGCGTCCTTCTTTCATCATTGCCGGTGGAGGCTTGCCCATAGTTTCTGGTTGAAGCATAAGCTGAGGCGGATTCTTCACAAACTCCCTTCTCAGGGCGCTCTGCATTTTTTTCTTACCCACAGAGGCCTTGACTTTTTTCATGTACCCCTTCCAGTCGCTCTTTTCAAATCTTCCTTCTGTGAATGTTGTGTACCTTTCAAGGTGTCTGGGATGAGCGCTCCACGGATCGCAGCCCCAATAAATAACGAGGTCTGCACGGTGCCTAATTTGTCCAAGGGTACATGAGGGAAGGCCCACTTCTTGAACGCTTAAAGCTGACGGCCCATGGCAGACAACGGAAGTGTTGTCAATAACTCCGCCAACTTCTTCCGCTAATTCCATACCCACACGTTGGGCTTCGCAACTTGTTGAACTCCAACCATATAATATGGGGTAGTTCGCGTCGGCAAGGATTTCGGCAGCTTTGTGGATAGCTTCTTCAAGCGTAACTTCAACGAGCTCGCCGTTTTTCCTTATCAGCGGTTTTTGCGTTCTATGTTCGCTCTTATAGCCTAGAAATTTGGATTCGCACATGGAGCAGCCGTTTTTCACTTTAACTACTTTTCCATCTTCGATGGTCAATTCAATGTCGTCACATAAACAACCGCAAACAGGACAAGTGACTGCTTTAACAATTGACATGTGATTACCTTCCAAATTCGCTTTTGAGAAGTTCCTTCATGTTTAAAAGAGGCTTATCTCGGGCTGGTTCAACTTCGGCAGGGATTCCCTTGAAAGAGGGCATGCCGATGCTGCTGGTTTTGTTGCTACAAATTACGTTCGCCCAAGGACCATAAGGGATGTAGATCAGTCCAGGAGTTGGAGCTCTCGCATACTTTACGGCTTTAACCACCACCGAGCCATACTCTGTGGATACTAAAATGTTTGTGTTGTCTTTTATTCCGAGTTTCTTCATGTCTCCCGCATCCATGAAGCATATTGAGACTGCTTCAAAATATTCTTTTGAGCTTTTTCCGCGTTCTTTGCCTACGCCCTGTTCAATTGTTCGCCCCGTGAGCAGAGTTACTTGCAGTTTTTGCTGCAGCATGGTCTTAACCCTTTACTCCATTAATGATATTTGGCTAATATTTAAGAGTAAGTTTGAAGAAATTGAAAAATTCAACATCAAGGTCGATAGCCGCTGAGGGCGCACAAAGCCAACGCAGCCGCAGTTATGTCAGCGGTCGTTCCTGGATTGAAGAGGTTTCCAGATTCTCTGAGTTTTCTATCAAAATCGAGGGTACTCTTTCTTCCCTTTGAGGTTTCCACGCCGCCTAACTGCAGAACTTTCTTGGCATCTAAGGAGATTTCACTCGCCTTTTTAAAGCCAACTTTTCTGGCTATAAAAGTGTCTGGATGCTCAGACAGGACTTTCAGGAAAGTGTGGATGACAGCCGTGTTCAAATCTCTACTCTTGAGTTGCTCCATCAGATAAGGATAAGCCAAATTGAAGGTTATCGGGTAATTGTTAACCCATTCAGAACACACGTCATCGTAACCAGCGGCTATTTTGAAAACCTGATAGAGGGAAACATTATCCTTAAGTATCCGCTCCTTAGAGTGGGGGTCGTGAACGTCGAGGTCTGGAGCCCCATTAAGACCGCTCGGTTTTGCTATGTCTATAGCTTCGTAAAGGTGAACCGCATCTTCAGGCGTTGTCGATTCAACCGTCAACTTCACGTTTTCTCTCAACCGCGGAATCTCAAAAACAAAGTTTCCTTTTGTAGGAGTCATACCCGCGGCAACAGCGAGGGGCGCGAACAAAATCACAGTGCCGAGCAGAGTGTTTCCGCCCTTCTGCCACGCGTTAATATCGGCTACGCATTTTTTTATGATTTGACCGATGCCAACATCGCTAATGCGCAGTTTATGGTTTGACACGGCAATTCCACGGTTAGCAGCCTCTGCAAAAAAGGGCGCTGCCGCCACAGCGGAAGCCAGAAAATGTTCACACCGCGTGCCTTCAAAGCCCACAACGAAATTCACGTTTCCAGGCTTGTCCGCGCTGACCTCAAGCAGTATAGCCAGTTCTAGGCATTTGGAAATGTGCTTTGCCTTTTCGCAGTGGAGCATAAGGGAAAGTGCACCTGATTTTTAGTAGGTTCAAAAAAGGTTTATTAACGTTGTGTAAAAAACTACAAACAATTGAAGTCTCTTACATAATGAACCCAGCAGGGGATTTCTCCATGCGAGCCCGCGAAGGCGACTTAATCAAAACAAAAGACAACGTAATCTTCGATGTCAAAGGCTTGGTGCATCCTCCAAACAAAGTGATAGCGTTTCCAAGGTTCATCCCTTCGCCTCAAGGCAGCCGCGGACATCGAAAGGACTTGTACGGTAAAGTTTACAGCTTCACTGAACGTTTCAAATTTCTGGAACAGAACTCACCAGACCTCATAGTGCACGACCCAGTTTTTGACGAGACCTTATGCGAAGTCCCAATCGACGCCATCAAAAAGCACTACAAGCC
>Ga0315282_10010005_pt1 | contig 14977 bp, 15 predicted proteins | sample YL17G07_20_MG_FD_203693 | JGI IMG/M metagenome (GOLD analysis project Ga0315282, IMG submission 203693) | Sediment microbial communities from Yellowstone Lake, YNP, Wyoming, USA - YL17G07_20 | ecosystem: Environmental > Aquatic > Freshwater > Lake > Sediment | place: USA: Wyoming | collected... | reverse complement strand
GTGTCAATAGATTTTACATAAATATATGGCACCACATCTTTCATCTTTTTTCTGATTGTCAAAGAACAACGCAGCTATTTACAGGGGTTGCACCATTCAACCCTCTACCAACTGTAGAAGAAACGTTTGGAGGTTACAAAATTTGGGGAGTTTTTGCAAGCATTCTTTGATCGATATGGATTCTATTTGAATTGAAGGGCTGGGAGTCACTGACTCTAAAACACTAAATCGGACAGAATAAATTCTCTTGACCAGCTATAAAATGCATTACAACTCGCCTCAGTATTCATTATTCTGTTTTCTTAATTCTCCTTCAGGATACGGTGGAGGTAACTTGAGATGCTCGGTCGATGCTTCAGATAGGCAAGAGTCAAAGCGACCTCCTGACCATAGTCTCCTTCGACCTCCTGGATGGCAAGATGAATAAAGTCAATCAAAACATCCGAGGGGACATCAACCTCTTTACCTGTAGCGGACTTGATATATCCTTCAATCAGGGTAGCCCCTTGATCCGCCAGATCTTGAATGGCCTCTGATTCCTCCTGGCTCAATATCTCACCATAAAGAATCATCATCTGCTGAAATTCTGCTTCAGCATTCCTGATGATTTGACTTGCCTCGTCATAAGATAAATTTTGATGCCTTGCCAATCCCTTCGCATAGGCCGAAACCAGCAAGTCAGGAACAGAGGCGGGACGATCTTGAGCTGAATGGAACAGCTCGAGACCGATGGACGGATCTTCATTTCGCTTGATCAAGAGATCGACAGCCGTCTCTATCAGAGGGTGAGCTAATTCAGGGGCAAAGAGTCCGGCGAAAAAAGGAGCAGCTGGAACCCCTGCATTTTCGAGAATGTCTCGCAAGGGGGATACCAACTTTGGGGCCAATCCACTGCTTTTCGTAATGACATAGCCTCTCTTTGTCGTGCGACCTCTGTGGTGGGCCGTATAATCTGCACCCCAGCGGTCATTGTGACTGACAAATCCAAAGGCAAAGCTATCCAGTCCCATTTTCCGTGCTTTCGTCTTTACGCTCGTTTCGTGGCGGTGCGTTTGATCCACTATATAATCATAATAAGGTAAGTCCGACTTCAGGTTAAAGAGGTCTGGCGCGGTGGCGCCATAGATCTCCTCAAAATTCAATTCGCCTTGGCCCAATTCTTTTGCAAAATAGGCGTGGGTGGCTTGTCCCCATGGAAACGCTCCGGTAGGAAGAAATAAAACCAAAATGGAACAGCAGAAGAAATTGACTGCTTTCCTCATTTGTCCTTTCTCTTGCCCTTCTCCAAAACAAATCACCCCGCCCTTACAGGCGGGGCATTCAAAAAAATCTTTCAGGCTCTGTGTGTCACCCTGAACCCGTTTCAGGGTTTATTGTCCAGAGACTCTGAACTGATACTGAAACAAGTTCGGCACAAGGTTCAGAATGACAGAATGTGTTCTCTCTTCATCATGTTTTTCGTGCCTTCGGCACGAGGGCTTTTATCCTTACCCTTACACATTGGCTATTTCGCCCTATTTCACAAAAGCCTCTTTCTCCCGGCCACTTCCCTGAATCACTTAACAGGCTTAGCTCCTTTAAGAGGGATTGAGGTAAGGGTGTCTGAAATCAACTTTTTGATGTTTAACGGGGCTGATCCCTTGCCATTCTTAGACGATGAGAGCGATACCATGCCTGCTGCCCCCTCCTCCCACGGCGTCCCTGTGAATTTCAACGTTACGGTAAGTGTTCCATCAACGGTTACGGGTCCCAAATCCGTGTCCCCCTCGATGGTGATATCCCAACCTAAGTTAATATTTCCACTTATATTCCCATTGGATGCGATCTTCCCTGAAAAGGAAGGATCTTTAGTCGGTTCGGAAGAAATTGAAAATCCACTGGTATCTAACTCACTTAGCGTGGCTGAAATTGAATCTGACAAAGGTGTTAAATCGACGAGAAAAGTACTTCCATTCTGGTCCCATGTGGGGAGGTCAACGGAATCACTAACTCCAAGGAGTACCGTTATCAGTTCATCCTCGAACGTCTGATCACCGTAAAAATAAAATACCTCTCCAAAATTATACACCTGAGGCAATGTGGCGGTGAGACTAATAAGATCTGGGAAGTTGATCTTTAGCGTCAATTTTCCTTTGATATCGTATGTTGTATCACTAAGATCAGGAACTGTAGAAGCTGCCCAGGAACGGTTGGAGATGGCCATCATTGAAAGCAAAACAATCGAGATGATAAGCATTCTTTTTAACATGTTTTTCCCCTCCTTTTGGTTTGTTCTAATAAGTCAAACATGGTTGTTTTGTAAGAGTCTGATAGAGATTAAGAATCTAAAATCAATTTATATCAATCACCCCTTTTTAACCTCATAAAATTAGGTGAAGTGAACTCACCCACTACCTTGCTTTCTAAAACATCGTTAACTATTTTTCAACATATTTTTGAATAAAAAACTGCAGCAATTATTATGCCATTTATTTGAAGTTCTTAACTTGTTGACATTTAAAAATTTCTCAAAAGCCTCTCCTTGATATCATATTGTTCCACCCGTAAATTGTCACCTGAAGTATGAAATCTTTTCTTCCTTTTTATCTTCAAGGACAGGATATTGAATCTCCCATTAAAAATCAACTTTGAAGTTTACAGATTAGGGTTCAAGAAGACAAATATGGAGAGATGCAGAATGACCCTGAATTACGCCAGGGCGGGGTACAGCATGATAAACAAAAAGGGAAATTGTCATCCCAAATCTTTTCCTGAACTTGATTCAGGATTGGTTCAAGATCTCGACGTTAAAAGACAAGACAAAATGATGAAGCGAGCCCGACCTCCGTCAGTTCAAGGTTCATAACATTTTGTGACTTTTCAGGATTTTTTGAAATAGCTCTCAGCTTTTCTGACGGCAGGCCACAGGCCCAGGTTCATGGGGCCGAAGATGAGAAGGCTCCTTTGGAGATGGAGGGGGTTGAAGATTCTTTTGAGGATAGAAGGAATGGAATAGAAAGACCGGTTCACCTTCCAGAAACCTTCTTGAAGTTCTTCTACGGTCATCCGTTTCGGCTGAAAGACCACTGTGGCCATATCATATTTCGACCAATCTTCCGTCAGAATTCTCCCTTCCTCCTTTAACCTTTGATGGATCCGGGTTCCCGGGAAAGGGGTAAGGATGGGAAGGAAGGCCCCGTCGATCCTGTTTCGTTCAGCAAATTCCAAAAACTCATCAAAGACAGACGGATCATCATAGTCATAGCCAAAGACAAAGGAGGCATAGACTCCAATCCCTGCATCATGGAGCCTCTGAATCCCCCTTTCATAGGCTTCAATTCGATTGATCCGTTTTCCCATCAGGTTCAGGTTCTCCTCACGAAGGCTCTCGAATCCGATGAAGAGCCCGTGACATCCTGCTTTGGCCATCAGGGAAATAAGTTCTGGATCCTCCGCGATATGGATGGGGCCTTGACTCACCCATCGCAATCGATAGTGGGAGAGCATGGTGAGGAGTTCTCTGGCATGGGCGAGGTTTCCGACAAGATTATCATCGACAAAGAAGATATAGGCTTTTGATCGATCCAGGGATTGAATCTCTTTTTCAACGTCAAGGATCGGCCTCATCCGGTATGACCTTCCATGAAGGGCAGTCACGGAACAGAACTCACAGTCATAAGGGCATCCCCTCGTAGTCTGAATCAAGTTATGAAAGAGATACCCTTTTTGAGGAAGAAGGTTCCTCCTCGGGATGGGAAGATGATGGAGATCCGTCCTCTCCTTTTGGCGGTAAAAGGGCTTCAACTCCCCCTTCTCTGCATCCTCTAAAATCTCAACCCAGATCTCATCTGCCTCGCCGACGACGACGCTATCCGAATGGCCTTTGGCCTCTTCAGGGAGCCAGGACGCGTGGATGCCTCCGATCATTACCTTCTTCCCCCTCTGTCGAAATTGATCTGCAATCTCATATCCCCTCGGTGCGAGGGGCGTGATGGCGGTGATGGCGACAAGATCCACCTCTTGATTGAAGTCGATCTCCGAGAGACTTTCGTCGATTATTTTTATTTCATGTTGGGATGGCGTGAGCCCTGCGAGAAGGGAGGTTGAAAGAAGGGGAAATTTAAATGCAATCACATCCCAGAAACTGTCCTTCGGCCATCTGGGGATGATAAAGGCGATCCTCATCTCGGCTTTTTTCCCCTCAAGAGCTTATCCAGAGGTCTGACCTCCACCCCCTCTGGAACTGCCCACTGGAAGGAGTCTTCGGGCAAAGAGGAATTGACAGAGATTTCTTTCAGGCGGAGTTCGATATGGATCTCCTTCTCTACCACATCAATCCGAATCCGGTTTGGAACTTCGCTCCCTTCACTCTTCTCCGAGGACACCTGAATGTCACCTGTCTTCTCCATCAGATCCTCAAATTCCGAAACCTCTCCGGTATAGGCCTTTTTCTGAATGGGGATGAGGAAGAAGAATTCTCCATTTCGGTAAAGGGCATCGAACGCACCCATTCCAAAGGGAAGATAACCAAGGAGTCGAAGCTTGTCCGGTCTTTGATAGAGGAGGAATCCATTAAGAAGATAATTCATCCCTTCGCCCATTCTCGCCGTTTCAATTCGAATCGAAGCCTTTGCCTGAAGAGATTCTACAGATGAGAAGATATCAAGGAGTTTATTCACTGGATTCTCAAAAGGTGGCCTTTCGATAAGAGCTGGTGGAGGAACTTTCTTGGGACACCCTGAAAGAAAAAGGCCTAAAAGGAAAAAACCAATGATAAGACAACGATGTTTTCGAATCATTTCATTATTCTCCTTTTCAGTTTCACTTGACCCATTGAATCCTCGCCCTCCTTGAACCTTCTTACATGAACCACTCTAATTTATCGGTAATTCTCCTCTTTCAAACTTCTTCAAAATAGCCGCTGCCGTCAACTCACCCGATGCGACCACTCCTGAAATTCCTCCCCCAGGGGATGTCCAATGGCCGGTGAGGTAAAGGTTCGGAATAGGAGTAGCCTGTTGAAGACGATAGATTCCGGATTGGCTCGGTATCTGTGCCCATCCATATGCTGCTCCCCATCGATTCCTGGTCCATTGCTCAATCGTTTTTGGGGTGGTCTCCACTCTAACCAGGATCCGTCTCTCCAGATCAGGAATGAACGCCGATGCCTTAGTGATGAGGCGCGCGGAGAGTTGATCCTTAACCTTCTGATCCCAACCCAGACCGAGATGATAGGGCGCCTTCACACTTAGGCAAAGAGTGCTCCTCCCCTTCGGTGCATGGGATGGATTGACCTTCGATGGAGCAAGGAGGTAAAAGGGTGCCTCATCAGGAATTTCATTTTCATACAGAGTCTGGTATTCTTTTTCGAGGTCGTCATTGAAGAAGACCTCATTATTTGAAACAGAAAGTCCATCCAACTCCCCTTCAATTCCCAGGTAGAGAATGAAATAGGAAAGGGAGGGTCTCATTCCTTTCAATTTTGATCGAAAGCCGCTCGGAACGTGGTCCTCTCCGATGAGATCCAAGAAAGTGGTGTGGGCATCGATATTGGAGATCATCACCTTTCCTGTCATTTCCTGACCGTTCTTCAATCTCACGCCGATCGATCTTTTTCGCTCGAGAAGGATCTGATCAACTTCTTCGCCAATGAAGATCTTGCCCCCCATCTTTTGGAAGGTCTCTCCCAATTTGAGTGGAAGTTCCTCCACCCTACCCTCAATGCAGGAGACTCCATAGTTGAAATAGGACATCTCAATCCCAGCCATCCCTATCACCGAGATCTCCTCAGGGGCAAGCAGCGCATAAGAACTTCGAATCGAAAGGAGAGTCTTCAAAGAAGGATGGATGATCAATCCATTGAGGAGTTCTCCATAGGTTCTATCCCTGTATTGTGAGAGGACAGGATATTGTGAAGAAAAGGAGGAAGGCTCAAACCAGTTGAGAGAAGAGGGAATTTGTGAAAATTCTTCAAAGATTTTTTTCAGGATAGAATAAACCTGTTCAATTCCCTTCCTCTCATTTGGAAAAAGAGCAGAAAGGTTTTCAATGTGGGTTTCAAGTTGGGAAGATTGGCTCATCTTCCGTTCCGGGAAATGGTATTCCCTCGCAGGTTCAAGGGGGATGAAGCGAATTTGATCCAAGAGGTCCAATTTCTTCAGAAGGCTCCAAACCCTTCCCCCTCTTTGGCACTCTCCTACCGATTGAACAGAAAGGTCGAAGGAGAATCCATCCCTTTGGAAGGAGGTGCAGCAGCCACCCACCTTTTGATTCTTCTCGATCATCAGGACCCTCAGGCCCTCATTGGCGAGCAGACAACCGCAGGTGAGGCCTGCCATTCCCGCTCCGATGATGATCACATCTGTATCAAACATAACGTGGAAAGTATAACACAGCATTTTACCTTTAGTCGAATCCGAGAAGTAGCTGAAAACGCTCAATCATTTTACAATAAGACATCGACCAATACCGCACATACCAAGTTATGCAAAAGCCAAACAATATGGAGATGAAAAAAAGGTTTATTTCGAGCATTGAGCCTCCAACAGACCGGTCGGAGCCTACATGGTGGTTTGCTTTCCAGGGGAATAAGCTTCTCGTCTATCAGGAGCCCTCTTCTGTCCGCATTCCATACCTTGTTGACTTTGCTGAGCTCGGATTGACAGCATTGCATCAACACTATCTGGGTCGCCTCGATAACCGTCACTGTTATGCGGTCGGACTTTCTGAGGGGACTGTTCCGTCGACAGGAATGGGCTTTGAGGGTTTACGCCAGGTGTACGGTCGGTTAGATGAAGAACTCTTCTGGATAGCTGCTCGGGCGGTCCAGATTGTCGACTGGGATAGGACACACCAGTTTTGCGGTCAATGTGGCGCCCCGTTGAAAACAAGGACGACTGAACGGGCCAAGGAATGCCACCAATGCAGTCTGCTCCATTTTCCGCGGCTCTCCCCGGCAATCATTGTCCTCGTCGAGCGAGGGCATGAACTGCTGATGGCCCGATCTCGCCACTTTTTGCCCGGCATCTACAGCGTCCTCGCCGGTTTTGTAGAGCCAGGCGAAACCCTGGAGGAGGCCGTGGTACGCGAGGTGAATGAAGAGGTGGGCATCACCGTCAAGGACATCCGATATTTTGGCAATCAGCCCTGGCCTTTTCCCCACTCGCTCATGATCGGGTTTACTGCCACTTATGCCGACGGCGAAATCTCTCTTGATGATAGGGAGATCGAAGATGCAGGCTGGTTTACGGTGGACACCTTGCCACCCCTTCCCGGAAAAATAAGTATCGCCCGCAAATTGATAGATTGGTTCGTTGAGAAGCAAGGGAAGCCTCTGCCTGAGTGACATGTTAAAGCGAGTTCTTATCAAACAAAATTATGATCGGAAAGCGCCCGTCATTCCCTCTTCGGACGATCCGGAGCGCTGCGAAGAGAGTTTAGTGGAGATTCCTCCTGACAGTACCAAGAAAGTGCACGATCCGCGTCGAGTGATCTCCCTGAATGTGGACCGCGGGGAGTTCTTTGGGGTCAAGGGTGGCTTTTCCCGGAACATGATTATCGGGTTTGCAAGGATGAATGGAAAATCGGTGGGGATTGTGGCCAACAACCCGCTCTTCCTGGCCTCGGCCATAGATTGCGATGCTACGGATATGGCCGCCCGTTTCATCCGGACTTGCGACTGCTTCAACATCCCCCTGATTTCTCTTGTGGATGTTCCCGGGTATCTCCCCAGGGTAAAGGAAGAATATAAATATAAGGGAATCATCCGCGACGGCGCCAAGATGCTTTATGCCTGAAAAGAAGCTGCTGTCCCCAAGGTCACCTGCATTATTCGTAAGGCCTACGGCGATGCCTTCGCGGCCATGGGCAATAAAGAGATGGGGGCTCATCTTGTTCTGGCGTGGCCCATTACGGAGATTGCCATCATGGGCGCGGAGGGAGCGGTACGGATCCTCTACCACAAGAAAATCGAGGCGGCTGAGGATAAGAATCGCGTGTGTGGGAAAAAGATCCAGGAATTCCCCAAAAAGTTTATGACTCCCTATTACGCCGCCACCAGAAGACAGTTGGATGTCCTGATCCGTCCGCAGGAGACTCGGCCACAGATCATCAGGGCCTTGGAGATGCTGGAAAATAAGAAGGTAATCCGGAAAAAAAGAAGGCATGGGAATATTCCCCTATGAAATAGAGAAATTCGAAATCCGAAGCACGAAACCCGGCAATAACATTGGATTCAGAGGAACGCAGATTTTGAGGATCTTCAAAATCTTTCTTTCCTGCATTTATCTGGAAGAATCTGCGGCCCTTTAGTTTCCGGGAAATCCATAAAAGACAGCAAAGGAGAGGCAAAATGAAAACGAACATTCCCGGAAAATGGGACCTGGAATATGACGTGGTTGTGGTGGGCTGGGGCGCTGCTGGAACCGCGGCGGCAGTCACTGCCCATGACCAGGGAGCAAAAGTTCTGATTTTGGAGAAGATGCCCCAGGGAGGCGGAAACTCGAGTGTCTGCGGCGGTAATATCATCATCCCCAAGGGGAAGGAGTTCATCGAATACCTGGACACTCTTTCTTTCAAGACCACGGAGCGGGAGATTATAGAGACTTTTGTTGAATACGCCCTGAAAAACGCTGACTGGATCCGTAAAATGGGTGGGGATGTCCAGGTCTTCAGGCCTCTGGAAGTAGCCTATCCGACAATGATCGCCGGGGCAGGCTTTCCCAAGGTCCTCGGGGCAGACACAGTGGTCAAATACAATATCAAAGGAACCCCGGAAGAAGGCAAGCCTTCGCAGCGCCTCTGGAAATTCCTCTCCGGCCTGGTCGCCAAGAGGGGGATCCAGGTCTTTACCAAAACCCCGGCCAAGGAATTGATTCCCAATGCTCAGGGCGAGATCATCGGGGTGATGGCGGAAAAGGAAGGAAAGAAGATTTCCATTAAGGCACGGAAAGGCGTGATCCTGACCTGCGGCGGCTACGAGAACGACCCGAGGATGAAATGGGACTACATGCCGGTTAAACCCCTCATGTTCCTGGGGACGCCGGGGAACTCTGGAGACGGGATTCGCATGGTTCAGAAGGTCGGGGGAGACCTGTGGCATATGACCCGGCTGTGCTGCCTGATCGCTTTCAAGGCGCCGGAGTTTGAAGCGGCTTTCTGGGTTTCTTTCCTCAGTGAAGGCTTCTTCTTCGTGGACAAGTACAGCCACAGGTTCGTCAATGAGGCCGGGATTGAGGTCCATGAATATTACCGGGAACTCTCCCATTTTGACGTGGAGAAGATGGAGTTTCCCCGGGTACCTCTCTGGGCGATTTTCGACGAGCCAACCCGGCGCCGGGGCGCCCTGAGCCGGGGAACGGCCGGATACAACCGCGACCACTATTCCTGGAGCCTGGACAACTCGCTAGAAATCTCCAAGGGCTGGATCCTCCAGGGGAAGACGGCGGCGGAATTGGCCGGCAAAATATCGGTGGAACCGAAAGTGCTGGAAGAAACTCTTTTCCGGTACAACCAGGGTTGTAAGGCCGGAAAGGATGAATTCGGGCGAGCCAAAGAAGACCTCCGGGCCCTGGAGCCTCCGTTTTACGCCATTCAGCTCTGGCCGGCCCTGATCAACACCCAGGGGGGGCCCCGTAGGGATAAGGAAGCGCGAGTCCTCGACCCCGACGGCAAGCCCATCCCCCGACTTTATGCCGCGGGCGAGCTCGGCTCCATTTGGGGCTACCTCTACCAGGGGGCCTGCAACATAGGGGAGGCCCTGGTATTCGGTCAGATCGCTGGAAAGAATGTCGCCGAAGAAAAGGTCTGGGGGTAGAACGGGACATGGACAGCATGCTTCTTGACGAGCGGAATTTTGAAGTTCCGGCTTCCCAGGAAAGGGTTTGGCGGTTGATCGGAAAGGTCATCTTCAGCAGCCTGCCGGGCTTGGAGAGAATGGAAATTCTGGACGAGAACAATTTTCGGGGCCTCTTGAGGATCCGGGTTCTGGGATTCCAGGTCACCCTGAAATTGAAAGGCGAAATGTTGGACGTGGAGCCGCCCGACTCATTTTCGGCAAAGCTTTATCTGGAAGGTCCAGGTGGGATGTTCGAGGCGGGCCAGAAAGTGGCCTTTACCATGACCCCTATTGAGGCGGAAAAAACCAGGGTGGTCTGCAAGGCGGTGATTGAGGAGATAGGGTTTTTGCCCGGCCTGTTGCTCAAGGGGCAAGCCCGACGCTTTGCCCGTTCCACCTTTGAGGCGATAGAAAAACGGCTGAAGGAATTGGCCTAACCATTTCGGATTGCAGATTGCGGATTAGGGATTAGAAGAATTAAAAGATGATTTCCAAGCCCGACCGTTGTTGCCGTTTACTTCGAACAGTGAAGCACGGGAGGACGCATGAGGATGCAAAGGGCAATTTTATTTTTAATCTGAAATCCGCAATCCACAATTAGGAGGATAAACATGGGGGCGACGCAGGTTTTGGCTGATTATGCGGCGAAGACCTCTTTCTCCGCATTACCCAGAGAAGTGGTCCTGAAAGCCAAGGCTGTCATCCTGGACACCTTGGGTTGCGGAATTGCGGGGTACACGCTGGCCAATCACGAGTTTCATTGGGTCTATGACCTGGTGAAGGAGATGGGGGGAAATCCTGAATCCACTATCTTCCTGGAAGGGGTGAAGACCTCAACCCCCCAGGCGGCCCTGGTGAACGGCGCTTTAATCCACACCATTGACTTTGATGACACCCATTTAGGCTCCATCGCCCACCTGGGTGCTTCCGTGGTCTCCTCCACTTTGGCCATGGGGGAAAAGGTCAGGGCAGACGGTCCTTCGATGATCACGGCCTCGGTCTTGGCTTACGAAGTGGCAGGCCGGATCGGTAAAGCCATTATGCCCACCCATTATAAATACTGGCATCCGACCGGAACGCTAGGAACCATTGCCTCATCGGTGGTTGCCTCCAAGCTTCTCGGCCTCAAGGCGGATCAAATGGAACAAGCCATCAGCCTGGCAGCGGACGGAGCATCCGGAATGCGCTATTGCATTGATTTCGGAGATTTCTCCAAGAGCCTCCATCCCGGCATGGCTGCCTGGAGTGGAATTATGGCTGCTCAAATCATCCGGAGGGGTGCCTCAGGGCCTAAAGGGCTTCTGGAGTACAAATCCGGGTTCTGTGAAGCTTACTCCAATGAACCCAACCTGAAGTTCCTGACCGAGAACCTGGGAACCTCCTATGAAATCATATCCGACAGTCTCAAGGCCTTCCCCACGATTCTTTGCAGCCATACTCCCATCCAGGGAACGATAAAGCTGATGAAGGCCAGAAAGCTTCGGCTCGAGGACGTGGAATCCATTCATTTTCGGGTGACGCCCACGGCGCCCGGACAGGGGATGAATTATTCCCCCGATTCGCCGCTCGCAGCCCGTCTGAGTATCCCCTACTGTGTCGGCAGGGCTGCTGCCGATGGGCATATATCCATGGACCAGTTTCAGGAGGATAGAATCATGGACCCCCGGGTCCGGGATTTCATGAAAAGGGTAACCCTGGAATCGGACCCGGAATTGAATAATAAGTATCCAGGGACCCTGGCCGCCCACGTGGAAATCCAGACCAAGGACGGGAGCAAGTTCAAAGATGAAAGCATCTACCCTAAGGGGCATCCGGAAAATCCCATGATCGATGAGGAGATCAAGGAAAAATTCCGCCGCCTGGCCATGCTGACGCTGGACCGGACGCAAACCGACCAGATCATTGAACGAGTTTATGACCTGGAAAATATAAAATCCGCTAAGGAATTGGTAGCGGTATTAATCAAATAATACCAGCCCCTCACCCTGAAGGGGTTATCAACAAATTCATCGAGGAAAGGCGGGAGGGCATACAGCACATCGCCCACCAGGTGGACAATATCAAAAAGGCCCTGGAAGACGTAAAGACCAAAGAAATAGTCTTCATAGATGAGATGTCGACCCTGATTACCCGATGAATTCCTATGTGAGTTGAGCGGGTCTTGCTCGCGGGGATATGGCAAGGGATTGGTTTGCCTCTAACAAGGGGTAAAGGTCCGAATTGAACGGTCATGGGGAAGGGAAGACCTATCTTGGGTTGCCCTTATCCCACTGCAGTGCCAAGAATCAACTAATTTTGTAACGTATAGCAATTCGTAATCTTCACTTTTTGAATATCAGTTCCAGTGATTACTCGTAGGGGTACTCTTCAGCGCTGACTCCTTCTGGCCACCCATGAATTTTCTCTTGCACATTTTTGAAAATCTCCACGAGACTACTGTGCTCTGAATTGATGATGTAATCGGGGCCACATCATACCTGAGAAATCGGACACCTTTGAGATGGGAATGTCCAAATTCATATATTTTCGCAGGCGTTTTAGAAACCGGGGGCCTGTTTCCGTTGACTTTTCGCACCAGATGATTTACTAAGGAGTCCATAATTGATTAGACATATTCTTCAGAAAATCTCCCCTAACCCCTCTTTTCCAAAGAGGGGATTTCCTCCCTTTCGTAAAGGGAGGGAAGGAGGGGTTTAATCTTCAGCGTCCATACAATTATGGACTGATTAGTAAGTCCTTCCAATGAGAATCGATCTACACTGCCACAGTCAATACTCCTCGGACAACTTTCTTGAGCCCGAGGAATTGATAGAACAGGCCATCAAGATGAATCTTGACGGTGTTTGCCTTACCGAACATCACTCGATTATGCCTTTCTGGGCTTTGGAAAGAATCAAGATTCCTAAAGGCTTTCATGTATTCAGGGGCCTCGAAATTTCAACCGATCGGGGGCATCTGCTGGTATATGGATTAGAAGATGCGTCCTGGAATATATGGGGCAGCCATAATTATCTGAATGCCATCGAAGTGATGGAAAATGCTCACCGTCTCGGCGGGATCTGCGCACCAGCCCATCCCTTCAGGAGTTGGGATTCCTTTGGTGAAGATGTTCTCACGATCGATGGCTTTGATGCCATTGAAACCCACAATGGTTTCAACATCGAAGATATGAACCAAAAAGCGATCCATGCTGCCAGAGCAAGAAATCTTTCTTCAATAGGCGGGAGCGATTGTCACAAAAAAGAGCAGGTGGGCAGGGCTTTCACCGAGTTTGAAAATCCGGTTCACACGATCGATGAGTTGATTGAAGAAATAAAGAAGGGAAATTGTAAAGGAATGATCGTATAAAATCCCTTATCAATGTTTTTGCTCAATTCAAATTGGTCTGTAATCCTTTAACCCAACAGCTCTTCCCCGAGACAAACCTTGTAAGGTTAAGAGACGTCACAAAAGTCAGGATCTCCAGTAGGCTCATCGCCTGCTCTTTATTTCTTGTTGACCCCTTTATCCCAATTTATTAAACTTTAAGGAAACAAAGAATCTCCGCCAAATGCCAGACCCACTTGTACCAAAGAGAAACGTTTGGACAGGAATTATTCTTTGACTAATCAATATCTGATGAGGTGAATTAAAAACAAGAAAAGAGGTACGGAAATGGGAATTAAGTTTTACACAGAGCCTAAGCTTCAGAAGCCGATTATGTTTGTTGGCTGGCCAGGGATTGGAAACATAGGGATCATCGCGGTGGATACGTTAAAGGGTATCTTAAAGGCAGAAGGATTTGGAGAAATAGAGAGTTGGGATTTCTTCTATCCCAGGAAGGTTTCAGTCAGAGAAGGTTTGTTGGAAGATCTGGAGTTTCCGGGGAACAAATTCTACTATCAGCGACTCGATAAGAAAGATCTGATATTTTTCATCGGAGACGAGCAGCCAACCGAGGGCGGAAGAATGTATGCCAGTGGGGAGAAGGCTTACGAGATGGCTAACCTCGTCTTGGATGTAGGTTTAAAATTTGGTTGCCAGAGAGTTTACACTTCTGGGGCTTGTGTTTCGTTGATTCATCACCAGATGAAACCGAGGGTTTGTGCAGTCATCAGTTCTGAGAATTTGATAACGGAGGTAAAACAGTATCCAAATACGATATTGATGACCGAGATAGGAGGGAGAGGAGAAGGTGAAGGCACAATCACTGGTTTGAACGGCCTTTTGTTAGGACTCGCCAAAAAAAGGGGGTTGGAAGGTATTTGTCTAATGGGAGAAATACCAGATTGGCTTTCCGGGGCTGTTCTTCCCTATCCGAAGGCTTCGAGATCGGTCCTTGAGGTCTTTGCTGAAATCTTAGGAATTAGAATTGATTTGGGTGTTCTCGATCAGATGGAAGGGCAAGTCGAAAAGATGATTGAAAGTTTTTACGCAAAATTCCCGCCAGAAATGAAAGAGGAGTATGATCAAAGAAAACAGATCGCACAGCCTCAACCGGGAACAATAACGATCCAGGCTCAGATATATATTGACGAACGTTTCAAAAAAGGAGGTGACGAGGGTGGAGAAAGACCTATTTGAGATCTATAAAACTCCCCGGTTCCAAAGTTCATCTCTGATTGTCGGTTGGCAAACCCAGGATATCGGGAAATTGGGATCTCAGGTCATTCATTTTCTGATCGAAAAACTGGGGGGGCAAGAAATTGCTGAGATTAAGCCTTTAGGCTTTTTCCCATTTGGAGGAGTAAGATTTAAAGATGATTTGGTCCAGGTTCCGGAAAGTAAATTCTGGGCCTCTGGGGAATCTAATCTCTTGATCCTAAAAAGTGATGAACCTGTATTTGAGCACTATCAATTCCTCAACTCGGTTCTGGATTTCGCTGAACATCACTGCCATGCTAAAGAATTGTATACCATTAATGGGGCTGTTTCTTATATCGCCCACACCAGCCCTCGTAGAATATTCACGGTTTTCAATCATCCAGAACTTAAGAACAGACTGGAAAGCGATGGCCTGCGAGATATGACCTGGGAAGGACCGCCGGCGATAAGCAGCTATCTCTTGTGGGTAGCAAGGAGAAGAGGAATCTCAGGAGCGAGTCTTTGGACGGAAATACCATTCTATTTGGCCACCCGAGAAGATCCCCAGGCAATAAAACTAACCCTTTCTTTTCTAAACAG
>Ga0315282_10010004_pt1 | contig 14977 bp, 14 predicted proteins | sample YL17G07_20_MG_FD_203693 | JGI IMG/M metagenome (GOLD analysis project Ga0315282, IMG submission 203693) | Sediment microbial communities from Yellowstone Lake, YNP, Wyoming, USA - YL17G07_20 | ecosystem: Environmental > Aquatic > Freshwater > Lake > Sediment | place: USA: Wyoming | collected... | reverse complement strand
TCTAAGGCCTTAGGTGCTCTGCGTCATTTAGCACGTCGTCCCGATAAAATACGCAGCTTCTTTCATACTGCTTCCACTCGATATGCTGCTTAAGACAATGTCTTTTCTATTATGGACTCCTTAATAATAGAACAGGCCTCCATTAGAAATCAGTTTGATTTCTTCTGAAACATTGATTGTTCATTTTTGTTCCATGGTTCAACATTGAGACTCAAATCGTTTCGTATCCAGCCATCGGAAGTCTACCAAAATACTGCCTTTGCCTCCGTTAAATAGGTTATTCACCTTATTTACTTCCAAAAGATCACTGAACGAAAATATTACTTGGTAAATATGGTTGCTATTCAAATTCCAGTCTTACAAGCGATGATACACCGGAATATCGGGAAGCTGCTTTCCAATATAGGGCTGATCGTTTTCTCGAAGAAGACACTCATTTTCGCCATTTTTCCCTAGCTCTTTCGATGGTGGTTGAATAAAAGCTTTGAGTAAAACGTCAAACTTGGTAAAATGTAACTAAATCAGATGTAGAATTTGTGAAGATGGACGGGATAGAGGGTTGAATATCAACAGTGACTTTTAAGCAGAGAAAAAACGCTTCGTGGATATCAATGGCCATTTTTTCAATTAAAATAGGAGGTAACAAAATGAAGAAATTACTTTTTGGAACAATGCTTTTGGCGTTGCTAATTGTCGTTCCTATTCCAGCGATGGCAGCTGTAGATATACACATTAGTTTTCCGCTGCCGCCGCCCATCGTATTTCCCGCCCCACCGCAGGTGATCGTGATACCTGAGACGTATGTCTACGTTGACCCTGATATAGATGTAGACTTGTTTTTCTGGAATGGCTGGTGGTGGCGTCTATGGGAAGGTCGTTGGTATCGCGCACGTTATTATGACCGGGGTTGGGCTTATTATAACGATGTTCCAAGTTTTTATTTTGATATAGACCCCGGTTGGAGAAGATACTACAGAGATCATGATTGGTACGGACACCGGTGGAACTATGAACGGATTCCTTACAAACGACTTCAACAGAACTGGAAGAGCTGGCATGATAATCGACGTTGGGAAAAGCGAGGAACTTCGTGGGGCGTCCAGAACTATCAACCTCGGCCACAACAACAGAGAAAGGAATTAAAACAACAATGGCAACAGCAATATCATCAGAAGCCTGAGGTTCAGCGACATCAGGAACAGATTCAGAAGCAACAAAGAGAACAGGTTCAGAAACCTCAGAAACAAAAATTACAACCACAGCAAGAAAAGCAGCCACAGGTTCAGAAACTTCAGAAACAAGAGCAACCCCAAAAACAGCCCTCTCAACCTCAGGGCAAGGAATCACAACACCAACAGTTTCAAGGAAAACCTGAAAGAGGGGAGATAGAAAAACAGGATAGAAAGTAGGATAACAAAAAGTTTATCCGAATATGAAGAGAGTTGCCATCTGCCCTATCTGTCGGGTAGGACAAGAGAACCATAATCGCAAATATTCCGGATTGTTTCGGAATGAAAACTAGTAGGAATCGGGCCTTTTAATAAAGCGTACCCGATTCCGGCCGGGAATGAAGGATGGTCTTCTTCAAATGTGGGCGGGTTGAGTGGCCTGCTTGGGTGGGAAAGCGACCGTAAACGTGGTTCCGCCGGAGGCTGCGCACTCTTCTGAATTTCTCACGTGCGGGCATCGAGAAATGTCTCCGGGACATTGATCCTGATCTGTAGGGATATAAACACACCGTTTAGTTGTCATCGAGAGGTCGAAGCCAAAACGCTGCCCGTAGACCTTCATTCGAAAGAGATCCAACCCTTTCCCTCCTGCCCCAAAATCATAGGGTTTTTTCGAAGCGTACAATTCCGTCTCTTTCGTATGGAAGAGGCCATCGAAGATGTATGCCTGATTCTCTTCCGTAATGCCCACTCCATAATCCCTGACGTGAAGCGCGATTTTTCCGTTCTTCTCTTCCACCGTTAAGCGGATCATCCCACCATCCGGTGTATTTTCCACCGCATTCCTGAGCAGGCCCTCGACAACACTTTGCAGAATCAGAGGGTCGATGACGACGAAAAGATTATCTTTCCCCTCCACCCTGAATCGAATATTTCTAAGGTTCGACAACTGTTTGACCCTTTCCAATACATCCAGTACAAAAGGGAAAAGATTGACGGACTGGAATGACTCGGTACTCCCCGAAAGATACTGACTGAGCCAGGACTTGAGTCCGTTGAAATGGTCAAGGACATCAGGGGGCATGTCCGATAGATCCTCTATCCGTTGCCAGAGACTGTCGAGGTTGTCCAGGAGGACACCTGACTCGATCTCGCGGGAGACACGGAATATCTCATCTGTCTCTTTCGAGATGCTGGAAAGCCTCCCCAGGTTTCGCTCCAAGGTCTCCATGGTGTTCTGGAGATTCAGGTCGACGGATAAACGCTTCAACTTCCTTTTCAGGAGCCGCAGGTTCCCCTGAATCACTGAAAGCGGTGTCCTTAGCTCATGGGAAATAAGATTGACAGCCTTCGTTTTTGCCCTGTTCAACCGCTCAAGCTCCTGATGGGACTTCACCAGTGCCTCATGGGCCTGAATCCGTTCTGTTATGTCCTCGATGGTCACGATATATTCCCCAGTGGCCAGCCTGACGGGTATGAAATGGATGATTTTCTCTGTTCCGTCCTTACAGGTAGCGGGAAGCGTTCGGGGAACTTTTTCCCCTGGCTTTGTACTTTCTAAGTAATCGAGCCAGGTCGAGATGACCTCTTTCCTGGGCTTCGGGTCGGGAAACGCCTTCCTGAACCACTGCAGGCTATTTGGTATCTCGTCCAGATCGTAACCGAATAACTCCTTAAATTTTGGGTTGATATATTCAAAGACGCCTTCTTTGTCGATCATGATAATGCCAAAGGGTGCATTTTCGGAGAGGGTTCGAAATCTGTTTCGCTCATCGCGCAATGTCTCTTCGGCTACTTTACGCTCTGTGACATCCCTTAGATAGACGAGATTTTCAAGTGCGCCTCTATAATGGATGCTCGCTGCCGAAACTTCGATGTAGATGACTTTTCCATCTTTCGTAATGCCCTTGTATTCGTAACGAGAAGGAACAACCTCTCCCGTCTGCCGTCGCTGATTGATCGCCATGACCTTGTCCCGATCATCCGGATGGACAAAAAGAGTGACAGATTGACCGATGACCTCCTCTCGCCTGCCATAGCCAAAAATCTCCACGAATCTCCTGTTTACGTACTGAACCTTGTCTCCCCGGATGATGGCGACGGCATCATTTGAGTGTTCGATGGCCGTCCTGTAGCGCCCTTCGCTCTCGGCGAGTCCCTCCTCGGCCATCTTCCGCTCCGTAATGTCCATCATGGTGCCTTCATAGTATAAAGGCTTGCCCCCGACATCCCTTACGAGCCTCACATTGACAGAGATCCACTGAAGGCTCCCGTCCTTTCGGTACATTTGGGCCACATTGTTTTGAACTGCGCCTTGTTTGAACAGAAGACGGATCAGCCGGGTGTGATCGTCGAGATTGACATACGCGCTTCTAATATCTTTTAAATTCTTCATCAGTTCTTCGGGGGAATCGTATCCATGGATGCGTGCAAGAGCCGGGTTGGCACTGATGAAACGACCATCCGAGTCGATCTGGAAAATTCCCTCCATGGCGTTCTCATAGATATTCCTGTACTTTTCCTCCGTCTGATGTAAGACCGCTTGAAGCCGTTTCTTTTCGGTGATGTCGCGGACATAGATGGCAATTCTCTCCACCTCTTCTCCATCATCCAAGACAGGGTAGAGACTATTCTCAAAAACCTTCTCGCCGAGTTTCCCCTCGAACCGCACCGGCTTTCGTGTCTTTACAACCATCCTTACCTTTTCCTTATTGCTCTCGACGCGGTCAGCGGGAATAAGGTCATAGATCGACCTCCCCGGGAGTCTCTCCACGGGTATGTCATAAAGGCGAGCTGCATTCTTGTTGGCTACGAGGATGATTCCTTCCCGCTCCATCAGGAGCGCAACCTCCTCCGTTGCATTGAAGAGATCGAGGAAGACCTCTTCGACCCGTTTCCGTTCTTCTGCGCAACGCTCCAGCTCCGCAACCCTCTGACGGAGTGACTCTGGTTCGTTAACAAGAACTCTCTCTTTTTCGTCCCCGCTAACCATCATCGTGTCCCAGTCCTACAGAATATATACAAATTATAAGATTTCTTCAAATTTTTGAAAGAGAGAATGAACGAATGGAGGTAAAATCACACGGTCGAATCATTTGGCGTGCCCCAAGACTTTTTTTGCAAAATACGCTTCCAAAAAGTTAAAAAGTGGTGTATAGTTCTTGAACCTGGACAGGATGGGCAAGTGCGAGACAAGAATTGCCTAAGAAGTTGAACGCATGGGCTTGTCTGGGCAAGGCAGGGCGAGAGATGTTAGTCTACAAAGTCTTCTACAAGAATTTTGAGCTTAAGAAAGGTGAACTCATCGGCATATTGGTCGAGAGGAGGAGCAACACGAGGGGAATGACCCTTGCCGAATCCGGGTTGAGATGGGCAAAGCTGACGTTCGGGAGGCTGGAGAAAAAAGAAAAAACGATCTTCGTCGTGCCTAACGAGATGAATTTAAGAAACGATGCCACGTGGCTGGCAGAGAAATGGATGTTTACCAAAGAAGAGTTACTCGGGCTTGCAAAGTTTGTTGAGCAAGGGATCGGGGGATAAAGGGCAACTTTCTCTCCGATTATCCCTGAAACTTCACAGAAATAAATTCGCCTCAGCTAAAGTGTAAGTTGAAGCACCTTATTCGGACCCTTCTTTGAGATCAAGAATGACATCAGCGGCGATCCTGGCTGCAATTCCACACACCTCCGGGCAACCTTTCCGGCCGTGCCCTCCCATCTCATGAAAGGCCTGGCCCTCTTCAGGGATGCAAAGCCTATAGATTTTACCATACCGAATCTTGTGGATTTCCCAGCAAAGGGTATGGCCGATCTTTTCCTTAAAGAGTTTGTAAATCCGGCTTGCCGGCCCCATCGCCTTTCGGTACTGTTCTATATCTTCAAGCCTTTCGCGACCGATCAACGAACCAATCGCCATGACGGCTCCGATGAGTGCGCCGCATGTCTCTCCCTGTCTCGCTACGCCCCCAGCCAGGGCACTTCCTGCTTTAATCACCTCTTTGCTTCCCACGTTTAACTTTTCCTGCAGAGCTGCAAGAACGGCTTGCGTTCATCCAAAGTACTTCATATCATTCTGGAGCGCCAGCTCAAAGATTTCGTCAAGAACCTTTTCTCGATTCACCATCATGGTTCCTCCTGGATGGATTCTATTTCTCCGGACCAACCGGCTTCTGCATGACGAATACAAACCCTTTCATTTTTTGACGAAAGGCCTCTCACCCTCTCCTTTCCCCGCCAATCTATTCTTCATTCCTCAGGATCGTACCGTTTAAACCAAAGCGAAATATTTGAACCGCCATTAGAGCAACTATTCAACAACGCAGATCGTATCTCCGCTTTCCTCGACTGACCGAGGACCACATTCAAATCGCATTCAGGGTCAAGATGGCTCGTCCCGATGGTTGGTGGAACCATTCCGTAATAAAGACTAAACGTGACGCTGCATGCCCGGATCCCTCCGGAGCCATCGAATTCTCCAAGCATTGATTTGATACTGCTGACAGAAATCTCCTTGGTTCTCTTTTTAAAAACCTGCTTGATGGCAAAGGCCTCTGCCCGATCCAGGTCAGGAGTAGAATTAGCAGCGGCAGAGATATAATCGACAGTGCCGAGTTCTTTGGCTGCTGAAGTCATTGCCCTTGCAATCGAATCTCCTTTGAGATCGTATCGGAGAAGTCCGTCCGTGCTCCCGGAAAGCCCGATGCCAGCCATCTCAGCGTAGATTTTCGCCCCTCTCTCCTTCGCATGCTCCAATCTTTCTAAAACAAGGATTCCACTTCCTTCTCCCAGGACAATCCCGTTCCGGTCCTGTGAGAAGGGCCTCATCCCCTCTGGACCTTTTCCCCTTCCCGGAGAGAGAGCTCCAAGCATCGAATAGACATGATAGAGAGGCTCGCTCAACTCATCGCCTCCTCCTGCAAGGATGACGTCTCCCTTACCTTCTCTGAGTAGATGGTAGGCAAAAGCCATGGCCATCTCGGTGGAGGATTCTTTATGCGAAAAAGTGATGTTCACTCCCTTGATGCCATATTCGATGGCACAGTGACTCGTGATGGCATTGGGCACAGCGGTTTGAAAAAGAAGGGGTGCGGCCCCGGTTGGGCCCTCTTTCAAAAGGGAACGGAAGAATTGGTCCACGGTATCCGAACTCCCCAGACCTGTGCCAATGGAAATCCCTATGCGGCTTGGATTCGCTTCTTTTAGATCGAGACCTGAATCGTCTAAAGCCAATCGAACGGCTGAGACCACGATTTTCCCTATCCGATCCATCCTTCTGAGGTTGACAGGTTTGATGAAGGCTTTAAAATCAATCTCCGGGAGTTCGGCTCCCCATCGAGAACGGTAGGGACTCACATCAAACCTCTGAACCGGTTTGATCCCGGAGATTCCATGAAGACAATTCTCCCAGAAAGCCTCTCGACCGACTCCGATAGAGGAAACCACACCCAAACCTGTAATGACAACGCGATCGTTCATAATGGAATGCGGAGTTCGCCTGCCTGCCGGTAGCCAGGGATTGCGGATTGCGGAATCTCCCCCATAAGTTCTTACTCCGCATTCCGCATTCTGCATTTCGAATTTGGATTAAACTTCCCAAACGCCAAACACGCGTTATTCCCCCCGAAGGCAAAAGAATTTGAAAGGGCAATACGAACATCTCTTTGCATCGATCGATTCGGCGTATAATTCAGGTCACAAAGGGGATCTGGAACTTCATAGTGAATCGTAGGAGGAATGATCCCCGTCTTCAGGGTCATGACCGTTGCTACCGCTTCAATGCCGCCCGCAGAGCCAAGGCAATGCCCGATCATGGATTTGATCCCGCTGATGGGAATCTCTTTTGCCCTCTCTCCAAAAGCCCGTTTAATCCCTCTTGTCTCGGCAATGTCATTAAAGGGGGTGGCTGTCCCGTGGGCATTGATGGTATCAACATCCTCCGGCCTGATTCCGGCATGAGCTAAAGCGATTCGGATGACCCTCTCCACGCCCTCTCCATTGGGTTCCGGAGCAGTGAGATGATAGGCATCGGCGCAGATCCCATATCCTAAAAACTCTGCATGGATCGGAGCCTCTCTTCTTAAAGCATGCTCCAGTTCCTCAAGAATCAGGATGCCCGCCCCTTCACCGATGACCAAACCCTGTCTCCTTTTGTCAAAGGGTTTACAACTTTCAGGGTCAACCAACTTCAGGCTGCTGAACCCGCTATAGGAGACCTCGCAAAGAGAGTCACTTCCGCCCGTCACCATCACATCGGCCAAACCCATCTGGATCATCTCATAGGCCACGCCGATAGAGGTGCAACTCGAGGAACACACTGTGGCGGTAGTGCTCCGGGGACCCTTCAACCCTGATTCAATGGCAATGTGGTCTGTCGTTGTGGCAAGGGAATAAGAGATAAGGAGTGAAGGCGAGGACTTCTTCCCCTCTCGGTAAAGGTTTCTGAAATATTTTTCAACGGAGAGAATGCCGCCGGAGCCTGCTCCTAAGACGACCCCCGCCCGATCCTTATCACATGAATCTTGGTCGAGGTGAGCGGATTTCCATGCCTCCCTGAATGCGATCAGGCCGAATCGGTCACAGCGGGAGAGGCGCCGGATCTCCTTTTTTGAGAAATGGGCCTCAGGGCCCAAATGGGAAACCTCTGCTGCAATCCTTGTCCGATAAGCAGAGGGATCGAAGACCGTAATCTCCTTCGTCCCTTCTCTTCCCTCGACGAGGGAGTTCCAAAACTCAGGGAGGCTATTTCCCACGGCGCTGACCACGCCCAGACCTGTGATAACGACACGTCTCCTCATTTCACATCCGTGATCTTCACGTCTTTCGGAAGATGAATCTCAAAATCCGAATCGGCAAGGCCTGTATTCACCCTCATGTTCGAATAACGGATCGAGGTGGTATCCCCATTCTTCTCAACCAGGTCCATCCCGATCACCATCCAATCCTTCTTTGAAATCCGAAGGCCTGTCTTCACAAAAAGGGGATCTTTCACTTTAGGGACGATTTCCATGACCAGGAAAGATTCTCGGTCTTCCAGGATCTTCCATTCCGCCAGTTTTTCCTGGAAAGGATCTTTTGAAAACAGAAGATAACGCTCTGCCATCGGGTTGGAACGAAGGGAATAACGCTCCGCCACCTTCTCCTGCTTATAATAAAGAAGGGCGGTCTTCCCATCGAAGACCATCTGGCTCGATTCCGGAGGAAAGAATTCGATGGAGACCTTATCCGGTTTCTTGAATCGAATTCTTCCTCTCGAAACGATCTTCTCCTTCAGGAGAGCGAGCTTCTTCTCCTGATAAAGGTCGGCAGAAAAATCTCTTGTCTTCTCCTGGACTTCCCTTAAGCGCCTGACCACTTCTTCTGCCCCCAGCGGCGTTGAACCCTTAAGAGGCAGGGGCGTCAGAAGAAGAGCGATCAGGATTGAAAGCCAGAGTTTCATCTTCTCTCCTCTTTGAAGGCAAGAACGGTTTTGCTGACCCCGGGAAGGAGAAATTTTTTCAGGCTGAAGTAAAAAAGCGCTTCCGAAAGGCTCCCGAAAAGAATGGAGGCTGTTCGCTTTCCTGGATCGCCGGGTCGTGTGTATCCGCCGATCAAGTGCTGGCATTTTCTAAAACCACTTTTCTCCAAACACTGCTGGACCATCTTTGGTGAGAAATCTGAGAGATGAGCGGGCAGATCATACAATCGATTCCTGATGCCGAAAAAATGGAGAAAGTTCTTGATGGGGGTCGTATGAGGATACCTGAGCAGGAGAAGCCCTCCCGGTTTTAGAATTCGGTGGCACTCCCTGAGAAAAGCCGACGGGTGCGGAAGGTGTTCGATCACGTAAAATCCGGTGACCGCGTCGAAATAATTATCGGGAAAACCGACCTTCTCCGCCGGTCCGGGATGAACGGTCAGCCCTAAAACATCTCTTGCATAGACCATCGCTTTTCTGGAGATCTCGACGCCCACGACATCCCATCCCCTATTCTTCATCTCCTTGAGGAAAAATCCAAAACCTGTCCCCACATCCAAGAGCCTCCCATCCTTTCTATATTGCTCAAGCAGAGTCGCCGCCCGGTGGAAGACAGACTTCATCATTTCCTCCCAGCACTCGACCGAGGATTCTTCTTCGGGGAGATAGTGTTGATAGAAAGAAAGAAGAGATTCATGGGTGGGTCGGGGATTGAGGAAGATGAATTGACACGACCGACACCGGACCATCTGGAAGGAACCCTCCTGGTGGAGGGGTTCTCCTCTTGACGCTTCACAGACAGGACAGTTGACATCCTCCATTTGCAGATCGGTTCCCGTCATCAACGTCCCACCGATTCGACCCACATCTCCACGGTTCGCGTATAAAGTTTCCAATTCGTCAGTCTGGATCGTCTTAAGAATTCCCGACATTCCTCGATGGTATAGGATGACTGAATCGATTCTAAGAACCCTTTCTTCGCCTTGGGATGTCTTCCGAAAAAAACTTTCCAAAGAAGATTAAAAATTCCGATGAACACAAAAGAGGCATCCCGATGAAAATCAACTATAACAAACGCTCCTCCTTCCTTCAAGGCTCGGGCAACCTCATTGAAGAAGTCCACTGGGCGGTCTAAATGGTGGACCGTGGTAATGCAGAGAATGAGGTCGAGAGAATGATCTTCAACGGGGAGGGAGTAGGCCGAACCCACCTCAAATTCGATTTTGTCTGCCAACCCTTCATCCTTCGCATTTCTTCTCGCAAGTTCAACCATGACCGGAGAGAGATCAATCCCTTTGAATCGAATCCCCGGAATGGCCTTCGACAAAAAAATGGGGAAGGTTCCAGGACCTGATCCGATATCCATCGCCCTTCCCTTTTCAATCCCCTTGGCCAATACCCGTTTGAGAACTCTCTGGCAAGGAAACCTCCCATATCGTTTGGCCATAAGGTTATAATATTCTGCGAGTCCCTGATCCTCAATGATACCGGGTTCTGAAATGCGCTCTCTCATGGACACTTACGATTTCCGATTTTCAATCTTCAATTTAGTTGTATTTCTATATTTTCTATAATCAAAAATCGGTAATCTAAAATTGAAAATCCGAAGGGCCTCTCGCTAAAACAAGCGTTCCCTCGGCAACAATTTCTCCTCCTGCTTTCGCCAGGGCCTTCACTTTCGCCAGGTTGGAAAAAACATGTAAGATTTCGGCTTCGATGATGATTTGATCTCCTGGCGTTACTCTTTTTTTCAATCGAAACTCTTCAATTCTCGCCAAGAACGGTACCCCTTCCCCTTCGCTTTCAAAGGAGGATTGAAAGGCTAACCCGCCCGTTTGCGCCATCGCCTCCAGAATGAGAACCCATGGCATGATAGGTTCCTTGGGAAAATGGCCCAAGAAATACGGCTCGTCGATGCTGACATTCTTGAGGGCTATTGCCTTCTTTCCCTTTTCGATGTCGAGAATCCGATCAATCATTCGAAAGGGAAAAGCATGAGGCAAACCTCGTAATATTTCGTCTGGCTCCATATTTCCAATTCACCCGTTCAAAATTGGACGACGGTAAGTCTCAAACACGAAGCACGAAACCCAAAACTCGCATTTCGATATCCGCCTGCCTGCCGGCAGGCAGGGATTTCGAATTTCTATTGCTGCCATCTCCCATCCCCTCATAAATATCTAAAAGAGGGAGATGATCTGAAAGATTCCCTTCGCAATTCCCATGATAATGAAAATACCGATGAAGGAGCCGATCATCAGGAGGATGGTACCTTCGAACTTTCCTTTTCTGAGAAAGAAACTGACGATGCTCCCTGAAAGGATACCAAAACCCCGGATGGGAAGAGCAGAAAGCAGGATCAGCCCTACGTTTCCCAGGGCCATCACCCTTCTCAAAATGGGCCTTTCATCCAAGTGGCTCAAAAAATGATCTGATTTATTCTTCAGCCATCGAACGGAGAAGAAACTCCTGCTCGAATGTTCCAAAATGATGCCATAGACTGGGATTTGAACATAGTCGTAAGCCAGGGCCAGGGGAAAGTAGAGGAAGACCGGTACCTGGTTGAAGATGGCAAAAAGCACAGAGAAAGATCTCCCCAGGGTGAAGTGGATGACGGTAAAGAGGAAAATTAATCTCCAGTGGATGGCTATCCATTCCATTCAACACCTACCAGGATAGACGAAAAGCAATTTTCTGGTGAAATCCCCAAATGGAGGACTGTTTTAACCTCTCGATCCAATCTCTGATTGATGACATAATGGAGATCGCAGCTTGGATCCGGATTCAAATAATTTATCGTCGGTGGAACGAACCCATCTTCCATCGAAAGGATATTAGCCACCATTCTCACTCCCCCGGATGCAATTGCCTCCCCTGTCATCGACTTGGTTGAACTAACAGGAATCCCAAGGTATTGAGCTGGAAAGGTTCTTTTAACCCCTTCCGCCTCTAAGGCATCCAATACTCTGGATGAATTCCCTGCCCCGCTGAGGTAATCGATGGAAGCCCCTTCTCTCCCCTTGAGTGCCATTTCAATGGAACGGTTCAAATCTTCTGACTCATCACCCTTAAGTGATTTCCCAACCAAACTATAACCTAATAGATAACCGTAAATCCTCGCAGCCCTTGATTTTGCATGTTCTTCATTCTCGATGACCAATAATCCAGCCCCTTCTCCCAATATCAATCCGTTCCTCATCTTGTCGTAAGGACGCGACCCCTCTCCATCTCCTCCATCGGTGGCTAAGAGGTGAAGTTCCGAAAAACCGCGAAAGAGAAATTCACTCAATTCATCCACTCCACCCGTGAGAATGAGGTCAGCCCTTCCTTTCCGGATTTGATCACAGGCAAAAAATATGGCAGCCTCCGCCGTGCAGAAAGATTGGACCAGTGTAGAGTTGACTCCCTCGATTCCAAGTTCGATGGAGACATAGCTGGAAGGGGCATTAGGAACAGTGTTCGGAAAGACCATGGGGTTTAAATCCAAGAATCCCTTCAGGACCTGGCCTCGATGAAATTCCTCTGAACTCGAGAGTCCGCAGAAACCAGAACCCAGGACGACCCCAACCCTCGAGCTGTTCTCCTGAGCCACAGTGAACCTGGCATCGGCCAAAGCCAACTTTGAAGCGGCGATGGCAAACTGACTTGCGCGATCAAGACGCCGGATCTTGCTTGGAGGTATGAAATCCTTTGGATGGAAGGACCGGATCACTCCGCCCTTCTTAGAACCGGAGAAATGGGTATCGAATTCTTTAATCTCCTCAATGCCGGATTTTCCGCTCTTTAAGGATAAAAGGAATTCCTCCTTCCCGATTCCAATCGGAGAGACGACCCCAATTCCTGTGACGCAGATGCGATCCGATATGCTCATTTTAGATATGTACTCATGGAACGTGCATGATCAATTAAATCCCAATGCCCAAATCCCAAGTTCTTCTTATTAGTGATGGAGATTGCTATTCATAGACCTTTTCTTCTTCTCCTTCGAGGTCTATGGCATCTTTTTCTACGTCCCTCGCATCGCTCGCTCTCTTCAACACCTCCCCGTAGAATTCGTGCTGAATCAGAAGGCTCATGATCTCATTTGTTCCGGTCCAGATCATCTGCAGTCTCGCATCACGGAAGAAACGCTCGATGGGATAGACATTGGTGTATCCGATCCCGCCCATCACCTGCATCGAATTGTTGACGACCTCCCAAAGCATCTCCGTGGAGGTCTTTTTCGCCTCGGAGACCATCCGTCTCGAATCGAGGCCTTCGTCCACATGCCTCGCCGTCACGTAGACGAGGCTCCGAGCAGCGTCGAGTTTCGCAATCGAATCGGCCACCTTAAAGCTGACCGCCTCGAATTTCCGGATCGTCTCGCCAAAAGCCTTTCTCCGATCGCTATATCGTGTGGCAATCTCCAAACAGCACCGGGCCATGCCGAGTGCTCCTGCCGCAGTGGTCAACCGCTCAGGGATCATCATCCGGTTGAAGACCAGGTAACCTCCGTTCAACGGACCCACCAGATTTTTTGCCGGCACCTTGGTATCACGAAAATAGAGACGCCCCGTTCCTCCCCCCCGTGAACCCAAGAGTCCATACACATGCTTGACCTCCACGCCCATCTCTCTTTCGACGATGAAACAGGAAATAGACTGGTGCGGTTGAGCCTCTGACGCTGTCCTTGCGTAGACCAGAAAATAATCCGCCCCCTCAGCCCCCACCACGAAACGCTTCTGGCCATTCAGGAGATAATGATCTCCATCCTTCTTGGCGATGGTGGTTGCCCCAAAAAAGTCAGATCCTCCGCGGGGCTCGGTGAGCGCCTCTGCACAGCAGAGCTTCCCCTCAAGGGTGGGCTTCAAATATTTTGCCTTCTGCTCCGGGGTGCCAAAATGATGGATCGCTTCCCCGCAGATGCTCACCAATGAGTAGAGACAGGTCATCCCCGATCCGAGAACCCCGATCTCTTCGATCGCCGCCACCTCCCCCGTCCATTTCATCCCCCTCCCTCCCCATTCTTTGGAGAAGCGGAGACCGAGGAGATTCTGTGCTGCCAAACTTTCCACGTACTCCTTCGGATACTTCACCTGATCGGCATCCATGGCTCGAATGAGCGAACTTGGCACCCTCTCCCTGACGAACCTTCTGACTTCCTCCTGTAACTTCCTTTCTTCTTCTGTCAAGAGAAAATCGTACATTTTCATCCCCTCCCCTGAAAGTAATTTGACCTTTGGCTGCCTTATGATGCATTCATTACCCAAAAATCATAAAGAATCAAGAGAATTCTTTTCTGAAGCATCGTTGGTGAGAACCCCTTGTATTTCTAAGGAAAATTGATTAAGATTTGACTTTAAGGAGAAAAAACTTATGCTGAGAATATTGAGAGAGCATGCATCTTCATGGATGCTCAAGGCTATCCTGATATTGGTGGCACTTTCTTTCGTCTTGTTTTTTGGAGGTTATGCCTACTTCAAAGATAAAAAAGTGACTTATGTGGCTCAAGTAAACGAGGTGACCGTTGGGTGGAGAGAGTATAATGACGCCCTTCAAAATGTGATCAAGCAATACCGAGAAGCACTCGGTCCTTCCTTTAACGATAAGATGGTTGAAGAACTCCATTTGAAAGATCAAGTCCTGGAGAACCTCATTTCCAAGATCCTCATCCTTCAAGAGGCGAAAAGATTGGGCCTTTCCGTCTCTGATGAAGAAGTGAGGGCGGAGATTGAGTCGATCCCGGTTTTTCAGATCAATGGGCAATTTGACAGAAGGAACTACGAGAGGTTTCTTCGTTTAAACCGGATGACTCCCGAAGAGTTCGAACAGAGTCAACGGGAAAATTTTCTGATTTCAAAGGCAGTCAGTCTGATCAAAATGAACGGAGGGAAAGTCTCAGATCAAGAAGTATTGGATACCTATCTCTTTGAAAATGAGCGGATCGACCTCACCTTCACGAAGATCGTTCCTGACTCCTTTAGAAATCAGGTCAATGTGAACGAAACTGAGATAAAAGACTACTACGACAAGCATCGAGAGGAATTTAGAATTCCCACCTTTGTCCAGATTCAATATCTCCTCTTTCGACCTTCAGATTTTGAAAGTAAAGTCCAGATCTCCATGGATGAAGCCAGACGATATTATGATTCTCGAAAAGATACCTTTAAGACGCCCAAGCAGGTAAGGGTGAGAGACATCCTCATCAAAGCAGGACCGCAGGACACGCCCGATCGATTGGAGGCAAAAAAGAAGAAGGCCGAAGAGATTTTGGAGAAAGCCAAAAAGACAAAGGATTTTGGTTCCTTAGCGAAGCAATATTCCGAAGCCGATAATGCCTCTAAAGGTGGAGAGGTGGGATGGGTTCAAAGAGGCAC
>Ga0315282_10010003_pt1 | contig 14977 bp, 10 predicted proteins | sample YL17G07_20_MG_FD_203693 | JGI IMG/M metagenome (GOLD analysis project Ga0315282, IMG submission 203693) | Sediment microbial communities from Yellowstone Lake, YNP, Wyoming, USA - YL17G07_20 | ecosystem: Environmental > Aquatic > Freshwater > Lake > Sediment | place: USA: Wyoming | collected... | reverse complement strand
CGTGTGGCCGTCGCAGGGGCCGCTCGAGACGGCCGCCGGCGAACCCCTGGCCAAGTGGAAGCCGTTCAAGGAAATCCCGGCGGACCTCAGGGCGATGCTGATGCAGGACCCGCAGGCCGCCGGCATCTACGAGGAGTACGCCCCCGCCCCTCCCGCCAAGCCGGCCGAACCGCCCACGCGCACCCTGACCGACGCCGAGGCGGCGGACGTCCTGGAGCGCGACTGGATCTTCCAGGCCGAGGGCAGACCGCTGGCGGCGCGGGCCGCCGAGGAGGTCCGCTGGGCGCGCCAACTTGCCGCACGCCTGGCGGCAAATCCGCGGACGCCCGACCTGGCGGGCGACCTGGCCGAACTCGACGCCCTGTCGAAGCGCATCGACGCAAGGCCCGACGAGGCCGCCGCCCGGGAGGTCTACCTGGCGGTCCGCGCCGCGAAACGCCGCCTGACGCTCAAGAACCCGGCGGTCGATTTCTCGCAGGTCCTCTTTATCGACAACCCGTTCCCGGCGGGCCGCGAGTGGCCGCACCAGGCCCGCCATCGCAATGGCATGATGGCCGTGCCGGGGGGGCGGCTGCTGGTGCTGGAGGGTCTGGCGCCGGGCGGGAACCTCCGGAAACTCGCCCCCCGGAAGCCCGGCTCCTTCTGGCGCCCGGACCTGTCGTTCGACGCCCGGAAGGTCCTCTTCTGCTGCCGGCCCTGCGATGAGAAGAGTTACCACCTGTACGAGATGAACATCGACGGGACCGGCCTGCGGCAACTGACGAGCGGGCCGTACGACGACATCGACCCCATCTACATGCCCGACGGGCACGTCCTGTTCACCACCACGCGGTGCAACACGTACGTGCGGTGCATGCCATATACTTATTCCTATGTTCTGGCGCGGTGCGACGCCGACGGCTCGAACATCTACCTCATCAGCCAGAACAGCGAGCCGGACTGGTGCCCGGCGCTGCTGTCCGACGGCCGCGTCATATACTCTCGGTGGGAGTACACGGACAAGGCCCTCTGGCGCATCCAGAAACTCTGGACCACCAACCAGGACGGCACCAACACCGCTACATTCTGGGGAAACCAGAGCGTGTGGCCGGACCACGTGGCCGAGGCGCGGCCGATCCCCGGGAGCGACCGCGTGATGTTCACGGGCCTGGCGCACCACAACTGGTTCGCGGGGTCCGTCGGCATCATCGACCCGGCGAAGGGCCTCAACTTCCCGCACGGCCTTACGAAGGTGACATGCGAGGTGCCGTGGCCGGAGTGCGGCCCGCCGCCGTCCGATCCGCACGAGCGGGCCGACTATCACGCCGCGGGCCGGTTCGCGGCCTACAAGACGCCGTACCCGATTTCGCCGGAGGATTTTCTGGTCTCGGCCCAGCGGGCCGGCGGCGACTCGAAGTTCCGCCTGTACCTGATGGACCTCGGCGGCAACCGCGAACTTATCTACGAGGGTGCCTACAACATCTGGCACGCCATGCCCGTGAAACCGCGCGAGCGGCCGCCGGTCCACACCGACACCGTGGCGTGGCCGGGCACCGGCAAGGACCGCAGGAGCGCGCAGCCGGGCGTCCTCTTCAGCACCAACGTTTACCAGGGCGTTCCGCAGTTGCCGCCGGGAAGCATCAAGCACCTGCGAGTCATCCAGATGGATGCCCGCACGTACTCGATGTGGACGCGCGACGGGCGGTTCTCCGGGCCCGTGGTGGCGGCCCACCAGGACGACGGCGTCAAGCGCATCCTGGGGACGGCGCCGGTGGAGGCGGACGGGTCGGTGAACTTCACGGCGCCGCCGGGCGTAGCGCTGCATTTCCAGGTGCTCGACGAGCACGGCCGGGCGCTTCAGACGATGCGGTCGTTCACGGGCGTCATGCCCGGCGAGCGGCGGGGGTGCGTGGGGTGCCACGAACTGCACAGCGTGGCGCCGGCGGCCACAGCGGCGGCGGCACTGCGGCGAGGGCCCTCGCAACTCGACGCACCCCCGTGGGGCACCGCCTCCATCAGTTATGAACGCATGGTCCAACCCGTCCTCGACCGGTACTGCGGCAAGTGCCACCAGGGCGACGGCAAGGGCCGCACCAAACTCGACCTGACCCTGCGGCCGGGGTCGGGGGTCTTCAAGGAGCCCTACCTGACGCTGGTCGGCTCCGGCGGCCAAGGACTGAGGACGCGGGGCATCGCCGGCGCCATGATGGTCGAGAATTTCGGCCAGAGCGATCCGGCCAGTTACGCCACCGCCCCCCCCATGCAGCACCTGGCGTACACGAGCAAACTCATCGAGATCGCGATGGGCGGCAAGCACAACGACGTGAAGATGGACCCCGTGAGCCTCGAGAAACTCATCGCGTGGGTCGACGCGAACTGCCCATACCGCGGCGACGAGGACGTCCGCGCCCTGCCGGACCCGTCGTTCCCGCGCGTCGAAGACCTGCCCATCCGGCCGCTGGTCAAGAGCGCCCCGGTCATCGAGAGGCCGTAGGGCGGGGCGCGCCCCGGCCTACGTTCTAAAGGTACTTGTCCAGCCGCTGGTCTTTCAACTTGGCCACGAGGTCGCGGACACGTTCGACGCTGTCGCGGGTGGTTACGAGCGTGGCGTCGGCGGTGGCAATGATGATGAGGTCTCGGACGCCGAGGGCGGCCACGAGGTGCTCGCCGGCGGAGTAGATGACATTGCCGCTGGAGTCGGCCGCGAGGGCCTTGCCCTGGACGACGTTGCCCTGCTCATCGGCGGGGATGTGCCCGCGCAGGATCCGCCACGTGCCCACGTCGTCCCACGCGAACTTGCCCTCGATCACGCGGACGCGGTCGGCCTCTTCCAGAACGCCGTAATCTATGCTGATGCGCGGCAGTCGCGGGAAGACACGGGCCAGGGCGGCATCCATGTGATCGGTGTCGAGGTCCGGGACGAGGGTGGCCAGGCCCTCCCACAGTTCCGGCAGGCGGCGGCGGATGGCCTCCAGGATGGCGTCGGTCCGCCAGAAGAAGATGCCGGAGTTCCAGAAGTAGTCGCCGGAATCGAAGTATGCCTCGGCCACGGCCATTGCGGGTTTCTCGTGGAAGCCCGCCACCTCGTACACCGTCTGGCCGTCGATCTCCTTGACCACGTCGCCGCGCAGGATGTACCCGTAGCCGGTGGCGGGGTACGTGGGGCGGATGCCGATGGTGTAGAGGGCCTGCGGATCGCTCTGGACGATCGCGTCGACGTGCCGGAGGCACTCCCGCAGCCTCTCGGCGGGCTGGATGATGTGGTCGGAGGGCAGGCACACGATGGTCTGGTCGCCGGCGCGTTTGCGGATGATCTCGGACGCCAGGCCGATGCAGGGGGCGGTGTCGCGTTTGCGCGGCTCGACAATGAGGTTCTCCGGCGGCAGGCCGACCAGCAGGCGGCGGGCCACCTCCTGGTGCCGCCGGTTGATCAGGCACAGGATGCGCTCGGGCGGGATAAGGTCCTTGAGGCGGTCAAGCGTCTGAACCACCAGCGGATCGCCGCCGAGGATGCTGAGGAACTGTTTCGGGCAACTCTCGCGACTGGCCGGCCAGAGGCGCGTGCCCTCTCCGCCCGCCATAATCACCGCGTACATCGTCCGTGGCCTCGCTCGGAAGATCCCCGAAATCCCGGAACCCTGGGAAGGCCGGCCCCTGGCGCCGTCCAGGCGCTCGGGACCCGCCAGGTGATTGGTATAGGGCGTGTGGCGCCGCGGGTCAACGATTTTCCGCCGCAGGCCCAGACCCGATCCGCCGGAAACAAGCCGTTGCCCCCGGCGTCGCTGCCCGGGTAGAATGATGTGGAGGCGCGATGCAAGGAGACGAGAGTGGCCATATTTCGATGTCCGGGCCAAGACCTGCGGTTCTGGAAACCCGAGGACGTGGTGGAGCATCCGTGCCCGAACTGCGGCGCGGCCGTGGAGTTCTGGCGTGACGACGTGGCCCGGACCTGCCCGAAGTGCAGGAAGCGCGTGCGCAACCCATGCTTCAACGCGGGGTGCGCCGAGTGGTGCAAGTACGCCGACAAGTGCGGCGCGGTGACGGCGTCCGGCCGGCCGGCCCCGTCGGCCGAGAAGCCGCCCACGACGAAACCTCGCCGCTGACCGTTCTTGGGCCGGTCCTTGCGCGGGCGGCAGTCCTGCCCGCCGCGAGTGAGTTAGCGTAGCGCGCGGCAGACCGCAGGTGCGTCCCTCTCAGGCGCAGTCTCCCAGGCGCAGTCTTGAAACGAAAGCGGCCCGGTGATAGACTGCCGCCGCTTTCGGGCATCCATCGGACATGGAGGGGCCTGCGTTGCAGCCGTCGGTGCTCATCATCGAAGATGAAGAGGGCGTGCGGTCGGCGCTGGCGAAGCGCCTGAAGATGCACGGCTGCGCGGCCGACACGGCGGCCACCGGGGCCGAGGGACTCAAGCGCCTCGCCGAGGGGGGCACAGACCTCGTGCTCCTGGACTACCGGCTTCCCGACGCCGACGGCCTGGAACTCCTGGAACGCATCCGCCGCCAGTGGCCCGACGTCCTGACGATCATGATGACGGCCTACACGAACGTCGACATCGCCATCCAGGCCGTCCGCCTCGGCGCATACGACTATGTGCCCAAGCCGTTCAGCCTCGACGAGATGATGGTCGTCGTCGACAAGGCCCTCGAGGCGAAGCGCCTGCGGACCGAGGTGGAGCGCCTGCGCACGCGGGACATCGAGGAGTTCGGCTTCGACCGCCTCGTGGCGCGCAGTCCGAAGATGCTCGAAATCATCAACCTCCTTAGGCACCTGGCCGAGTCCGAGGCCCGGACGATCCTGCTACAGGGCGAGAGCGGCACAGGCAAGGACCTGGCGGCAAAGGTCGTCCACTTCCAGAGTCTCCGGGCCGCCCGGCCGTTCATGAACATCACCTGCACGGCCCTGCCCGAGACACTGCTGGAGAGCGAACTTTTCGGCCACGAGCGAGGGGCGTTCACCGACGCGCGGCAGCAGAAGCAGGGGCTGTTCGAACTGGCCGACGGCGGGACGATCTTCCTGGACGAGATCGGCGACATGCCGGCGGCCCTCCAGGCGAAACTCCTGAGGTTCCTCGAAGAGAAGGCCTTCCGCCGCGTCGGGGGGACCAAGGACATCCGCGTCGACGTCCGCATCATTGCCGCCACCAACCGGAACCTGCGGGCCCTCGTGACCGACGGCCGGTTCCGCGAGGACTTGTTCTACCGGTTGAACGTCTTCCCGGTGACGCTGCCGCCCCTGCGGGAGCGGCCCGATGACGTCCCGTTGCTGGCGCAACACTTCGTGCGGCAGTACAACCGCGAGTTCCGTAAGGAGGTCGTGGGGATCGATCCGTCGGCCCAGGCCGCCATGCAGGCCTACAATTGGCCCGGCAACGTCCGCGAGGTGAAGAACGTGATCGAGCGCGCGATGCTCCTGGCCGCCGGCCCCTGGCTGAGGCTGACGGACCTGCCGACGGAACTGAAGTCGCCGGCGGCCGCCGTGGTCAGCGCCGATGGTCCGACCACGCTGATCGAGTTCGGGCCCGACGGCGTCGACATCCACGAGGTCGAACGCCTGCTGGTCCAGAGGGCCCTGGATCAGACGCGCGGCAACCAATCGCGTGCCGCCGCCTTGCTGCACATCAGCCGCGACCAGTTGCGGTACCGCATGCAGAAGTACGGCCTGAGAACCCAGGCCGGCGAGCCGGCTTCATGAGCGCCAATGCGTGCCCGACCGGTCCCAGGAGCCGCCCGTGACGTTGTTCGAGACGATTAAACAGCATGTGCGGCCGGCCCGCCGCCGCATCCTCCTGCCGGAGATGCATGACGACCGCGTCGTCCAGGCGGCCGCGCAGGTCCAGCGCGAGGATTTCTGCCAGACGGTTGTTTTGGGCGACCCGCCAAGGCTGGCCGACGCCCTGCGCCGGGCCGGCGGCAACCCGGACCGCATCGAGATCCTCGATGCCGCCGACAAGGTCCGCTTCGACGCCTTCAGCCAGGAGTACTACGAACTGCGGAAGGCCAAGGGCTGCACGCCGGACCAGGCCCGGACCACCATCGCCGACCCGGTCTACTACGGTGCGATGTGCGTCCGCAAGGGCCTGGTGGACGGCATGACGACCGGCAGCGCCTCGCCGACGGCCGCGGTCATCCGCGCCGCCCTGCAATGCGTCGGCACCCGGCCGGGCGTCAAGACCCTCTCGTCGTGCACTCTGATCGTCCTATCGTCCCCGGATTTCGGGCACGAGGGGCTGCTCCTGTTCAGCGACTGCGGCGTTGTGCCGATGCCCACGGAAGACCAACTGGTCGACATCACGCGCAGCGCCGCCGCCTCGTGGCGCCAGTTCATCGGCACCGAGCCGGTGGTGGCGTTGCTGTCGTTCAGCACCAAAGGGTCGGCCAAACACGAGGCGGCGCAGCGTGTGGCCCGCGTCGCCCAGAGGGTCCGCCAACTGGAGCCGAACCTGACGGTGGACGGCGAACTTCAGTTGGACGCCGCCCTGGTGCCCGACGTGGCCGCCCGCAAGGCCCCGCGCAGCCCGGTCGCGGGGCGGGCGAACGTCCTCATCTTCCCGGACCTGGGGGCCGGGAACATCGGCTACAAACTGGCCGAGCGCCTCGGCCGGGCACAGGCCGTCGGCCCGATCTTCCAGGGCCTGGCCAAGCCGATCAATGATCTGTCGCGCGGGTGCCGGGTCCAGAACATCGTGGATGCCGTCGCCATCACGGCCGCCCAGACGTTCGCGGGGTGACGGCCGGCCTCGTTTGATTCATTTCGGTATGGCCGGCCCTCTGTTTCCGGCAAAGGCCCCGCGCCGCGCACCGCCTTACGCGATGGGCGAGCATCCGGGCAAGACCACACGGAACGTCGTGCCGCGGCCGACCTGGCTCGTCGCGTCGATGCGGCCGCCGTGCATGTCCACGACGCGCTTGGCGATGGTCATCCCCAGGCCCGTGCCGTGCGGGACGGTCTGCTTGGGGGCCTGGCCGCGGAAGAACTCGTCGAAGACATGCGGAAGTTCATCCGCCGGGATGCCGATGCCCGTGTCCGAGACCGTCAGGACGGCCTCGTCGTTTTCACACCCCAGCCTGACCGAGACGCGGCCGCCGGCCGGCGTGTAGCGGATCGCGTTCGAGACCAGGTTGTCGACCAGGTCCGTGAGGCTGTCGCGTGCGCCGCTGACGTGTGCCGTGCCGGCTTCGACCTCCAGGACGATCTGCTTTCCCTCGGCCTGGGCCCTGAACAGGTCGGCCGCCCCGCGCACGATCTCCGCCAGTTCCACGGGCTCGAACCGCTGGGCCACGGCCGCGCTCTGGAGGCGGCTCCAGCGCAGCAGGTCGTCAATCAGGTCCAACGTGCTTTCGGAGCGGTCAATGGCCCGCCCCACCAGGTCACGGCCGGGGACGGCGCCGCCCATCTGGCTTGCGGCCGCCTTCAGGAGGCTCTGCATGGCCCCGATGGGGGCCCGCAGTTCGTGGCTCGTCTTGCGCATGAAATGCGACTTGACCTGTTCGAGAGATTTCAGGTCCTTGTAGGCTTTCTCCAGTTCTCCTTCGCGCAGGCGCAGGCGGCCCGCGATGCTCGAGGCAATGAAGACGGCGGCATAGACCGCGAACGTCATCACGAACGAGACCTGGAGCACAAACACGTGCCGGCCCGCCTCCGTGGATGACACGAGCGGCTCAAGCCGGCCGTCCGGCAACGCCATGTCCAGCGCGTGGTGAGCGCCGCCGAAGTAGTATTCGCCCCACGTGATGAGGTTTATCAGGACCGCCGCCAGCGTGGCGTAGCCGTAGGCCACCCGCGGGGCGAAGAACTCGCTCGCCACGATCATCGGGAAGATGAACAGCAGGATGAAGTGGTTCTCGGCGCCCCCGATCGCGTGCACCAGCGCCGCCACCGCCACAAGGTCGCACGTGATCTGCGCGTGGGCAAGGCGCGCGATCCAGCGCTTCTGAATATCTCGATGCCGATGCAGCCACCGGACCGCCAGCGAGAAGACCAGGTTGCAGGCAAACAGGGCGGTGATGACAGCCAGGGCCCAGGGCCACGCAAAACGGACGTCAAACAGGTACCAGCCGACCGCCAGGAACGCCAGCGCGCAGGCCCCCGCACCCCACCGCACGTGGGTGAACCAGCCCAGCCGGTCAAAGAGTTCCTGCTCGCTCAGCGACAGGTCGATGGGGCGCGCCGCGCCCTGTTCCGCCATGGCCATAGCCGAGTCTTTCATGGAGACTGTAGCAGCGCTGCCAGCGAAGAACCCGTCCGGCAAACCGCTGGTCAGGCATTCTTATTGAAGCAAACGCGCCTTTGCGTTTGATTCAAGGAAGTCCGCGCACCTGACTGCGGGGAACATCGAAAGGCGACAGCCCAGGCGAGCGTCTTCGGCGCCGCCTGCGTCGGACCCGCGCGCCTTGTCGGCCCCCACCGGCGTTGCCCACTTCGACCGGTCACGCCGGTTTCGGCGGTTCCTGCCCGGCGTCTGTCTTGGCCTCTGGCGCGGCGGGGCTCGCCTCGCCTGCCTGCACAGAAGAGGTTGACTGCGGCGCGGACATAGGGGTGGCGGCGGCACCTGGCGATGCGGCCCCCTGTCCCGATGCCGCAGCCTGCGCCGTGGCGGCGTCCGGGACGGCTGCGCCTGCCGGGGCCGGGGCGGGAGGCGGCGCTCCGCCCTCCGGCGCAGCCGACGCCGGCTCGGGCGACGCCGCCGGGGACGCCAACACCTGGGCCCCTTCCGCCGGTGCCGGCGGCGCCGCAGCGTCGGCCGCCGCGCCCGCGGCAGCCGGCTCTCCCCCGGCCGGCGCCTGGGCCTCTGGGCCGGCCACCTCGGCCGTCGGAATCTCGGTCGTGCCCATCTCGCGCCTGACAATCCGCACGTCGCTCCAGGTCCACAATCCCATGGCCAGCAGGACCGACCCGACCGCCAGCAAAGCGATGCCGAAGCCCAGGTAGCGCTCGTTCGTGTCGCGTTCGTAGTTCAGGGCCTTCAGATACTCATCGGCCGGCTCGGCCGGTTCCTCGGCCCCATACTCATTCTGGTACCACATCCTCCCGTCGACGTGCATCGTCGGGGTCACGCCGTCAGGCATCGCCCACATCTTACCTTGGGCCAGGTGCTCTTTGTCCGGCCCCATGATCTCCCAGTGTTTAGCGCCTTGCCGAAAGACCAACAAATTGTCCTCTGCCCCCCTGACGAACTGCGGATTCAGCGTGCTGATCTCGGGGAACAGCGTCGGCCGGTGGGGGATCAGTTTCAGCGTCAGGGCATCAATGGAGTACAGGGCTGCCGCCACGCAGAGGGCGCCCAGCGCGAGCGACGGCCTGTAGACGATGCGCTTGATGCGCATGTGCGCAGCGGCCCGGGCCTTGCCGGTTGGGATGGATCTCGCCGGGCCCGCCAGGCGCAGGGCCTTCCCCAACTCGGCCGCCGACGTGGCGCTCTTCGGGGCCGCCGGGCCGGCGGGAACAGCGCCGGCGCCTGCGGCCGCATCGCTCGGTTCGGCCGTGCTCGTCGCGGCGGCGCCGGGGTCGGCGGCAACGGCGCTCGGCGCCGCATCGCCAGGCCCTGCCGGCGCGGCCGGCTCGCGGCGAATGCCGTGAATCTGCTCCAACATTTCGTCGGCGCCGGCCCTGTTACCCAGTTGAGCCTGCAAGGCCTCGCGGGCCGCCGAGGTGGCGGCGGCGCCGGCTGGTGCGGCGGCATCGCGCCGGATGCCGTGGATCTGCTCCAGGAGTTCGTCGGCCCCGACCTTCTGGCCCAGTTGAGCCTGGAAGGCCTCGCGGGCCGCCTGGCGCCGGGCGACCTCCTCCTCTGTGACGCCCTCGGCCGCCTTGGCGGCCATTTCTTCCTTCAGCGCCCCGAAGTCCAGGACGCCCACGGTGCCGGCCGGCACCTGCACCTGCGAGATCCCCTCCGTGGCCGCCGCCGGGTCCGGCTGCCGCGCCACGTCCTGCGTGCCCGGCGCGGGCACGAGAATATCAAACCCGCACGACTCGCAGTGGAAGAGTTGGCCGACCTTCGACTCGTCGGCCGAGCACGCGGCCCCGCACGGACACTTGAACTCGATGGGCACGAATGTCTCCTTGAACTCGCTTAGAGTCGCCGTATTGTACGAGCCGCGCGGCCTTCCTGCACGTGTTTTCTCTCGACGACGCCGAAAACACGGCGTAAAGTGATAGTGTAGCATCCTTACCGCGGTCGAAGAGCCTGTCCGAAAAACCGCGGGTCAGGCATATATGCAACCAAAGCCCGCCGTTGGGCTTTGGTTGGCATGTCGCTTCAGCCCCGGGAAGGAGAACCGCAACAACTTTACTGAGGCAAACGCAAAAGCGCGTTTGCCTCAATAAATATGCCTGACCCTCGGTTTTTCGGACAGCCTCTACGCCGGTAATGCTGCTACAGTCTGCGTAAAGTCGGGGGGAATGGTGCCGCCATGACCCTCGGAACTCGGATTGCGGCCGTAGCACTGGCCTGCCTCCTTGCCGCCGCCGGGCGGATGCTCGGGCCGGCCGCCCCCGGCGCCGCCAAGTTCCTCGAAGACGCCAAGGCCAAGTCGGGCGAGAACTCCCTGGCCGGCAAGATGGCGGCCGAGTTCCTCCTCATGCAGGGGCCGTGAACCATGGTTAAACATATTGTAACCTCCACTCTTGTTGCGGCCGCCATCGGCCTGGTGTCCCCGTGCCCGGCCGCCGAGACCGCCGGCCTCGACGCCCGAGCCTGGGCCGAAGCGGCCCTGGCACGCGAGGCGCCGCCCCAGGCCCCGCCGGGGCCCGGCCTCGACCTGCGCCGGCAGGACTACGGGACGCTCCGGTTGAGGCGGTCGGTCATGGATACGCCCCTGAAGATCGGCCAGGAGCAGTACACCCACGGCCTCGGCACCCATGCCGCCAGCGAGATCATCGTGCGGCTGCCGAAACCCGGCCGCACGTTCGAGGCCCGGGTCGGCGTCGACAACAACTACGACACCGCGGGCAAGCGCGGCAGCGTCATTTTTGCCGTCGACGTGGCGGGCAAGGAAGCATTCCGGAGCGACATCCGCAGGGGCGGCGCGCCGCCGCTGGCCGTCAAGGTGGACCTCGCCGGCGCAGGCGAGTTCACCCTGCGCGTCCTCGATGACGGCGACGGCTACGAATACGATCAGGCCGATTGGGCGGAGGCAAGCGTCATGACCGACAGTGGCGAGCGCATCTGGCTTGACGAGTTGGCGATGATCGCCAAAGGAAGCGGCCTTTCGACCGCCATCCCCTTCTCGTTCGTCTACGGGGGCAAGCACTCGGCGGACCTTCTGGGTTCGTGGAAGCCCGCGCAGGCCAATCCGCTCGCGGAGGCCGGACGCCAGCACCGCTCCGTCACGTGGACCGACCCGGCGACGGGCCTGGAGGTCACGGCCGAGGCGACGCTCTTTCCGGACTTCCCGTCGGCCGTCGAGTGGGTCCTGTTCTTCAAGAACACCGGCGCCGCCGACACGCCGATCCTCGAGAATATCCTGCCGCTGGACCTGCGCATCGCGGTGCCCGAGAAAGGCGGCGTCGCTCTCCACCACGCGAAGGGCAGCACGTGCGCGGCCGACGATTTCCTGCCGATTGACCAGCCGGTGCCGCCGGACGGCAAGGTCGACCTCGCCCCGGGCGGCGGGCGGTCATCGAACGGGCAACTGCCGTTCTTCAACCTCCAATGGCAGGGCGGCGGCCTCGTGGGTGCCGTCGGCTGGTCCGGCCAGTGGTCGATGCACCTGCACCGCGTCGGCGCCGCCAACGTCCTCGTCCAGGCCGGCCAGCAGAAGACGCACCTCGTGCTCCACCCCGGCGAGACGATCCGCACGCCACGCATGCTCCTGGTGAACTGGTCGGGCGACGATCCCCTGCGCGGGCACAACCTGCTGAGGCGGCTGATGCTCGCCCACTACGTCCCGCACCTGGCCGGCGAACCGGTCGTTCCGCCCATCACGCACAACGGCTGGTTCACCTTCAACAGCGGCAACGAGGTCACGGAGGCCAACCAACTGGAGTTGATCCGCGCGATGGCCCCGACGGGCGTCGAGGTCTACTGGCTCGACGCGGGATGGTTCGAGGGCGGCTGGCCGTCGGGCGTCGGCAGTTGGTCGCCGCGGGCCGACGCATTTCCGAAGGGCCTGGCCCCGCTGGCCGAGGCCGCACACAAGGCCGGCATGAAGTTCGTCGTCTGGTTCGAGCCCGAGCGGGTCCACCCCGCCAGCCGCATCGCCAGGGAGCACCCGGCGTTCGTCCTGCGCGCGGGCGGCGGCGACGGCCTCTTCAACCTCGGCGACCCCGAGGCCCGCCAGTGGCTGACCGACCACCTGGCGGGCTTCCTTGAAAAATCAGGTATCGACATCTACCGCAACGATTTCAACATCGACCCCCTGCCCTTCTGGCAGGCGGCCGACAAGCCCGACCGCCAGGGCATGGCCGAGATCCGCTACGTCGAGGGCCTCTACCAGATGTGGGACGACCTGCGCAGGCGCCGGCCGGGCCTGTGGATCGACAACTGCGCTTCCGGCGGCCGCCGCATCGACCTCGAAACCTGCACCCGCAGCCTGCCCCTGTGGCGCAGCGACACGCAGTGCTGCGGCCGCGCCGAGACGATCCAGGACCAGGTCCAGACGGCAGGCCTCAGTCTGTACGTCCCGCTGCACGCGGCCGGGTGCTGGGGCCTCGACCCGTACGTCTTCCGCAGCGTCGCCACGACCGGCACGAACCTCTGCATGGACCCGCGGCCGGCGACGTTCCCGGCGCGGGAGGCCAAGGCCGCCGTCGCCGAGGCCAAGGCGCTGCGGCCGTACTACCTGGGCGACTACTACCCGCTCCTGCCCATCACGCAGAGCAACCGCGACTGGTGCGGCTGGCAGTTTGACCGGCCGGAGGCGGGCGGTGGCTTCGCCTGTTTCTTCCGCCGCCAAAGCAGCCCCTACGTGGCCGTCGAGGCGTCGCTGCGCGGCCTCGACCCCGCCGCCACCTACGAGGTCACGCTGGCCGAAACGTACGCGCCAAAGGAAAACAAGAAGATGTCGGGCAAGGATCTGGCGCGGCTGCGAATCGAGATCGGCTCTGCCCCCGGCAGCGTGTTGGTAACCTACCGCAAGATGCCGGGCTGAGATCGGCCGTTGATGCCACAGCGCAACATGCGCTTGCGGCGCGTAATGCCCCAGTTACGGGTGGGGTCTGACGCCTTTTCCGGCCGTTCGGAAAAGGGGTCTGACCCCGTGTCCTCCGTAACTGAGGCATCACTCCGGCGCCTGAAAACGGTTGCCCCCGACCGGTTGAGGCAGGTACAATTTGCTTCGTCATCACGAACCCTTAGGGAGGCCTGACCATGAAACTGTTTGCTGCGCGTCGCTGGGTAGCCGTCATGACGGCCATGGTTCTCGGCATCGCCGTCATCGCCACGGCTGAAGAAGCCGCCGGCCCCGTCAAACCCTTCAACGGCAAGGACCTGACGGGCTGGAAGTTGCGGGGCGATGCCGCCAAGAGCCAGTGGGTCGTCGGTACCGCCAAACTCGACCCCGACAACCCCGCCAAGTTGGCGGTCGAGCCGGGCGGAAGCGACCTCATCAACAAGTCGACCGGCCTGGACATGTACACCGAGGAGAAGTTCGGCGACTGCATCGTCACTCTCGATGTCATGGTGCCCAAAGGCTCCAACTCCGGCATATACCTCCAGGGCGAGTATGAACTCCAGGTCCTCGACAGTTACGGCAAGGAGAAGGACTTCAGCCCGGGCGACATGGGCGGCATCTACGGCGCGGCACCGCCTAAGAACCCAGTCTACAAGAAGCCGGGCGAGTGGCAGTCGTTCGAGATCCAATTCCAGGCCCCCAAGTTCGACGATGCCGGCAAGAAGACCGCCAACGCCAAGTTCGTCAAGGTGGTCCTCAACGGCGTAACGATCCACGAGAACGTCGAGGCGAAAGGCCCAACGGGTGGCCAACTCGGACCGGAAGTAGCGAAGGGACCCCTCATGTTTCAGGGCAACCACGGCCCCGTCGCTTTCCGCAACATCGAGATCAAGCCGCTGAAGTAGCCACGCAGGCCGGGCGAGCGCCACGGTAGCGGAATCGGCACACGGGCTTGGAGCCGGGGCGTTCGGCCTGCCGGCAGACTCGCCGCACTCCCGCTGAGGCCGATAGCGCGGTTTGAGGGGCGGCGTGCCCCCAGCCCGCATGCCGGCCGAACAGGCCGATGAGATCGGCCCGCTATCCGGCCTCGGCGTGGCAAGCCCCCAAGAGGATTCGAACTTTAGCGAAATCCCCAAGGAAAACAGCGGCGCCAGGTTTTTACCTGCAATCCACCTGCAATCCGGCGAGCGAGAGTACTGGCGCTGGCTGTTCGCCAACTGCCGCTACGGCGGCCCTGAGATCCGGGAGGCGATCCTGAGCCTTGTGGAAGCGGCCTCGTGATTTGCGGCGCTGTGCCCCTTGCCAGGCGGTCACTACCCCTTTCCGTCTGGCGGGGGCCGGCCCGCGGCGTCGCCCGCCGTGCATCCTCCCCGGTGGACCTGCCCACGGCCCCGCCGCCCACCCGTTAGCAATCCGCAGCCCGGCCGACCGCCCACCGCGACCCGGGCGCGGACCGCGGCAAGGGCCATGTGACAGGAGGTGCCCGCGCCCGCCCGCGTGTCTCCTGGCCCATCCTGCCATGCCGCTTTCGGCCGCCGGCCGCGAAACCGGCCACTCCCGTCCTGTCATATTAACCTGACTTGATACCCGCCCGGCCCTCCGTTGGCTTCCCGGACCGCCTCAAGGCCGCTGCAGCCAAGACGCCCGCCCCCCATGCGCGTCACCCACAACCCCGCCGCTTCATCCGCAGCCCTCCCCTCTTCCCGCCATGCCAAGTCGGTAGGTTCTTCACGGTTGGGCAGCCGGAAAGACTCCTGCTGACTTCGCCACGCATAGATAGAATGGTCTCGGAGGCGCGGTTCGGCGCGGCGGTTCGGCGCGGTCCTCCCAGGAGCCGCGCCATGCCGCCCAAGGCCGCCGCCAAGTCCGTCCCACCCGTCGAGCACCCC
>Ga0315282_10010001_pt1 | contig 14978 bp, 17 predicted proteins | sample YL17G07_20_MG_FD_203693 | JGI IMG/M metagenome (GOLD analysis project Ga0315282, IMG submission 203693) | Sediment microbial communities from Yellowstone Lake, YNP, Wyoming, USA - YL17G07_20 | ecosystem: Environmental > Aquatic > Freshwater > Lake > Sediment | place: USA: Wyoming | collected... | reverse complement strand
TGCCGTCGGTCGTGTAGGCGAGCCAGGCCGCGCCGCCAGCGGCGGCTGAGTAGCTGATCGTGCAGTAGTAGACCTGGTTTGTGCCTGTAGTATCGGACAGCGCCCAGGTGCTTGTCCCGGTGACGTTGGACAGGATGACGTTGTGCCCCGCCGTGCCGGTTGCGATGAACGACGCCACGGTCTGCGTCGTCCCCGCCGTGAACCGCACGACCTTGTCCGGGGTCGTGATTTGCAGCACGTTGAACGTCGTGTTGCCGGTCACGGTCGTGGTCTTGCTCGCGTCGTTGAATACCACCGTGCCCGTGCCGCAGGTGAACACGTCCCCGTTCGCCCAGTTGCCACCGACGGTGATGGTGTAGGTGCTGGCGGAAAAAGAACGGGTCACGCCTGCGCGATACACAATAGTGAAATTGTTCAGCACGGTAAGGTTAGAGTTCAGAGTAACAGTAACATTGGCATCTGATATTATACCAAGTGTATAATTATACAACGGCTGAGTTGAGAAAAGTGTGGATGTGAGAAACCAATGACCCAGGGTGGAGGTTCCAGCGCTAAAGTTGGGACTGGATATGTTCACACTACCTTTACAGTAAATTTGGGCTGCCCCCGTAGCGGTAAATGTTCCAGTGTCTGAAACGACGAACCCATTTATCTGAAGCGTTCCCGTGGAAACAGTGACAATCGCCCCGGTCGAAATGGTAAGAGACATACAAGAGTTAGCCTGTAATGTCCCTGTTCCAATGTTGAGCGTAAAGCCATTGCCCAATGTAACGACCTGAAGTTTCCAATTATTATATGTCTTTCCATTGAGATTGAGCGTTCCCAAAGTAAAAGCGACATCTGCACCAGTGGTTCCATTCTGCGTAAAATTGTCCTGCAACGTCCACTCCCCACCTGAGCCGTTCCAAGTGACATTGTAGAACGATTTGCCTCCACTGGTAATCGTCTTCCCGCTGGACGTAGCCGCAAACGTGACGGTCTGCGTTCCCGGCGTAAACGTCATGCCCGCGACGGTCTTCCAGTTGCCGTAGATTGTCAGTCCTGCGGAGAGCGTGAGGGTTCCGGTATAACCGGTGCAGTCGAGGTTGTCGCAGGCAGACGCGACGTTAACCACGACGTTGCCGCTGCCGGAGTCGAGCAGGGCCGTGTCGCCGGCCTGGGGGTAACCACCGCCTTCTTTCCAGGTCGCTTCGTCGTTCCAGTTGCCGCCGCCGGCGGCGGCCGTCCAAGTCGCCGTCTATGACTCCTGCGAGGTTGCCACGCAGTCCCACTTGCCGGCCACGGAATTGTAGATGAGTCCGACGTAGAGGTATTTCGAGAGGACCGTGGTCGTCGGCAGCGCGACTCCCCGCGCGATGTAGCCGCCTGCGCCTGAGTTCCACGCGAGCGCCCGCGCCGTCGCGTTGTCCAGAATCCTGATCAGCAGCTTCTGGCCGTTGGCCGGAGTGCCGGTCGGCGCGCCGAAGGTTGCTGCCTCTGCTAGTGCGGTGAGGTAGTAGAGGTCGGTGGTGTCCGCGTCGGGGGTGGGCGTAGCGTTGGAGGCTTCGCCGTTGGCGCGGCAGTTGCGCTTGTCAACGGCGTCGGCGACTTCGGCGTCGGTGTTCGACGCGTCGACTGGGAGGCCGTTGGCGTCGGCTTGGAGGAGCTGGGCGGGTGTGGCTCCGCTGGTGTGGTCGCCGGTGTCGGTGATCGCGTGCTGGCGGGCGTGGCTTGCGCCGACCGCGGCCGCCACATCCGTGTCGGAGTTGGTGGCGTCGACCGGGAGGCCGTTGGCGTCGGCTTGGAGTACCTGGCCTGGGGTCGCGGCGCTGGTGTGCCGTGCGCCGGCGATGTCGTGGGCTAGCGCCGGCTGGTCGTCGGCGAGTTCGCCGTGCAAGTCGTCGACGTTGAGCGGGTCCGCACCGCCGTCTTCGTGCGTGGTGGCGTGGTTCGCCGGCGTCTGGGGTGTCGCGGTCAGGCCGGTCATGCCCGTGAGGTCGACCGGGTCCATGCCGCCGTTTTCGTGGGTGGTGTGGTGCGTTTCTGGCGGTGGGCCCATCGGGCCCGGCTTGATGTCGAAGAAGAACTGGCCGAGGGACGATCTCAGTTCGTTTCCGGTTTGGAGGGATGTCGCCGAAACCTCGGCCAGTATGAAATAGTCGTCGTCGGCAGGGGCGCCCGGGTTGAACTCTGTCTCGACGGCGATGTCGGCTGAGGTGCCGTGTGGGAGCGCGGTCGGATGGAGGACGGAGCTGTAGATCAGGGTGCCGAGTGACTCGCGGTAGATCCGTATCAGGCCGGTAATCGTCGCGTCTTCGTCTGCGAAGTTCTGGACCCGGATCGTGGGCGTGAGCGGGCCGATTGTCTGCTCGTCGATCGGGACGACGTATGCGGTCGGGCGAACGTCAAGCATGGCGCTGGGGGTAGTAGGTCCAGAGGACTGGAGAGCCGGGGCCGATGTCGGCGTGAACGAACTGGGCCCCGATGCCGATGCGGCGGAACTTGCATTCTATCAGTGTGGCGATCAGTAGGTACCGGTCGCTGTCGGTGTCCACGGCGATGTCGGCCGCAAGTCCAGCCAGGTGCTGGCTGAACTGCGCGCCCTTGACTGCCTGGTTGTGTTTCGCGCACCTGAACCCGGATTGGATCCGAATCGGGCCGAATACCGCCCGTACCGGCTCGAGGCGTTTCGCCAGCAGGAGCGCCGCTATCGCGATGACGTCGTTGCAGCAGGGACAGCGGAATTCGGAGAGGCTGAAGTGGGGGGTGAGCTGGCGGTCGTCGGTCATTTCGGAGGGGTTGGTAGTGGACCGAGTGTCCGACGTGCCGTTTGCGTTTCTTTGTGCCGGTGGCGGATTAACTCCGGAGGGGAGGGTAGTAGGGAGGGAGGGTCGATTTCGCAGCTTTGGGCGTCGAGAAGCGTGAACGTGTTTGAGTGGCATTTCCCGCACCTGGACCTGATCTTCCAGTCGTCTGTTCGTCTGATGCGGGCTCGGTCGAAGTCGGAGTGGTTCCGTGCGTTGCAAACGGGACATACCCAGGAGAGCCTGCAGACTGAGAAGGTGGATTTGGCCGCGATGACGTAGTAGTTCGAGAAGTGCTCGTCTGTTGGGTCGTGGAACTGTCTGGCCATTCATGAATCATAGCGCGCGCCGGCGCGAGGTCAAGAGCGGGATGATTCGTCCCGAGCGCGATGGTTCATCGCGAGCGGGCACCCGGGTCGGGTGCACTGTTACTGCCAGCGGATCAGGCCGCGGAGGCTGAACCCGGCGATGCCGGCGATGGCCGCGATGCCGATCTTTACGAGGGTGTGGTCGTATCCGGCGATGACGGCCGCCACGGTGATCACCACGATGCCGCCGGTCGCGACACAGGCGGTCCAGGTGTCGGTTTCGCGGGAGGACATCAGGCGACGGGTCCGGTTCCGTGGCAGGCGTAGCCGGAGCGGAGAAGGTATGTATTGTGGGAAGCGGCAGTGAAGATGGCGGAGATGGTGAAGTCGGATATCTCGGCCGAGAAGCTGGAGTCGTTGGAGTTTCTGAGGTGGGAGTAGCTCTGGTGTACGCCGGTTGAGTCCTCGAGGATGATGGCGAGGTGTGCCTGTAGTACGCTCGAGCTTGTTGCGTGATAGATAGCTGTTAGCGAGAAGTATCTGTCGAAGTCGGGGTCGACGTCAATGTGGGTTTCGTAGATGACTGTGGCGTTCCGTTTCATTCGGATGGTGAGGTATCCGCTTGGGCTGTTCTCCGCGTGGAGGATTCCCCAGGCTCTAAGTACTGATCCGAATCCTTGGTTCATCCACTTGGCCGCCGCGACGAGTTGGGCTATGGTGGATTCCGCTGAGTCGCCGTAGATGATGAACTGGTTGGCGTTTGACCAGGGCACGTCGTACGCGATGGATATTGGGTCGCTGCCTCCTGGTTCGTGCGAGACGTGGTGGCCTGTGGGGTCCTGGGCGTCTGCGGCCTTGCCGGAGAGCCCGGCGATGCTGATCTCGTCGTCGCCGCCGGTCTCGTGAGAGTTGTGGTGGTAGGAGGGCTTCGTTCTGCCCCAGTCGCCGTCGTATCGAGGGGCCATGTCGCTGTCAGGAGCGCCGGCCGGCGCTTGGGCGAGGCGAGCGCGGGCGATGCGCGTCGTCTCGTCGAGGCCGGGGTAGCCGTTTGCCTGTTCCTTGTTCGCTGTCGCTTCGACCGTGTCGTCGTGCTCGGTGGCGGTGTGGGCTGCCGGGAAGGGGTAGCCGAACGTGTTGTTGGGAAGGAGCGCTTTGTCGTTCGCGGGTGGGGGTGTAGTCCAGACTGCGAGCTGTGGTGGGGGTACGTGGCCGTATTCGTCAAGCTCGGGGTACCCGTCTGGTTCGCCTTTGTGCGCGATGTGCTCGAGGTTCGTCGCGACTTCGTGGACGTCCGTCGTATCGGCCAGGTGGTTGCCGAAGTCGGTGACGGTCGTGTAGTTGGGGTTGTGCTTCGCGTTGTCGTGGACCTTGGCCGGCTGGTTGTCGGTGAGCTCGCCGTGGAGGCCGCCGACCCAGAGCTGGTCGCCGCCGCCGAGCTCGTGCGAGGTGTGGTGGTCGGCGATTGGTTGCCCCTGGGCCAGGATCCCGGGTAGGCCGGAGACGTCGAGTTGGTCGCTGCCCGCGGCCTGGTGCGTGAGTTTGTGCGCGAGCGCGGTCTGCGCGTCGGCGGTCTTGCCGTGCAGGCCATCGATGTTCACCTCGTCCTGGCCGCCGTCTTCGTGCTGGCTGGCGTGGGCCTGGACCGGTGGCGGTGGCGGCGGTGGTGCTGCCGTGACGTCGACGTGGGAGGGCGGGAGGCTGTTGTTGGGTTCGTACTGGTCGTTGATGCAGGTGACGTACGCGATGAACATGTACAAGCCGAGCGCCGGGGGTGTCCAGTAGTCGACTGCCTGGGCTGGTTCGGTTTCTCCGGGCGCGATGGTCCCGGAGTAGATTTCGGTGGTGAAGATTAGTAGGCCGGCCGGACTGTAGATTCGCAGGCTCCCGACCGCAAGGGCGTCGTGGATTCCGTTGTTCTTGACCAGTACGGCCGGCCTGTAGGACTGGATGACTGCTGACGCCGGGGGGACAGAAAGCGAGATAGCGCCGACGTCGTAGTCGTGGCTCACTTGGTCTTGTCTGCTCGGGTCCTGGGGTCGAACTTGCCCTTCAGTGGGGCCGGGGCTGTGTAGGGCTTCTTTTTGGGTCGGTCGGCCTGCCTGATGATCTTCGGCGTTGTGTCGGGTTTCATCAGGTGGTTACGTTGTAGATTTCGAGCTGGATCCGCTTCATGACGTCAGACCCGGCAGGACCGATCTTGTCGGGCTGCTGCCATTTGGAGCGGAGGGTAGTGGCGGCGGTGGTGAGGGCGAGGCCTGCGCACACTTTCCACAGGTGGTACATTTCGCCGTGGAAGGCTTCGTAGCCGGCGAACATGATCGGGTCAAGATCGTAGTCGTTCAGGATTACCCTGAGGTCCATTTGCTTGGCCACGAATTCATCGACGTAGGCTCCGAAGTTGTCGACGGCGAGTTGTGCCTTGGCGGCTATTGTCGGGTCGATCAGAGAGGAAAGCATGCGGGTTGCGTACGACGCTTTGCGCTGTGCGGTTGTTCTCATGTGGTCCTCCTCACGGGGTCGGGAACGCGATCAGGGTGAGCGTGAACACATCGAGGGCGATGTGCAGAAGGACCAAGTTGTCCAAGCCCTTCTGCGTGTACGTCTCTGATGCGGCCTGCGCCATCTGCAGGAGTGCGTCGCCGGCGATCCCCTTGAATATCCTGGACCAGATCTCGCGACCGAAGTTCAGGTAAAAAGGGTACTGGATCGTCGGGACTCCCTCTTCGTTGCAGATTCCCTGGATCATTTGCTCTTTTGGGACCAGGCTGTCGACTGCTGTGCCGAACCCGGTCTTCATCCCGCTGAGCCTGGAGGCCACCTTGAGTGACACCGTCGCGGCTTGGTAGCCGGCGCCGTACTTGTCTTTGCGCTGTGCTTCTGTTCGCATTGGTGCTCCTTTGGTGGTGGAGCGGCCGGCACCGGGCGCTAGAGTGGGGTTAGTCTGTGCGAGCGGCTGACCCTTCGTCCCGGGCCGGCCGCTCGCAGTGAGAGTGTAGGGCTGGCCAGGCTCGGTGTCAATGGCGAGTGGCGCCGGCGCCGTTCGTCGGGCCTGGTGGTGTCGCCGGCGGCGGCGGTGTTGGCCAGCATCGTCGGATGTGGTGGGTGTTGCCCGGGCTGCGGTCCACCATCGTCCGGAGTGGTGGCGCGGACCCGCGCTGGACATCATCGTCGGATTCGGGTATGCTGAGGTGTGAGCGAACGTAATCCTGGCGGGAAGTGTGGTTCGGGAGTGTATCAGAGGATCATCAGTCAGATGCCGCCGCATGAGTGCTACGTCGAGGCGTTCCTCGGTAGCGGCGCGGTGATGCGGCGCAAGCGGCCGGCGCGGTTCAATCTGGGCATCGACCTGGATGGCGCTGCGGTCCAGCGGGCTGCTAACCTCGTCAGGAGTGGCGAGTGGATATCGGCACGGGCCGCACCCGTCATTCTTGGTGGTGGTGGACCGGAGTCGTGGAAGTGGCTGAATGTCGATGCTATTGGCTGGCTCGGGCGCTGGACCGCGCCACCGTCAACGGTGGTGTACTGTGATCCGCCCTATCTGATGTCGACGCGGAGCTGTCAGCATCGGATGTACCGGTACGAGCTCTCAGTGGACGGTCACCGGGCGCTGATCGAGGTGCTTCTGGGTCTCTCGGCGTTTGTGATGGTTTCGGGGTATCCGTCCGAGTTGTACGACCAGGCTCTATCGTCGTGGCGGGTGGTGAGGTACCGGACGATGACGCGCGGTGGGCGGATGGCAGATGAATGTCTGTGGTGTAACTACCCGGAACCGACCGAGCTGCACGATTACCGGTACCTGGGTCGGGACTACCGCGAGCGGGAGCGCATCCGCCGGAAGGAGGCTAGGTGGGTCCGCAGGCTATCGGAAATGGCGGTGCTCGAGCGCCGGGCGGTGGAATCGGCGCTTCAGACGGTCCGTGCCCACGAGTTGGCTGCACAGGAGGCTCAAGGTTCGACGATCTCGCGGCGGGAGGCCATCTAGTGCCTGCCGGTGGACGTAGCGGGATGCGTCCCTTCGGAACCTGGCCGGGAATCGGGATCGTGGTGGCCGTCCGAGGTGGGTATGGCACACGTCTCGCGCCGGTCTGCTTGAGGCTCCGGATTGGGATTCACGGCCAGTATACCTTTGTGCTGCCATTGTACATGAAGCGTGCGCTTTCCGACTTAGAGGAAGCGCGCGACGCCGAGGAGCGCGCATCCTCTAAGGGTTGTTGGTGACGGGGAAAATGTGGATAACTCGGCAAGCCGCCGTGCCGGCACCGCTTAGGTCGGGTCAGCCCTGTGGATAACCTGTGGATAACTGTGTGCATAACTTTTGGCCGTCGTGCGGCTGGACAGGTTGCACAATCGTCACACCCCTTCCGCTCCCCGTGAGGTTGTCAGCAGTAGTAACTGGGTCTTTTGGCCGTGGTATGAACTGTGCAATGGTGGTCGAGTTTACAGAATGGCCATTATCGGAAACCTCAAGGCTGCGGATTTGCTTGACATTGGCCGTCAGAAGTGATACAATTTGGGAGTGCCTGAGTCAGGCGCAGAAAGAGAGCATGAATGGCTGAAGATGTACACGTGTCCGATGCTGGGGCCGTCACGCGGCGGCGCCAGCGGATCCAACTGACGGTTCACCCGAGAACCGATGTGATGCTGCTCGAGTTGTGCGAGCGGTTCGCGACAAATAAGGGGCGCATCGTTGACAAGCTCGTGCAGACGGTGTACCAGGCGTACAAGAGCGGGCGTCAGCACTGTATCAGCGGCAAGCCGTGCAAGGTTGACCTGACGGATTTGCCGGAGGTGTTTTGACGTGCGCGTGTTTCGGGTCTGCGCGCCGGTCGGCCGGCCTGCGGGATGGCAGTCCGAGCGGCCGCTCTTCGAGGAGTGGCTAAGAGGTGGCGCATGTGCCAGGGTTCGATGATGATGCTGTGCCCGGCGTGCCGTAAGACCTTCTGTGTGCCGGCGGCGGTGCGGGGGTGTGTCGTCTGGCATCGTGGCTGTGACGGTGACCCGCTCGAGGAGTGCGATGTTGAGTACGGGGAACCGGTTATCCGGGCGGTGGTCTCCTGCTTTATTGACGAGGGTCGGGCAGAGGTACGGGAATGCGCGGAGAGGTGACTTGGCATGTTGAGTGGACGGACCGGGGGCCGGCGCGGGTGCGCTCCTTCGCAGACTGTCGAGGCGAGGGCGAAGCGGAGGGCGGACCGGGAAGCGGACCGGACGCGGTATCGGGGCCGCGCGCGGTGCTATCCGAACCGGGCGAAGGATCCGAAGCAGCAGCGGTTGCGCCTGGGCGGGTTCTGCGAGTCGTTGTGTCAGGTTTGCGGCTGGCAACCTGTGGACCGGCCGCAACTGTCGCTGAAGGCGGTGCGGTACCCGGACGACGGGGTGTCGATGCTGAGCGGGGGCTTGACGTTCCGGCGCGGAGTCAGTGTCGGGAGGCGCTCGGGCCGGCCCAGCAGGAGTTAGGGCTGTAGCGTGCTGGAGGGGAATGAGGGACCGAGCTTGACTTGCTCCCGCTGTGGGAAGGATGTCTGGCCGCGGTGTGGGGCGTACTGGTTTCTGCTTCTTGCGCCGAGGGGTCGCTGTGTGTTTCCAGCGGCGCCGAGTCGAGGTCTGCACAGGCCGAAGCCGACGGAGGCGCGCGCAGTACTCTGCGCGTTCTGCGGTCGGCAGTTGAGAGAGTTTCTTGAAGAGGGCGCGTATGCGCCGGGAGAAGCGTATGAACGAGTCGGACAGAGCGATCGTGCGGGCGTGCCTGGACCAGGTCGAGATCGGGATGGTCGAGGCTCGCGAGGTCTTGAGCTGGTGGACTTCGTTGAGTTGGTCGCGGCGCCGGGAGTGGAAGGAGTTTGCGGCGCTGGTGACGAGTTTCCGCCGGGCATTGGTTGAGCTGAATGAGACGTTGCCTTTGAAGTAGCCGCGCGGCGACGGGGCAGTCACGTGACAACCTGCCTGACAGTCGCGCGGCTTGGGGAGAAGCCAGCGCACTCATTAAGCAGGAGAGCTGAGCGAGGAACCCCTGGGGGACCCTACTCTGAGTCGGGGTCCGGAGAGGCGCCGGGATAGCCACGGGCTTACCCCGGCGCTTTTCCTTTCCGGCGCGCGCCCTGACACGCCTCGCGCGCTGACCGGCGGCCGCGCCCTAACACGCCTCGCGGCCGCAATCCGGCGCGCGCCTTGACACGCCTCGCGCGCCTCCGGCGGCCGAAATGGCGAGTGTCGAATCGGATGACACGGATTTCGGCCGCCTCCGGAATCAGGAATCAGGAATGCCTTCACGGTCGCCTGGCACGCAGGTTTACATAATTCGTCATTATCGGCCGGATGATTTCCTAGTCCTTGATTTGAAGCGAAGCTTCCGATAATGACAATTATGTACCCGTCCTACGGGCTTGAACCTGCAAGTCCTGCCAGGCGACTCCGGCCGACCCGGCGGCCGCGCCCTAACACGCCTCGCGGCCGCTTGGCTCCGGCGCGCGCCCTGACACGCCTCGCGCGCTTGGGAGTCAGGAATCCGAACGCCCGCAATTTCCGTGACCGGCTGCCTCGGTTTCGGGTTGACTTCCAGGTCGCGCCGAGCGGCCTACCACTTGCCGGCAGACGGGCGCGGAAATTGCGGGCGTTTTTTAGGGAGGAAAGAGGTAGGGGAAAGTCCGAAGACCGTAAACCGCCGAAAGGCGAGGAGGATCGAATGAGTCAGATTCAGAGTCAGAGTCCGAGCGCTGCGAATACCCGGCGCTATGTTGTAATCCACGAGGCTGCGGGAGTTGGAGCGTATGACTTCCGCTGGGAGGTCCGGCTTAGCGTGCGTCGCGATGGCCTGCGGTTCGCTCACTTCACGAGCGGGTTCGCGTGGACTGGGAACTCGGGCGGGCTTGAGGAGTCAACCGCGTACCTGTCGCCGGCTCAGGCGCGGGAGCTCTGGGACGATGAATACGCGAGCATGCACGAGGAGTCGTTCGAGGAGGTGGTCGCGGCCGCGCGAGCGCGCTAGGCTGTATCGGTGATGGTTGCGCCCTGGGCTCGGCTTGGGGCGCTTTGCTTCGCGCCCGGAGGCCCGCCTAGCTCCGAGTGCCCTATGCTCAAAGCTCCTCTGCCTGGTTCCGGTTTTCGCCAGGGGTTCCTGGTCAGCGGGCGGGGGTGAGCGACAACCTCGATTCCTGATTTCGCTGGCGGTTTCTGGTCAGCTGGCGGGGGGGATCCCGACGTCTGATTATTGGGCGTTCGTAGGTCAAAGTTGAAGAGGGCGTCCGACACAGGTGTATAGGAATGAGGATTGAGGAGTGAGGAGTGAAGAGGAACAGCAGCAGGTTTGACGGTATGGTCCAACAACACAGCAGCAGCGCACTCAGGCCCGGGTTTCCGGATTCCGGAAGGCCGCGCCCCTGACACGCCTGCGCGGCCAACCTTTTGTCCGGTTCCGGCCGCGCGTCCTCGCGCGGCCGGAGTCCGGCCCGACCGGCCGGGACATCAAGACCGGAGCCCGGGACAGCAACCGGCCCGAACGGCCCAGACCGGAAACGACCGCGCGGACACGACAGGCAGCGACGCCGGACAGACACCACCGCGGAAACCGCAGCCAGACGCCGCGAACCGACACGCCGCCCGGCCGACACAGACACCGGAGCACCGAGCCGGGACAACGACGAACCAGCCACGCGACCACCGAACCCGACCCCAGAACCGACCACAACCGAAGCACCGAACCCAACGCCAGGCCCGCGACCACCACCACGCCCGACCGACCGACACGCCGCGACACACGAGGACCCGGCCGCCACCGCAGCCACCGACCCAAAGGCCACACCCCGCCAGGCCAGAGCGGAGAAGAGACAGAACCGACCTCAGGGCGACCATACGTTCTTAACTCCGAAATGCGTTAGGCCACGCTATCCTGAGGGATTCGTCCTGGAATCCCGACCTAGATGCCGGCATCTAATCCTGCCGGCGGACACCACCAACGCGAAGACGTAGGTTTCCGGCCGCCCGCAGGGCTGGCGAACCCGCCTAGGGCGCGGCAGTAGCGGCACGAGGAACGAGAGCCGCAACCGCCAGAAGAAGAGCAGCAGGAGGAAGAGCAGCAGGAGGCGTGTTGGTCGCAGTCAGCGGACCCGCCTAGGGCGCGGCAGTAGCGGCACTAGGTACGAGAGCCGCGACCGCCAGAAGAAGAGCAGCAGGAAAGAGAGCAGCAGGATGTTTAGCACGGTTACCCAGAAGCACAGCAGCAGCGCACTCAGGCCCGGGTTTCCGGATTCCGGAAGGCCGCGCCCCTGACACGCCTGCGCGGCCAACCTTTTGTCCGGTTCCGGCCGCGCGTCCTCGCGCGGCCGGAGTCCGGCCCGACCGGCCGGGACATCAAGACCGGAGCCCGGGACAGCAACCGGCCCGAACGGCCCAGACCGGAAACGACCGCGCGGACACGACAGGCAGCGACGCCGGACAGACACCACCGCGGAAACCGCAGCCAGACGCCGCGAACCGACACGCCGCCCGGCCGACACAGACACCGGAGCACCGAGCCGGGACAACGACGAACCAGCCACGCGACCACCGAACCCGACCCCAGAACCGACCACAACCGAAGCACCGAACCCAACGCCAGGCCCGCGACCACCACCACGCCCGACCGACCGACACGCCGCGACACACGAGGACCCGGCCGCCACCGCAGCCACCGACCCAAAGGCCACACCCCGCCAGGCCAGAGCGGAGAAGAGACAGAACCGACCTCAGGACGACCATTTGCCCTAGGCTCCCAGAGGAAATTCCCGTGCCAGCCAACGAAAGCGTTTGGTATAACACGTACCCATCGACACTGGCGCGGGAATTTCCGATTCGGCCGAACCACCGAACCTGCCAGGACACAGGCAGCCGCCTTAAAAAGCGCAGCGACCCACATACCGCTGCTCCCACCACAAGTACTTGTTGCCAAATGTACGCGTCAAGAGAAGTGCAGCCTGACCGTTGGGCCGGTTTCCGCCTGGCACACCCGCCTAGGGGCCGGCAGTAGCGGCGCGAGGTACGAGCACCGCAACCGCCAGAGGAAGAGCAGCAGGAGGAAGAGCAGCAGGAGGCGTGTTGGTCGCAGTCAGCGGACCCGCCTAGGGCGCGGCAGTAGCGGCACGAGGTACGAGAGCCGCAACCGCCAGAAGAGGAACAGCAGCAGGAAGAGCAGCAGGAGGCGTGTTGGTCGCAGTCAGCGGACCCGCCTAGGGCGCGGCAGTAGCGGCACGAGGTACGAGAGCCGCAACCGCCAGAAGAGGAACAGCAGCAGGAAGAGCAGCAGGATGTTTAGTACTGGTACCTAGAAGCACAGCAGCAGCGCACTCAGGCCCGGGCCGGTCCTTTCCGGCCGGCCGGCCGGGGTGTCGCTGGACCGGCCGCAGGCTTCGGCCGAAGCGCCCCGAACCGGCCGTCGCGCTGCCGCTTCCCGCGCGCTGGGGTGGTGTCGCTGGACCGGGCCGGCCGGCCGACCCGACTCCCAGCGCCCCGAACCGGCGCCGAGCTCGGCCGGCCGGCCGGCCGGGCCGGACTCGGGCGGCGCCGCGCCGCTCCGGGTACGGCCTGAGTTTACTGGTTACGGAAGATGGGAATCTGCATCAACTGTCAAGGGGTTAGAATCCGGAAGGGCCGCGACCGCTGATTTCTAGATCGTTTTCGTCTGCCTGATACGTTTCTGGGATCGTGCCGCAGCGGGACCAGGCTTCAGGCTCGGGATCGCGTTGCCGGCGAGCTGCGCCGATTTGGCGTCTAGGATAGGGCTAGGTCGTTCCACTGGTTGGCCATTGCCTCTGCTATGCCCGGAAAGGTGCGACTCCGCCGGCGTGAGCGCTGTTTCGACCTAGGGTTGTTCTTCTCGGTCCAGCTCACGCGGCTCTGGTGGATGATGGTGTCGATCAGTGGCGGAAGTCCTCTCAGCCACAGGCAGGTCAGTTTCGTGAAGCCGTGCCCGAATTGCCAGGGCTGAATGGTCTGAAAGATTGGGTTGAACCGCGAGCTCAAACAGCCTGGTGGGTTTTCGATGCAGACTTTCGGGATTGGGGCATTCCAGAGTGCCCGGACGAAGTCGACCGCGGTGTCTTGGAGTGCCCGCCTCGATGGATCTGACCAGTAGCGGCTGCCGGCGCGGGTGAGGTATGTGCAGGGTGGAAACGCCAACATCATGTCCCATGGCTGACCGTCGATTCCATCGAGGTGGTCTCGGACGTCTCCGATGAGGTGTTCGCCTGGTGTCTCGCTCGGGTCCAGGTCGCAGGAGACGGCCCGGTGGCCACGCAGCGCGAATGCGTCCCGGACCACTCCGGAGAATTCGCAGGCTACGAGGACGCGCACCGCCCAGCTTAAGCCGGAGCCGGCGCGAAGTCAAGCTCGGATGTGGCGGGCGTCCGGAGTGGGTTTCGGGGTCAGCAGTGGAAGAGCGTGAGGACCGCCACGATGATTGCGGCGATGAGGATCAGTGGCCAGTTGCGCCAGGGTAGGTTGTGCTGGTACATTCAGTCGAACATCAGCAGCATCTTGTCGGTGCCGGCGGGTGCGAATATCCAGCCTGTGTTTCCGCCGCCGTCCACGTTGCCGTCGGTCGTGTAGGCGAGCCAGGCCGCGCCGCCAGCGGCGGCTGAGTAGCTGATCGTGCAGTAGTAGACCTGGTTTGTGCCTGTAGTATCGGACAGCGCCCAGGTGCTTGTCCCGGTGACGTTAGTCAGGATGACGTTGTGCCCCGCCGTGCCGGTCGCGATAAACGATGCGCAAGTCGTAGTCGTGCCGGACGTGAACTTGACAGTCTTGTCCGGGGTCGTGATTTGCAGCACGTTGAACGTCGTGCTGCCTGTGACAGTCGTGGTCTTCGTCGCGTCGTTGAAGATGACCGTGCCCGTGCCTGCGTTGAAGGTGTCGCCATTGGCGAAGTTCCGGCCGACGGTCAGCGTAAAGGAGCCAGCGGAAAAGGAACGGGTAAGGCCTGCGGCATACTCAATAGTGAAGTTGTTTTGCACAGTAAGATTGGACTGCAAGGTAACTGCAATTGCACCGCCAAGACCAACCAAGTAGTTGTATAACGGCTGAGTTGAAGAAAGAGTTGCTGACACGTTCCAGAACTGATTCAAGGTGGACGTTCCTGCGTTGAAATTGGGGCTGGTGATAATTACATTACCATAGCATCTAATAGACGCCGCTCCACTTACAGTAAACGTTCCTGTGCCTGAAACGGTAAAATTGAATATAATCAAACTACCCGTGGAAACAGTTACTGTCGCTCCTGTGGGAATGGTAAAGCTGCCATTCCAACTGGTATAGATTTGTCCTGTTCCAACATTAAGTGTAAAACCATTGCCAAATGTAACGGTCTGACCAAATTCATCTGTATACGTTTTTCCGTTCAGAATCAGCGTCCCCAAGGTAAAAGCAGTTGTTCTGGTCTGCGTAAAATTGTCCTGTAGCGTCCACTCCCCGCCCGAGCCGTTCCAAGTCACAGAGTAGAACGACTTGCCGCCGCTCGTAATCGTCTTCCCGCTTGACGTAGCCGCGAATGTCACGGTCTGCGTTCCCGGCGTGAAGGTCATGCCGGCGACGGTCTTCCAGTTGCCGTAGATTGTCAACCCGGCTGAGAGCGTGAGCGTCCCGGTGTAGCCGGTACAGTCGAGGTTGTCGCAGGCGGAAGCGACGTTGACCGTCACGTTGCCAGAGCCGGAATCGAATAGGGCAGTATCGCCTGCGACAGGATATCCGCCTCCCTCTTCCCAGGTGGCCTCGTCGTTCCAGTTGCCGCCGCCGGCGGTGGCCGTCCAAGTCGCCGTCTATGCCTCCTGCGAGGTTGCCACGCAGTCCCACTTGCCGGCCACGGAATTGTAGATGAGTCCGACGTAGAGGTATTTCGAGAGGACCGTGGTCGTCGGCAGCG
>Ga0315282_10010000_pt1 | contig 14978 bp, 14 predicted proteins | sample YL17G07_20_MG_FD_203693 | JGI IMG/M metagenome (GOLD analysis project Ga0315282, IMG submission 203693) | Sediment microbial communities from Yellowstone Lake, YNP, Wyoming, USA - YL17G07_20 | ecosystem: Environmental > Aquatic > Freshwater > Lake > Sediment | place: USA: Wyoming | collected... | reverse complement strand
CAATCTAATAATCGGGGGTCCACGAGGGGGCGAAGCGAAGCGGAGTCCCCCTTCAGTCTCAGTAAAAGAAGACGTGGTGCCTAACCATCCATTTACTTCTGGAACGAAGCGGAGTCCCCCTTCAGTCCCGGTAAAAGAAGGCGTGGTGTCTAACCATCCGTTATTTTCTAGAACGAAGCGGAGTCCCCCTTCAGTCCCGGTAAAAGAAGGCGTGGTGTCTAACCATCCGTTATTTTCTAGAACGAAGCGGAGTCCCCCTTCAGTCCCGGTAAAAGAAGCCGTGGTGCCTAACCATCTATTCTCTTCTAGTAATCTTCCTTTTTCATATCCACGCCCCAATCGGCCGTATTCTGGCAAATGAACCAGCACCAAATGTTTATACTAGAAAGTAGGTTAAGATTATAAAATTGAACGATTGTGAGAAAAGCTATATATGCTCCTTTCTTTACAATTGACTATACATCCAAAAATGTAGAGGGAATCTGTGTGAAGAGGATCGGATTTGTTTTATTGGCTATTTTGGCGATAGCTTTCCTGGCGCCGGCGTGCATGGCGCAGAGCATGCAGACGGTGAACGTTAACGGTTACGTCTATAGCGGCGCCCTGCCCATCGACGGCGCCAAGGTGCAGATATACTCGTGGGACGGGAAGAACATGGGCAACGCTCCCCTGAAGACCGTGACCACCAGCGACGGGAGCAGCGGCATAAAGGGGTCCTTCGTGCTAAAGAACGTGCCCTACGACTCGTCAAAGGCCTTTAACTACGTCGTGAAGGCCGAAAAGGACGACAGGACGGCCTACGCCCTGGTGCACATCGTGCCGCCCGAGAAGGCCGGCGAAACGCCGAAAGCAGAGCCCATCGTGATGGACCTGGCCATGGACTCCTGGGTCACCGACCTGACCGGCATCGTGCAGAGCGGCAACCTGCTGGCTAACGCCATCGGCGTGCAGAATGCCAACGTGACGATATTTGAGCGCAACCAGACTACCGGCGAGCCCCTCCCGACGGCCAAGGCCGCCATAACGACGAACTCGCTGGGCAAGTTCGAGGTCAAGGAACTGCCCTATGGCCTGTACCAGGCTGTCGTGACGGCCGCATTGAACGATAAGAACTACATCGAAAAGGTCAACTTCACGGTATACCAGCAGGAAACCAACGTCAACGTCATCATGAGCGGCGTCATCCTGGCGACTGCGACCCCGACCGCCACGGCCAAGCCCAGCACGGGCGGGGGCGGCGGGTTCTTCGGCCTCCCGGGCTTTGAGGCCGTGCTGGCGCTGGCTGCCCTCTCAGGCGCGGCACTCTACCTGAAAAAGCGTTAAAAGCCCGTAGCAAAAAAGCCGGGCCCTCCGGGCCCCCCTTTTCTATTTTAAACTGCAATTCCATTCGTAGTTATAGAAAAAGAGATTAATGATGCCATATTAATAGTTAGATCATATGGCGGATGATGAAAAGTTCCTGGTGGTCCCTTTAGGCAAGATGTCGAAGGCCATCACGCAGACCGTATCCAACGATACGGCCATGGAGATCATGGAGCTGCTGGCCGACGGCCCCCTGGCCACGTCCAAGGTCGCCGAGAAGCTGGGCATTCCCCTTACCACGGCCCAGTATAACATCGAGAAGCTCATGGAGGCGGGCCTGGTGAAGGTCGCCAGGACGAAGTATAGCGAGAAGGGGCGTGAGGTCAAGCTCTACGAGGCCATGAACCGGGCCATCGTCATCCTGCCGGGAAAATCCGGCACAGGAGCGGTCATGGAGGCCCTCAGGCGGTACATCATCCTCCTGCCGGTCGCCATCGTGTGCGCGGCGGCCGTGGAGTACCTGGTGCCGCTGGCGCCGTACTTGAACGCAATGCCGAGCATCGCCCTGGACTCGGGCGAGAAGGCCGCCGGGCAGGGAGTTACCGGGGCCGCCGGCCCCCTCACTTATTCCGCCGCGTCGCCAGTGCCGTCCGCCCTGCCGCCGATGCCCTCGGTGATGCCGGTGAACGCCCAGCCGGAAGTCGCCAGGTCCGTCGTTGACCAGGTGAGCCAGAGCATCGTGCCCTATTTCCACCACGCGGGGCTGCTCTTCTTCGCGGGCTGCCTGCTCGTGCTCCTGCTGCTCGTCATACTCGAGTACGCCCGCTACGCCAGGACACCGAAGGCCAAATAATAGGTTTTATTTCAAATTTTAGCGTGTTCTCATATGACTTACCCTTAGTCTAATTTTGCGAGGAGTGGGTCCACCTGCCCTCAACACAATGACACAATGACACAATGACACGAGGACTTTTTTGAGCTGAAGGGGGCTGATGCCCCCCTCGCAGACCCCTATACCTTTTAATAACTAAGTGGCGGGGGTCTCTCAGGGGCGAAGCCCCTTGAGTTATAAAAAGTCATTGTGTCATTGTGTCATTGTGTCATTGTGTCATTGTGTCATTGTGTCATTGTGTCATTGTGTCATTGTGTCATTGTGTCATTGTGTCATTGTGTCAAATGACGCTCGCACTACACTAAGCCAAAAAATGAAATTATCGTCAAAAATGGAAGAGCCTTGTTTTATTATTCGCCCTGCCCTTCCAGGCCCACGGCGGCTAAAAACCTGCGGGTCACGGCCTCCTCGGTGAGCTTCATGAGGATGGCCCTGTCCTTGACCCCGCTGAACACGCCCAGCGGTATCTGGGCCGCCGCCGTCTTCTGGTGACCCCCCGCAGAGCCGATCTCGCCGAAGGCCTTCTGGACGATGTCGCCGATGTTGATGCGTATGTCCTTGCTCCGGGCAGAGATGACGATGCGGTCCTCGGCGATGCCGAAGACGAGCACCGTGGAGATGCCCTCCAGCTTTAACAGATAATCGGCGGCCTGGGGCAGCGTGTCCCTGTCGTGGACGAACCCGACGTTCGAAAGAAGATAGCTCCCCTCGATCTTCTTGTTCCTGATGGCCACGCCCAGCACGTCCATCGCCTCCGGGGACATGGAGGGGGTCTCGATCTGCGCCAGCAAGTCCTGATCCACGAACCCGTAGAGGTATGCGGCGGCGGTCAGGTCGGCGGCCGAGGTATTTCTCTTGAACTCGTTGGTGTCCGTCCGGATGCCGTACAGCAGGGCGGTCGCCAGGTTGCTCGACAGCTCGAGGTCCAGCTCCTGCACGTAGCGGGTCATCATCGTCGAGGCCGCCCCGACGTCCGGGCGTATGTCCTCGAAGTCGGCGCCCGGCTCCGCGCCCTCCGGCAGCGGGTGGTGGTCTATGACGATGTTAACAGGCGTGCCAGGGGGCAGCGAGTTGTTCTTGCCCGGCGTGTTGCAGTCAATAAGCGCGATGACGGCGTAGTTGTCCAGCACGCCGTCGGTGACGTGCACCAGGGGTATGTTCAGCAGGTTCACGAAGGCCCTGGTCTCGTGGTGGCCGATCATGCCGTAGTACAGGATGTCGGCCGTCTTGCCCAGGCTTTCCGCCATGGTCTTGAGGCAGAGGGCGCTGGCGAAGGCGTCCGAGTCGGGGTTGTCGTGTACCACGATCCCCATCGGGGCCTCTATGGTCTTTAGATAGCTCATGAGCTGCCATGCGGTCCCCCTGAGCTCCATTTTTTGAAGCTCTTCGAGCGCCTCGTTCGCGACGATGGTGGGCGGGTGGAGCACGATGTCGGCGCCGGCCTTGTATAGCTCGTCGATCGTCAGCAGGTCGACGGCCCGGGCCATGACGAAGGCCCCGGTCGATGCCGCTTTCGCGTATTCGAGCGCCTTCAGGTTTGCGCCGTGGCCGGAGCTGAGTATGAAGATCCCCTCGGCCTCTTTCAGTGGCAGCTCTTTGAGCGTCCTCTGGGAGCCGATGTCGCCTTCTATGGCCTCGTAGTCCTGCTCGCGGAGCGCCTCCACCCTGGCCGGGTCGGAGTCGACGATTATGAAGTCCTTGTTCGATCTGGCCAGGTCGCGGGCGATGGCGAGGCCTATGCTGCCTCCGCCGAGGATGACGTAAGAATATTTTTGCTTGTGTATTGTGGGGATCTCCCCCAACTGCTTGGTCTGGACGGTTATTCCCCCGGTTCTGGATTTTCTAAAAGCAATGATAGATATGATGGATGTTGATAAACTTTCCCGGCGTGCCAGCTTTTTGCATACCGCAACGTATATATCTATGATGAGACTTATAAAAGGTTCGCTGCGCCGCGGCGTAATACGCTATAAAGGCGCCGCTTTTGTGTCTTGGGCCCGTGGCTCAGTCAGGCAGAGCGGCGGACTCTTAATCCGCATGCCATGGGTTCAAATCCCATCGGGCCCGCTACATGTAAAACACAAAAATTTAAAACTCCGAAGGAGTTTTGTTTTAGAAAAAGTTTTTTGAAAGGCTGGCGGAAAACTTTTTTTCAAAAAAGTTGTCCTGCCACTAGTAGTGCTTTTATTTGAGCTTAATGGTTAGCTTGGGCTTTCTTTTCGCGGGTCGACGCCTTGCTGGTGCAAGGCTACTCGGCGTTCCGGGTGCTCCGATGTCGGGGCCGGGCTTGCACCCTCGGTCGCACGGCCGCTGTTGCGGCATGCTCCCTCCGCAAGCCCTAAGCGACGTTTTAACCTTCGGGAAAAACGTCCATTACCCCGCCATCTTCGCAGCCGCTGATGCGGCCAGGTCCGAAACGCCTCGACGACCGCATACACTTTTTGCCCTAAGCCGTATTTATAACACGATTTTCCATCCACAACTTTAATGCGCTACAAACTTACTTTCTAACGATGAAAGTCTTACTGGCGACGGACGGCATGCCGCACACAGACAGGGCGGTGGAGCATGCCATCGATTATGCTTCCCGCTATAGGGCCACGCTGTTCGTGCTCTATGTACTGTCCTCCGACAGGGACCGGAAGGCGGCATATGCGGACGGCAAGGATACGGTGGAGGCCATCAAGCGGAAAGCGCTTTCTAAAGAAGTAGGCGTGACCACGATGCTGGAGGCGGGGGAGCCGGGCGAGACGATCGTCGGGACGGCCGATAAAATAAACGCCGACGTCATCGTAATGGGCGCATCGGGCAGGTGCAGGGAAGGCAGGCGGAGGCCGCTCGGGAGCGTATCGGGCATGGTGGCACAGGACGCCTGCTGCTCGGTCATCATCGTACGGTGACGCGCCGGGCGCCCTACCATTTAATTTACGGCTAAAAATTTATATAATAACACAAACCCGACCGTACCTTATTTATCGGCCGCTTGCCTACATGTTGTTAATCGGGGGCAATCAACTGAGGCTCAATCTGGGAACGGCCTCGCTGCTGAGTCTCATATTCATCATAGAGGCGGCAGCCATGGCCGGGATCATAGCGGGCGCGATCGGGCTGGTGCAAATACCGGTGGTCGACCCGAAGGTGGCCGCCATCATAGTGGCGGGCGTGGGGTCCGTACTGGCGTTTTTCATCCTGTACAAGAGCCACGCGTAAAGGACCATTGGGGGGGGGGAGCCATAAAGCTAATAAGCAGCCTCCCTGAAACCAATCGGATGTATGGCTTCTGAGGAGTTGCGGCGCTTTTATGATGATAATCCACTGGTCTATGGCGGCGCCAGCCAGGGGGACCTGGAGCAGCTATCGGGCATCTGCGAGCTTTATCCTGATAGCATAAGGCTGTTGACCGACCGGGAGGCCGTTGAGCTGCCCCGTTTCGAGTGCCGGCGGTGCGGGGCGTGCTGCGCCGCGGTTAAGTACGTGACAGTGTGCCAGGAGGACGTAAAGCGCTGGGTATCGCAAAAAAGGCTCGACATCCTCGGCGCCCTCGCCATCGACCGCCGCAGGACCCCTCTGCTTGCCAGGAGGAAAGGCCGGATCGAGGCGGCCAAATCCGAAGCCAGGTCGCATCTGGAGAGCGCCGGGCTGTATTCGGAACACGCTTTCGAGCTCCTATACGTGACCATGCTGCTGGAGTGCGCCGTATACGTAAAACGCAGGGATGGCGCCTGCACGTTCCTGGCGCATGATGGGAGCACGGCGGCCTGCGGCATCCAGGGCACGAAGCCGCGGGTCTGCGAAAAGTTCCCCTATTACATTGGTAAATATACCGACAGACGCCTGTTGAAAGAGGATAGCTTCTGTCCGTCGCTCAGGGAGATCGCAAAGGGCCGTAAAAAAGGATAACAGGGCTATGACAGCGACATTAGATACTTATACTCTTCGAGGATGCCCATCTCCTCGATCTTCTTCTCCAGCCCGCCCACGATGAGGCTCTCCTGCATGAGCATGTCCTTCATGACGACGTCATTGCGGGCTTTAGATAATATCCGGGAAAAGTTCTCGAAGTTGGGCATCAACTTCGAGAGCACGAGCCTCTCCTTCGACGTTAAAAGCAAGTTAATGATATAGTCGCCCTCGGCGAACTCCAGGATCTCTCTTGGTGAGAAAAAGACGGGCTCGCCCATTTTAGGTATAATGGATACGTTTTCCTCGTCGATGCGCCCCACCGCACTGCCATTACTGATCAAACCGCCATTATCGCTCAGCGAATATTCCAGGGGGCACTCGATGAGCTTTTTTACCTCAGCCTCGCCGCTCATAAACGTAGGTTTATGGTCGCAAGAATATTTAACGTTTGGCGAACGCAAAAAAGAAGGTAAGTAGGGTGATCCCCTACTTATTCAGTATGTCGCTGATTATCCTGCCATAGGCGGGCCTCGTGATCAAGATCCCGATGAACACGCCCAGGATGGTCACAATGGCGAAGCCCTTGAGGGCCCCGAAGCCCATGTACCACAGGGGGACCATGGCGACGACCACCGTGGCGGCGGAGGACACGATGATCTTGAATGCCGATGACAGCTTTTGCAGGATCTTCTTGGTCGTGGGCGCCCGGCCGGTGGTCATGACCTCGTCAGTGATTATGATTAATTGGTCGATGCCCGTCCCTATGACAGCGATGATGCCCGCCACGGACGGCAGGTCGATCTCCCAGCCGATGAACGCCGCCACGCCCAATAATATGATGACCTCGAAGATGGAGGTCAAGAACATGGGCAGGATGATCCGCGGCTCCCGGTAGCGGAAGTACATGACGGCGCCGATGGCGCACTGAGCCAGCATCATCGCGATGACGACCGCCGTCTTGAACATGGCGCCCTGTTCCGCGGGCACCTGGCCCGAGCTGACCACCTGCACGTTGACCGGCAGCGAGCCGCCCCGCATGTGGACGCTCACCGTTTTGGCCATCGTCTGGCCTTCGGCGTCGGCGCCGGTCATGGCGATCATGGTGTCCTCTGGTTTAGTCTTTAGGCTATTGGCAAGCTCCGCTGACAGGGGCCGGGAGTAGAACACCTTGTCGTCGAGGAGCATCATCACGTAGTGGTTGTTGGGGTCCGTGGTCGCGCCGTTGTCGATGCAGGCCTTCTGGAACTTCTCGGCCCCGGCTTTGGTCAGCCCGAAGGTCACCCCGTACGCCGTCTGCCCGTTGTTGTCCATGTGGGGGGTCGGGTCGGAGACGCCCTGGACGTCGTCGCCGTACAATATGTGGGTCGAGTTGTTGCCCTGGGTCTGTATCCTCATCTCGAATTTTCCTTGTTTACCCACGATGGACATGGCCTCGTCATACGGTATGCCTGCGAAGTCAATAAGAACATAAGCGTTACCCTGGTCATCTCTAACGGTGTTGACGGGCGTGTTCTTCAGGCCGTACTCGTTTATCTTCAGCTCCATGATGGACTTCGTCAACTCAAGTGTCTGCGGTGAGATGGGCTCGTTGGGACTACTATTGTTGAACAGTTTTAGCTTGACGAACGAGCCGCCCTCGAAGTCCAGCCCGAACTTCAGGTTGGTCTTGAGCTGGCCGTCAGAGTAGCCCGGCGCCAGGAACAGGACCGATAGCAGTAGGGCTATGATGAGCACCCACACCCTCCAGTCGCTGATGAGCTTTGCCCACATGCCCTGCGCCTTCTCAGCCATATTTTGCCCTCCCCTGCGGCGATTCCATGTACCACTTCAGCAGGCCGGAGTTCAGGAACCACGTGTTCATGACGTCGGCCACCAGGCCGAATATCATGACCGTCGAGATGCTGGCGAGGACGGGGATGGTCGAAAAGCCGGCCAGGTAAGCAAAGTTCGATATGATGTATAATACGCCGAACGCCGCGATGGCGGCGCCCGTCATGGTCAGGCCCGTGGCCCGGCACGAGGTGATCTTCTTTTCGAGGTACTTCCGCTCGCCCAGCACTTTAGTCGTGAGCAGGATATCCGTATCTACTGAATATCCGATAAGCATGAGCAGGGCCGCGAAAGTGCCAAAGGTCAGCTCGATGTGGAAGATGTTCATGAGCGCCACGGCGATCATGATGTCCGAGAAAGCCGACGTGATGACCGCAATGCAGGGAATGAAGTCCCTGAATATGACGAAAATGACCAGCGCCATAAGCACGAATGCAGCCACGATGGCGATCACGGCCTGGCTCTGGTTGGCCGCGCTGAACGTGCTGCCCGTGTGCTCCAGGGGAGCGCCCGGATAATTTTTAGAGAGGTAGCCGGTCAGCGAGTCCAGCTGGGTCGTGTCCATCTGGCTGAACCGGAGCATGGCCGAGCCGGAGGGATCCCGGGCGATGAGGCTCAGCGGGTAGCCGGAGAACTCGCTTTGCAGCTGCGCGTCGGACTTGTCTGTCTTAAGAGTCACCACGGTGCCCCCCTTGAAGTCCAGCCCCAGGTGTAGCGGAGACCCTACAGTGAGCAGCGTGTAGCCGGTTATGAGCAGCGCGATGAGCAGCACCGCCAGCGGTATGCCGATGGCTTCCCTGGCACGGAGATCTGGCCACTTGAGCTTCGAGAACGGCCCCAGGTCGCTTTCGGGCTCGTCAGCCGAGCCCTTCTTTTCGTCCATCTTTGGCTGTGGGGCCTTTCTCTTCTTCGATTCATCGACCTTCATTCAAATCAGAATACAATAATATGTTGATGCCCTAAAAAGCTTTTGTACACGTGTCGGTATTAATGTAGATAAATATCCGCGCTATGGCCAGGTTCTCCACCCCGGGCCCCCGGGCTTATGATGGTCAGTACGCGGACGCTCGATAACGAAGCTCGATCCTGGGTTATTTTGATATTGTATCGTATATTTGGCCATTGCTATGGAAAACCAGGCGCTATTTGCCTCCGGCTCATCCGGCGTGCGGTGCACGGGGGATTTTGTATTATTCGAAAATACATATAAAAAAGGTAATATGATTACCCGAACACGCTAAAAAATCAAAAAAATTTTGCGAGAGTCGAAGGTTATATATACTTGCTGGTATATATTATCTTTCAATAGAGGGGAAGGAAATTTAAAATGCTTAAGAAACTACAGTTAAAAGATAAGTACAACCACAGCCAGGAAGTCATCATCGAGTACCTGAAGAATGGCTTAAAGGAAGGGAAGCAGTTCTTCAAGTCCAAGTACATCGCGAGGGACCTTGGCATGAGCCCGAAAGAGGTGGGGACGAACATGAAGATCCTTTCGGACGAGTGCGAAGACCTCCACATAGAGAAGTGGAGCTACTCCAAGAGTACCACCTGGCGCGTCGAAGTTGCCGCATAAACTTTTAGCCTCCATTTCTCGTCTTTATTTATTTGGCTTTTTAAACCAATTATTTATAGTATAAGCGCCATTTGCCCTGTAATAGGTGTTTTTGATGCAGGAGCAGGCGCCAGCCCTCGAGAGAACGGGCTTCCCGCTCGATACGGGCCTCATAGACGTCAGGATGGCCGCCCTCGCGGCCCTGAACATCGTCGCCACGCTGGCCGTATACCTGCCATTCCTCGGCCGCTTCGACGTTATTTACCGGTATCTGGACGGGCCCCTGTACATGTACGTCGCCAGGACGCTGTACGTCATCCCGGCAGCCACGCCGTTCAACCTGCCCGACTATTACTACGCCTGCCACCTGGCGCTCTATCCGCTTTTAATAAGGGCGTTCTCCCCCATGGGCTATGATAAGTCCATGCTCTTCGTGACGTTGGCCGCCTCTACTCTCGCGACGCTCGTATTCTACCAGCTATTGAAGGAGTTCAAGTACTCGGCCAACCCGTTCTGGGCCTCAATCGTCTTCATCTTTTTCCCGGCACGGTGGCTGCTGTACCACAGCGTCGGCGCCTCGGAGCCGCTGTTCATCTTATTGATACTGGCCTCGGTCTACTGCTACAAGAAGGACTGGTACCTGGCCTCGTTTACGCTCGCCGGGCTGGCCTCGGTGACGAAGATCTTCGGCGTGCTGATGCTCGCCTCCTACGTCATACTCCTCGCGTACGAGAAAAAATACCGCTACCTGCCCTATACGCTCATCATCCCGGCCTTCCTGGGCCTGAACTTTCTCGTGTACCACTTCACGTACGGCGACTTCTTCGCGTACTTCAGGTGGAACGGCGGGTTCATGAAGACGATGCCCTTCATGAACTTCTTCGCCCCGGCCGCTGCTGGCAAGACTAACGACGCCGAGCTCTTCATGGGCTTTTATGTCATCTACATCCTCGGGGCGCTGCGCCTCCTGAAGCGCCCCGAGCTATGCTCTTTCTCGCTTGTCTACCTGGCCGCCATGGCCTTCATCCAGCACCCCGACGTTAGTCGATATTTGCTGCCAGCTGCGCCTTTTGCGCTAATCGTCGCCTTCGACGACATAATAAGCAGGAAGGAGTTCATGCTGGCCTTCCCGCTTATCGTTATTTTCGGGTACTTCTACTGCTGGGGGATAATACCGACAAACCTCGCGGGCGCGGACACATTCGGGAGCCTCATGGCCGCCCTCGGCAGATAAACCGAAGGCTAAATAAACTTTTTATACATTCTGCTTATCTTAGTTAAAAGGAGGATGAAAAGCCCGTGACATTCGTATCCCTCGTTAAGGGCGGCGACCCGCCGAAGGCCGTGAGCGATGCCATACAGCTAGCCGGGGGGCTGAGCGTCCGCGGGAACGTCCTCATCAAGCCGAACCTGAGCTGCGCGAAGCCCTCCGGCAGCGGCCTGGTGACCAACGTCGAAATAATCAAATCGCTCGTTAAGATGGTCGCGGCCCAGGGGGCTAAACCCCTTGTAGGGGACCTCCCCATTTTGGGGTGGGACGCAAGAAAGGTGTTCGACGCTACTGGAATTAGGGCTATCGAGGACGCCGGCGGAGAGCTCGTCGACTGGAGCTCCAATCACATCGAGATCGAGCTGCCGAACGCCCGCGTATTAAAAAAAGTGGCCATCGCGAGGCCCGCCATTGAAGTCGACGCCATCATCAACGTGCCGGTCCTGAAGCACCACTTTTTAACCCACCTGTCGGGCGGCATGAAGAACCTGTTCGGGCTCATCGAGCCCAACTTCAGGCCCCGCGTCCACGTCCTCGGGCTGGACGAGCCGCTTGTGGACCTGTACGAGTTCCTGAAGCCCAAGATCGTCTTGAACGTCATGGACGCCACCTACATCGCCCAGTCGGTGAGGCCCGCCGGACCGTACTACGGGCCCACGGAGGCCAAATCGGCCTTCAAGGCCGGCATGGTCATGGCCAGCAAGGACGCGGTGGCACTTGACGCAGTGGCCGCCCGCGTAATCAGGATCGACCCCATGGACGTCGAGATGGTCCGCATCGCCAGCGAGAGGGGCCTGGGCTCCATTAACGCCAGGACCGTGGGCAACGCCAGGGGGGCGAGCCTGAAGATCAAAAGCTCCTTTATGGGCAAGGTCATGCCGTACATGGAGGACGCCTGGACCAGCCAGCGGCTGAACCGGCTGGCCCACCCGTTCGCCAAGCGCCTCTATGGCAAAGAGGTCGTCTCCCTCAAGGATGCGAGAAAAGAGATGGACGCCATCGACCCGTCACGGATCGGCCTGGTCGGGGACTGCGCGAGGTGCGGGCTATGCGCCGGCGCCTGCCCGACGGGCAACATTACGCTGGATGAAAGGCCCGCCTTCGGCTCAAAATGCATCAAGTGCTTCATCTGCGTGGAAATCTGCCCGGACGGGGCGCTGGCCATCGTGAGGAAATAGCGGTGAGAAGTAAACGGTTAGCTTGGGTTTCTTTTTCGCGGGTCGACGCCTTGCTGATGCAAGGCTACTCGGCGTTCCGGGTGCTTCGATGTCGGGGCCGGGCTTGCACCCCGGCGCCGGGCTTCGCACCGGCGGCCTCCGCAAGCCCTAAGCAGCGTTTTTACTAAAGAAAAAACGCTCATTGCCCCGCCATCTTCGCATCGGCCTGATGGCCGACTGATGCCCGGAACGCCTCGCCGACCGCGGTAATCTGCCTATGCCAGACCGCATCACCCACCAATAGGTAATCATCATAAAACTTTTTAGCCATGCGCTCATGTATGGTTATTATCAATTATTCAAAAACATGGGTGGGTAGAAGGGGCCGAGCATGGAAAATTTTAGCGAGAAGGTTAACTTTATCTGGAGTATCGCCGAGCTGTTGCGGGATAGCTATAAGCGTAGCAAGTACCAGGACGTGATCCTGCCTTTTACGGTTTTGAGGCGCATCGATTGCGTCCTGGCTCCGACGAAGGAGAACGTGCTGGAAGTTAATGCCAGGTTCAAGGGTAAGCTCGATAATCCTGGCCCGCAGCTTTGTAAGGCATCTGGCTTCGCCTTCTATAACACCTCTATTTATGATTTTGAGAAGCTGTGCGGCGACCCGCAGAACCTGGCGGCGAACCTGCGCTCGTACATCGCCTGCTTCAGCGATAACATGCGCGAGGTTCTGGAAAAGTATGATTTCGATAACAACATTGCGAAGCTGAACGAGGCGGGCATCCTCTTCCAGGTGATGGAGAAGTTCAAGAACATTGACCTGCACCCGGATAAAGTCGGCAATATTGAGATGGGGTATATTTTCGAGGAATTGATCCGGCGCTTTAACGAGGCCATGAACGAGAACCCCGGCGAGCACTTCACGCCCCGCGAGGTCATCCGGCTCATGGTAAGCCTGTCGCTGGCCGAGGATAAGGATACGTTGAGCCACAATCACGTTATCCGTACCGTTTATGATCCCTGCTGTGGCTCGGGCGGTATGCTGACCATCGCTAAGGAACGCATGCTTGAGATGAACCCGAACGCGGATGTACACCTGTTCGGACAGGAAGTGAACCCGGAGACGTACGCACTCTGTAAGTCCGACCTGTACATGAAGAGCAAGGACGGGCGCGACGCCGACAATATCGCTTTTGGCAGTACGCTCTCCGATGATAAGCACGCCGATAAGCGTTTCGACTATATGCTGGCTAACCCGCCTTATGGTAAGGAGTGGAAGATCGACGAGTCCAAGGTCCGTGCAGAGTATGAGCGGGGCACGGCCGGGCGATTCAGCGCCGGATTACCCAGGATTAGCGACGGTCAATTGTTGTTTTTACAGCATATGCTGTCCCGGATGAAGGAGCCCAAGGAGGGCGGAAGCCGGGTGGCCATAGTCATGAACGGTTCGCCGCTTTTCACGGGAGACGCCGGGAGCGGCGAGAGCGAGATACGGCGGTGGATACTGGAGAATGACTGGCTGGAGGCCATCATCGCGTTGCCCGAGCAATTATTCTATAATACGGGTATCGCCACCTACGTTTGGATATTGACTAACCATAAGGACGAGAAGCGAAAAGGCAAGGTCCAGCTCATAAATGCAACCGAGTTCTGGGTGCCAATGAGAAAGAGCCTGGGCAACAAGCGACGGGAAATATCGTGGGTAGATATCGTCAAGCTTACTGAAATGTTCATGGCCTTCCAGGAGAGCGAATACTGTAAAATTTTCGGTTATACTGATTTTGGCTATCGTAAAATTACCGTTGAGCGCCCCCTGAGGCTGAACTTTAGCGCTGGGCCTGAGCGTATAGCCCGGCTTAAAGAAGACCGGGCATTCCTGAACCTGGCAACAAGCAAAAAGAAGAGCGAGAAAGAGAAAGCTGCTGAGGTTGAGGCAGGCAGGAAAACGCAGGAACGTATACTGGCAGCTATCACTGCCTTAGGCGACACGCTTTATAAAGACCGGCCGACATTCGAAAAAGCGGTCGACCAGGCAATAAAGGCTAACGGCATCAGCGCACCCGCTTCGCTGAAGAAAGCGATAGTCTATGCTCTGTCCGAAAGGGATGAAACCGCCGAAGTATGCAGGGATAAAGATGGGCATCCGGAGCCCGACCCGGAGCTGAGGGATACGGAGAACGTGCCCCTAAAAGAGGATATTCAGGCCTACTTTGACCGGGAGGTGAAGCCGCATGTGTCCGATGCATGGATCGATGTGGGGAAGTGCGACGAAAAGGATGGGAAAGTAGGCATCATCGGGTATGAGATTAACTTTAACCGGTATTTTTACAAGTACGTGCCTCCCAGACCGCTGGAGGAGATAGAGGCTGATTTGCAGAAGGTGGAAAGCGAAATAATGGGTATGCTCAAAGAGGTATCAAAATGAGCGTTATGCAAATATCAACACCGCAACAAATCAACGTGAGGCAGGCTAATTATTCTTCTTTAAAAAAATCAGGATCAGCTTTGATTAGTGAATTACTTCAACATTGGAATACAAAACCTATAAAATATTGCTATGAAGTTCGATTGGGTAAAATGCTTCAAAATGAGCCTTCTACAATTAATGATACTCTTGAACCCTATTTGCGTTCAGCAAATGTAACCTGGAAAGGTATCGATTTATCCGATATAAAAGAAATGTGGATTTCTCCTAAAGAAAAATTATATTATAAATTAAAAAATGGTGACCTTGTAGTATGTGAGGGCGGTGATGTAGGACGTGTAGCAGTGTGGAAGGATGAAATAGAATCTTGTTATATTCAAAATGCAGTCCATATAGTTAGGGGTAAATCAGGAAACTCAAATAAGTATCTCTACTACTGGATGTATACATTAAAAAAATAGGATACTTCGAATTACTATGTAACAAGGCAACTATCTCTCATTTAACTGCAGAAACCCCCAGTGTCCGTGATTTGATGGTATCATAATTATATATTTGGGTGTTTTTGTGGGTTATGGTGTGATTTGAGCAGGCCTAGTACTTGTGGGGAGGATGTTACCTGTCAGAATAGCGAGTGTTCTTTT
>Ga0315282_10009999_pt1 | contig 14979 bp, 13 predicted proteins | sample YL17G07_20_MG_FD_203693 | JGI IMG/M metagenome (GOLD analysis project Ga0315282, IMG submission 203693) | Sediment microbial communities from Yellowstone Lake, YNP, Wyoming, USA - YL17G07_20 | ecosystem: Environmental > Aquatic > Freshwater > Lake > Sediment | place: USA: Wyoming | collected... | reverse complement strand
TTGAAGGGATACTCCGGTATAATTCGTGGGATAGGCTGTTTCATCTGAACCATGAATGAAAATAGTGGACTAAGTGAACGTGAAATCGAAATACTGAAGTTGGTGGCGACCGGGGTCAGCAATAAGGAGATCGCCCGCGAGTTATTTATCAGTCCGAATACGGTAAAGGTACACCTAAAAAATATATTCAGCAAGATAGGAGTTATCTCGCGCACCGAGGCGGCGATGTATGCGGTCCAGAGGGGATGGGTGACGGCTACCAATGTCGAAAGTTTAACTATCTCCGAAGGTGAAGAAAATCAAAGTATTGGAAATGGCGTTGAGAGGTTTTTTACCCAGAGGTGGCGGGGGATACCCTATTGGGAGATTGGATCGATATTATTGTTCGTTTTTTTATTTATAGCTGTGATTATGGGGGTCATTTTACAGTATAGGATAAAAACTGTAAGGCAAATTTCCCCAAATTCGACCCTAATATCTGGATGGCAATCCAGAGCTGAGATGCCAACCTCGCGTTATGGATTAGCGGGCGCTGTGTTTGACAATCAAATTTATACCATAGGGGGTGAGTCAAATGATGGAGTTACCGGTATTATAGAACGATATGACCCGACGACTGATACTTGGCAGGGATTAACACCCAAACCGCTAGCAGTTGCTGATATTTGCGCGGGTGTGATTGGTGGAAAAATATATGTCCCAGGTGGGCGTTTAAAGGATGGATCAACAACTGATTTAATAGAAATTTATGACCCAAGAAAAGATATTTGGGAGAAAGGGGGTAGACTCTCATATCCATTGAGCGCATACGCCTGTGTTGTTTTTGAAGGGAAGCTATTAATATTTGGTGGTTGGAATGGAAAAGATTACACCGACCAGGTTTTAGAATACAATCCCAATCAAGATATGTGGAAAATTCTACCATCATTACCATCTAAACGTGGGTACACCGGAGCAGCCATCCTGGGTGGGAAAATATATCTCATCGGTGGTTATGACGGTAAGGAATCGATCAACCAGATTGAAATTTATGCACCTGATATTGAAAACAGCGCTGAAAGCGTCTGGGAAAGCGGTCCAAATATTCCTGTTGGAATATATGCCATGGGAACAACCGCCCTGGCAGAGAAATTGTATATAGTTGGGGGGATAAAAAATGGGAGCTCTGGAAGTGATTATTCTTATGAGTATAATCCAATCGAGCAAAATTATAGATTATTACAGAACCCGATTTCACAACTGTGGTCTTCGTTGGTTTTAATACCCCAGGGTTCATTCATATATGCATTTGGCGGAAAGGTGAATGATAAACCAGTGGGGAATAATTTACGTTTCCAGGTGATTTATACCGTTGCGTTACCGGTAATTCGGTGATTGAATAATATTATTGTTTTGGTTGTACCATTGCGGTGTCGAAGAAGAATCCGACCATGGGAACGAGCATGGCTTCATCACCGTTGTAGCCAGGGTTTTGAAAGTCTTCAGGTTTCCATTTTGTGCCTGAGATATCGCCTAAGCCAATACCAATTCGATGTCTTTCCTCTAATACATCAACTCTTACTTTAAATGTGCCGTCTTTTTTAATAACACTTTCACCCAGAAGTGTTCCCATATAGGTTACATCATAAATCCCTATGGGAACACCGGGTAAACCTGTTCCGCTCACCTCGGTCATTCCAGATAATAAAGGCTTTAATAGCTGAAAACGTATGGCAGCTGGATCGATAGAAGGTTCAATACTTGGAAAAGGTGAGGGATAGCTTTGATCAGAAGTAGTGGATGGTTCTGGATAGGGAACAGATGCTTTATCGGGGGAAAAATTACATGCATATAGAAAAACGAGAATAATTATTAAGATAAGGGAGCTGATTATCTTAGGATTCATAATCTATTCGTAATACTAATTTATATGCAAGAAATATTTTTGTGTATCTCGTAATGAAAAGTAAGGGTTTCGAAATATTTCCATTAAAAATAATCATTCCGTAATTTATTAGATTTTTAATATAACCCCAATAAAAAATAGCAGGGTATCACACCCCGCTATTATTGTTAATTGTGAGTAAAAATATTTTATGGTGTAAGATTAAAGGCTTCGTAATTGTAATTGTCTTCATGCCATGAGGGCGAGCTAGGACTTACTTCGTTATTAGCATAACCTACGATAGGTTGATCAGATGTTACAGTTACAGCACAATACACACCGCTTGAACTAAATGGGTTACTTAATGTAAAATCGCCAGGTGTATTATGAGGTTGTAAGAAAAGCTTGGCCTTATATTGCTGAATAGTTTGAGGAATAGAAATAGCAGTAAATGTCGCAGCTCCTTTGCATTCAAAAGTAGCAACTACATTCGTAGCGGTTGTAGTACCAACATTTTGGATATTGAACCCCGTTACCATATCGTACCAATTGTCTTTGAATGTAGGTGCTACAAGTTTTGTCGTTGCTAAATGATTAGGTATCGCAAAATAACGAGCTGCCCTTTGACCTGTTGGTTGTGGTGTATAATCTTGCTCATTAATAGCAGCGACAAATTGACCTCCTGGGGTTGTGGTTTGAATTTCTGCACTGCCGACACAAGAATTTGGAAAATTCGTCGAACCAGACCATAAGACAAATGTACCAGATTTATTAGGTTGAATATTTGTTTGTGTATCTGTATAGGTACCAGTGCACCCTGAATTTCCGCGATATGTTACAGTTATTGTAATTGGAATTGTTGATACATTTTGCACCTGAATACCGCTGAAGCGACCATACCAATTATTTTTCACTGCAGGTGCATAAGCTTTAGTGTCAAAATCGTTTGTTGTGAATCCTCGCACAGCCTGAGTAAACTTTGCCGGATTCTCACTTGTTTTATGTTCAAATACCACTCCTGCTAAGGGTTGTGATGAACTTACAACTGCTGAACCTAATCGCTGATCATTATTTGTAGGACTATAACCAGGTGCATCAAATACACTCACTACAATCATTTTGTTTGGATCTATTGCCGAAGGAGTTGTGTAGTTGTAGACACTATTATCCTTCATAGTAAAAGTAAAAGTCATGGTTGCAGCGATTGTCCCTGCATTTTGCACATAATAAGAAGTTGTATTTTGATAATAATCACCCTTAGTAACCGGAAAATAAACAGTATTTGCCACATATGATGCATCAATACCTTGATATTGGCCAGATGCTTGACCACCAGAAATGCCTAAGTCTCCTGAAGGTCGATTTGTAACATTACCAATTGCTTTAATTGGACCATCAGCGCTAAGAACCGCCGATCCCTGAAAACCACTTGCCATACCGCTAAAATCATTTGGTGTAAATGTATAGTTTTTTCCCGGATCAATCAGCTTACTTGAACTGTACGTTGTCGAAGTATCTTTTTCATAAGCTACAGCTTGTACTGTAATTTGAGAAGAACCTATGTTTTGGACAGTTTCGGCTGACCACCACCCTGTACCTGGAACACCACTAGCGATAGCAACGCTAAAAGCAAGGGCTAAGCAAATAACAAGGATAAAAAAAGAAAATAACTTTTTCATAACGACCTCCAATTTATATTGTTTAAATAAAATATAGTCGATTTTTAAGATATATTCAATAACACTTAAGGGTAAATAATCTTTAACCCAAGTATCCTAAGTTGTGTAATCTGTCTAATATCTGTTCTTCTTCCTCATTTGATAATCCTAGAGGCGATACATCATTAACACTAGATTCCATGGATTTTATTCGTATAGGATGATTCGAATACTTAGGGATTAACCATTCAGTCAATACTTTTCCATCCATCCATTCTGGAATAGGTAGATTAAAAAGGTGTAGGATTGTAGGTGCTATATCACCTAACCAAACATCCTCTTTAATATTCTTGGAATTGACAATAGATGGGCCTGAACTAATTAAAGACCCCATAAATCTATGCCCTCCCGATAGATTAGTCATCGATTTGCTGAATAATTGATCAGTTTTATTTGTTAATTCAAAACCTAGCCGTGTGATGAATGAGAAATCACGCATAGTCAAGAAAATATCTGGAGCATTAATAACTGCTTCACCATGAAATATATCTTCTTTAAAGTCTACCCGGTCAACGACGGGGAGACCATCTTCAGGGTCAATAAATGTTTTAATTTTTTGGCAAATTTCATCTCTTAAATGAAAATACTCATTACCTTGATTAACAATTCCTTCAGGTTCGCGTCCCTTTAGATTAATGAAAATTTGACCATTCCATCCGTAACTATAGGCTAGTGTTTTTTTCCAATCTATACCGACATGAAAATCCGGCAAGCCGGTTTTAGGTATCACTTTTAGACTATCCTTAAATAAATCTGTTATGAGAGTAACTAGTCTCCCTAATTTATACTTAGACATTATGTTTATAACATTCTCCCTTGTGATACCTAATTTAATCAAGAGGCTCCGATAAATTTGCGGTTTTTTTTTGTACAAATATCCATTTTCCTGTAACCATTCATTCAGGTATACATCTTTGTATAGAGGTCCGCATCCATGATCGGACATAATAAAGATATTCGTATTATCACTTGAAGCATCAATGAATTTACCGATAATGTTGTCAAGAGCACGGTATATGTTTAAAATTGTATTTCGGTATTTTGGATTTGGATCATAATATGGGTGTGAGGCATCCATATAGTGCCAGAATGCATGTGCTAAGTCATCAGTTTCTCGATAAACGATTGTCGTAAAATCCCAATCCTCATTTTGATAGAGTGATAAAGCAATACTGGAGTTTTTATATAGGCGATCATAAGTTTCAGCTATGTATTTATCGGGGTCATCTATAGGAAATTTATGATGCATATTAATCTGATATCCCATATCGATTAATTTTTTAGATAATTCAGCCGGATGTGTAAAAATCTTATGATCTGGGGTGTAAAACCCGCTGATCATTATTCCATTAACTTGTTCTGGTGGATAAGTCAATGGGACATTAATTGCTAATACTTTTTTCCCATGTTCACTTAATATACGCCAGATAGTTGGTAATTTATTTTGTAATCTTGTTACAGGTTTTAATATATAACTATTTTCTTTTCGATAGACAAAATCAAAAACGCCATGTTTGCCAGGATTTGCCCCTGTCATGAATGTTGTCCAAGCTGCTGACGACAATACTGGTAATACAGACTTCATTTTTGCGTAACTACCCGTATTAATTAGATTTTTTAATATTGGTAAATATCCTTGATTAACCCAAGGTATTATTAGTTCAAGGGTTGCAGCATCTAAACCGATAATTAAAATTTTTTGTTTATTTTTCATAAGTGTTTGTCTTTTGGGCAATTATTGTTATTGTACTACCAAGTCCAAGCCAATTTATCGGTGTAAGAATTGGTTCAAATAGATACCTCATACCAGGAATTTCTAGAATTGATTTCACTTTATTAGCTAAATTAGTATTTATTGTAGATAACCAACGATTTATTTCGATTGCAAAAGCGAAATAAGAGGTAGTAACACAAACCCAATCAATCAATCTGAAACCGGTATTTTTCAATAGCTGTGAAATGTTATTTTTCATAAATATATATAAATGTTCAGGTGGATTAAAACCAATCCAAAAATTATTAAAAAGATGTCTGTCAAAACTATCCCAATTTGGAATATTAATAAAAAGAAAACCTCCAGGTTTAATTAATTGGTGAACCAATGAAATTTCCTTAGAGGGTGAGTAAGTGTGTTCTAATACATCCCAATAAGTAACTACATCAAACATCTGGGAATTGAAATTTATATCCTGTGAAGTACCATTCTCTACATGAATATGATAGTGATCTCGAGCGTAATTAGAAGCATCAATAGATGGTTCTATTCCATAACCATTCCAGCCAAATTTATTCATTACATAGAGAAAATGACCCATCCCACATCCAACATCAAGAATATCCCCAGTTTTTTTCTTAGTAAATTTTATTATTAATTTACATTTTTTTACCATTTTTTGAAGACGAGCATATCTAATTAAAGAGTTCGCTTCTTCATCAATACCTGAATTAAATCCTACATAATCATACGAGTAATAATCAAGTATTTCTTTTTTTGTAGGTTGAGGGAGCACGAACATTAAACCACAATTCTTACACTGATAAGTGCTGTATTGTTTTCTATTCGAATGGTTTAAGACGTCTGTGATGAATATTAACGATGAATCGCAAGATCCACAAATGTCACATATTGGTTGGTTTGTCAATAAAAGCTACTCCTAATAAGTATCTTGGATTCGAGGATTTAGCTCATTTGGATTGAAAAAGGATACCATAATAAATACCTTTCAAGTAAGATATAGCAGAGGTAAATTTTCGATGAAGAACAAGAGTGATAATCATTTTGGTAAGACTTAATAAACGCCATGGGATAATTAATAACCATTGCCAAAGCTTAGCATGTTTTTTTAAATACAGCATGCTTCCTCTGCCCATCCAATATCGTTCGAAAGGCGAATCGGCTCCTCCACTTGAAACACTGACTTTGTGCCAAACTTTTGCTTTTGGCTCAATTGCTAACCTATATCCAGCTCTTGTTGCACGAAGGCTGTAGTCTGCATCATCATAATAACAAAAAAACCGGTCATCAAATAATCCGATATTTTCAAGAACTTCTCGCCTAAACATCATCGCACAAGTAGTAAGAAAATCCCTTCTGGTAATATCTATGAACGATTTACCACGACCATGGTTATCGATCATGTCCAACGTGAGTGGACAAACATTTCCTCCAGCAGACCATATTCGTTGTGGATTGTTATAGTAGTATATCAGTGGAGAAATGATATCAATTTCATACCTTTCTATAGCCTGCACAAGTAAATGTATTACTTCTGGATCTGATATTGTATCGTTATTAACGAGGTATATATATTTAGCTTCAGTTTCAAGAGCACGTTTAAGACCTGTATTGTAACCACCAGCTGCACCCAAATTGGTATTATTAATTATTTGTTCAATATTTGGATATATTTGTTGAATGATTTTTAATCCTTGATCAGGCGAGGCATTATCAACGATAATGATTTTGAGGTTTTTATAAGTTTGGTGAATCAGGCTGTTTATACATTCAATTGTGTCTTTTATACCGAGGTAATGCACAATAATCGCATATACTAAATGTGGCTCTGAATTAGCTCTCAAATTATGATTCTTTCCAATATTTAGGTAGTTTTGTTGTCAATTCTATGCAATATTTTGTTTTTTCCCCAATAATTCCAATATCTTGTACCCAACTCACCATATTGGTGAGACCTACCTCCAAAGAAGTTTTTGGTATATTTTTATAGAATTGATTTATCTTATTATGGTTTGCAAATGAATTTAATTGCTCGGTTACAGGTGGAAAGTGGTTTATTTTTGGTTTTTTCCCCATTATTTTAGCTAAATAATGAATTAAATCGTTTATTGAAATTGGGATGTCTGAACCGATATTGTACACATCATTATATAATCCTTTATTATTGATACTTTCAGAGATGATTGGGGAAATATCTCTAACATAGCTAAATGCTCGTTGTTGATTCCCATTACCAAATATAGTTAATGGTTCATTGCTTAATATTTGACGTATAAATACTCCAACAACATTACGATACGGATCTCTAATATTTTGATGTTCTCCAAAAACATTATGAGGACGAAAAATAATATAATTTAAACCAAAAAGTGTTTGAGCAGCCTCAAGATCTAGTTCTACTGTAAGTTTGGCTATTCCATAGGGATCTACGGGTAAAGGAGTCATATCTTCATTATATGGAGGCTGATTTGAACCATATACTGCAGTTGAGGAAGTGAAAACAAAACATTTTATTTTGTGTTTAATTGCCGCGTTGATTAGGTTTATACTCCCTATTACGTTATTTTCGTAATTAAATTTCCTAACGAAGTGAGATAAACCTACCGATGCATATGCAGCTAAATGGTATATATAATCAAATTCATATTTCTCAAATAATTTTGTTATTAAACCATCGTCTGTGATCGATCCTTTGATAAAATGTACTCCTTTAGGAACATTCTCTAGAAGACCTCCACTTAAATCATCGAGGACGATTACCTCATGTCCAATATCTAGACAATGTTGGGCAATATGTGATCCAATTAAACCTGCACCGCCTGTTATTAGTGATAGCATCAATTTATCCTAAAATAAATATATTCGCTGTCAAAAAAGAATGATGTATTTTTTTCATTATCATAATATACTCTTGTAGTACAATTCTAATTGGCTGGCAATTATTGTCCAATTATAAACAGTTTCTGCCACTTCCCTTGCTGTTTTTCCTAACAAATGATTGCGTCCCTTATCTAGGATTAGTTGTCTTGAATTATCAGCAAATTCCTCAGGTTCAGAGCGACAAATTAAACCAAAATTATTTTCATTAAATAAGTCACGGACATACTCTAGATCTGTAGCTATAATGGGACGACCAGCTGTCATATAATCATTAATTTTCATTGGGAACCTTCCACGGTTTGCTCCAGTGGTCATTAATGGCACCCAACATATATCACATGCAGATAAATATCTATAGACTTGCTCGGATTCGACAAAATCTGTAAAAATTAAAGACGCTGGTTTAGTTATTAAGTGGTTAATTTGTCTATTAAAATTCCCAATTAACAATAATTTTATGTCTGGCATAAGATCTAAGAGAATATTAAAAGCTTTTGCCATAAACAAGGCATCCTTTTGAAATAGACTTCCCAAATAACCGATGATCGGGGTTTCTGGTGGTATGCCTAATCCAACTCTAGCTTCTTTTTTATCAATTGGTTTATATTGTATATTGCATCCATTTTTTATTATTTCAATAGTACTGGGTTTTACACCCAGATTAGTGGCTTTTATATACAGGAAAGAATTTATTACTGTAGAGCCATCAGCAATCGTTCTGAAGTGATTTTCAAAATAAGTTTCGACAGGACGCAAAATTGTACGTAAAACTGTATTTGAGCGTTCTTCAACTGATCCTCCTTTACCAAAATAATCGCACCAATCAATGATTAACTTTGCGCCATTCTGTCGGGCTATTAATGCGGGATAGATCACAACGGGCCTACTTTCAAAAGCATGGACTATATCAAAATGCTTTTTCCCTATCCATAGGATTCGAGATAGAGTTGACCATATATCCCATCCAGATCTAAGCATTCCTGGTAACAAATCCGGTGTTTCGACCAAGGTAAATCCAAAGATTGTTTTACAACTTATTTGTCGAAGGGCATGTTTTGAGGTTGCTATTAAACTGACGTCGTGTCCATTAGCAGCAAGGTTCTTTGCGAAATTGAATGCTCTCCAATATGTCCCTCTTCCAACTTGATTGAAAACAATCATTAATATTTTCATAAAACACCGCTTGTAACCTTACAGAAAAAGAGAAGATCAACTAATTATTGCCATGATTGATAACCGCAATTACCAATTCAATGCATAAAAAGGTATCAGACTGGGGTTATACAAATCTAGGGTAAGTAGAAATAATACTTTCATTGAGACGCTAATTCCTTCAGATAGTAAGTAAGGATTTGACCTACATGGTTTATTACGTAGTTATCGTTAAAAATATTATAGCCGTTTCGCCCTAAACGTCGACAAAAATCTGGATTAGCTTGCAACGATAAGATAGCTTGCGCCAAAGCAGCCGGATTCTTCCGTTCTACCAAGTAAAGATGCTTACCATCCTCAAAGTTTTCCCGTACTGCTGGCGAATCCCCGGTTATGACTGGCTTCGCCATTGCCAGCCCCTCGTAGATTTTATTTTGCACTGTCATCAGCGATTGGAGTGTAGTTCCGAAAGCTCCCAGGCAGACATCCGCCTGTGCTACCCGCTTCACCAGTTCAGCTTTTTCTAACCATTCCACGAAGGTGATATTGTTCAGATGGTAACGATTAGCGATCTCCTGCGCTTTGGCGCGTTCTGGCCCATCGCCTATCAGCTCGAACTGGATATCGGGATTGTCTGCAAGCAGGCGAGCTGCTTCGATGACGTACTCGACGCCGTGATTGCGGATGAATGTCCCATAGTAGATCACGTGAAATATACGGTTTTTTGACATTGGGGAGGGGAGGGGGTGAAAGAAGCGGTCATCTGCACCGGTGGGAACCAGCCGGAATCGTTGCATGGGGATACCATGAGTTTTCCCGAACCAGGCGACATATTCCGGCGTGTCGAGGATCAATCGGTCAGGCAGGCGGCAGGCGACCCATTCCAGGAGGCGCAGCAGTCCAATAGTGAATTGGCTGCGTTTATCTAAATCGCGTTCCAGGGCAATCAGGTAGATTGACATGAATACGTCCCAAACCAAGGGCTTACTGCGTAGCCAGCTTAAAAATCGGGCTAGAATAATATCAATTTGGCCGGGATATCCTACAACCATGATATCAAAATCTTTTATTTTGGAATATTTAATTAGAAGCTTAATATAAGTTTTTATTACTCTAACAATAACCCTTGGTTTTAACCAACCACCACTAGCTACCATCACTCGATCTTCTACACCATACCACAATGTTTTGTGGCATTCAATCACCTCAACCCCATTGCGGCGAAGGCCTTCTATCATGATTTGGTTGCGGGAATATTCGGCGCGATATGTTCCAAAATAACACACACGCATTTCGGATTATCTCTGTACCTTAAATATCCATACCCAATCTTGATGGTAAACAAGCTTGTAGAATGAGCTGGTCATTAATTTAATCGGATCTAAAATGGAGCCGGAAAAATTTACATTCCCACGTTGCTGCCCAATATAAACATAAGAGATATTTTTTGCCTTTATTAATTCAATGGTTTGATCTAAATCCCATGAATGTTCGTTCATTATTGTAATAAAATTTTTAAGATCTTGGGGATATTCTTTATATACATTTTTTTCAAATACATAATTTATAGGTGGGAGTGTTGTATTTCTATTTGCCAATACCGGTATCCACCAACCTGCATCTGAACCAACTACTGTTGTATTACTAAAAGCTAAGAATGAGTTTACCAAAAAATATCCATTTTCTGGAATATGCATTTTTATCCATTTAGCAGCCCGTATATCCGGGCGGGTGACTAAGGTAAACGTTTGCGGTTGAATGTCTCGGTATCGCTGAAGGGAGCCCCAAAAACTAAGTACGGTAATAATTATCAGAACTAGAAAAGTCAAGAGTTTATCAGTTTGTTTCGCTTTCAAGCGGATAAAATCTAGTGGTAAGTTAGCGATGAATCCACCTAACAAAATGCTGGTTGGGAGATAGGCGCTTATTAACATTGTAAAATTATTTGTTAGACCAGTACCGGGTAATTTCAGTAAATAAGGGTTGCTAATGATAACGTCGAATAAACACCATAGTATGATCTTGAGAGCGGTTGTATTTTGCTTCCAGAGTAAAAATCCGACACTCAACAAGGTAAGCACCCACAGGCTGGTGGGGAAGTAATTGCCAAGATTACTAAATGTGTTGTATTCCAAAGCGGATGGTGTAAGGCTGTTCACTGGCGTATGGAGGGACTTGAAAAGTTGGAGAACTAATTTCCCGTTTGTTATGTTGATCAGCCAGGGTAGAAAAATAATTAATGCAAATAGTCCGGACCAAAGCAAGGTGAAAAACCTGTTTTTTAGTTCGATAAACACATCCTGAATTAATAAATATACAACCAGGAAAGCAAACCCATAAAGCAATATCCGATAGTGCGTGAGGGCGAGTCCGGCGAGAAAGAAAGATAGAAGGGCGATATTTTTTATACTAAGGTTTTTTTGTTTTGAGAAAGCCAGGAACATAAATATTAATCCTGGTAATATGACCAATCCCGTGAGCTGTGTATAACGACCCCAATTAGTGAAGAACATGGGCATTGGGCTTAGCAACCCGGCGATTAACACTGCGGTCACGCCAGCCCAACGGTTATGAGCGATTTTCATGGCGAGCGGGTAGAGGCACATGGCCGCCAGCGCATTAAGTATTTGTCCCACCCATAATACCGATTGGGGCATTATTTGGTGGGTCAGCCAATAAAAGGCGGCTACTGCAGAATGAAAACCGAAATGGTATGTGAATGTTGTCAAATCAGCATACGGTTCCCAGGATGTAAATAGACCATTATGATCTACGAGCAACTGAGAGATAACCGTATGCTGGTACGAATCGCCCCACATGGGAGCATCAAGGGTGCGTATGACCCAGAAACGGACTGCTAACACCATCCCTATGACGATAAAAAACGCCAGATCCGGAATGGTGTTTTGGGTGTAGCTGAATTTGAGGCTTGTGATGTTTAAATGACGCTTATTTTTACAGCTAATTGTAATAATCCCAAAAGCAACCGGAATCCAGGCGTAAAAAGCCCCCAAATGCAGACCGACCAAGTTGGTCCATAGCATAAGGATTGGGTAGATCGCCAGGCTCATACCGGCAGAAAGTCCCAATTTTTCACCCCAGCACAAGCCGGTCCAGTTTTGATATAGCAAGCTTAGGAGAGCCCAACCGGGGAGGATATAAAGCAAAATCCCGATCAAGGTGAACCAGAGCCAGGAGAGAACTTCGCGACAAATTCCGATGAACGCCTGGTAGCGATCGTATTTGAGGCGGAAGGTAAGCTGGGCGTCTTCAGCGGTATGGTTGACATACATAGCCCCATTGAGGTAGGCATCGCCAGCAGTTTTGGCTATGGCAACTTCACCGCGGCCAAGAAGCTCGATAAAGAAATAATAATCTTTTTTGAAGGAGTCGGCCTGGGGAGAAAATTGAAAAGAAATGAACTGGGGTTTTTTGATTTTGGCGAGGGGGATGTCGGTTACCTGTAAATCATAATTCGAATCGGGGCTGGCGCGCAGATGCAAGCGCAGGTATCCTTCTGATGCGGGTTGGGGGAAGAGATAAACCCCGATCCCTTCTAAACCTCGATAGGTTGCCATAAGGGTTTGCCCGACATTTGCGTTTGGCGAGATGGTAACCGTATCGGTTTGGATGGGTTGGGCTAGGTTAATTAACGGGTTGCAAGATGATAAGTAACCGGATATCAGTAAAATCAGCAAAAGATATTTCAATGACTTCATGTGTGCGGTTCTTCGTGGATACAATGTGGGTTATCGTTTGGTCTGACTTTGATTGTACTCAGATCGCTGAAAGGAAACTGAATCAGTAGAACGTCACCGCGTTGGTAGAGCATACAGTTCCCGCCAGTTATCGTATGCGGCAGCTTCGGTATTGTCCCAGACTCGTTGGAGCGAAGATTCCGACAGGAAGTACCAGCCCTGCTGCTCGACCCGGGAATCTAAAAGGTCAGCCAGGCTGAACAAAATATCTAGCGCCTTCTCGATAATTTGATCTTCGCTCAAAGCCTTGATCTGAGCCAGGCGGCTGAGGCAATTGGAGAGATCAGCAGATATATGGATATTTTTTTCAACGACAGCGTCCTCATCACTCATCGGAAACCTCCTGTCCTTGATGGCCTGGAATGGGTGATTTCTTTCAGTTCATCCTTGCTCATTTGAGCAACCGAAACACTCATTTCATCCTCCTTTTTCACTTTGGATGAAAGCGATTCGAAGTATATCGCGCAAGATGACCAGCGGCATATGTACTTTTCGGGGAATGTGATGACCTCCAACCGCTGCAAGGGTACCTGGATGACCACTAGCGCAACATAATAGGTAGGCAATGTAACCAGATGAAGGTCGTAACCCTCAACAACCAATTGGCTTTCGGGAAGCAAGTCCAGTTCTTCTACTAAAGACGCTGGAATAGCCGATACGTCTGCACCAGTGTCCAGTTTGGCACGGATACTTCGGGTTATATTGGAGCGTTCCGGATGATGGACCACAACTTCAAGGAACGGCGCTGGAGGCTCACTGTCATGATCGTAGGGCCACATTAGCGTACTAATCTAAAGTACGGGAACCGGTAGATTTGGGGATACTCTGAAACGCGCTGGACATATATGATCACATCCCCCAGACGCTGATGGGCTTTTTCAGATACGTGTACTTTGGAATCTCCCACCTCTACTACCTGACCGTTGTAGATAGCAACGACTCGGTCACGGTACTTTTGCAGCAATGCAGGCAGCATACGCTCAAAGGCTGCCACCTCGCGCTCGAACTGCTCAGGTACGGGTGGTATCTGCGCTTGGCGCAATCGAGTCTCTCGCCAAATGCGGAATGCCTCGTACTCTTCAGGTGGCACCAGTATCCCGATCGTCTGCTCGCCCCGCAGTACACGCACCGACCCTTCGGCTAACGTACTCTCGTCGAAGGTGAGGGTATAGGGGGCTCGCGTCTCCTTCAGGGTCAACGTCTTCACAGCCATCACCTTGCTAAAAGTATAACACAAGTTAGGCTCAGACCTCCGAGGTCTTTGACAGCCGATTCGCCTATTGCGAATGTCGAAAATGGCCATTGTTTTACGCATGAATGAGCTATAAAAAGAGACCTCGGAGGTTTAAATGGGTTCCAGGATGAGCAATTACTCAAAATATTACCTTGGGTGGTTTCGTACCAGTATAGCGATGAACTGGTCTAATGAGACGATGCGAATGCCCTGGCAATTACCTTGCTTCAACAGCTTCTTATCTCTAGTAACGATGAATTCCGCGCTGCTTTCTAAAGCAGCGATCAGCAATATGTCATCATCCGGGTCTACCATTCCAATTGCGTTGAGGGTTCCTGGCGACCAGATCGCATCATATCGAAGCCGTCGAAAAAGAGCAGTCTGCCTTTGCCGGTCAACCCGGCTTGAAATGGACGATCTCTCTAATACCTCGATCAGTTCATCTTCCAAAGCAGGCGAGATCACCAACTCAAATTGCTTGTTTGCCCATAACGCCATAAGCCAGGCTCCGGCACCGCGGGGTGCTAAAAGCGTGGAAACGAAAATACTGGTGTCTATCACCGCTTTCACTACTCGGGACTCCTCCGAGCCTGGCGGACCTCGCCCACCGTTTGAGCCGCAAGAAGCTCCGCTTCCTC
>Ga0315282_10009997_pt1 | contig 14981 bp, 11 predicted proteins | sample YL17G07_20_MG_FD_203693 | JGI IMG/M metagenome (GOLD analysis project Ga0315282, IMG submission 203693) | Sediment microbial communities from Yellowstone Lake, YNP, Wyoming, USA - YL17G07_20 | ecosystem: Environmental > Aquatic > Freshwater > Lake > Sediment | place: USA: Wyoming | collected... | reverse complement strand
GCTAAAGGGGAGTTCGCCGTCGGGTTTGCTGTACCGAGCTACATGGCATTTGCTGAGGTTTTGTCAGGGTACGATGTCATGTTTGTCTATCCCTCGAATGCCTATGTTACACCTGAACCAATGGCTGTGTTGAAAGGCGCTCCCCATCCGAAAGCGGCTCATGCCTTTATTGAGTTTCTCTTAACTGAAGGGGGGCAGAAAATATTTATGGAACGGGGTCTCTACGCTATCACACCTAAGTATAAAGTGAGGGGTGCTCCAGATTCCCCTGCTGAAAAGGCGGTTCAATTTACTGGAGGGATGAGGTCTTTCTTCGATATTCAAGTTGGGAATGTCTATGACGATAAGGTCGCTGGACCCAAAAAGAGGATTGAGGAAGTAAATTCCTATTTTCGGAAGGAGATTGCTGAAAAACATAGGGAGATTATCAAAGAGAAGTGAGATTTGTAGACTTAAATACAAATCCCCCCACTGCCCCCATTTCGTAAAGGGGGGGTCGGGGGGATTTGGTTTGATGGATCAGAGTTTAAGATGAATATTCAACTTAAGGACATCGTGAAAAGGTTTGGCACCCTGGAAGCAGTGAGCCACGTTTCTCTGGAGATACACGACGGGGAACTTTTCACACTTCTTGGTCCTTCTGGCTGCGGAAAGACAACCATCCTTCGACTCATTGGAGGATTTCACAAGCCTGATTTAGGAGAAATCTATTTTGATGGAAGGCCTGTGACCTCTATCCCACCCTATGAACGAAATATTGGAATGGTCTTTCAAAACTATGCCCTCTGGCCCCACATGACTATTTCCGACAATATTACATATGGGCTCAAACTGAAGAAGATTCCGAAAGCCGAGATTGCAGAAAAGGTCTCTCGTGTTTTAAAGCTTGTGAACCTGGTGGGCCTTGAAGATCGGTACCCTGGGCAACTATCGGGGGGTCAACAGCAACGGGTGGCTCTGGCCCGGGCGCTTGTCTTGAACCCCGATGTCCTTCTATTAGATGAACCTTTAAGTAATCTGGATGCAAAAATTCGCATCCAGGTACGTGCTGAGATCCGTAAGCTTCAGAAGGAACTCGGGATTACGACCATCTATGTCACCCATGACCAGGAAGAGGCGCTGACCCTTTCGGACCGAATCGCTGTCATCAATCTTGGCAAATTACTGCAGATTGGTTCTCCCAGGGATCTGTACGAAAGGCCTGAGAATCCTTTTGTTGCTGACTTTATCGGGATCAACAACCTGATTCCTGCTGGTGTTCAGGAAATCAATTCTGCTGAGAAATGGATGAAAGTCCAGACCAAGGTCGGCCTTCTGATCTGCCTTGGCAATGAAGTGTTCAAACCGGGAGATCGTTGCTTGGTCAGTGTTCGTCCGGAGACCGCCTCCATTAGCGAGTCAGAAGAGGCTCAAAAGGGATTTAATTGTATTGGTGGAACCGTGAGTTTTGCCTCTTATATCGGGAATACGATTCGCTATGATGTCGAGATAAATAGTGAGATCATCTTCAAAGTGGACGTTCAGAACCCTTGGGGTTATCAACCTTTCTCCATCGGGGAGAAGATATATATCAGTTTCCCAATAAAGACCACTTTAGGTATTCCCCTCACCCCGCTCTCTCCCCGGAGGGGAGAGGGAAAGGGTGAGGGGTGAAGAACCTTGCCATGAACTCTCAGAACGAATCGGTTTTTGCCGTCAGTCAACCCCGTGTTTGGGCTCGGGTGAAGGTCGGTGGCTTGCTCGGCTACGTCGGGATCTGGGCGTTTTTTGGTATCTTTCTAATCTATCCCCTCATCCGCCTCTTCTACGATGCCTTCACAACGGATCAAGGTATCTTCACTCTGATGAACTTCTACGACTTTTTCACCGATTCCTTTTACCTGAAAACCCTGGTCAATTCTCTTCTACTCGGAGTGGCTACAGTAATGACCACTTCGGTCATCGGAATCACCATTGCATTCCTCCTTCTGCGCTATGAATTTCCTGGAAGAAATCTTTTTTCTTACCTCACCATCATTCCGATGATTATGCCTCCACTCGTCGGGGTGATGGGGTTTGTATTCATCATGGGTCGGGCTGGGACAGTGAATGTGATCTTAATGGACTATCTGGGGCTTTCCAAGCCCATTAATTTCATGTATGGGATCCAGGGTGTTCTTCTTGTGGAGACGCTTCACCTCTTTCCACTCATGACCCTGAGCATCGTTGATGCTCTGGGAAAAATTTCTCCCTCTCTCGATGAAGCAGCAGAGAGCGTGGGGTCGCGTGGCCTGCGGAAATTCTGGGACATTACCTTTCCCCTTACTACCCCTGGTTATGTCTCGGGGGCGCTTCTCGTCTTCATATGGACGTTTGCCGACTTTGCTACACCTCTGGTGGTAGGCATTGACAACCTGCTTGCTTCGCAAGCCTATCTCAATATCGTCCAGTTTGTAGACCGAAGGCTTTTCAAAATGGGAATCGTCATCTCCGCCATTATGGTTATACTGGCCATCATCTTCCTGATCATCGCCAAGCAGTATGTCGCCATCAAAGATTATAGTTCACTTTCTTATTCAAGGATCGAGAGAAAGAAGATCTCCCCTTGGAGGAGGGTAGGGGTACTTATCTTTTTGATAGTGGTTCTCGTCTTTGCCTTTATTCCTTACTTAGGGGTTGCTCTCGATTCCTTCGGAAAGGGATGGGCCCTCACGCCCATTCCGGTGAAATATACCTTGCAGTATTTCGAGCGGGTTTCAATTGAAACGCCAAAGTTCATTATCAACAGTTTGCTCTATGCAGGCATCTCTGTGCTCATCTGTATTCTCATTGGGGTCCCTGTGGCTTGGGTGATGGCCCGGACCAAAGTACCGGGACGAGATCTATTGGATTCACTGACGACACTGATTTTGGCTCTTCCGGGAACCGGAATTGGTATTGCCTACCTCAGGGCCTTCAGAGATCCTCTGCCATTCATGAACACTGCTCTGATTGGGATATGGATTGTGATTCCTATTGTACTTGGGGTGAGACGGCTTCCCTATACCGTGCGGGGAACTTTTGCTTCTCTCCTGATCGTCCACAGGTCTTTTGAAGAGGCTGCTGAAAGCGTAGGGGCTCCGAAAATGAAGACCTTTAAGGACGTGACCCTTCCATTGATCTGGAAAGGGGTTTTAGTGGGGTCTCTTTATTCCTTCATCCTTGCACTCCAGGAAGCCTCAGCCACACTCCTCTTGGTGGTCCCAGGGCATGAGATGATGACCGTTGGAATCTTTAACTTCTACATTGGAGGCTCTGTGAACGAAGCGGCTGCCTTGAGCCTTATTTTGATCATTCTCGGAGCAATCTGTCTTTTTGCCATCAACAAGATTGCCGGGACCAAAATGGGAGGAGTGTTCGGATAAATTGTGGTTAGCCGTCATCGTCATTTTGCTTGCTCTTTTCTTCGCCTACTCCAGCGGCTTTCATGATGGGGGGAATGTTGTATCAACAATTATTATGACGAGAGCCATTTCTCCCAGAAAAGCCCTTCTGATGGCGGGGGTCTGCGAATTTATTACTCCCTTTTTTTTAGGAGGCGCCGTCGCCAAGATGATAGGAGAGAATATTGTAAACCTTCCTGCTTACGACCCAAAAGCTATGAATATTTCCGTAGCCTTTCTGATTGCGGCTCTCCTCGGAGCCATCTTGTGGAACCTTGTGACCTGGTTCTTCGGTTTTCCCTCGAGTTCTACTCATGCATTGATTGGAGGGATGGTAGGGGCTGTTCTGGTAGCTTATGGACCGCATAAAATTCTGTGGGGAGGGCTGGTCTATGTGGCCGCTTCTCTTGTGATTTCGCCTTTGCTTGGGTTCATTTTCGGCATGCTTTTTTTAAAGATGACTCTCCGCATCTTTCGAAATGCTACCCCCCGGATAAACTACTTCTTCAACCGGATGCAAATCCCATCTTCTGTTGCTCTTGCTCTCAGCCACGCCTCCAACGATGTTCAAAAATCGATTGGTCTGATCGCATTGTCTCTTGTCCTCTTTGGGTATTCTACCAGCTTTCATGTTCCCCTCTGGGTGATTGCAAGTTGTGGTGCGGCGACAGGCTTGGGAACCGCGACCGGAGGATGGCGAATCATCAAGACCATGGGTTCAAAAATCTATCGTTTGAGGTCTGTTCATGCTTTCTGTGCCCAAACTTCCTCAGCGATCGTCATTTTAGGAGCTGCGTTGCTGGGAGGTCCGGTCTCCACGACACATGTCGTCTCTTCCAGCATTATGGGTGTTGGGGCTGGTCAGAGGATCTCAGCCGTGCGGTGGGGAGTCGCGAAAAATATCATCCTGGCCTGGTTCATCACCATCCCTGCCTCAGCGTTGATGGCTGGATTAAGTTTCTATATAGTTCAAAAGATTCTCTTTTACGTCCTGAGAGGATAGGAGGAAAGGGGGTGAAGGATGTTTAAAGGATTTATCTTCGACCTGGATGGGACGATCTATCGAGGCGATCAGCTCATCCCCGGGGCAGAGAGAGTGGTCCGGCGGCTCCGGGAAAATAGGAGGAAGGTTGTTTTCCTTTCCAATAAACCTCTTCAGACCCGGGAGGACTACGCCTCCAAACTGACCCGGCTCGGCATCCCGACCCAACCTGATGAAGTGATTAACTCGACCTTTGTGATGGTCAATTATCTCAAAAAGGTTGCCCCTCAGGCCCGGCTCTTTATAGTGGGGGAGACTCCTTTTATTGAAGAGCTGAAAAGAGCAGGTTTTCAAATCACCGAAGAGCCAAAAGAGACCGAATATGTGGTCGTGGCGTTTGATCGGACATTTGATTACCACAAACTTAATATTGCCTTCCAGGCGATCAAAAACTTTGGAGCCCATTTCATCGCCACGAATCCTGACCGGACCTGCCCTGTGGAGGGTGGAGAAATTCCGGATTGTGCTGGGATGATCGCAGCGATTGAGGCGGTGACGGAAAAGAAGGTTGAGGTGATTGTAGGCAAGCCTTCTCCCATCATGATTCAAGCGGCTTTAGATCTCATGGGATTGAGGCCTGAAGATTGTATTCTCATTGGAGACCGCGTGGAGACTGATATTAGAATGGGGAAAGATTCCGGAATTGCTACCGGCATCGTCTTGACAGGCGTCACCGACGAAAAGACGCTCGAAGGTTACAAACACACTTCCGTTCAACCCGACTTTGTCTTTCAAAGCATCGCCGACGTCGAAAACTTATTGATCGGGTGATAGGGAGACGCGGGGACACAGTGATTCATCTCTCCGCGTCGCTCTCTCTCCGTATTATCGCGTCAATGCGTCTCTTAATATCTGGACAGGATGAAGGACCTTCAGCCCGGTGAGATGGCGGATTTGCATGCGACAGCCTTCACAGTCGGAAAGGACGATTTCAGGCTTTAGACGGTCAATCGCCTCGGCCAAATCTCTCCCGATCTCTTCTGAGATTTCGTATTTTTCTTTCTTGAAACCGAAGGTCCCGCCCAGGCCGCAACAGTCTGCCGCAATATAGTCAACGTTGAGGCCCGGGATGAGCTGGAGGATTTCGAAAGCCGGAAAACCAATCCCCAGAGACTTTAGATGGCAAGGGGCAAAATACGCCACTCGAAGAGGAAGGTCCCTGAAATTGGTATTGAGATTTCCACCTTCTCTCAAATTCCTCAAGAACTCAAATAGGTCGAATGTGTGCTCGGCGACTTTGTCTGATCCGGGGATGTTCAAAAGGTGGCTATACTCGTGTTTAATCATATGTCCACAACTGCTCGAAGAGAAGACGATATCGAGACCTGAGCGAACGGAATTGAGAAGTGAAGGGACATTCCGCAAACCCATCTTCCTTGCCGCTTTGAAGTCTCCGTTGCCGAGCATCGGGATGCCACAGCATCGTTGGGACGGAAGGGTGACCTCAAAGCCGTTTGCCTCGAGAACTTCAACGGTTGCTTTGGCTACATCGACCTCGTTCGTATTGGTATAACAGCCATAAAAATAGGCTACCTTTTGACGGCCGTTGAATTGATGTGCCTTAAACCACTGCCTGAATGTGGGAGATTCATAGCTCGGGAGGTCTCTTCGCCTGTCAATTTTGAGGAAAAGATCGACAAGCCATCTGATCGCCCGGTTTTTCAGAAGGCGATTAGCGATAGGAGAAAAGAGACTCCCCAGCGGGCTAAAAAGATAGGTGTGGGTGAGAAGCCAGTCTCGAAATGGCCTTCCCTTCTCGTCCAGGTATTTTGCCTTGGCGATGAGATTCAGCTCCGAGATGTTTACCCCAGAGGAGCAGGCCATGTCGCAGAGATGGCAGCCGATGCAAAGGTCAATCCATTTATCCACGGAGGGCTCGCCCGGCCTTCGAAACCGCTCAGCACCGGGGCCCGCCTGTTTCGGCCCGGGGAATTGTGGGGCCACCCGCGAAACAGGGCAGACGGCCATACAGGTGGCGCAGCGAATGCACACATCGGAGTTGTTTTTGGGCCATGAGTTTTTCATCGTTAGATTGTTGAAATGTCAAATGTCAAAGTTCGAATGTCAAATCAAATCTAAAGCTCAAATGAGATGCCGAAACAAGTTCGGCATGACAAGTGTGTGATTGTGAGCCATGCCATGAAACAAGTTCAGGGTTTTGAATTTCAGAATCTCATTTTGAATTTTGACATTCATTTGACATTTGGGTTTTGAAATTTGGATTTAAGTGCCTAACGCACGCTTGGCTGCCACATACCCCGTCGAGATCTCGATCCCTTCCCTCGACTTTTCATCGATCCAGTGATGATGGGCTAGGATGGAGCCAGCCGCCCATACGTTTTCTAAGATCATGTCTCCACGTCCGTCAACCGGTCGAAAGGAGGCATCGGTTAAAATGCCGGCATCGTGAATTGGATGCGGGAGGTCACTGAAAAAAGAGTCTCTGAACCAATCTTCTCGTGATGGAGGTTGAGAGAGAGGCAAATTGAATATCGGCTCAAAGACCTTCTCATCATTGGCCTTCAGGCCTCCACCGATAAAACGTCCTGTGGCAAGGATATATCGGCCGGCAGAGTATGAAGTGACGACAGGAGGATGGAGTACTTCAATTCTTTCACACCTTTTCCCCCTCAGGATTCCTTTCGAAACGGAGTAGCCTAAGAGAAAAGAGACCCCTTTCTGAACCAGCCATTCTTTGAAGTGGTTGAAGATTCTCATCCCGGGGATAGACGGGGGGAGGATAGGGATTTCGAAAACCTTCGCACCAATGATCGCCTCTAAGTCATCCTTGACCCGAATGGGATCGCGCGTTCCCAAAAGGGCAGGCAGGCCGATTCGTATTTCATCTCGGAGTTGTCTTTTAATCTCTCTGCCTACGTTTTCTCTAAAAGAGTTTTGCTCCATTAACCTTGCCAGGGCAGTGGCAGTAGGCTCCTGGTAAAAGGGCTCGGGAAGTTGAAGGTTGATCCCGCGACACCTTAGCTGGTCAGCCACATAATGGGCATAGAAATCCTTGAATCCTTTGAACCCCGCGATGAGCGTCCGGCCCTCGTTGACTGAGATTCCCGCCGCCATGGTGACCGGGATGAGATAAGTGGGTCGAAGGGTTCCCGCACCCGTTGGGAGGAGACAGTTCCTATTGTCAACCGTTTGAAAAGAATAAGGGGGTGAAAATAGAGAAAGAAAGGAAGAGAGGGCTTCCTCAATTTTTTCCAAACCTGCTTTGGAATAAGGGTGCAAGGGATGGTCTTTGATCCATTCGGAAAGGCCGTCTCTCATCCCAGTACCAAGAAGACCACTGACCTGTTCATGGGTGAATGGGTCTTCTGGTACGGGATGTTCGTCCCTACGAGCCTTAGTCTCAACATCAGAGGTTTGTCTATGGGGCTCCATCTTCTTCGTCTTTGAAAATTGGCCTAAGACATCGATCGTGTTTGAAAAGAGGCAGAGGGAGCCCATCCCCTTTCCAACGATGAGGACTTTTTGGCCAGAGTCTGCGGCCGTCTTAGCTGCCATCAGCCCCGAGAGTCCCATTCCAATGACGATGAGATCGTAATGCATGGGTTTTGAGTGACGTCGGCAGTAAATGCCGACGCTACAGAATTGTTATTGTAGCGCCCTCATTTATGGGGGCGGTCAAAGGTTGAAGATTCCTTTATAAATGTATTCAATCAACTCGTCTTCTTTGACTGCTGTCCCCCACAAGATTGGGCGGGTCCCCTTCCATCGCTCCTCAAGAAATCCCTTTAATATCTTATTGGAATCCCCTTCTACCATCCTTAAATCGTGCAGGACTCCCAAGAGGCGGTAGACACAAAAGCCTCCTTGGCATGTCCCTTTGGCGAGACGTGTCCGATGAAGGATGTCTTGAAAGTCTTTCAGTTTTTCGGCCCCCAAAAGCTCTTCGACTTCTTTCCTTGGAACCAGTTCACAGTCGCAGAGGGTCTCGCCTCTTGCTGCTGAGAATTGTTTAAATCGTTCTTTTAAGCCGGTAGGTCTGCTTGCACCGGGAAGAGGCTTTAGATGAGTCAAACAAGGCATATCCCTTCCCATCTTTTGGCAGATGAGGTCAGAAGTTTTCTCGGCCATCAACCGATAGGTCACCAATTTGCCGCCAGTGATGGTGATGAGATTTTGTAGGCCGTCTTTCTTTCCATGGTCAATGAGTACAAACCCCCGGCTGATAGCACGATCATCCCCTTTTTCTTCGGACAGGAATAGCGGCCGGATGCCTGCATAAGCTCGGATGAGCCGGGTCTCTCTGATGGCAGGGATCATCTTCGACGCCTCCCGAACTAAGAGAGAGACCTCATGAGGAGTGACTTCAAAATGTTCGACCTCTTCCAAACGGATGGATGTGGTTCCAAGAATGGATACCGTATCGTTCGGGACCACGATATCTGCATCGGATGGGGGTCGGCAGCGATTGATAACGCCGTGGTTGAGCCTCGTGTTAGTGATCAGCATTGACCCCTTGGAGAGGGCCATACCGATATGAAGGCCGGCGAGTTTCAGAAATTGATTTACCCAGGCTCCGGTGGCATTAACGATATAGGAAGCCTCAATGGTGCATTCCTCGCCGCAGACGAGATCTTTTACCTTAGCCCCCTTTACTTTATCTCCGTCCAGAACCAGAGACGTGGCTTCTGTATGAAGAAGGATTTTTGCACCATGGACCTCTGCGTCTCTGGCATTTTCTAAAACTAAAGTGAAGGGATCGATTCCTCCATCCGGGACCTTCACGGCACTGAGAAGGTTGGGATTGAGCTCAGGTTCCGATGCGAGGGCTTCGTCCCGATCAAGAAGGGTGGTTTCAATTCCAACCTTTTCGCAGGCTCGAACAAATTTATCTCTGAAGTCGAGACCATCCTCGGGGAGAGAGACGAAAAAACCGTCTGTTTCCTCGATGCAGTGAGGGGCAATCTTTCTGAGAACCCTATTCTCAGCGATGCACTCCCGTGCGGCTTCAGGGTCCGAGACCGCATATCTTCCGCCGCTGTGAAAGAGTCCGTGATTTCGACCCGATGCCCCGGAAGCCAAATCACCCTTCTCAATCAAGACAGAAGGGATTCCTCTCAACGCCAAATCCCTGGAAACTCCGACACCGGTCGCACCGCCTCCGACGATCAACACTTCCGTTTTGATATCCATTTGAGCCTCTTGACCGTATTATTATAACAGACGCACTGCCGAATCTATAGATAATCAATCTCCAAGGACCGACGATCGAATGGGACGCATTGGGTAATCGGAATTATTTGTTGGTATCGCGCCTTTCATCCCCGTCCTATGGACGGGGATGAAAGGCGCGTCTGCTGAAAGCAGAAAAAAGCAAACCAGATGCTGAAACAAGTTCAGCATGACATGACGGTTCGGTTCTGGTCTTTTTGTCATCCCGAACTTGTTTCGGGATCCCGCTTTTGGGTTTAAGAATTCAGGTTTTAAAGCCTCGCGCTGTGGGCGGGGTTCTTTACTGTTTAAGTTGCCTTCATCACGACACTGCAGATGATGTTGGCCGCTTCGTCACTTCGATCGGCAGCATTACTGAGATGCCGGTAGATTTCCCTCATCTTCAGCATATAGACCGTATCTGTCTTTTTGAACAGATCGGCGAGGGCTGTGTGATAGGCCTTCTCCATGGCATTCTCATACGACTTGGCTTTAACGGCGTGTTGCATGGCGATGTGGGGATAAGTTTCCAAGATTTTTACAGCATCGCTAATTTCACGGGCTGCTTTTCCCAAGATGTCCACCATCTCCCGAAGATGTTCCTCGGGCGACACCTCGTAAATCTTCATTTCATCCACAGTGGAGTTGGCGTAGTCCATGATATCGTCAATCGCCCTTGAGAGGGCATAGATATCCTCGCGATCCATTGGGGTGACAAAGGTCTGATGAAGTTCTTCAACAAGAATCTTTCGAAGTTCATCGGCCTCCCTCTCAATTTCCTTCACCCGATTTCCGCTTTCCAGGCTCTGGTTTCTCACAAACTTTCCTAATGCCTCAATGCCTTCAAGTGTTTTGGAGACCTGGTCAGAAAGCATCTTATAGAAATTGCCCTCTTTCGGAAAGATTCGATCCTTTAAGCCCAACCTTTTCCCCGTTAAATGAAACTTTATCCCTGTTCTTTCTCATGTGGAAATTGCTCATTTTCTACCGAGATTGTGGAAATTTGTCAAGGGAAACGATGAAAGGTTTCATCTCCTTGTCAAAGGGTAAAGGAGCATTTCGATCTTAAACGTTTATACCCCCTGTGGAACATTTTCTTGATTAAAGAAGAGGCGGGGTTGACATCCCGATCCCACAGGTTAAAATAGGACTGAATTTCAGAACCTCCAAGGTAGAGCTTCTGAGGTAGGCTGGGCCAGAGGGTTCGTTGAAATCCTGAGTATTCAAAAGGACTGGTATGGAAAAGGGATTGATGCAAGTCAAAGTGATGGGCATCGTGGTGGATCCAAAGGCCTCAAACCCGGTCGTGGTCTTAGTGGATCTTTCGGGACAAAAAGCCTTGCCGATATGGATCGGAGTCTTCGAGGCAGAAGCCATTTCAAGGGGTCTGGAAGGAGTAATGACGCTTCGTCCCATGACACACGACCTCATGAAACAGATTTTAGATACATTTCAGGTAACGGTCAATCGAGTGGTCATCCACGACTTAAAAGAAAATACGTTTTATGCCAATCTTTACCTGAACGTGGATGGAGAAGAACTGATTGTGGATAGCCGCCCCAGTGATGCGATCGCCCTGGCGGTAAGGGTGAAGGCTCCCATCTTTGTAGCGGAGTCAGTTATTGAGGCGACAAAACAGATGGGGATTCTTGCCTCCAATCTTCTCGAGGAGGGGGGTGATGAACTTAAAAACATTATTGAGAATATGAAGCCAGAAGACTTCGGAAAATATAAAATGTGACGGAACCTTTTTTTCTCTCATAAAACCTTCCTCAATTTGCGTTCTAACATCAGAACTTTTAAGAGCGATTTCAGTTAAACCAACCCGCTCCTACCCGCATCCTTCCTTGTGCTTGAATCACGTAAACCCCGTTAGAAAGGGCAGAGCTTTGACCCCGCCCTAAATAAGGAGCTGATGCTTTCTATTTCTACTGTCCCCAGCATAAATGCCTGGGCTTTCTCACACCGTAAATCCCTTCAAAGGTGTGACAACAATTTTTCTAATTCTGACAATTTGTCATTTCTTAGCGAGTTACTTCCGGAACTGAATCTTCTCAAAAAAGCTTATACAAGGCATAAAAATCGGGTAGTTATAGGATAGAACACTTTCCTTTTCTTGTCGGCATATATCTTGCTACAAATACATGAAAATCAAAATAAATGGAGGTAATTCAATGTCTTTGATGGAAAAAGATCTGGTCTTGACTACTGATGAGGCGATTGAATATCTGAAGATCTCCAAACCCACCTTCCTCAAATATATTCGCCTTGGGAGAATCAAGGCGATCAAAGCGGGAAAGGGTTGGAGGGTCCTCCAATCGGAGCTCTATCGATTTTTGAGAGGGGAGATCGAATGATGACCGCGAGGACTGGAAAAGGTCCTACATTAAAATGGATGGGTCTTTTAACTCTCTTTACGATCCTCCCGCCGATCATCGCAGGTTTGAGCATCGTTCAAATCTACCACGAGGATTTGAAGGGATCGTTTATTGCCATTGAGGGGATAGTTCTGATTGCTGGAATCCTGTTCAGCTTTTTCTTAACCCGGAAGTTCAACCTCCCGCATAAACGGTCGCCAAAAGAAAAGGAGCAGGAACTGGTTCAGAGAACCAGGGAACTCGAGGTCTTTTATGAGATAGGGGTTTTGATCAATGAGCACTTAGGAAATTTGGATGCAGTCCTTCCTATTTCCTTGGAGAAGGTGACGAGTTTGACAGGTTACGAAATGGGAGCGATCTTTCTGTTGGGCGGGGCGGGAGACGTTCTCGAAATGAAATCCCAAATCGGGCACTCCCCTGCAATGCTTCAAGAGGTAAAAGTTCTAAAATTCAGCGAAGGGGTCTCTGGAAGAGCCATCCGGTTAAAACAGCCGGTCATTGTCTCCATCAGTGAATATCCATCTCCTCGGATAGCTCCTATTCTGAGAGAAGAAGGGATTCAGACAGTGGTGGGCATTCCTCTTTTGGCTAAAGGGAATGCGATCGGTGCGATTATCCTTTCAAGCCGATCGCCGCGCAAACTCAGCCCCAAAGAGGTCAGTTCATTGGAGAGCATTGGGAGTCAAATTGGTCTGGCCCTTGAGAATTCGGTTTTACTCAATGAAATTAGAGAATCCGAAGAAAAATACAGAACCGTAGTTGAGAGGGCCATCGATGGCGTCTGCGTGATTGGAAGAGATTATCTTTTTAGGTATGTCAATGAGAGGTTAGCAGAGATCCAAGGTTATCGCAGGGAGGAGTTAATCGGAACGGATTTTCGGAATCTTCTGGATGAAGAGAGCAGGACCTTGTTGACGGATCGGGAGGACGAGCGAGCGAGAGGGATAAAATTACCGTCTCATTTTGAATTAAATGTTCTTCAAAAAGATGGAGGGATCAGGAACGCGGAGATCAGCGCTAGCGCTGTCAAAGATTCGAAAGGAGACCTAAATATCATCGTTTTACTGAAAGACATCACGGTTCGCAAGAAGGCGGAAGGGGCATTGCGCCAGAGTGAAGAAGAGGCAAAGAGATTCGCTCGAGAGAATGCGGTTATGGCCGAGATTGGGCGAATCGTTAGCTCAACCTTAAACATTGAAGAGGTGTATGAGCGTTTCGCTGAAGAAGTCCGAAAACTCATTCCCTTTGACCGGGTCTCGGTCAACACCATCAATCCCGACCTCGCCTCTGTCACCATAACTTATGTCTCTGGAGTTAAGATTGCAGACGCCCAAGAAAGAACCCTTGTCACTATGGAAAGCCCGTTCTACGAAGATATCGTCAGCAGGCGGTCGAGCGTCCTCATCCTGACGGAGGACGAAAGCGGGTTGGTTGAGCGTTATCCCAACTTTGTGAAGCATTTTCGAGCCGGACTTCGATCGATGATAGCAACCCCCTTGATCTCACAGGATCAGGTGATAGGCATTCTTCACATTCAATCGCTCAAACCAGGCTCGTACACCGAATCAGATGTGAGGTTGGCTGAAAGGGTAGGGAATCAGATTGCCGGCACTATTGCCAATGCGCAGCTTTTCAGCGAACGGAAACGTGCAGCGGAGGCACTGCAAGAAAGTGAGGCTCGTCTCCAGGTCCAAATCAACCGTATGCCCATTGGGTGTATTGTTTGGGATCGCGAATTTCGTGTTTTATCGTGGAATCCTGCAGCGGAAAGGATTTTTGGTTTCACCGCAGAAGAGGCATTTGGCAAACATCCGTACAACTTCATTGTGCCGAAAGCCGCGCAGCCCCCAATAGATACTATTTGGCGACGTTTGCTTGACGGGGATACCACTGCCCACAGCTTAAATGAAAATAACACCAAAGATGGCCGCATCATCATCTGCGACTGGTCTAACACGCCTCTGAAGGAAGGCAACGGGGCCGTCATAGGCGTTCTTTCTATGGTTCAAGACATCACCGATCGCAAGCGTGCGGAGGAGGCACTGCGCCAGAGCGAGGAGAAATATCGAACCATTCTTGAGAGCATCGAAGACGGTTATTACGAAGTTGACTTTACCGGCAACTTTACCTTTCTCAACGATTCAATGTGCCGGATATGGGGGTACCCCGAAGAGGAATTGATGGGCATGAATAACCGGCAGTATACGGATCAAGAGAGCGCAAAGAAATTGTTTCAAGCCTATAATGAAGTTTACCAGACAGGGGGGCCAGGTAGAGTATTAGATTATCAAATTATGAGAAAAGATGGGACGAAAAGATACGTTGAGACGTCTTTCATGTTAATAAAAGATTCATCGGGTAATCCGAGGGGGTTTAGAGGGATTATACGGGATGTCACCGAGCGCAAACAAATGGAAGAAGCCATGCGCGAACGGGAAGAGCGATATAGGACTCTTCTGGAGACCATGGAAGAGGGCTACTATGAGGTTGACCTCGAAGGGCGATTTACCTTCTTCAATGATGCCTTGCGTGAGATGCATGGACTTTCCAAAGATGAGATGCTGGGGATGAGCAATAGAAAATATATGGATGAAGAGACTGCCAAAAAAGTGTATAGAATATTTAATCAGGTGTACAAAACCGGCCAGGCATGTAAAATATTCGAATGGGAAATTATAAGAAAGGATGGGAAGAAAGCGGTTCTGGAAAGTCCCGTTTATTTAATCAAGAATGCCAGAGGAGAGCCGGTTGGGTTTCGGGGAATCACGCACGACATCACGGAGCGGAAGCGTGCGGAGGAGGCATTGCGCCAGAGCGAGGAGAAATATCGAACCATTCTTGAGAGCATCGAAGATGGTTATTACGAAGTAGACCTTGCCGGCAACTTCACTTTTTTCAACGATTCCATGTGCCGGATATTAGGGTACCCCAAAGAGCAATTGATGGGTATGAACAACCGGCAGTATGCAGATAAAGAGGTCGCAAGAAAAG